>Ga0007795_10000487_pt1 | contig 12646 bp, 11 predicted proteins | sample CryBogmetaGMA1M_FD_60369 | JGI IMG/M metagenome (GOLD analysis project Ga0007795, IMG submission 60369) | Freshwater microbial communities from Crystal Bog, Wisconsin, USA - MA1M | ecosystem: Environmental > Aquatic > Freshwater > Lake | place: Crystal Bog, Wisconsin, USA | collected 2009-07-06
GGTGGGAATCAGGTGGGAATCACACCGCGGAAAAACTGGGCGGGACCAAATCCTGGGGGCGCGTCCGACGGACGATCTTCAAGCGATTTGGGGATGGGGTGAGGTCGCGTGAGGAAGGACGACGAAAATCCAGGTTGCCCTATTGTGCAAAACTGGACGCTTCTCCGTCTAGATCAGCGCGTCGACAGCCAGTCACGAGATGCCTTCGGCCAGCCGACCACTCGCCCAAAGGAAGGGGTGCGATCGAGTTTGGAGCGATACGTGTCGCCAACGGTATCCTTCATGTCATGAACACAATTTTGATTCGTCGCGTTCACGCCCCCCTCGCTCCGGTGGTCGGCCACCTGCTCCTTGCGGCCTTGTTCGGGAGTGCGCTGGCCACCGCCGCCTGGCGCGCCGCGGCCGATGAAGCCCCGGCGACGCCAGCCTCGTCGGCGCCTGGTCATTCCCTCCACGGCGAGAGCTTCTCTGAGGGGCCGCGGCGTCGGCTGCCCCTCACGCCGGGCTGTGGGGTCGTCCGCTTCCCCGTCACGACGGCGTCACCTGAGGCTCAAAGCTATTTCGAACAGGGAGTCGGCCAGCTCCATGGCTTCTGGTACTGGGAGGCGGAGCGGTCGTTCCGGACCGTCCTCCAGATTGACCCGGCCTGCGTCATGGCCCACTGGGGAATGGCGATGGCGAACATCCAAAACGAGGCCCGGGCCCGACAGATCATCGCCCGCGCCACCGGGCCGGCCTTCGACGCCGCCACGCCGCGCGAGAAGGCCTGGATCGAGGCCGCGAAAAAACTCTTCGCCGAGAAGAAGGACGATGCCGAGCGGAAGGCGCACGCGACGGAGTTTCTCGCGGCGTTAGAGAAGATCGCCCTCGACCATCCCGATGACCTCGAGGCCCGGGCGTTCCTCGTCGGCTTCACTTGGTGGAACAAGAGCCGGCTCAACCTCCCCGTGACCAGCCCCCTCGCCATCGATGCCCTCGCCCTCCAGGTGCTCGCCAAGGCGCCGCTCCACCCGATCCACCATTATCTCATCCATCTCTGGGACGGATCGCGCCCGGCCGAGGCGCTCCGCTCGGCGGCGTTGTGCGGCCAGTCGGCTCCCGGAATCGCCCACATGTGGCACATGCCGGGCCACACCTATTCCGAGCTCCAGCGTTGGCAGGATGCGGCGTGGCAGCAGGAAGCGGCGGCCCGCGTCGATCATGCCCAGATGCTCCGCGCCCATCTCTACCCCGATCAGATCCACAACTTCGCCCACAACAGCGAGTGGCTTGTCCGCACGCTCAACCATGTCGGCCGGGTGCGCGAGGCGCTCGCGATCGCCGCGAATCTCGTGGCGATGCCGCGGATCGCGCGATCGAAGGAGGTGAAGCCCGATCCCTCCCAATCCTTCGATGAAAACGGCAGCGCCTGGCAGTACGGCCGCGACCGACTCTTCGAGACGATCCTCCGCTGGGAGCTGTGGGACGTGGCGGCCTGCCTCGCCGACACCGCCTACCTCGAGCCGGGGCGCGACTTCGACGACCAGTGGCGACGCGAGCAGCTCCTCGCCCTGGCAAGCTTCGGCCGCGGCGACCGCAACGCCGGGCATGCGGCGCTCGAGCGGCTCGCCGCGATCGAGGCCCGGTTGCGGGCCGAACGCACCGACGCCGCCGCGAAGGCCGAGGCCACCGCCCGGGGGAACAACCAATCCGCCGCCGAGATCTCCAAGGCCATGGCCGACGCGATGCAGCCGATCTCCGAGAAGATCGAGACACTCCGTCGCCCGCTCGCCGAACTGCGCCTCCGCGACCATCTCGCCCACGGCCGCACCGACGACGCCAAGCAACTCCTCGCGGAAGTCGGTGAGTACGACAAGCCACGTCTCGCGTCGATCCACCTCGCGCTCGGTGATCCCGCCAAGGCTTGCGAAATCGCCAAGGGGGTCGCCGACGGCGAGAAGAACCAACTCGCCCCCTGGGCCCAACTCGCCTGGATGCAGTGGAGCGCCGGCCGGCGCGACGAGGCGATCGCCACCTTCCAAGAAGTGCGGCGGCTCGCCGGCCACGCTGACACCGATCTCCCCTCACTCCGTCGCCTCGGGGCCCTCGCTGAAGCAGCCGGCGTCTCCGGGGATTGGCGATCGCCTCCCCCTGCGGCCACGGACAGCGGCGTGCGGCCCGATCTCGCCACGCTCGGGCCGCCGCAGTGGCAGGCCTGGCAGGCCGGGGAGTGGAGCGCCGTCAGCGTTGCGGGGGAGCCGGTGCTGGCCGCATCACTCCGCGGCCGGGCGCACGTCGTGATCCTCACCCTCGGCCAAGCCTGCACCCACTGCAACCAGCAGGTGAAGGCCTTCGTCGAGAAGGCCGCGGCCTTCGAGAAGGCGGGGCTGCCGGTCGTGATCGTGAGCAGCGACTCTCCGACCGCCATTCGCGATTCCGGCGAAACGCTCCCCTACCCGGTCCATTCCGGCGCCGATGGCGCGGCCTTCCGGGCTCTCGATGCCTGGGATGATTTCGAGGGAAAGCCGCTCCACGCCACCTGCTTCATCGCCGCCGACGGGAGAATGCGCTGGCAGCATGTCGGCTATGAGCCGTTCATGCTCCCCGACTTCCTCCTCGAGGAGTCGCACCGGCTCCTGGCGATCCCTGAAAGCCCGGAATGCCTCCAGCGACGGTGAATGGGCCTTACGTGATCGAGCCGTTGCTCTCGCCGTCCCCATCGCCCCCGTGCTCGTCCCCGTCGACTTCCTCGTCGTCGGCAAACTCCTCGTCGTCATCCCACGGCCAGAAGAACATCTGCACCTGACGGAGGACGATCGACTCCTCGCCATCCTCGCCTTGCTCCTCGTATTCAACCTGAAAGAGGATCCCTTCGAAGCTCTGCAGGTTTGCCAGGGGCACCTCGCTGAGGAGCACCGTCTTCTCGTCGACCCGCTCCGCGGTGACAAAGCCGTACGGGCTCATCTCCCCCTGCACCTCGACGTGCTCGGCATCGTCGAAGACGTCGGATTCGCCCTGGATGTGGAAGTGAGGCATCGGAGGGGATTCCTTTCGGTGGTGGGCGGACTTGAGGTGCGAGGGAAAGAGCATACACCGCCGCGGGACGACGCCAACGGCGGGCCTTGGCGCCGGGGGCATTCCTGACCTGCCCGCACCTCCCGGGCCGCCTCACAGCGCCAAGCTGGCGTAGGCGAGGAGCGACGCGAGGACGACGATGCCCCCCTCGACGGCTTTTCTCCCCCGGCTCACTGGCAGCATCGCGAGCACGACGGCCAGGATCAGCGCGGCGACGACCCACTCCACTCCCAGCACCTTGGCGCTCGCCTGCTGGGAGGCCCGGATGGCGAGAAACAGCCCTCCGATCAGCCCTCCGCCGGCCATCCCCCGCCAGAGATTGTCCCGGCCCAGGCGGAGCGCCACGAGGCTTGCCAGATGGATCGTGAACGGAAAGAAGAGCTCGCGATTCCCGGTGGCCTGGAAGAAGGCCAGCCAGACGAGGCTCGGCGCGGCCATGGCCAGGGCCGCTGGACGGAGGTCGACGGCGGCCAACACGCCAATCGCGGTGGCGCCGATCGCCGTCCAGGGCCATCCCCCCCAGGCCTGTGTAGCCGCCAGGAAGAGGATCTCGAGGGCGATGAAGGTGGCGATCGATCCGCGCGTCATTCGGGCGCTCACTTCTCAGTCAGTCGATCGAATCTCCGGATCGCGCGTGCCCGCGCTCTCGCCGAGGAATGTTGACCTTCTGTCGGTGCTCATCGACGGGGTCATTTCGGCTGAAACCACCCGCTGGACGCCGTTGAGGTGGCGAGATTGATGCCGTTGTTCTCGATGACGTTGTCGCTGACCTTCGTCCCCGCCGACGGCCCCGTCGCAAACACGCCGTAGCCGCGGTTGCTGGCGATCCGATTGTTCTTCACCGCCAGCCCCTGGGCCGCCTCGAGCATGACGCCGTTGGCCCCAAGGTGGATCGTGTTGAGGAGAACGGTCGATCCGCTGCAATCCCCCTTGGCACTCAGGCCCCGCCCCTCGGCACCGTTGACGTCGTTCGACTGCACCCACACCCCCCGCGCGGCCTGGAGTTGGATGGCGTTGAAGGTGTTGCGGATGATCGTCGACTTGATCGCCGTCCCGGTGAGGAGGCCGGTGAGGCCGATGGCGCTGTCGGTCCCGTGAACCCCGTTGGCCAGCGTCGGAGAATCGCCACCGACGAGGAGGCCGGTGGCCGAGGCCACGTAAATCCCCCATGCCGCCCGGCCACCACCAGGGAGCGATCCCTCGATCGTGTTCGACTGGATCGTCGTCCCGGCGCTGTTCCCCGAGGCGAGGATCCCTTGGAAGCGGTCGCGGAACAGCATGTTGCCGGTGACGGAGAGGTAATGGGCGTCGGAGATCTGCAGGCCGATGGTGTTGTCGGAGATCGAGTTGGCGGTGATCCGCGTCCCGGTGAGATCGCCGGTGGCGGCGACGCCGACGGACGTGCGGCCAGGAACGTACGCGCCGGAAGCGTCGAGCCCGGCAGCGATCGTGTTGCCTGCCCCCGGGCTCCCGAGCGAGAGCCCGCGGGCCCGCTCGAGCGAGACTCCGAGTTTCGTGCCGGTGATCGCGTTGGACGTGACGACCGTGCCGCTGTTGTCACCGTCGGCACGGAGACCGTAAAGAGCGCTCGTGCCGATGCCGTTTGCACTGATGGCGAGGTTCCGGGCGCCGATGAGATTGATGCCGCCGACATTGTCTTTGACGGTATTCGAACGGATCGCAGAGCCGGTCATGTCGCCGGTGGCAACGATCCCGGTCGATGTGCCGGTGATCACGTTCCCGGAAGTCGGCGTCCCGAACGACAGCCCGGTGGCACCGGAAAGGTGGGCGCCGAAGGCCCCCTTCCCTCCCCCTTCGACACGGTTGCCGGTAATGATCGTCGCCGGCATCGCCCCGCTGGCCTGGATGCCCGCCACGGCGTTCTTGGTGAGAGTGAAGCCGGCGATCCGCGAATCGTGCGTGGGCCCGACGACGATCCCGCTCCCGGTGCAGTTGGCGACCTTGCTCCCGGCCACCTGCATGTCGATGCCGTTGACGCCGGGGGCGAAGACGAGGCCGCTCGCCCGCGCCCCGGCAGCCGATCCGTCGATCGACAGCGGCGCCGAGGCCTTTACGGCGCTGGCGGTGTTGATCTTCAGCGATGCCAGCGGCGTCGTGGCGCCGACGGCCTGGGCGAACAGGATCGGGCCGCTGCCGGCGGCGAGTGTGAGGTTTTTCGCGCCGTCGACCGTTCCATCGAAGGTGATCCCGGAGGCGGTGAGGGTCGGCGTGACCGCCTCGGCGCCCTCGCCAAGGAGCACAGGGCCTGTGTAGGTCTGCGTGCCGCCGGTGGTCACCGGCGAGCGGAGCACGATCTTCGACCCGATCATCTGGAGATGCGGATTCGCAAGGGAAATCGTGCCGCCGTTGGCGACCGTCTCCTGCTGGATGATCGGGAGGAGATCCGACCGCCCGATGATCACCTTGCTCGCGGCGATCCGCGCGAGCTGGCCGTTGGCAGTGCCGCCGAGGCGGATCACCTGATCGGCGGCGATGTTCCTCACCGTGACGGTCTTCGTGGTTGCCACCATCCCACCGGCGAGATCGAACCCGAAGGCGTCGCCGGTGAAGGTGATCGGGCCGGCGGAGCTCGTTACCGTTGCTCCCTTCACGAACAGCCCGGGAGAGGTGGTGTAGGGGGCTGCCGTCTGGCTGTTGCCGGCCCCGCCGCTGCCAGTGATCGAGATCGGCCCCTCGTCCGACTGGACGGCGGCCGTCGAAGTCAACGAAACCCCGGTGTTGTCCTTGGCGATGCCGCTCGAGCTCCCTCCGCCGGTCCCATTGAGCGTGATCTCCCCCTCGTTCCCGGCCCCGGTAGCGGTGGCCGAGGTGACGCGTCCCTGGAGGAGGATCCCGTTGGCGCCCGTGCTGCCCGTCCCGCCCGTGCCGGTGAGCGACACGCCGCCGCCCGACGAACCGACCGTCGAGCCCTTGTCGATGATGATCCCCTGGTTCGACGGGCCGGTCGAGGCGCCGCCATTACCGGTGATCGAGAGCGTGCCCTGCTTGGTGCCGTCGCTGCCGGCCATGACGGAGGAATTACCGATCACGGCCACGCCACGCTGATAGCCCCCAGCGTAGTCACCGCCGCGGCCCTTGAGAAGGATCGAGCCGCCGGAGGTGGTGATCGTCGAGCCATTGATGATCACGCCACTGAACGTCCCCGGCACCTGGCTGTCGGTGTCGGCATCGAGCTTGATGTCGCCGGTCGCCGAGGAAAGCGTCGTCGCCTCGACGTTGATGTTAGACGACTTGGCGGTGAGCGAGGAGTTCGCTGCAAAGGCCGTCGCGCCGGAAACCTTCACCAGCGGCACCCACGCCCCGGTCGATCGCGTCAACACGACATTGAAGTGGTCGACGTAGGTGCCAGTGCTGGCGATGAAGTTGACGGCGGTGTTGTTGACCGAGTTGGTGATCGAGACCCGATCGATGTCGAGGGCGGAGGTCACGGTGAGGGTGCCGAGGCCGTTGCCGGAGAGGCCGGTGGTGTCGGTCCCCTTGAAGGTGTCGGAGGAGACGAGTGTGAAGACGTAATTCCCGCTCCCAGAGCTCGCGACGCGAATCTCCCCCTCGGCGTCAAGGGTGATTGACAGCGCCTGCATCGGCCCGTCGTAGCTGAAGGCCGCGAGGATCCGCCGGTCTTCGAGGGCCTCGAGCGCGAGCCGGAGGGTGGGGGCGCGGTGCTTGCGGCCTGATCGCGACGGGCGAAGGGCGGACGGAGTCATGGCGGGATTCCCTGGAGCCTGCGGGGACAGGGAAGCGGTTATCGCAAAAAACCCCCGCCGGCGAAGCCCCAATTGGCGGCCTCGCCCGACCCGGAAATCTTCGGGAGAAATCGCGTTTTCCAGCTCGTGAAAACGGCATCCGTCAGGGTGAGACCCCGCGAGGCGTCAGCGAGTTCGACCCTGCCGGCCACCCCACGCGCGCACGCCTCTCCATGGCGACGAAAAGGCGGGGACTCACCAAGCGGACGTCAGACTCAGGCGGCCGGAGGCACAACGGGCGGCTTGTTCGCCTGGCGGAGGAGGCGATCGTGGCTGGTCTGCATGCACTGCGGGTGCGTGCCGCTGCGCGAGTAGGTCGCCATGCCGCAGACTGGACAGCGGGGCCGCGGGGCTGCGCCGGGAGCCGTGGGAGGAATGGGCTTCTTGTGAGACATGGGAGCCCTCTCGAAGTGCTGCGGGATGGATGGATGCAGGGTGAAACGACGATGGGAGCGTCGGGGGGAACGGTCCGTAGACCGTCCCCCACCGACGCTCACCGTTGATCAGAGCCTGGATTAACGACGGCCACCGCCGCCAAACCCACCCGGACGCTCTTCGCGCGGCCGAGCTTCGTTGACGACGAGACGACGCCCGTCGACATCGCGGTCGTGGAGTGCCTGGATCGCGGCCTGAGCGGCCTGATCATCAGCCATTTCCACGAAGCCGAAGCCCTTGCTCCCGCCGGTCTCACGATCCATCACCACCTGAGCCGAGCGGACGGTGCCGAACTCGGTGAACAAGCCTTCCAGGGATGAGTTGGTGACCTTGTAGTTCAGATTGCCAACGTACAGTTTCTTTGCCATGTCGCGTTTCGTTCTCGAGGATCGTCCCGGCAGCCCGAAGAAGGTTTCGGGCTGCGATAAGCCAATGGCCAACGTGGTGGCCCACCAAGCCGGGATGACGAGAACTCAAGGCACCGGGCCGACCGATTGAGTCGCGGGCCAGAGAGCTTTTTTAAGGCGATTCAGGCAAGCAAATCGGTGCGACGCGGCCCCCAAAAGGGGAACTGCATTCCAGATTTCGTTGATCATACACGGAAACCGCCCCGGCCGCCCGGTTTGGGTGAAAGTTCGTCGAGGTTTTCCTGGCGAAGCCGTTCCGCGGCGGGGCTGGATGGAGTTATCTGGCGGCGGATTCCGCCGGCCAGAACAAGCGATCTGCCCCGGAAAGAGGAAGCGATCAGGCATCCGAACGTCGCCTCGATGATCGTCCGGCCGATGCCGTCCTCCGATCAGCCCAGGGGCGGACGGCGCCCGAAGAGATCGCCCTGGAGCCAGCCGACGCCGAGCGCCGCGCCGAAGTCGCGTGCACCGGAGGCCAGCACGCCGATGCCGAGGAATACGCATCCCAAACGCAGCGGCCAGGACACCCCTTCCTGGAGGCCGAAGCCGGTCGGCAGCTGACTCCAGGCGAGCACCTGCGGGGCGAGGTGCGCGAGAAAGAACCCGTAGACCACCGCCATGATCAGGTGGAGCCCCCGCTCCGTGTTGCCGATCCCGCCGATGGGCTGGCGTTCGACCGCTTCGGTGTTGAAGTCTTGGATCGTGATGCAAACCTCCAGCGCGATCAGCCCCGCCAGCACTCCCGCCAACACCCCCTGCCAGGTGAGAAATGGGAGCGAGAGGAACAGCACGCCGTAGACCAGATCACGCAATGCATGGAGCCGCAACTCCCCCGCCACGACGCGGGCGTGGGCCGGAAGTCGGCAGACAAGTTCGTGGTAATAGAGCGTGTCGAAGGCCCCGAGCAGCCCCTGGAGCATCATGATCACAAGCGCGGTCCGCATCGGTCTCCCTCCGTCACGAACAAGCGGGAAAGAATGTCGGGCATCGGCACCAGAAGCCCACCGAGGACCAGCAGGATCGGCGGCCGGCCGCTGTCATCGGGGCAGTTCACGCACCGCACGAAACGCCGACTCCCGGTTTCGACGATGCGGATCGCGTCCCCTCCGCGGAGCCGCCCATACCACGACCCGTTGCCGCACACCGCGGCATCACGCTCGAGCAGGGAATTGAAGATGAAGATGATGCCGAGATAGCACCAGACGATCCCCCACGGCGCCAGCGGCAGGGCCGCGTGGCCGACGAAGCTGATGAGCACCGAGTGATACCAAGCCTTCACGTAGCCCGATGGATTGGCCACGATCGTCGCCGCGGCGGCGGGGATATCGAACGCCGCGAGGTAGCGGCCGGTCTTCGACACCTGGAGAAATCCGGCGGGGATGAAAAACACGATCGCACCGCAGGTCAGCATCAACGCGGCCGCGAGGGTCGGCGGAAGCCGGAATCCCGATGAAAAAAAAGTCCAGTAGGCGACGGCCGCCGGGAACGAGGCGGGCGAGAGCAGCGGGCAGACAAGGAAAAAACAGACGCCCAGGATCACGGTCCCGTCGATCGCCACGCCATGCCACCGAAGCACGATCGCCAGCGTCAGATAGACCGGGGAGAGGTAGCCGAAGATCACCCCCAGTGCTTTGAGCCCATCGAGGTAGTAGTGCAGGATGCCTTCGCTCCAGTCGGGCAACGGTCTGTCGGTGCCGTGGAGCAGCCTGCCGATGAGCGCTTTGCGGTAGCCGAGGGCCACCGGCCATCCGACGGCATTCACCAGTAGCATCAGCAGCCCTCCGACGAGGAGCTTACGGCGCCAACCGGGATCCCTGACCACGAAGGCCCCCGCCAGGGCGAGGGGGTCGGTAATGGTTTGTTCCACGCGTTTGCTCCCACAGCGCCCGGCTTCCGCGGCGTTCCCTCTCCCCCCTTTCATGGTAGGTGGAAGCCCCGTCACCGGCCACAGCAGGTCCTCCACCGCATCTGGGCGAACGCCACCATGTGATGCGGGCCTGGAACGGTTGCGATCTGCTACGCTCCGTCCCTCGGGGCCCCATCGCCGCATTCCGCTCGCATTCCTTTCTCCGCCCCGCGAGGAGCCACCATGCAGATCGCCATCATCGTCGGCAGCCACCGCAAAGAGAGCCAGTCGAGCCGCGTTGGGGCGTACATCGCCAGCGACCTGGCCCGCATCGATCCTTCCGTGACCGTCGACACGATCGATCTCGCCGGCAATCCGCTGCCACTCTGGGACGAGAGCGTCTGGCAAGGGGAGAGCGAGCTTTCCGCGCTCTGGAAGCCCTACCGGGACCGGATGCGCCGGGCCGACGGGTTTGTGATCATCGCGCCGGAGTGGGCGGGAATGGTGCCCCCGGGCCTCAAGAATCTGCTCCTGTTTGCAGGTCCGAAGGAAGTCGGCCACAAGCCAGCAATGATCGTGGCCGTATCGGCGTCGCGGGGGGGGAGCTATCCGGTCAACGAGCTCCGTACCAGCGGCTACAAGAACAGCCGGTTGGTCTACATCCCGGAGCATGTCCTCATTCACGACGTCAACGACGTCCTCTCGGGCGCGACGCCGGCGAGCGATCGCGACGCCTGGCTCCGCCGCCGGATCGAGTTTGTCGATCGGATCCTGCTTGAATATGCCAAAGCCCTCGCTCCGATTCGCGCAAGCGGCCTCACCGACCACGCCGACTTTCCCTACGGCATGTGAGCCCGAGCCGAGGCAAGGCCACCCACCGGGAGCATCGTCATGAGCAAATCGCGGCGCAAAAAGAGTCGGCGCCGGCGGAAATCGCCGGCCCGGATCGACGCCGAGGCGACGTATGTCTGCGATTCCTGCGGCGAGGAGATCGTGGTGCCGGTCGACATCTCGGCCGGAGCCCATCAGGCCTACGTGGAGGACTGCCCGGTCTGCTGCCACCCGATGACGTTGCAGATCGAGATCGACCCTGACGGCGAGGCCCGGGTCGAGGGGGAGCACGAGTAGAACGGGCGGGCGTTTCTCGAGGCGTGTGGTATTCTCTTGCCACGAAATCGTCCCCCCGCCGGCCCTCGCGCCGACCTCAAAAAACCAACGGCCAATTTCCCATGAAAGACCCCACCGTCCGCGGCGTCGTCCACCTCATCGAGGAGACCAAGTCCTTCGGCCAAAAGGGCTTCCGCAAGCGTCTCGTGGTCCTCGAGCAGTCGAAGGGCACGTTCACGAACTTCGTTCCCGTCGAGTTCGTCAAGGATGGCTGCGACGCGGTGGACGATCTCTCCGAGGGAGAGGAGATCGAGGTCACCTACCGCTTGAGCGGCCGCCGCTGGCAGCGGGATGCGAGCAGCGAGGTCAAGTTTTTCTTGAGTGCCGAGGGACTGTCGTTCAAGAAGGTGTCGGGGAGCGGGCGGGCGAGTGAAGGCCCGGATGACGCCATCGACATCAACGACGACTATTCACAAGCCGGCAACGACGACGTCCCGTTCTGAACCATCCCGCGGCAGATCACCCGCGCGGACTCCTGCATCCGGTCCGGGAGCCCCGGGCTTCAGGGCCGATCGTTCCGCGCGCGCTTGGCCTTTTCCGCTTCCGCCTCCGACTTCCTCCGCCACTTCGTCGCTTCCTCGGAGTCGCCGACGTCGGTAAACGCGTCGGCCACGATCGCGTAGGCCGCGGAGAGGAGCTGAGGGTCTCGCTTGTCCTGCGCTTCGAGGAAGCGATCGAAAAATTCGTCCATCTTCTTGCTCACCTCCGGCAGCGCGAGGATCCGCCGCCCCTCGCGGGTTGAGCAGCCGAACACGACGCCGGCGAGCTTGTCCCAGTCGCCGAGCTTCTCGGTCCCCAGTGCCTGAAGATGGAGCGTCGCTTCGCTCGTTTCGCCACTGGCGAGACTCACCCGCACGGACCGATCGCCGAGGATCACCGGCAGCTCATAGGCCTCGCTGTGCACGACCAAGCGTTCTTCGCCGGCCGGAATCAACAGCGTCGCCTTCCCATCGGCATCGGTCTGGCCTGTAAACGGCTCGGCGCGCGTCGTGGTGTCGGCCGCAACATCCCAGCCCCGCAAGAGGAGCACCTTCTCGCCGCGCACCAGCGACCCGCCATAGATCCCGGAGCCGCTGTTCCACCAGCTGACATTCGGTCCCGACACCACCTTCACCCCGGCCACGGGCGTGCCCTCCTCGTCGACCGTCGTCGCCACGCAGCGGGCCATCGGCGTCATCGCGAGCGTCAGTTCCACGCCGGCGTCCGGGGAGAACACCTGCGGCCTGAGGTAGCGATCCTCGGCGGGATCTCGAGGATTCTTGACGACATCCGGTGCCTTTCCCGTCGTCGCCACGAACTCATCGCACAAGCCGATGATCTGGAGTCGCTCGCCAGCCGGCCAGGCATCGATCGTAAACGTGCCGTCGGCCGCGACCGGGCTCCACGTAAACCAGCTGACCCGATTGGGGCCGACCTCGTCCGGCGGCGGATCGAGCGACATGGCTTCGACGATGCCCTCCCGGATCGGCCGCGGCACCTTCGCGTCCACCTCCCCCTGAATCCGCACGCTCGGCTCGAGGGTCACGTCGAGCGTCGTCGGCACGCCGTCCACGAGCTCGAAATCGACGATCCTGCTGAAGGCTACCGCCCGCTCCCCATCCAACTTCACGACGAGCACGCTGTTCTTCCCCGGCGGCATGCCCGGAAACGCGAGCGTGCCTTGCGGCGTCTTCTCCGGTGCCGCCCCAGGCAGCCACGCTCGACCGTCCGACCAGAAGGCATGGAGGTTGTCGAGCGGCGCGGGCTTGCCGTCGACGATCGGTCTCACCTCCAATCGCACTCCCCGCGCGAGTTTCACCTCGTGCGACCCCATCGTCTCCATTGGCACGTCGACATGGACGTCGCCCGAGCGCGCGAAGTCGGGATGATCGACGAAGACCGACACGCCGTTGGTCTTGACCTGCTCCTTCAATGAACGAATTGCCGGGTACCTGACGACGGCCACGCCGCTGTCATCGGTCGCTCCATCCTGC
>Ga0007795_10000489_pt1 | contig 12619 bp, 13 predicted proteins | sample CryBogmetaGMA1M_FD_60369 | JGI IMG/M metagenome (GOLD analysis project Ga0007795, IMG submission 60369) | Freshwater microbial communities from Crystal Bog, Wisconsin, USA - MA1M | ecosystem: Environmental > Aquatic > Freshwater > Lake | place: Crystal Bog, Wisconsin, USA | collected 2009-07-06
TTAACTGGCGCACCGAACGAAGGTGTTTATAAAGCTGATGACAAGTTCGACGTTGTTATTCTCGAAAAGAAAGACTGCACTTATTCTTATTTCGCTGATCCAATGTATGTCTTTATGGATGGTGACTACAACCAATACGAAGTTGAAGCTGAATTCATGGGTGATGCATTAAATTACCTCGAAGAAAGCATGCCATGCGAAGTAGTGTTTTACGAAGGTAAAGCACTTTCAGTCGCTATGCCAAACTCACTTGTTCGTGAAATCATTTATACAGAACCTGCAGTAAAGGGCGATACCAGTTCCGGTAAAGTTCTAAAGAACGCAAAACTAGCTACTGGCTATGAATTGCAAGTTCCCCTGTTCTGTAACACTGGTGACAAGATCGAAATTGATACTCGTACTGGTGAATATCGTAGCCGTGCTAACTAAATAAAAACTAAGTAGCAAACGCTCAAACATAAGCCCGGTACTCCGGGCTTTTTTATTGCGGTGCTTAAGGTCATAATATCGAAATGACAAATAACATCCCTCACACAATCAGACCCCTCAAGGTCACTGATATTCCACAACTCATAGACTGCGTAAGGCGCTGCTATGGAGATAGTTATCCTTTTCATGAAATGTATGATCCGGTAGCACTTCAAAAACTGGTAGATGACAAATTAATGCACTCCGTGGTTGCCATTCACGCAGATGGTCACCTGATAGGTCATTGCGCACTTAGTTTTGACAGTGATAACAACACCTCTCCTGAAGCTGGCAAGATGATTGTTGATCCAGATTTTCGTGGTCATCATATTGCCGAAGAGATGGCAAAAGTTCGCATTGATATTGCTAAGCAATTAGATTTAGTCGGATTTTGGACTGACTGCGTTACTAATCACCCTTATAGCCAAGATGAAATGATTGCATTTGGCGCACAAGAGACCGGGATATTGCTGGGCGCCTCCCCCTCTCGGGAAATGGCTGGCTTGCAAAACTTTGCCGATACTCGTATGTCTTTTCTATCTTGCTATCTGCCACTAAAAGAAAATATCAACACGATTTACCTCCCCGAAAATCATTTTGATTTTGTAAATGATTTAGCTACGAGGGTGAATGTAAAAAGAAAAATTGCGATATCTAATACCTTGGGATCCAGTGAATCGGTATATAGCGTCAAAGTAAATCCTGCGACCCAAATGGCTAATTTCAAGGTACAGCATATCGGTGAAGACTTTTCCTCAGCCATGAGTGCCGAGCTTGCAAAGCTCGAATCACAGAACTTGGCTTTTACGATACTGAACCTGCCCATATCGCAAGAGGCTGCTGCTGTAGCTTTTTCTCAGCTTGAAGACATGGGGTTCTTTTGGGGTGCATGGCTACCCAATTATTCGGCTCAAGGCGATGTAATCCGCCTGCAAAAGCTACATGAGTCCATCAACGTAGATGAGATCATTTGCGCAAGAGCCCAGGGCGAGGAAATTAAAAAATATGTTATTTCCGAATGGAATCGGGTAACGCCTAAAAATAAGTAAGGCATTGACAACAGTATTGATTAAATCAATCTGAATTGTTTTAACAAACCTTTTGCATGCTGATATTCCGCTTCATCCTGCAGTTCATCCCATGATAAGGCGGGTGACTTCGGCATTAAGCGATTTAGACGTATGGCAGATTCAGACTGCTTAGCCTTGGTGACCTTCAGTTTTGCAAGCAATTGATCTGCTAAATCTGGACGATTACAAATCAGGACTGCATCACAACCTGCATTGAGTGCTAACTCAGCACCCTTTACAACAGAGCCGGCAACACTTGCCCCTTCCATGGAAAGGTCATCGCTAAAGATCACACCTTCAAAGCCTAACTCTTGCCGCAAGATGGAATGAAGCCAGATTTTAGAAAAGCCTGCAGGGTTTTTATCTACCTTCGGATAAATGACATGCGCAGGCATGACTGATGCCAGACTAAGATCTAACCACTCATATGGCTTGGCATCATCATTCAGAATTTGCGCTAAGGTGCGTTCATCCACCGGAATTGCTACATGAGAGTCTGCCTCTGCCCAACCATGCCCCGGAAAATGTTTGCCGCAATTGGCCATATCAGCCAAACGCAAGCCTTCATTCAGGCTCTTTGCTAAAGCAAACACAATTTGTGGATCACGACTAAATGAACGATCACCAATGACTGCGCTACGACCAAAATCTAAATCGAGAACTGGTGTAAAACTAAAGTCCACACCACAAGCACGTAACTCAGTAGCTAATACGTATCCGCAAGCAGTAGCTGCTGCCATTGCAAGCGCTGCGGATTCAGCAGCATGGGTTGATTGGCTTCTTGCACCCCAAAGCTCTCCCAATTTACGCATTGCTGGGAGATGAGTAAAGCCATCAGCCTTAGCACGCTGCACTCGACCACCCTCATGATCAATTGAGATGAGCACATCAGGACGTAGTTTTTTAATATCAGCAGTGAGTTTGGTTAGTTGTTTACGATTGGCAAAGTTTCTGCCAAATAAGATGACGCCACCAGTTAAAGGATCTGAGATACGACGACGATCTTCAGCATTTAAGACCTGACCCACTACATCTAATGTAACTGGGCCTGGGTTCATGGTGGATTTACTCATTTCTTCCTCTTGATAGTATTTACTTCTGAGTTTTATTTTTGAGTGACAATCACATGAGCAATGGCCATATCTTGCTCATCACTGACTGTTACCTGTGCTTCCCAATTTTTTTCAGCCATAAACTGAGCAAGCGCACCTAAATAAGAGGTGACAGGCTTTCCGCTCGCTTCATTAAGGGTTTGCAAGGAACGCCAGGTCATCGGCATTCTCATTCCCAAACCAATTGCCTTAGAGAAGGCTTCTTTAGCCGCAAAGCGCGTGGCCAAGAAAGCAATTCCTCGTTTGTGATTTCTAGCAAGGCGGTGCTTAAAGACCAATATCTCATCAGGGCCCAAGATTCTCTCCGCCAAACGGCCATTAGTGCGGTCATAAGCGGCTTGTAAGCGCTCTATCTGCAGAATGTCAGTTCCAATACCAATAATCATTTGAATTATTTTGCCCTGCCTTGGGCCATTAGGGATTTCATATCTGTAATGGCTTTTTGCCAGCCTTTAAATACCGCCTCAGCCACAATCGCATGACCAATATTGAGTTCAGATAACTCAATAATGGCTGCAATAGGCATGACATTCCCCTCATGCAGTCCATGTCCAGCATTCACCCGCAGTCCAATACTTGTCCCAAATTGGGCCGCTTTACGAATGCGCTCTAACTCAGTTTTCTGATCCGCACCAGATAAGTCTGCGTAACGACCAGTATGCAATTCCACAACCGTGGCACCAACCCCTTTTGCCGCTTGAATTTGTTTCTCTTCCGGATCAATAAACAGCGATACCCGAATGCCTGCCTCTTGCAATTGTTTTGTCGCAGCCTTCACTGCCTCAAAATGACCCAAGACATCCAGGCCACCCTCAGTAGTAACTTCTTCTCGCTTCTCAGGCACTAAACACACGTCATGTGGCTTCACCTTACAAGCGATGTTCAACATTTCTGGAGTGACTGCACACTCGAGATTCATACGAGTTTTGATGAGGGGGCGTAGTGTAAATAGATCAACATCTTTAATATGGCGACGATCTTCGCGTAAATGTAGGGTAATTAAATCTGCACCAGCCTCTTCTGCTAATTGAGCCGCCTGAATAGGGTCGGGATAAATCGTGCCACGGGCATTACGCAGAGTGGCTACATGATCAATATTGATTCCGAGTTCTAGGACAGGTTGGGGTGCGAGAGCTGACATGACTGTAGATTACTAGATTTTCTTGAGATCAATCAAAATTTGTCTAGTGGTCAGGACTTGATCTTGTAGATGTAAACCCAGAAGGTATCGCATGAGCTGCTTACTCTCGGATAATGTTTCTGGAGCAGAAAAATCTCCCGCTGCAATTGCGAGTAAAGATTTACCAGTTAGTACCGGCCAATGCCCTGGATCATCGCCCTGGGCTGGACGAACACCGCGCTCAGGTTGGTAGACATACTGCGTTTTGGCATCGGGTAACTCGTTAGTTTCTACACACCGATCCAAGGCAGCTGCATAACCTGTCTCTTGTAAGAGTGATAGCTCAAATGGCCGCAAGATCTCTTCTAGACCTTTAGATTCAAACTCGAGATTAGATAAAGCATTAATCGTTTCTGTATAACGATCGTAGAGTTTTTCATAATCGTCTTCACGTGCTAAAAACTTAACGAGTAATTCATTTAAATAGAAACCACAGAGTAAGGCATCGCCAACCAGAGAAGGCATACCACCAACCCACTCCGACTTTGTTAGGGTGCGTAACTCAGATTTACCACTCCAAGATACGAGAAGAGGCTGAAAGCGTTGCAACACTGGGCGCAATGTAGAGTGTGGACGCTTTGCGCCTTTAGCAATGAGAGCCATACGACCATATTGCCGCGTAAAGACATCCAGAATTAGGCTGGTCTCTTTATAGGGAATGCTATGCAAAACAAAAGCAGGCTCGTCAGCAACGCGTATCGAGGCCATTTGAATTTATTCCAGACCCTGCGCCCGCAATTCAGCGCGATCATCAGCCCAACCACGTTTAACCTTGACCCAAGTCTCTAAAAAGACTTTGCCATCAAAGAGTTTTTCCATATCAATGCGAGCATCAGTAGAGATCTTTTTGAGGCGCTCGCCCTTGGCACCAATAATCATGGCTTTGTGGCTATCGCGATCGACCAAAATCGTTGCAGCAATACGGCGCATCTTGCCATCCATCTTAAATTGATCAATCACTACCGTGCTGGTATAGGGTAACTCTTCACCAGTAAAACGGAAGACCTTCTCACGCAGAATTTCAGCAGCGAGGAAGCGCTCGCTACGATCGGTAATAGTATCGCCATCGTAGACAGCTGGTGCTTCAGGTAAATAACCCTCTAATACATCTAAGAGCCTTTGAATATCACCGGGGCTTTTAGCACTCATTGGTACGATTTCTGCAAACTCAGACTTTTGATCTTCATGGCCACCTAACTCGCTCCAGGGTCGCGACATCTCTTTCATAAAGTTGAGCAAAGCCTGATCACGCTCAGAAGGTGTCTGAAACCGGCTATTAAAAAGATCTAACTTATTGAGAACTAGTACTACCGGTAAATCAGATGGTAATAGTTGTAAAACTTTTTTATCGTCTTCACCAAAATATCCAGCCTCAACCACAAAACAAGCTACGTTCACATCCTGCAGCGCAGTGGTTACTGTGCGGTTCAGCACTTTATTCAGAGTATTCATTAAACGCGTCTGAAAGCCAGGCGTATCGATAAAAATAAACTGAGCCTCTTCACGGTTCTGAATACCCAAAATACGATGACGTGTTGTTTGAGCCTTACGAGAAGTAATGCTGATCTTTTGACCAACCAATGCATTGAGTAGCGTTGATTTGCCCATATTAGGACGCCCAACAATTGCGATAGTGCCGCATCTAAACACAATTAGCCCTTCAGCTTAAGATTTAACTGCTCTTCGGCTACTTCTTTTTTGGCTGCTTTTTTCTTAGCCGACCGCGTTTTCTTAGGCTTGCGAGATTCTTGTGGCAAAGCCTTGAGAACTGCTAGCAAAGCTTTCTTTGCGGCAGACTGTTCAGCAGCACGACGTGATGCACCCTCGCCTTTTACGGAAACCTTAAGACTCGTAATCAAGCATTCCACCTCAAATTGCTGGTTATGAGCAGCGCCAGTAGTGCCAGTTACGTTATACGTGGGTAAAGGTAATTGGTAACTCTGTAAACACTCCTGCAAGAGTGTTTTGTCATCTTTACCCAAAGTCTTGGGATCAACTTGAGCAAGAATAATGGAATACAACTTTCTGAGACATCCTTTTGCAGCATCAAATCCACCATCCAAAAAGATTGCGCCAGTCACCGCTTCTAATGTATCAGCCAAAATAGAGGGACGACGAAAGCCACCACTCTTGAGCTCACCCTCACCTAAGCGCAGATAGTCTGATAAGGATAAAGTTTGTGCAATCTCATATAGAGCTTGCTGTTTCACTAAATTAGCCCGAACACGCGAGAGATCGCCCTCATCCAAATCGGAGTAACGCTCATAAAGCAAATCTGCCACTACACAATTGAGAATCGAATCTCCCAAAAACTCCAGGCGCTCGTTATTTTTCTTACTATGACTGCGGTGAGTCAAGGCTTGATTCAAGAGCTCTGGCTTCTTGAAGGTGTAGCCAAGATGCTCTTGTAATGGTGCGGTTTCGATAACGGCGCGCGCGTTCATGATCTTTTACTCAAAGCCACCGATGCGACCCAAGTTGCCGAGATTCAACCAGACAAAGAAGGCTTTACCAACAATATTTTTATCCGGCACAAAACCCCAGTAGCGAGAATCGGCACTGTTATCGCGGTTATCGCCCATAGCAAAGTAATGCCCCGGGGGCACCGTACAAGTTAAACCAGCTTGCTGATATTGGCAAAAATCTGAGCCTGGAAAACGCTCAGTTGGAAATACGGTTGCAGGACGATCTGGATCATTCAAGATCTCGTGACGATTGCCGCCTAAATCTACTGGAAAAGTCTCTGCATAGCGTTTTGCATAGCGCATATTTTCAGGATCAAGATAGGACTCACCACCACTGTATTGCAAGGGCTGACCATTAATTGTCAGACGTTTATCCTGATAAGTAATCACATCACCCGGCAAAGCAACCACGCGCTTAATGTAATCAACAGACTCATCACGTGGGTAACGGAATACCACCACATCACCACGCCTTGGTGTACCTAGATCAACTACCTTTTGATTGATCACCGGTAGACGAATACCATAGGTAAATTTATTTACCAAGATGAAATCACCAATTTGCAAGGTTGGGATCATCGAGCCAGAAGGAATCTTAAAGGGCTCAACAATGAAAGACCGCAAAATAAATACTGCGCAGATCACTGGGAAGAAGCCCGCGGTGTACTCCAACCACAAAGGCATTCGATCAATACCTGCCAAGCGTCTTTGCGGGGCAAAGTAAAACTTGTCAGCTGCGTAAGCTATGCCAGTCACAACCACCAAGATCAAAAGAATTAGCGCAAAGTTCATTAATCTTCCACCTGCAAAATAGCCAAGAAAGCTTCTTGTGGAATTTCCACATTACCGACTTGTTTCATACGTTTCTTACCTTCTTTTTGCTTCTCTAGTAGCTTACGCTTACGAGAGATATCGCCGCCATAGCATTTAGCTAATACGTTTTTACGCAAAGCTTTGACATTTTCACGCGCAACAATATTGCTGCCAATCGCCGCTTGAATAGCCACATCAAACATTTGGCGCGGAATAATGCCACGCATCTTAGAGACTACCTCACGACCACGGTGCTGACTATTGCTCCTGTGGACAATCACTGAGAGAGCATCCACCCGATCGCCATTAATCAAAATATCGACTTTCACTACATCAGCAGGGCGATATTCTTTGAACTCGTAATCCATCGAGGCATAGCCCCTTGAAATGGATTTCAGACGATCAAAAAAGTCCATCACAATCTCTGCCATTGGCAGTTCATAGGTCAGTTGCACTTGGCGGCCTAAATAATTCATGCCCGTCTGAATACCCCGCTTACCGACACATAGGGTAATGATCGAACCTACATACTCTTGAGGCATATAGAGATTCACTGTGACGATCGGCTCCATGATGGTATCGACCTTGCTGGTCTCTGGCATCTTCGATGGGTTATCTACCATTAAGATCGTCCCATCAGATTGCTGTACTTGATACACCACGGTTGGCGCAGTAGTAATCAAATTCATTCCGTACTGACGCTCTAAGCGCTCTTGCACAATCTCCATGTGCAGCAGACCTAAGAAGCCACAGCGGAATCCAAAACCTAAAGCTTGAGACACTTCTGGCTCATACAAGAGAGAAGCATCATTGAGTTTTAACTTCTCAAGTGATTCACGCAACTGATCATATTCACTTGCTTCAACTGGATATAAACCAGCGAACACTTGAGATTTCACCTCTTTAAATCCAGGTAATGGTGCTGCAGCAGGTGTCCGGCCTACTTGCCCGACAGCATGTGTCACGGTATCGCCTACTTTTGCAGCCTTAAGTTCCTTAATGCCCGCAATAATGAAGCCCACCTGGCCAGCACTCAATTCAGGCCGATCTACCGACTTGGGACTAAAGACGCCTACGTGCTCAACCAAGTGAGTTGAGCCATTGGCCATCAAAGTAATTTTATCTTTAGGTTTGAGAGTGCCGTTCACAACGCGCACCAACATGACAACACCAACATAGTTATCAAACCAAGAATCGATGATGAGGCACTGCAGTGGCGCACTGGCATCACCTTTGGGTGGTGGCACACGACGAATCATTTCTTCAATGACTTCGATCACACCTAAACCAGTCTTTGCAGAACACGTTAGGGCATCACTAGCATCGATCCCAATCACATCTTCAATTTCTTGAATCGCGCGCTCAGGATCAGCTTGCGGCAAATCAATCTTATTAAGAACAGGGACTACTTCAACGCCAAGCTCAATTGCGGTGTAACAGTTCGCCACTGTTTGCGCCTCAACACCCTGACTAGCGTCCACTACTAATAAAGCGCCTTCACAAGCAGATAAGGAGCGACTAACTTCGTATGAGAAGTCCACATGTCCTGGGGTATCAATCAGATTGAGGTTGTAAATCTTGCCGTCTTTAGCTTTGTAATTGAGAGCAGCAGTTTGGGCCTTGATCGTGATGCCACGTTCGCGCTCAATATCCATCGAATCGAGAACCTGGGCTTCCATTTCACGATCAGAAAGGCCGCCACAAAGCTGAATAATGCGATCTGCGAGCGTAGATTTGCCGTGATCAATATGGGCGATGATAGAAAAATTGCGGATTAAATCCATAGCGTCTTAATAGGTCATTCAAAAAACGCCTTGTCAGAACGCACCACAATGATGCGCTGCAAAAAGTCGTCTTAAGAGGATTGTAATGGGTGGCGCCTGAAAGACGCCGAACCCCATTTTTTAGCCTAAAAAGGGCTTATTTTGGCCTTACAGGGATGACCAAGGTGCTATCAGCACGGCGTATAAAGACCGGAACAGCCTTATTGGCGTCAAGGCCTTTGACTAGAGCCTCAAATTGCTTTGTACCCGTGATGTCGGCATCTGCAATCCGAATAATCACATCACCAGGGCGAACCCCAGCTCTTGCTAAAGGACCATCGCCTAGGCCGGTAACCTCAACGCCGCCCTTGATATTCAAATCTTTCTTTTTGGCGTCAGATAAATCAGCAACAGCTACTCCAAAAGCATTAACACTATTGCTATTTGCAGCAGGAGCATCCGATTTTTTAGCGGCAGCTTGCGCAGAATCTGTATCCGCAACAGTCACACTTAAATCGCGGGTGCTGCCCTTACGCCAGACTTGCACAGAAGCCGCAGTTCCAGGTTTAGTTTCACCAACAACACGCGGCAAATCTGTTGATTTATTGAGCTCACGTCCATTGAAACTGAGAATCACATCACCCGCTTCAATACCACCAGCTGCGGCAGGACCATTAGGCTCAACATTGCGCACATAGGCACCACGAGGTTTTCCTAGGCCCAAACTCTCGGCAATCTCTTTTGTCATCTCACCTAAGGCAACACCAATGCGACCACGGGTCATTTTTCCATTCGTACGCAATTGTTCTGCCACACGCATCGCTTCATCAATTGGAATTGCAAAGGAGATTCCCATATAGCCGCCAGAGCGACTAAAGATTTGAGAGTTAATGCCAATCACTTGGCCAGCAGTGTTTAGTAATGGGCCGCCAGAGTTCCCAGGATTGACAGCAACGTCTGTCTGGATAAAAGGCAAATAATCTCCCGTGTCACGGCTCTTTGCCGACACAATGCCTGCCGTGACTGTGTTCTCAAGACCAAATGGCGAACCGATTGCCAGAACCCACTCGCCGACCCTCACCTTTGAGGAATCGCCTAATGGCAATTTTGGTAAGTCACGCGCTTCAATTTTGACTACTGCTACGTCAGTGCGTTTATCTAAACCCAATAGCTTGCTTTGAACTCGCGCTTATCCGTTAAGGTCACATAAATAGTGGTGGCGCCCTCAACAACGTGTGCATTTGTCAAAATCAAACCATTAGATTCAATAATGAATCCAGAGCCTACTCCGCGATCCGCTTCTTGCGGTTTACCCGGATTTGGTTGCGCTTGTTTAGGTCCATTTGGAATTCCGGGAATCGGTACACCAAAGAAACGGCGAAAGAATTCTGCTTGATCTTCTGGCATCCCTGGGATACCACCTTGAGACTGCTGAACCATGACCTTTTCAGTGGTACGAATATTCACCACAGCTGGACTAGCCCGTTCAACTAAATCCGCAAAATCTGGAATCATGACCCGCGGATTTTGTGCGAAGGCATTCGGTATTAATACAGCTTGCCCAAGACTCAAAATAGCCAGGAGCGCGATCAGGTACTTTTTCATAATGCTATGGGCCTACTTGGTAAAAACCAAAAATGGAGATAAAGAGAATATTAGGTCAGCTTACCAAAAATCAAGGTGCCGTTAGTACCACCAAAGCCAAAGTTGTTTTTGACCGCATGATCGATCTTTACATCCCTGGCAGTATTGGCGCAGTAGTCCAAGTCACACTCAGGGTCTTGATTAAAGATATTGATGGTGGGTGGGGATTTCTGGTGATGAAGAGCCAGAATAGTGAAAACAGACTCCAAACCGCCTGCGCCGCCCAAAAGGTGGCCAGTCATCGACTTGGTGGAATTGATTAAGGCCTTTTTGGCTTGATCGCCAAGAGCCGCTTTAATGGCTTCGGTTTCATTCTTGTCGCCTAAAGGTGTAGAAGTACCGTGTGCATTGAGGTACTGAATTTGATCCGGATTTAAATGGGCGTCACGCATAGCGTTCACCATGCAACGACGGGGACCGTCCATATTGGGCGCAGTCATGTGATATGCATCACCACTCATGCCAAAACCAAGCAGTTCACAATAGATTTTTGCACCACGTGCTTTTGCATGCTCATACTCTTCAAGCACAATCACGCCAGCACCTTCACCTAGAACAAAACCATCACGGTCTTTGTCCCAAGGACGTGATGCAGTTGCGGGATCATCATTGCGGGTTGATAGCGCTCTTGCTGAAGCAAAGCCACCCACACCCAAAGCAGAGATAGTAGATTCAGCACCACCAGCCACCATCACATCGGCATCGCCATACTGAATCAAGCGGGCAGCTAAACCAATACTATGTAAACCGGTAGTACATGCTGTGACTGCAGCCACGTTTGGGCCCTTGAGGCCAAACAAAATACTGAGGTGCCCAGAAATCATATTAATAATTGAGCCTGGTACGAAGAAGGGCGAGATACGACGAGGACCGCGAGCCAATAACTCAGCCCCAGTTTCTTCAATCATCGGCAAGCCACCAATACCAGAGCCGACCATCACGCCTACGCGCTCCGCATTTTGCTCATTGATTTCTAAACCGCTGTCACGAATAGCTTGTGTGCCTGCAGCGATGCCGTAGTGGATAAAGGTATCCATATGGCGCGCCTCTTTGGCAGAGACATATTCCTCAACATTGAAATCTTTCACCTCTCCTGCGAAATGAACGCTTAGTGGAGTGTGGTCGAATTTCGTGATGGTAGCAATGCCCGATTTGCCCGCAAGCAAATTAGACCAAGCTACATCAACGGAATTACCAACAGGTGAGATGAGGCCAAGGCCGGTGACTACTACCCGGCGTCGGCCATTTGATGCTGACACAGTAATACCTAGGCTAGGGAATTAACCCTGAGCTTTTGATTTAGCGAAGTCGATCGCGAGCTGAACTGTGGTGATTTTTTCGGCTTCCTCATCAGGAATTTCAATACCAAATTCATCTTCCAAAGCCATTACCAGCTCAACAGTGTCAAGAGAGTCAGCGCCCAGGTCATTCACAAAAGAAGATTCATTCTTGATATCTCCTTCAGCGACGCCCAATTGCTCAGCGACGATTTTCTTAACGCGTTGTTCGATGTTATCCATTAAGTCCCCCAGGGGTTGTAAAAAAACGATTGAAGAATTTTATCAGCTTGGCGGAGCAATTTAGCAAATCCGCCAAAAAATGATGAAATCCTTGCCTACTCCTTAGGCTAAATATAGTCCGCCATTGACGTGTAGGGTATTACCCGTAATATAAGCAGCTGCTGGAGAGGCCAAAAAAGCCACTGCCTGGGCTACGTCCTCAGGACTACCTAAGCGTGCCAAAGGAATGTTCACTTTTAGGGCATTTTGCTGCTCTTCGCTCAAAGCGCGGGTCATATCGGTATCAATAAATCCAGGGGCTACGCAATTCACGGTGATATTGCGGCTACCAATTTCACGAGCCAAGGCACGGGTCATACCAGAAACCCCCGCTTTTGCAGCAGCATAATTTACCTGCCCCGCATTACCCATGTGCCCCACGATTGAAGTGATATTAATAATGCGGCCACCGCGTGCTTTCATCATCGGACGCAAGACGGCTTGAGATAAGCGAAATACTGAACTCAAATTAGTATCAATCACGTCAGTCCATTCTTCAGACTTCATGCGCATTGATAAATTATCACGGGTGATACCGGCGTTGT
>Ga0007795_10000492_pt1 | contig 12602 bp, 10 predicted proteins | sample CryBogmetaGMA1M_FD_60369 | JGI IMG/M metagenome (GOLD analysis project Ga0007795, IMG submission 60369) | Freshwater microbial communities from Crystal Bog, Wisconsin, USA - MA1M | ecosystem: Environmental > Aquatic > Freshwater > Lake | place: Crystal Bog, Wisconsin, USA | collected 2009-07-06
CGCGACGCGGGCGATCACCGCCCGGTGCGGAGGCGCGGCATGCGGGCGGCCATCATCGGTATCGGGGCGATCGCGCGGATGCACGCGCGGGCCCTCGCCGACATCCCCGATGTCGAACTCGTCGCCGCGACCTGCCGCACCGAGGAGAAGGGACGGGCCTTCGCCGCAGAGTTCGGCTGCCAGTGGCATGCCGACACCGCTCGGATGCTCCGCCGCGAGAAGCCCGACTTCGTCACCGTCGCCACGCCGTCGGGCGCGCACCTCGAGGCCGCGCTCGCCGCCGTGCGCCGCGGCGTCCACGTGATCTGCGAGAAGCCCCTCGAGATCACCCTCGCGCGGATCGACCGCATGATCGCCGCCGCCGCGAAGGCGGGCGTGACGCTCGGCGCGATCTTCCCGCAGCGGTTCAACCCCGTCGTCCGCACGGTGTACGACGCCGCGGCCGCGGGCCGGTTCGGCACGCTGGCGATCGCGGCGAGTTCCGTGCCCTGGTGGCGCGACGACGCCTACTACGGGCCCGGCCGCTGGCAGGGCACGAAGGCCCTCGACGGCGGCGGCGCCCTCATGAACCAGTCGATCCACGGCGTGGATGCCCTGCAGTGGATCGCGGGCGCGACGATGACCGGCCTCGCGAGACACGAGAACCCGGTGGAGAGCGTCGTGGCGTTCACCGCGGTGCGGGCCCACGACGCCGAGCGGCTCGAGGTGGAAGACACGTGCGTCGCGATCCTGCGCTTCAGGAACGGGGCCCTCGGCCAGCTGCTGGCCGCGACGAGCCTCTTTCCCGGGCAGCTCCGCCGGTTCCTCGTGGGGGGCCGCGACGGCACGGCCGAGATCCTCGAGGAGCAGCTCGTGGCGTGGCGGTTCCGCGGCGAGTCGCCCGCGGACGACGCGACCCGGGCCCGCTTCGGCGGCACCAGCGGCACGAGCGGCGGCGCGGCCGACCCGACGGCCATCAACGGTGCGTGCCACACGCGGAACTTCGAGGCCTTCGTCGAGGCCCTCCGCGCCGGCCGCACGCCCGAACTCGACGGCCCCGAGGGCCGCAAGGCCGTGGCCATCGTCGAGGCCTGCTATCGTTCGGCGAAGACCGGTCGCGCGGCGAAGGTGCGCGACGCGGCCGGCTGACGTCCGTGCGCTGGAACCCGCGATGAACGCCCCCCTCCGCTACGCCATCTGCAACGAGACATTCGGCGACTGGCCGCTCGCGAGGGCGTGCGACTTCGCCGCGGCCTGCGGCTACGGCGGCATCGAGCTGGCGCCGTTCACGCTGGCGCCACTCGCCACCGACATCTCGCCCGCGGCGCGGGCCGAGCTCCGCCGCACGATCGCCCGCTCCGGCCTCGACTGCGTCGGCCTGCACTGGCTGCTCGCCCGCACCGAGGGTTTCCACGTCGCGCATCCCGATGCCGCGGTCCGCGTCCGCACGGTCGAGTATCTCGGCGAGCTCGCGCGGCTGTGTCACGACCTTGGCGGCCGCGTGCTCGTGTTCGGCTCGCCGAGGCAGCGGAGCCTCCTGCCCGGCGTGTCGCCGGCCGACGCCCTCGACCACATGCACGAGGTGTTCTCGAGGCTCGTGCCGGCGCTCGAGACGACCGACACCGTCGTGGCGATCGAGCCGCTCTCGCCCGCCGAGACCGACGTGCTCACCACGGCGGCCGAGACCTGCCGTCTCATCGATCGCATCGGCTCGCCGCACGTGCGGCTGCACCTCGACGTGAAGGCGATGGCCGCGGAAGCCGAGCCGATCCCCGAGATCATCGTGGCGTCGGCGCGGCACCTCGAGCACTTCCACGCCAACGACCCGAACCTCCAGGGGCCGGGATTCGGGGCGGTCGACTTTCAACCGATTTTCGCCGCCCTGGAAGGGATTCGATACGCCGGCTGGGTGAGCGTCGAGGTCTTCGATTATGCTCCCGGTCCGGAACGAATCGCCCGCGAGAGCATCGACTACATGCGGCGGATCGAGGATTGCCTGGACTGATCGCGGGGGAACGATGGCCGATCTGCCGCACTTCGCATCATCCGGGGCGCCGGGTGGCCCGGCAGACGGGCCGTGGTACGCCGGGATGACCCGCTACCACTGGTTCGTCCTCGTGGTGGCGGCGCTCGGCTGGCTCTTCGACTGCCTCGACCAGCAACTCTTCAACCTCGCCCGCAAGCCTGCGATGGAATCGCTCCTCGCGACGGCCCACGCCGCGGCCGACTCCAAGGCCGTCGACTTCTACGGCGGTCTGTCCACCTGCATCTTCCTGGCGGGCTGGGCGACGGGCGGCCTGATCTTCGGCGTCGTCGGCGACCGCATCGGCCGTGCCAAGACGATGATGATCACGATCCTCATCTACTCGCTCTGCACCGGCCTCTCCGCGATCTCGCGGGGGTTCTGGGATTTCGCCTTCTACCGCTTCATCACCGGCCTCGGCGTGGGGGGCGAGTTCGCGGTGGGCGTGGCGCTCGTGGCCGAGGTGATGCCCGACCGGGCCCGGCCCTACGCGCTCGGCCTGTTGCAGGCGCTTTCCGCGGTCGGCAACTTCGGCGCGGCCCTGATCGGCATCGGCCTCGGCCTCGCGCAGCAGTCGTTCGAGAACGGACTGATCGGCGGGTGGGAGCCGTGGCGTTGGAAGTTCGTGATCGGCGCGTTGCCGGCGGTGCTCGCGCTCGTGATCCGCTCGGGCCTCAAGGAGCCGGAGCGCTGGCAGGAGATGAAGAAGCAGGCCGCCGCGGCGGGAACGTCGCTCGGGGGCTATGGCGCCCTCTTCGCCGACCCGCGCTGGCGAAAGAACGCCGTCATCGGCATGCTCCTCGCGTGCGCCGGCGTGATCGGCCTGTGGGGCATCGGATTCTTCGCCATCGACCTCCAGCGGAGCGTGCTCAAGAAGACGTTCGAGGCCCAGGGCCTCACGGGGGCCGACCTCGCGGGCCGGCTCACCATCTGGTCGGGCATCGCCTCGATGATGATCCAGGTGGGGGCGTTCGCCGGGATGATGGTGGCGGCGCGGATCTGTCAGCGGCTCGGCCGGCGGGCGTTCTTCGCGATCTTTTTCATCGCCGCCATGCTCTCCACGATGATGGTCTTTCGCTACCTCGACGACATCAGCGACTTCTGGTGGATGCTCCCGATCATGGGCTTCTGCCAGCTTTCGCTGTTCGCGGGCTATGCCATCTACTTCCCCGAGCTCTTTCCCACGCGGCTGCGGAGCACGGGCACGAGCTTCTGCTACAACGTCGGCCGGTTCGTGGCGGCGAGCGGCCCGTTCCTGCTGGGGCAGCTGTCGAGCGGCGTGTTCGCCGGGTCGCCCGAGCCGATGCGGCCGGCGGGCCTGCTGATGTGCCTGATCTTCCTGCTGGGGCTCGCCGTCCTCCCGTTCGCGCCCGAAACGAAGGGCCGCCCGCTCCCGGAAGGCTAGAAGAAGCACGCGAACTCCCCCGCTGTCGGCAGCGATGCGTTCGCTATCTCCACGGCCGCATCGCCAGCCACTGGTCGACTGCGTCCTTGCAGGCGTTCGACAGCCTGCTCGGGCTCGCGTCCTGCACGAGCCACACCGTGGCGATCCCTCCCGCATCGTCCACCGCGAGGTCGGTCGCGTAGAACCCGTCGTGGCCGTAGCGGCCGTCGGCGCGGATCTGCACGCCGAGGCCGTAGGCCTCTTTCACCTCCGCGGGCGTCTGCCGCGACCGCATCTCGCGCACCGCCGCCTCCGACAGGATCCGCACGTCGCCCACGGCTCCCATGCCGAGCAGCATCCGGCAAAACCGGCCGCAGTCGGCCGCCGTCGAGAAGAGCCCGCCGCCGGGCATCGGAAACCGGCCCGGCCCGTCGAGCGGGTATTTCAGTTGGTCGATGGAGACCGGAACGAGAGATCCCGTCGCGTCGTCGCGCCGGTAGGCCGTGGCGATCCGCGCGACCTGAGCGGCCGTCGGGCGGAACGTCGTGTCGCTCATGCCCAGCGGCTGGAAAATCCGCGCGTCGAGAAACGCCTCGTACGGCATCCCCGCCACCACCTCGACGATCCGGCCCGTCGTGTTGATCCCGGCGTTGGCATATCCGTAGGCCGAGCCCGGCTCGAAAAGCAGCGGCATTTGTGCGTAGCACCGAACCGCCACGGCCAGCGGCAGCGTGTCGAGCGTGGGCGTCTCGACGGGGCTCATGAAGGGGAGGCCGCTCGTGTGCGACAGCATGTCGCGAACCGTGATCGGCCGCCGCGGCCGGCGGAGCACGATCCTGCCGCCGTCCTTCTCGGCCGTGAGCCACGTGTCGCGGAACTCGGGCAGGTAGGTGGCCACGGGCTCGTCGAGCCGCACCTTTCCCTCGTCCACGAGGATCATCACGGCCGCCGCCGTGATCGGCTTGGTCATCGACGCGATCCAAAACAGGCTGTCGCGGGCGAGCGGCCGGCCGGCGGCCACGTCGGCCTGCCCCGCCGCCTCGTGGAGGAGCGTGCCGTCACGATCCGTGACGAGCACCACCGCCCCGGCGAGCGCACGCTGGTCGAGCCATGGCCTCACGACGTCGCCAAAGTCGGCGGCGTGGGCACCCCCCCCGGCCGCGAGCGCGACGGCGAGCAAAGCGGGCTGAAGCGAACCCCTCGGGATCCAACCGCCGGCAGCCATGCTCCCAGTTCTCCATCCCACGGACGTTCAGCCCGTGGCGAATCGAGGGACGTTCGCCGATTCCGAGGCTGATGATCGCCTCGCCCGGCCCATCCGCTGCGGCTGCATCTGCCGGAAGCAAGAAGCCACGAGCCCCAGACGATTCACGTCGAGGGCTTGCGTGATGGCGGTTGCTGCAACGCCTCAGACTTTGCGGCGGCGGGCGACGCGGGACAGGCCAAGGGTGCCGAGGCCGAGCAGCACGAGCGACGATGGTTCCGGCACCGCTACTGCGACCGACCCATTCACGATCAGCGAGTTGGCGTCGACATTCGCGTACGAGAACCCAACCGCCTCGTAGTTCCCGTTATTCGACAGATCGTTTCCGGAGTTCGCGTACAGGCGGAACGTGACGGGTGACGTTTGATTTTGGATCGAGGTGCCGAGGCTGATCGGACCCCAACTACCTAGGTAGCCGGGAATGGTGGCAGAGCCAAGCGAAGTCGCGTAGTTGTCGAGACTGCTGGCGATGAAAACGGTTCGCTCGCGGTTTTGGCTCACAGAATAGGGAGCCTGAATGCTATCCACGTTCAAAACGTAGCCGGCATTCGGGGTCAGGGTGAACTCCCAATAGCTGTTCACCGACTTTGCCCCGGCGAAATCGATCGCGTACCCAGAGGTGCTGTAAAACGAGAAGTTAGATCCCTGGAACCCCGTCAGACCATTGTTCAGATACGCCGCTCCGACCGACAAAGCGACCGGCGTTGCCAAGTTGGCATCGACCGTTGTCGCGTTGAATGAGTTGGGCGATGCCGCCCCCTTGAAGTTCCAAGCCGTAATGATGTCAGCCGACGCCGATCCGGCGCATGCGGCCGAAAGAGCGACGAGCAAAGACCATGTCGCATGGGCTCGGTTCATGACGAAACTCCTGGCGAGGTGAATGGGTCGGGCGTTCGGCCGTTCTAAACGGGTGTTTCGCGGAGATGGAAAGCCGAACCTGGGCACATTCGAGTTCGTCATAATCACCCTCCCCGCAACACAATCGGAACATTCCCTACGTCTGTTGCCACGGCTTCGCAAAATCCCACGCGGGGGAAAAATGTCCTCAAGTTTTTCGGCAGCGAGCCAAGCAAGTCGCCGGGCAAACGCCCCCGCTCACCGCTCCGGCCGCTCGATTACCACCTCGGCCACCTCCAGCCCGACGTCCCGTTCGATCGAGTTCACGACCACCCGCTGCACCCCTGCCCCGACAGGAATCTGGCCGTACCCCTCGCAGAGAGGCCGCAGTGCGGCCGCGGCGACCTCGATCGTCCGCCAGCCGTCCGCCCCGCCTGAGGCATCCCCCGATGCAGACGGGGTGAACGTGGCCAGGAAGTTGCCGCCGAACGCCCCCGACGGCATCCACATGCCGATCATGCAGTTGATCTCGGCCGGCTTCGAGGTTCGCAGCCGCACCCGCACCACGCTGTCGCGATGAAACGCCGCGAATCCAGGCGGCTGGGCGTCCAGTCCCACGCCGTGGTGGATGGTCGGCCTTGCCGTCGCCTTGCGGCCCGCGACATACGGGATTGCCGCCATCCGCGGAGGCAGGTCGCCGTCGGCCGGCAGCCACCGCCCCATCTCTTCCGACCTGCCGCTGGGCCTCGAGAAGGATTCGACAAACGCGTCGGGCGGTGCGGTCGGCGCCGTCACGGCCAGCGGAGAGCTTGCCGCGAGCGACGCCATGGACACGCTGTTGGCCGGCACGTCGACACCGCTGCCGTCGGCCATCCGCTTGAACCGCACCTGCCCCTCGGTGACGCCCACGTGCGTCGCCGCCGCGTCCACGGAGAGCGAGAACTCCGTCCCGACGACCTCCACCTCGGCCGTGGGCGTGCGCACGAGCATCGGCCGGCCGGGGGGCTGCGGCCGGGCGTCGACCGACATGGTGCCCTTGCGCAGCACGATCCGCTTTTGTCCGTCGTCCTCGAACTCGACGACGGCGTCTCGAGCGACCTCGATTTCGGTGCCGTCGTCGAATCGCAGCCGCGTGAGGGCCGTCTCTCCCTCGAGTCGAACGCAGCCCGCCGCCAGGTGTTGCCCCATGACGACGGGGGAGGAGCTGACACTGCCGAGGCCGCTCCAATCCGCCGCGCCGTCCGTCGCGACCACGTGGGCGATCGGCACGGCCGGCGAGTACGCCGCGGGACGAAACAATGCCAGCCATCCGCCCACGAGGACGAGCAGGCCGACCGCTGCCCAAAGGCCCGGCACGCCGGGGCTCCCGCCCTCGTCGTCGGACCGGTCCGGCACGTCGGGAGAGGTCTGGCCGACCGCCCCGAACCCCGGTTCTCGCGCGACAGCCGCGGGATACTCCCAGTGCAGGTCGGCGTGGAGCTGCATCCACTCACAATATCTGCGGAGAGCCGCGTCGTTTTCGGCCAAGACGGCGTCGAGCACCGCCTCGTCGGCGGCGGCGAGCCGGTCGTCAACGAGGCGGTTGATCGCGTCGTCGAGGAAGTCGATGGAGCCGACGGCCGCGAGCGGACCGACGCCGGGAGTGTCGTTCATGTCGCACCCTCCGCGGCGAGCGTGCGTTCGATGCAGTCGAGCAGCGTCCGTCGGATGCGTCGCAGCATCTCCGAAACCGCCTTGGGCTGAGTGGCCCGCGTGGCCGCGATGGCGTTCACCGACGCACCGGGCGTGTAGCGGCTGGCCACGAGCATGCGATGCTTTTCGGGGAGCTTCTGCAGGCACCCTTCGAGCGCCAGCCGCCGTTCCTCGGCCCTCCCCTGGGCTGCGACGGCCGCGGCCGCGATCCGATCGAGCAGGTCACTGTCGGCCAGCGGCAGTCGCTGCCGCTTGCTGAGGTGCGACCGCGACTGGATCCGGGCGATCTGCATCGCCCACGGCAGGAACTCGCGGGCGGGGTCGTATTCGGCCGCCTTCCGCCAGAGCACGAGGTTCGTCTCCTGCAGCACGTCATCGGCGTCGGCCGCCCTGCGGACGAGCGTCATGATCAGGCCGTACAGCGGTCGCTGGGCCGCGGTGACCTTGGCCAGGTATTCAGGCGACGGGGCGGGGGCGGGACCTTCCGACATACCTCTTGTTGGCCGTCGAGGCCGAAATCCCACGTTTTACGCCGCGAAAACCGTCGCGGGACCGGGCATGCGACACCCGTGCGACTACCGCCGGGCGGGCAGCGCCCGCGACTTCAGGTCGAACGTGAACGCGTGCTGCGTCGGCGAGACTTCCGCGGTGAGGCCGGAGGTCTCGAACGAGCCATAGTGCTTCGGGGTGAGCCAGACGGTCGTGCCCGGGGAATCGCTCACCCGGCAGCTCACCTGCACCCGGTGCATCCCGGGCGTCGCTCCCGCCCCGATCTTGTAGGTCGTGAGCGCGAAACGCCCGTCGTCGCCCGTGATGCCGGTCGCCATGTTCAGCCCGGATGCCTGTTCGAACTCGACCACCGTGGCGGGCAGCGGCTTGCCGTCCAGCAGGACCAGGCCCGTGACCGGAATCAGCACGGGTCCTTTCCGGCCGCAGCCCGTGCCCGGGCCTGCTGTCATCGAGAGCCACAGCAAGACGAGCAAAACGCGACCGGGAGCGGAGCCCGCGGCACAGAAGGGAAGAAACACCAGGCGGCGGTCGGGGAGCATGCTCACTAGTCGCTCACCGTGTTCCCGTCCCACGGAAAGCTGAGATAGACGTACGTCCATTGTTCGATCGAGTCTGCCAGATACCTCACCGACCCGTCGAGAAAAGCAAAACCGCATGTCTTCGGATGGGGCGACTTGAAGCCCCGCGCGGTGGACTCGTTGAACCACGAGCCGCAGCCGATGCCGTTCGTCCCCCCGCTGTCCTGGGCCTGGATCGAGGCGTAGTCGCCGGAGGTGTTGCTCGAGTCGTAGTTCAGGGGCACGGAGGTGATGGTCGATCCGTCACCGTTGTCCCAGAGAGAGTTCCATCCCTTCTGCAGGGGATAGTTTTGCGATGCGAGAACCTCGCCCGCGAAGAACGTCTTCGACAGGCCGTCGGCGATGTCCTTGATCCGGGTCAGCTTCATCACGGTGCCACCCGGACCGTTGTACGTCGAGACGAGCGGTCCAAAGCTGCCGTTGTTGCCGAAGTCGGGACGCCCCGGAGGCATCTCGAAGGTCTTGCTCTGGACGCAGGCGCAGGTGGACCAGCCGTTGCTCGTGGTGCGAAACCACGCCGGCCCGGCCGATGCTGCGTAGTTCGCAACGATGAACGGATAGATCTGGCCCCGGTTGCTCGTGGTGGCGATCTTGCTCTGTGCGCCGTTCGGATCCCCGGGGCAGAGGTACGACTGCACCACGAAGGCGCCGATGTTGAGGCCTCCCACGTTCGCGTCGTAGACGTCGTCGGGCAGGGCTGCGCAGGCGTCGGCCAGCCGCTGCTCCTCGATGAAAGGGAGCAGGAATGTCTTCAGCGAGCCGCGGTAGTGTTGCTCGCTCGGGGATACCCAGATGCGATCGCTTCCGGCGGGAAAGGCGCGTTTGACGTTGTGGTAGTTCAGCACTCCCACGCCGATCTGCCTGAGGTTGTTGCCGCACGTCGACCGCCGCGCCGCCTCGCGAACGGACTGCACGGCCGGCAGCAGCAGGCCCACGAGCACGGCAATGATCGCGATCACCACGAGCAGTTCGACGAGCGTAAAGCCCCGGCCGAGGCTGGCGACGCCCGCCGTGCACCGTGCTGGTGAAATCGGTTTCATTCCCTCGAGTTCCCCGAAGCGGGTCGAACGCCACGGTCGAAGAACCACCCCCCGCCGCCGGTACGGACGGACCCAGCCATCATTTATTCCCCAGAAGCGGCGAAATCCCACGCCAGGGCCGAGGCCATGCGGAAACTCGCCTTCTTTTTCGCCGATTTTCACAACCCGCGGATGCCCTCAGGCCTCCACCAGGCCTCGACGAGTCCTGGCAACTCGGGGCCACAGGGCCCCGCCACACGATGCGGCTGCGAACCCAAAAAACATGGGATTTTTTGGGTTCGCCTTCGTGGAAAAAGCCCTGGAGGGCTTTTTCCACAGCCACCTACACGAGGCCGTCCAACGTGCCGGTGGAATCGGAGAAGTTTTCCGTCTCGCACCCCACCTTCTGGGCGACTGAGAGCAGCACGTTCGCGAGCGGCGGGTGCGTGTCGTCGTCGAACGCGATGTGCCGGCCGAGCTTCATGCCGAGCTTCGAGCCGCCCGCCACCAGCAGCGGCAGGTTCTTCGGGGAATGCTCGCCGCCCTTGCCGGAGTTCATGCCGCTGCCGTACAGCACGACGGTGCGGTCGAGCATCGAGCCGTCCGCCTCGGCCGTCTTCTTGAGCATGCCGATGAACCTCCCCAGCTTCTCGAGAAACGCCCGGTCGATGGCGGCGAGCTTGGCCAGCATGCCGGCGTCGCCGCCGTGGTGCGAGAGCTCGTGGTGGTTTTCGCCACCGACGCCGAATCCGCCCGCCTCGCGCGACCACTCGAACGTGATCACGCGGGTGGTGTCGGTGATGAATGCGAGGTAGGTCAGTTCGAGCATCACGTCGATCCACATCGGCCGGTCGTGCGCGTTGCACGGTTGGCTGTCCAGCTGGAGCCCCTGGTCGGACACGGTGGGCTTCGGCCTGTCGATCCACTGCTCCATCCGCTCCACCTGCTTTTCGGTATCGCGAACGCTGGCGAGATACTCGTCGAGCTTCCGTTGATCGGTCGCGCCGAGCTTGCGGTGGAGCGCCTTGGCGTCGCCGCCGATCGCGTCGAGGATCGACCGCCGTTCGGCGTAGCGGGCCAGGGTGGCCGCCCGGTCGGCCGCCGATTCGGGCACGAACAGCCGCTCGAAGATCCGCCGCGGAGAGTTTTCGGCCGGCAGCGGCGTTCCGAGCGGGTCGAATGACAGCGTGTGGCTGTGTCCGGCGCCACCGGTGCCACCCATGTCGGAAATCTGCACCGAGGCATACCGCGTCTGCGGCCCGTGAACCGCCGCGACCAGTTGGTCGATCGACACCGAGTTGGTGTAGTCGGCACCCGGCTTGGACGCCAGATCAGCACCGGTGAGCCAGGTGTCTGCGCCGCTGTGGCCGCCCTTGGAATGCGGGTGGCCCATGCCGGTCACGACCGTGAAGTCGTTGCGATACGCCTCCAGGGTCTTGAGCGTCGGCGACAGCGTGTAGTTGTCGCCGCGGTCGGCCGGCACCCAGTCCAGAATGTTCACGCCGTTGGGCACGTAGCAGCAGACGAGCCTCGGCTGAACCACGCCCGACTTCGGCAGCGGCTCGAACGACGACGGCATGCCCCACGCCCGCGGAAGCATCGCATCGAGCACGGGCAGCGTCACCGCCGCGCCGGCGGCCCGCAGCACGTGGCGACGCGAGAGCCGCGCACCTCCGGGAATGTTCATGATCTCACCCCTTCCGCGGCGCGTGGCCGCTATTTCGTCGCAAATGTCTCGCTGGCCACGATCGCCTTGATGAGGGCCCGCAGCGTCGGCCCCGCGCCCGACGCATCCGATTTCATCGTGGCCACCGCCGCCTGCACGCTCGGCTGGTCGGCCAACCCCAGTTCGCGGCCGAGCGCGTAGGTCATGAGATGCGTGGCGAGCGACTTGAGGAACAGGTCGTCCTGCTCGAGCAAGGCTTTCTGCAGGCCGGCCACGCCGACGATCCGGGTGCCGTCGGGCATCCGTGCCGAGGCGTCGATCGGGGGATCGTTGGGCTCGATGCGGCCCCTGTAGCCGAAGCCCTCCCGCTCCCGCCAGTCGCCGGCGGCGTTGAAATTCTCGAGCGCGAACCCGAGGGGGTCGATCTTGTCGTGGCAGCGGGCGCACTGCTTCAACTGACGGTGGATCTCGAGCCGCTGCCGCACCGTGGCCTTGTCGATGCCCGGAACCTGCGGCGAGATCTCGCCGGCGTTGGCCACCGGCAGGCCGGGGTCGGTTCCAAGGAGCGTCTTCAGGATCCACGTGCCGCGTTTCACCGGCGAGGTGCGCGTGCCGTTGGAGGTGATCGTCAGCACCGAGGCCTGCGTGACGAGGCCGCCGCGGGACACGCCCCGGGGCACGGTCACTTTCTGAAACGCGTCGCCGCGTACCCCGGGAATGCCGTAGAACCGGGCCAGCCGCTCGTTGATCGTCACGAAGTCGCTCGCGAGCATGCCGCGGACGTCGAGGTCGCTGCGGAGGAACTCGCGGAAGAAGGCCTTCGTCTCTCCCGCGATCGATCGTTCGAGGTGACGGTCGTACTGCGGATAGAGGTCGGGCGCCGGCGGATTCGCCCCGACATCTCGCAGGCCCAGCCATTGTCCCGCGAAGTTTTCGACGAGCGCGTCGGACTTCGGGTCGGCCAACATGCGGTCCGCCTGCTCGCGTCGGGTGGCTGGATCGGCGAGTTTTCCGGCATCGGCGAGTCGGCGCAGTTCGGCATCCGGCTGACTCGACCAGAGGAAGTACGACATCCGCGCGGCGAGGTCGTGGCCCGTGAGTTGCTTCGGGTCGGCGTCGGAATCGCCCTCGGGCAGATAGAGGAAGTCGGGGCTCGACAGCACGGCCACGAGCGGCCGCTTGATCGCCTCGAGGAAGGGCTCCTGTCGCTCGCGGGCCGCGTCAAAGAGCGCGACCTTGTCGCCGACCTCGTCGGCCGTGACGGGGCGTCGATAGGCCTCCGCCATGAATCGCTCGAGCACCTCCCGCGCATAGGCGGCCTCGCCGTCCGGCCGGCGGGGCGAGTCGAAGAGGATCTTCGTGTGTGACGACGGTGGCCATGCGTCGTAGACCGGCCCCTCGATCTCGAACCAGTCGACCAGCGCCTCCGGCCGCGGAAAGCCCTCGGCATGCTGCAAAAACTGGTTCTCGGGCACCGACGGGATCGAGTAGGCGTAGCTGAGCGTCATGCCGGCGGATTCCGTCGTGAACTGCACGGGAAACTCGACGATCTGCGGCGACTCGGGAGATCCCTCCACGTCGAACTCCGCCACGGTGCGCGGCTGTGAGCCCAGCCCGAGCGTGAGCTTCAGCCGGGGCGGTCCGAAGTCG
>Ga0007795_10000494_pt1 | contig 12578 bp, 9 predicted proteins | sample CryBogmetaGMA1M_FD_60369 | JGI IMG/M metagenome (GOLD analysis project Ga0007795, IMG submission 60369) | Freshwater microbial communities from Crystal Bog, Wisconsin, USA - MA1M | ecosystem: Environmental > Aquatic > Freshwater > Lake | place: Crystal Bog, Wisconsin, USA | collected 2009-07-06
CAAGAAGGCGTTATCGCCCTTGGCAAATACGGCGAAATCTTCAAACGAAACACAATGGCAAGCGGAGTTATCCCCCAGATTTCCATCATCATGGGCCCTGCCGCCGGCGGTGCCGTCTACTCCCCTGCCTTAACTGACTTCGTGATCATGGTGGATAAGACCTCCAACATGTTCGTGACCGGTCCAGACGTAATCAAGACCGTTACTGGCGAAGACGTGGGCATGGAGGAGCTTGGAGGTGCTCTAACGCACAACAAGACTTCCGGTGTTGCGCATTATCTTGCCAGCGATGAAGACGACGCCATTGACTACGCGCGCAACCTTCTGAGTTACCTGCCGGAAAACAACTTGGCCGAGTCCGTTGCCTACGCTGCCAGCACGGAGCTAGCGGTGAACGACAGTGACCGGACGTTGGACACCCTGATTCCGGACTCCCCAAACCAGCCCTACAACATGCTCACCGTGATTGAGAGCATCGTTGATGACAACCAATTCCTTGAGGTGCAGGCTCTTTACGCGCCAAACATCATCATCGGATTCGCTCGCATCGATGGCCGAAGCGTGGGTATTGTTGCCAACCAGCCTCAGCAGATGGCGGGCACCCTGAACATCGAGGCGGGTGAGAAGGCAGCTCGATTCGTTCGTTTCTGCGACGCCTTCAGCATTCCGATTTTGACGCTGGTTGATGTACCGGGTTATCTTCCCGGCACGGATCAGGAGTGGGCCGGCGTGATTCGCCGCGGAGCTAAGTTGCTGTACGCCTACGCCGAAGCAACCGTTCCACTGGTTACCGTGATCACCCGAAAGGCTTACGGTGGCGCATACATTGTTATGGGTTCCAAGCAGCTTGGTGCCGACATAAACCTTGCCTGGCCAACCGCGGAGATCGCTGTGATGGGCGGTCAGGGAGCGGTTAACATTTTGTTCCGCGACAAGATCAAGGAAGCCGAAGCTTCTGGTGCAGACGTGGCGGCGGTTCGCGCCCAGCTGGCGGCCGAGTACACCTACAACGTGGCGAGCCCATTCCTAGCGGCGGAGCGCGGTGAGCTTGATGGAATCATCGAGCCTTCCGCAACCCGCACCGCGGTGATCAAGGCCTTGCGCGCACTACGCACCAAGCGAGCACACGTGCCGGCCAAGAAGCACGGAAACATTCCGCTTTAAACCGGAGACAAAACATGACTGACGCTAACTCGATTCAGCCTCACCTGCGGGTGGTTGCGGGCAACCCAACTCCAGAAGAACTGGCGATTGTGGTTGCGCTTTTGCAGTCGGCGCAACAGAGCGCAGAGGCTGAATCCGCAAAACGTGTCACCCCGGGTTCAACTTGGAACCGAAACGCCTCCATGCTCAGGGGAGCGCTGGTCCCCGGGCACAATCAGTGGCAGGCAAATTTCCGTAGAGGTTTAAACTAAACAAAACCGAGCCGGTTTCCGGCAGCAATCGAATAGGAATCGCAATGAAGCGCACCCCATCAAAAATTGACCAGATAGCAGACGCATACCTGGATTACATGGTTGCCGAGAGCCCGAGTTTTGCAACCTATATTGGTCGTCCCGGTGGCGAGGACCGACTCGATGACGAGTCGCCAGAGGCACATGCCAAGGCACACGAACACCGCAAGTTGGTTTTGGCGGAGCTGGCAGCAGCAGAGCCGATGGACGATACCGACCGGGTGACCAAAGACGCACTCACCAGAGACCTTGAGCTCAGCAATGAGACCCATGAGGCCGGTTTGTGGAAGCGCAACCTGAATGTAATCGCAAGCCCTGCACAGGGAATTCGCGACATTTTTGACCTTTCCCCAACCGCCACCGAGCAAGACTGGAAAAACCTTGCTAGTCGCATGCGTGCTGTGCGAGGGGCAATCGCCGGTTACCAGGCTTGCCTGCAGGCCGGACTTGATGCTCATGACGCGCCTGCCAAGCGTCAGGTTGAGCAGGCCATCGGTCAAATCGACCAACTCACCTCAGAAGATGGCTTCTTCATCAAGTTTGCTGCCGAGGCCAAGCCGGCCGAAGGCGAGCTTTCAGCCGCGCTCAAGGCAGACCTGAACGATGCGGCCAAGGATGCCACGGCAGCCTACGCGGAGCTAAACGACTTTTTCAAAACAAGCCTGCTGCCGGGTGCCACCATCGATGACGCCATTGGCCGTGAACGCTACAGCCTGCTGAGCCGCGCCTTTGTTGGTGCCAAGTTGGACCTCGACGAAACCTACGAGTGGGGGATTCAGGAGCTGGCTCGCGTTGCGGCCGAACAGGAGGCCGTTGCCAAACAGATCAAGCCCGGCGCAACCGTTCAAGAGGCAATCGCACACCTGGATAACGACAAGAGCAACAAACTTCACGGCACCGATGAACTCCAGAAGTGGATGCAAAAGCTCAGCGACCGTGCCATAGAGGCTCTGGGCAAGAGCCACTTTGACATTGCCGAGCCGCTGCGCAATCTCGAGTGCATGATTGCGCCAACCCAGACGGGTGGCATCTACTACACAGGGCCGAGTGACGACTTTAGTCGTCCAGGCCGCATGTGGTGGAGCGTTCCCGTTGGTGTAACCGAGTTCGACACCTGGCGTGAGACCACCACGGTGTATCACGAGGGCGTGCCGGGGCACCACCTGCAGGTGGCCCAGCAGGTTTATAACAAAGACGAGCTCAACTCCTGGCGTCGTCTGGCTTCTTGGACCAGCGGTCACGGAGAAGGCTGGGCCCTATATGCCGAGCGCCTCATGGACGACCTTGGCTTCTTGGAGACTGCAGCCGACCGTCTTGGAATGCTAGACGGACAGCGCATGCGCGCAGCTCGTGTGGTTTTGGATATCGGTGTACACCTGGGTAAGCCTCGCTTGGATGGCACAGGTAAGTGGGACTTTGACTACGCACTCGACTTCATGCTCAAAAACGTGAACATGAGTCCAGAGTTTGTGAACTTTGAAGTCAACCGATACTTTGGCTGGCCGGGTCAGGCACCTAGTTACAAGATCGGTCAGAGAATTTGGGAGCAGCTGCGCGATGAAGCCGCGGCTAAGGCTGGAGCCAACTTTGACGTCAAGGCTTGGCACAAGCGGGCTCTAAACCTGGGTGGGCTATCGCTAGATACGCTGAAATACGCACTCTCGCTGTAGGAGTACTCCCGGTACTCTTCAAAAAACTGAAACCTCAGCCTGAATGGTTGGGGTTTCAGTTTTGTGCACGCTCAGGGAAGCCGAAGCCATAGATCTGGACTGGAAGCCTCAGGCCTGGTTGCGATGATGCTCACAAGGTAACTCTCGCCGCGGGGCGCCTTGATGGTGATTTTTCCGCTGTTGGTGGAACGGATTGCGTGGATGATGCTTTGGTGGATGTCTTCCAAGACATCTGCCGGAGTTTTATCAAGACCATCTTGGTCTAGCAGCGTGACCTCAACCCCGCGCTTTCTGGCTTCACGCACGGCAACCCGCACACCGTCATTCAAGAGTGCCCGCCCCTGAATCTCATCTCTGAGTCTTGCCTCCATCAAAAGGGCTTCTACCTTGGCCGGCTGAGACAACCTACCGCCAGTCTCAACAATCACTTCAAGCAGTGGTTGGGCGGTAAGAAGGGTGCTTTGGGTGGTTCTCTGGCGTTCCAACCTGCGGGCCATTACCTGCGCGGTGCGAGTGGCGATTTCTGTTGATTGCCTCACCGATTCGGCGGTCATCCGGCGAGTGTTATTCAAAGCGACACCCACCGCGTAGGAGGCAGCAACTATTAGAGCTGCACCAACCAAGCCCACCGTGAAAATGATTGGCGGACCGGCCCAGAGAATCACTTGAGCCCAGAGGAGTCCGAGTCCAATCCACGATAAAACGGGCCAACCCCGAGCCATCAAGATCGCTAGCAACGTGCTAACGCCTCCAACGAACCAGGTTTGATAACTTCCGTTGGGCAGAAGATCGGAGACCGGGAGGCCAACGATGATCAGTTTTGGGATTGCAACGCAGATCAAAAAGAGCAGGTAGGCACGCCAGGCCGGAAGGTGGCTGCCTCTGCTGGCGGTACCGAGGACTAGGGCCAGGGCGTAGAAAGCGAAAGCTAACACCGCAGTTATGGAGTTTCGATAGGTGGTTAGCCAAGAGAGCCCGAGGGCCCAGTGATTGAAGCCGTAGAGAAAGACCAGAACGAATGTAACTGACCGAAGGCGCTTATTCACGGGCTTGCCACTCCAGAATAATTTTTGTCCCCTGCCCGCGATCGGAATCAACTCTGGCTTTGCCGCCAACTGACTCAAGCCGGCGCAGGATTAGCGTGCGAATTCCAAGTCGATTTTTTGGGATTCGGGAGAGTCGGAAACCACGCCCTTCATCGGAAATCACAACTTTAAGCCCCGATTCGTTTGCCTTCAGGCTGACATGGCGAACCACGTTGGCCCCGCCAGCGTGGAGCAGTGAGTTATTAACTGCCTGCATGGTTGCCTCCGTGAATGCGCTGGCCACATCAAAGGGGAGTTCAATGTTGGCTGTGGAACTTGTTGTTACAGAAAAAGAGTGAGCCTGATCCTCAAGGGTTTTGGTTAAGGCGCTGAAAAGACTGTCGCTACTCACCGAGGTCTCGGATTCTGGCGACCAACTATTCAGATTCTCAAGTTGATTCAGAGCATTTTTTGCTGACTCAACAGCTTGCTCCTGCTCTGCACCGGTCGTGGCATTTCCAGCAGCGTTTAGAGCGTTCAAGACCTGATCGTGAAACATTCCCGCAAGGTGGAGCCTTTCGTTTTCTACCGCCTCTTGGGTGGCCTCGGAAACCGCTTGATCCTGCGCCTCGGCATTGGCCTGATCTTGAAGTCTGGCGCGTAACCGCAGAAGATAAACGATGGCGATGAATGTTGCACTCAGCAGGAAGCTGTAAACGGCATCCTGCGTAGCAGCCAGAACCGAAGCACTGCCGCCGAACTCGGTTAGATGCAGAAATAGAAAGTACAGGGGAAGCGCAGTAACGAAAAATGCTGCAAGTCCAGCACTCAATCCGAACCCGGCGGAAAGCATAGATATTCCCAACTGCCACCAAACCCAAGGTGTGTAGTTTTGGGGCAGGCGCTCTGGATCAGTGACCTGCAACGGCCAAGTCAGCAGTGTTGCCGCGACCGCTAAAAAATGCGCAACGTACCAGTTATTTGATGCGGTTAAAAACCAGTGACTGACAAACATTCCCATGGCTGTTCCAACCACCAAAACCAGGCTTGGCCAAAAAATCCACCGGTTCAGATAGGGAAGTTGATTGAACGCGTTGACACAAGTTTCGGCAACCGAAAGCAGCAGAGCCAGAGAAAATATGCGGCCCAACCACAACTCGATCTGCTGAGCGGCAAAGGTGCTCGCTCTTCTAGACACCAGAAGACGCAAGGCGCCAGTGCGCCACTCTTCGGATTCCCTTGTCATGTCGCTCAATGTAACCGACACCCCCGATATTTTAATAAATCCGTCTAAGACAAACTTTAGGACTTAATGAGACTCACGATGGTCTCCACGTGGTGGGTGTGCGGGAATAGGTCAAACGCGCGCAAATCATCGATGGCGTAGCCGCCCTCCAGAAGTTGCTTTAGGTCTCGAGCCAGGGACACGGGGTCGCAGGCCACGTAAACGATGTGCTTGGGGGAAAGCTTGACTAACCCCGTAATTATCTTGGCTCCGGCGCCCGCGCGAGGTGGGTCAAGAATCACCGTTGCCTGCGAGTAGTCCACATCGCCGCGTTTGGCTTCGGTGACCTGCTCGGCAACGTAGCGGTCGACTGGTGCGCAAACCGCGCGAACCGCGGGTAGGTCGGCCAGGTTGAGCTTGGCGTCTTCCGTTGCCTGCTTTGCAGACTCCACGGTGGTCACCTTGACGCGGTTGGCAAACTTTGACGCAAGAGCGCCGGCGAACAAACCCACGCCGCCATAGAGGTCAAGGTTTGGTGCGTTTAGGTCGATTCCCACCTTGGCAACCATGCCCATCACGGTTTCGGTAAGGATGTTGGCGGCTCCGCGGTGAACCTGCCAGAAACCGCCACCGCTGATGCGGAAGGTCCGGCCGGCCGCACGCTCAACCAAACGGGCATCACCCTTGAGCTTCTTGTCAACTATCCACTGAGCCTGCCCGGTACTGCTTACCGCTATCTCGATCTTGGAAACCTGCTGCCAGTTTTTTAGGTGCAAGCCGAGTTCGTTGATTTCCTCGACCGCAAGCGGCAACTTGCTAACCGGGACAACCTCGTGACTGCGCTCCTTGTAGGGGCCAGATTCGCCACTCATGTCCACATGCAACTGCACACGGGTTCGATAGCCAAGGCCGTTCGCCTCTTCATCGCCGGGTACCGCCTCCACCACGGGACGCAGCTTCACACCTGCCATGCGGTCAAGCGCTTCCTCAATCACGTCGGCCTTCAGCTCGCGCTGTCGAGCCAACTTGATGTGCCCAAACTCCGCACCACCGGCACCGCCAACGCCTGCCTGAGGCCAAACCTGTGGAACGCGATCTTCCGATGCTTCGATGATTTCCATCGGCTCCGCGCGACAGAACGAGCCACCGCGGTCTTCAAAGACAACCGCCTTGACCAACTCACCGGGTAGCACGTGGGAGACAAAAATCACTCGACCATCGTGGCGAGCCACAAAGATTCCGCCGTGCGCCACCTTCTCAATTCGAAGAGTTAGCTGCTGACCGGTCCAGTTGATTGATTTGTCCACCAGACAAGTGTTCCATACCCTAGAAGCCATGACTCGCGTTGTGCTCGCATCCACCTCCCCCGCTCGACTCACCCTGCTGCGATCGGGTGGTATCGAACCCGTCACAATCGCTCCGCTTGTGGATGAAGACGAAGTAACGGCAGTAGCCAAGGCCGAGGGACTGATCACCAACACCAGTCAGATGGTGGGGCTACTGGCTAAAGCCAAGGCCGAGGCGGTTTTGAATCGCCCCGAAGCCGCCGGAGCGGTAATCATTGGTTGCGATTCATCGCTGGAATTTGCTGGCGAATCACTGGGTAAACCACATCTGCCTCAGGTTGCGATTGATCGCTGGCTCGCCATGCGCGGCAAAAGCGGGCGCCTATATTCTGGCCATTGGGTGATTGATAACAGAAACCCCGCCGCCCCCAACGCGGTTGGTCGGGTCTGTCACGCAACCGTTCACTTTGCCAATCTCAGTCAGAGCGAGATCGAGGCATATGTTGCCACGGAAGAGCCGCTAAAGGTGGCCGGTGCGTTCACCATCGATGGCCTAGGCGGCGCCTTTGTGAGCCGCATCGATGGAGACCCGCACACCGTGGTTGGCCTCAGCCTGCCAACGCTTCGCGAGCTAATCATCGAGTTGGGAATTGAGTACCCCACCCTATGGAATATCAAATAGCCAACCCCCTAGAGCCAATAGGCTAGATGCACTATGACTTCGTCTAAAAAAATAACCAAGGTTCTAGTTGCCAATCGTGGGGAAATTGCGGTTCGCATCATTCGCGCCGCCAAAGACTCGGGCATTCAGAGTGTTGCAGTCTACGCGGACCAGGATCGCGATGCGATGCACTCCAAAATGGCAGACGAAGCCTACGCGCTGAATGGCACCACCGGCCCCGAGACCTATCTGGTCATCGAAAAGATTTTGGCTGTTGCAGCCCAGAGTGGAGCTGACGCCGTTCACCCCGGTTACGGATTCCTGGCAGAGAATGCGGATTTTGCTCGTGCGGTCATCGATGCAGGTTTGATCTGGATTGGTCCATCTCCTAAGGCGATTGAAATGCTGGGCGACAAGGTTTCTGCCCGCCACGTTGCCGAGAAGGTTGGTGCGCCACTGGCCGCCGGAACTCTGAACCCGGTGAAGGGCGCTCAAGAGGTCTTGGACTTTGTTGCCGTTCACGGCGTACCTGTTGCAATCAAGGCGGCCTACGGCGGCGGGGGCCGCGGAATCAAGGTGGCATACAAGACCGAAGAGGTTGCCGAGCTTTTTGAGAGCGCAACCCGCGAGGCAATTGCGGCGTTTGGTCGCGGCGAGTGCTTTGTTGAGAAGTACCTTGAGAAGCCTCGACACGTAGAGACCCAGTGCCTTGCAGATGCCTACGGAAACGTTGTTGTGGTTTCCACTCGCGACTGCTCGCTGCAGCGCCGTCACCAGAAATTGGTTGAGGAAGCTCCAGCGCCTTTCCTCTCGGAGGAGCAGAACAAGCGCCTTTACGAAGCATCCAAGGCAATCCTCAAAGAGGTTGGCTACCAGGGTGCGGGAACCTGTGAGTTCCTGGTTGCTCAAGATGGAACCATCAGCTTCCTTGAGGTAAACACTCGACTTCAGGTTGAGCACCCGGTTTCGGAAGAAGTCACCGGCCTTGACCTGGTTCGTGAGCAGTTCCGTTTGGCCGAGGGCGGCAAGTTGGAATACGACGACCCAATCATCAAGGGTCACAGTTTTGAGTTCCGTATCAACGGTGAAGACGCTGGTCGCAACTTCATGCCGGCACCTGGACCCGTGAAGTTGTTCAAGGCACCGAGCGGTCCCGGTGTTCGCGTTGACACCGGCGTTGAAAGCGGCGACGAAATCTCGGGCTCGTTCGACAGCATGGTTGCCAAGCTAATCGTGACGGGTGCCACTCGCGAGGAAGCATTGGCTCGCAGCCGTCGTGCCCTCGATGAGATGCAGGTAGAGGGTCTTCCAACCGTTCTGCCATTCCACCGCAAAATCGTGAACGACCCGGCATTCATCGGTGGCAACGGCAAGTTTGGAATCTACACTCGCTGGATTGAAACCGAGTGGAACAACGACATCCCAGCACACGTGACCGAGGGCAGCGAAGGTGCCGAGCCGGTTAGCCGCAACAGCGTTGTGGTTGAGGTTGATGGCAAGAGAATCGAAGTTAGCTTGCCGTCTGGCATGTTCTCAGGCGCAGGTGCAGCGGCTCCGGCAGTTGCCAAGCGCAAAAAGGGTGGCACCGTTTCCACCGGCGGAAACGGGAACGAAGTCAAAGCACCCATGCAGAGCACCGTGGTGAAGATTGCCGTTGAGGTTGGCCAAGAAGTCAATCAGGGAGACCTGGTTGTGGTTCTTGAAGCCATGAAGATGGAACAACCGCTCACCGCCCACAAGGCTGGAATAGTCAAGAGCATCGGGGTTGCTGTGGGCGAAACTGTGCCTGCCGGAACCATGTTGATTGAGTTCTCATAGACCTAGCTAATCGAAGACCCCGGCCACTCGGTCGGGGTTTTCTCTTTTAACCAAATTAGAGATGCCCAAACTACGCAGATGGCCAAACTAAGTGGTCGGAATGTGCAGGTCCTGAGCCGCTTCCTGTATCGAACTGGATAGCGACGGGTACACGGTGAAGGTTCGAGCAACCTCATCCACGGTCAGTCGGTTCTCCACGGCAATGGCGATTGGGTAGATCAGGTCGGAGGCCCGAGGCGCAACGATCACTCCGCCAATAACAGTTCCACCGGTGGAGCAGATTAGCTTCACGAAACCATCATCGATGCCCTGCATTTTGGCACGCGGGTTTGTGTTGAGCATGATCTTGCGAACGAAACCGTTCACCTTGCCCTCGTTCAAATCGCGTTCGGTCCAACCGATGGTGGCAACCTCAGGCGCGGTGAAGATATTGGCTGCCACGTGACGCAGGTTGGTTGGAGTGCTCACGTCTCCCATGGTGTGGAAGACAGCGGTGCGACCCTGCATTGCGCTGACCGAGGCGAGCGGCATGAAGGTGGTGCAGTCGCCAACCGCGTAAACGTTGGCGCGCGAGGTTCGGGCAACCTTGTTTACATCGATGTGTCCTGAGTCTGTTAGAAGAACGCCTGCCTCCTCCAGCCCAAGGCCCGCGGTGTTTGGAATTGCACCCACGGCCATGAGGCAGTGAGAACCCTTCACCACCTCGCCGGTGCTCAGCGTCACCTCAACGCCGTCACCGTTGTTCACAACTTTGTCTGCTCGGCTCTTATTCAAGATGTTGATTCCGTTGCGGCGGAACACTGTGTCGATCACGGCCGACGCATCGGCATCGCTCGAAGGGAGAATGGTGTCGCGACTGCTGATCAGCGTGACCTTAGAGCCCAGATAGGAGTAAGCGCTGGCAAACTCTGCACCGGTTACACCTGAACCCACCACAATCATGTGCTCGGGAAGTTCCTGCAGGTTGTAAAGCTGAGCCCAGGTGAAAATTCGTTCTCCATCGGGCTTCGCATCTTCTAGCTCGCGCGGGGTGGCGCCAACCGCAACGATGATGGTCTTGGCCTCAAGGCGCTCGTTGCCAGAACCGTCTGACGGGGTTGCAATAACGTGGTGGTTTCCGTCTAGACGCCCAGTTCCGCTAATGATGCGCACTCCCGCGGTAACCAGGGTCTCAAGCATGTCCGCGCTCTGCTGTTCCGCCAGGTCTAGCAGACGCTGGTTCACAACACCAAGGTCGATTTCAACCTTTGGCTTTACGGGCTGACCCGCAAAACTGAACTTCACTCCGAGTGCGGTTGCGTGATTCACACGCTGGGCGGCTTCCGCGGTGGCAATCAGAGTCTTGCTGGGAACCACATCGGTGAGGACTGCGTTGCCACCGATTCCGCTCTTTTCAATGAGAGTTACGTCAGCTCCAAGCTGCCTTCCACTCAAAGCCGCTTCGTACCCGCCGGGGCCGCCACCAATAATGACGATGTGATGGTGCTTTACCGCAGTCTTGTCCACCCCTCTATTCTCCAACACAACTAGACTCAAATTCATGGCTCAGGCAAATGAAGACTTGTTGAACAACCCTTTCCAACTAGCTGCTCAGGCAGCGGAAATCATCCGCAATCAGACGGGTGTGGAACAGCACCACGTGGCGCTAACTCTTGGCTCTGGCTGGGCCAAGGCGGCAGACCTGATCGGTGAAGAAGTGGCGCGCATCGATGCCGCCAGTCTGCCCGGATTCATTGCTCCGGAAGTTGCCGGTCACGTTGCCACTATTCGTTCCATCAAGTTGCCGAGCGGAAAGTTCGCCCTGGTTCTTGGCGCGCGCACCCACTTTTATCAGGGGCGAGGCGTTGCGGCGGTAGTTCACGGCGTTCGCGTTGCCGCCGCACTTGGTGCTGAAACCATGGTGCTCACCAATGGCGCCGGAGGCATAAAGACATCCTGGAAGCCGGGGCAACCGGTGCTAATTAGCGATCACATCAACCTGACCGCAGCCACACCGCTTGAAGGGGCCACCTTCATAGACCTGACAGACCTTTACTCAAAGCGACTGCGAGAGCTTGCCCGCACAGTGGATGATTCACTAGACGAGGGCGTTTACGTTCAGTTTCAAGGACCGCAGTACGAGACTCCCGCGGAAGTCCAGATGGCCAAGAATATGGGTGGCCACATTGTGGGAATGAGCACAGCACTCGAGGCCATCGCGGCTCGCCAAGCCGGGTTGGAGATTCTTGGCTTCTCGCTGATCACAAACTTGGCGGCCGGCATTTCTCCGGTTCCCCTGAGTCACAAAGAGGTGTTAGAGGCGGGTGCCGCGGCCGAAACTCGGATCAGTGCCCTGCTGGCCCAGATTGTGGCAAAGCTTTAACCATGACTCCGAACAAGGTTTCAACCCCTGAACTTTTGGCGCGTGCGCTGGCCTGGCTGGAGCAGGATCCCGACCCCGCTACTCGCGCCGAGCTGCAGGAGTCCATCGAGCTCGCCAAGCGAGATCCAAAAGGCACCGCAGATTTGGAAGACCGCTTTGGTACCAGGCTGGAGTTTGGAACCGCTGGCCTTCGCGGAGAGCTGGGCGCAGGCCCAAACCGAATGAACCGAGTGCTTGTTGGGCAGGCGGCTGCCGGCATCGCCAACTGGTTGCTTGGCAACCAAGAGTTCAAGAAGCCATCTGTTGTTATCGGCTATGACGGCCGAGTAAATAGCAAAGTATTCGCAGAGGATTCAGCACAGATTTTTGCCGCCGCAGGCATCGATGTGTTGTTGTTCGACGCCTTCGTTCCAACTCCGGTGCTGGCGTTTACGGTAAAGCAGGGCGGGTTCAGCATGGGCGTTATGGTTACTGCCAGCCACAACCCACCGCGCGACAACGGCTACAAGGTTTATCTGGGCGGCGCAAACGGGGGCTCTCAGATCATCTCCCCCGTGGACGCAGAGATTTCCAAAAGCATTCACGCCGTTGCGGCAACTAAGACCTTTGCCGAACTCCCCAAGAGCACTGATTTTGCAACGGGTGGTCAGGAACTCAGGGATTCCTATGTGGAGCACACCGCCGCGCTGGTTGACTCGCCAGCTTCAGATTCGGGTCCGCAAAGCCTCAGCATTGTTTTCACCGCGATGCACGGAGTCGGTTGGGAAACGCTGCAACGTGTATTCAAGTTGGCAGGACTTACTCAGCCTGCCGTGGTGCGTGAACAGATTTCCCCCGATGGCAGTTTTCCCACCGTGGCCTTCCCGAATCCGGAGGAACCGGGCGCGCTTGATCTTGCCTTCCAAACAGCCAAGCAAGTGCGAGCCAAGTTGATTCTGGCCTGTGATCCAGACGCCGACCGACTGGCGGTTGCGATCCCCGATTCCAGAGAGAAAGGCGGCTGGCGCAAACTAACCGGAGACCAGGTTGGACTGATTCTGGGATACGAGGTGGCTAGGAGCGCAACGGAGCTTGGTG
>Ga0007795_10000496_pt1 | contig 12574 bp, 7 predicted proteins | sample CryBogmetaGMA1M_FD_60369 | JGI IMG/M metagenome (GOLD analysis project Ga0007795, IMG submission 60369) | Freshwater microbial communities from Crystal Bog, Wisconsin, USA - MA1M | ecosystem: Environmental > Aquatic > Freshwater > Lake | place: Crystal Bog, Wisconsin, USA | collected 2009-07-06
TCCGACCTCGACGCCGCCCGCGCCGCGCAGGGCTACGGCCTCGTGCGCTTCGTGATCTGGGCGATCCCGATCATGGGCTTTCTCGGCACCGTGATCGGCATCACGGAGGCGATCGCCTGCCTCTCGCCGACGCAGCTCGAAAACATCTCCGGCGTGGTCGCGGGCCTCGGAACGGCCTTCGACACCACCGCCACGGCTCTGGGCCTGTCGATGGTGCTGATGCTGCTGCAGTTCCTCATCGACCGCACCGAACAGTCGCTGCTCGGCGAGGTTGACGCCGCCGCCTGGGAGGCGCTCGCCGGCCGGTTCCAGTCGCTCAGCGGCGACGGCGGCGCGACGCTGGCCGTGGCCCGGCTCGGCGAGACGCTCAGCCGCGGCTCTGCCCGGCTCATCGAGGCCCAGGAGCAGGCCTGGCGGTCGTTCGAGAACGCCGCCGCGGGCAACCTCGCCCACGTGCTCGAGGACGCCGGCACCCGTCTCAACGTGTCGCTCGCCGCTTCCCTCGACGGCACGCTGGCCCGCTGGAGCGAGTCGCTCGTGGCGGCGCACGAGAGCCTGCTGGCCCGCCGCGAGGACCGCTGGACGCAGGCGGCCGAGGCGCTCGCGCTGGCGGTGCGCGGCCTCGAGCACCACCGCAGCGGCATGGCCGACCAGACCGAGCTGTTGGGCAAGGTCGTCGAGGCCACCCGCGACATCGCCAGCCTCGAACGCGTGCTCGAGGGCAACCTCAACACGCTCGCGACGGCCGGCCGCTTCGACGAGACGATGGCCACGCTCGCGGCCACCGTCCAGCTCCTCGCCGCCCGCGCCGGCGACGTGGCCGGCGACGGCCGCCGCGTCGAGCTGCAGCCCGCCCACCGCACCGGAAAGGCTGCATGAGCCGCACTCCGAACACCTCGGCGCCGACGATCTCCCTGTTTCCGTTCCTCGCCGTGCTCCTCTGCACGATGGGGGCGCTGCTCGTGTTGCTGGTGATCTTCAGCAACGCGGCGCGGCACGGCGACTCGCGGGAGGCCGCCCGGGCCGCAGAGGCGCTCGAGCAGGAGCTCGAGGCCGCCCGCGACGACCTCGCCTGGCGGAGCGAGCAGCTCGCCGGCATCCGCGACCGGACGGCCGCCGACCTGGCGACGGCGCGGCTGCAGCTCGCGGGCGTCGAGGAGAACAATCGGGCGATCGAGGACGAGATCGCGCGACTGGAGCGGAAGGCGGCGGCCCTGTCGGCGGACGTCGCGCCGGTGGCCGACGCGGCCCGGCTCGACGCCGAGCTCGAAGCCCGGCTGAAGAGCGCCCGGGAATCGCTCGACAAGGCGCTCGCGGAGCGCCGGTCGCGGCCGCCCGCCTATGCGGTGGTGCCCTACGCCGGCCGCAGCGGCACGCACCGCCGGCCCCTCTACATCGAGTGCTGCGGCGACGGCGTCTTCCTGCAGCCCGAGGGCATCCGGCTGAACCCGTCCGACTTCGAAGGCCCGCCCGGCCCCGGCAATCCTCTCGCCAGCGCCCTCCGCGCCGCCCGCGAGCATCTCGTGGCCACCAACGGCGGTGCCAACGATCCGGGCCGGCAGCCGTATCCGCTGCTGCTCGTGCGGCCGTCCGGCGTGATGGCCTACTACGCCGCCCGCGAATCGATCCAGTCGTGGGGCAGCGACTTCGGCTACCAGCTCATCGACGAGGATTGGACGCTCACCTTCCCCCCCGCCGACCCGACGCTGGCGCAGGTGGAGCGCCGGGCCATCGACGAGGCACGGCAGCGGCTGGCGTGGTTGGCGGAGGTGCGGCCCGTGCGGCAGGCGCGGCCGCCGCAGCAATACCGCGCCGCGCCAACCCGCGGAGGCGTCGTGGCCGACGGCGGCCCGAGCGTGCTCGGCGACCAGTCGCGCTGGGAGTGGTCGCAGGGGCGCCGCGGGGCCGGCACTGGAGCCGGCACTGGAGCCGGCGTCGGTGGCGGCACCGGATCGGGCGGGAACACGGCCGGCGGCAGTGGCACCGGCGGCAGTGGCACCGGCGGCAATGGCACCGGCGACAGCACCGGCGATCTCGCCGGCCTTGGGGGAGCGGCGGGAGGCTTCGGTGGCGCCGGGCCGGATGGGCCACAGTCCGGGGGCTCCCGCGGGACGGGACCGGGGCAGGCGTCCAACACCGCCGATGGCGGACCGCGGCCCGGATGGAATGGCGGCGTCGCCAATGGTGGTCAGCCTGGCGCCCGGTTCGCCGGCCGGTCGAACGCGGGCGGCGACGCCGCGGGTGGCCAGGCCATCAACGGCGGCCGGCCCGGCGCGGCCGGCACCGCCGCGGAGGGCGCGGCGACCGCGTCGTCGTCAGCGGAACAGTCGCACGTGGCCGGAGCCACCTCCGCGGGCGGCCAGGGAGGCAGTGCGCTCGCTGCGACAGCCGGAGGCAAGGGCGCCGGCGGCGGTGCCGACGGCTCGGCCGATCCCTGGGCCACCTCAGGAGGCGGCTCGGCCGGCGGCGGCAACGGCCCCGCCCTGCCCGGGCTCGCGCAGTCGGGCGGTGGCGGCTCCAGCGGGCAGCCCCAGGGCGGCTCGGGCGCGTCGGCGTCGGTCTCGTTGTCGCAGTCGCGCGGCAAGGATTGGGCGAGCCTCGCCACCCGCGACCGGCCGGTGGGCATCACGCGGCCCATCCGGATCGAATGTGCGCAGCAGGAGTTCCGCATCCTCGACGAATCCGGCCGCCGGGTGGAGCGGCGCATCTCGATCGACGGCGACACCGCAGCGGCGGTCGATCCGCTCGTGCAGGCCGTCCACGCGAAGGTCGAGAACTGGGGCATCGCCGGCGAACGGATGTATTGGCGGCCGCAACTGGTGCTCTCCGAGACGGCCGACGGCCGCGGCCGCCGCCAGGATCTCGAGCGGCTCCTCGCCGACAGCGGCATCGACACCCGCTCGCTCGATCGCAATGACCAGATCCTCCCGCTGCCGCCCGTCGAGCGCAGCGCCGCCGCGCCGCGCCGCTAGTCCGGCGGTTCGACGCCCCCGCCCCAGGAGAAACATTCCATGCCGCGCGTCAGGCCGCAGGATGACAGCACCGCCGGCCAGGATTCGTTTCTCGACGTCGTGACGAACATCGTCGGCATCCTCATCATCCTCGTGATGGTGGTGCAGGGACGAGTGCGTCAGATCGTGCTCACCGCACCGACGCAGGCCTCCGTCCGGGCCGAGTCGCTCGAGCGCGACGTGGAGGCGTTGCAGCACACGATCACCGTGGCCGAGAGCGAGATCGAGGACCTCTCCCTGCAGGGCCGCACCCTCGCGGCCGCGGCCGCCGGCGCCGGCGAGGTGCGGCTGCACCTGGCCACCGCCGTCGCGGCGGCGCGGGTCGAGGTGGATCGACGCATGCGGGAGGTGGACGCCGTCACGGCCGCGGCCGCCGAGGCCGCCGCGCGGCGGAAGGAGTTGCAGGCGGAGGTCGAGCGGTGCACGCTCGAGGCGGAGGGGCTCGCACACGCCCCGCAGACGACGCAGGAGGTGCTCGCCTACCCGACGCCGATCGGCCGCACGGTCAACGGCGCCGAGATCCACTTCCGCCTCGCCGAGGGGCGGATCGCCCACATCCCGCTCGAGGACCTCTTCGAACTGGCCAAGGTGCAGACCCGCCGCCACTCCGGGTCGATCGCCGACATGGCCTCGCGCATCGAGTCGGTGGGGCCCGCGCAGGGGTTCATGCTCGACTACGTGATCGAGGCGAAGGTCGATCAGGCCCGCGGGCAGGTGCTGATCCGCTCGCGGGAATGGGTCGTGCGGCCCACGGCGCCGGGCCAGGGCGAGTCGGTCGAGGAGGCCCTCGCGCCGCAGTCGCGTTTTCGCCGGTCGCTGGCGACGGTCACGCCCGAGACGACCGTGACGCTCTGGTGCTATCCCGACAGCTTCGACGCCTACCGCAAGATCCGCGAGGAACTGCACCGGCTCGGCGTGCCCACCGCCTGCCGTCCGATGCCCGACGACGCCCCGATCGGCGGCTCCTCGGAGGGGAGCAAGTCGGTCGCCCAGTGACGCCGTCCTCCCGCGGGCGACGGGAAAAACTGAACTTCCCAGCCGCCGCACCGGCCCCGTACGCTTCCGGCTTTCCCGGAGGCAAAACCATGCGAAGCGACAGGCGGCGGTGGCTCGTGGCGGCCGTGGGCGGGCTCGTGACGGCGACGCTGGGCGTGGCCACGGCGCGCGGCCAGGGGGCCGCGACATCGGACGCGACCGTGCCGGCCACGGCGGCGGCGGAGACGGGGCCGCGGAACGTTCTCGCCGAGATCGCGTCGCTCACCTACCAGCCGCGGGAGCGGGTCGAGGGCAGCCTGCGGCTCGCGGGTTCCGCGACGCTCCAGCAGGCGGCCTCGCTCTGGTCGCAAGGCTTCACCGCCATCCATCCGGCGGTCTCCTGCGAGATCGAGAGCGGCGGCTCGAACGCCGGCTGGAAGGCCCTGACCGATGGGCGGGCCGACGTCGCGCTGCTCAGCCGTCCGCTGGAGGATGCGGAGCGGGCCGCGTGGGAGAAGGAGTCGGGCCGGCGGCTCGTCGTCGTGGCCGTGGCGTTCGACCAGCTTGTTTGGATCGTCAACGTCGCGAACCCCGTCAGCGCCCTGCCCTGGACGCCCGCGACGGGCATCCTGCGGCCGGAGGGGGACGCCGCCGGGACGGTGGCGACGCACTGGGACCGCATCAACGGCGACGCCGGCTGGAAGGACACGGCGATCCGCGTCCACGGCCGCGACCTCGCCTCCGGCACCCGCTGGCATCTCGACCGGCTGCTCACCGGCGCCTCCGCCTACCACCCCGACGTGCAGGAGCACCGCACGGAGGCGGAGCTCGCCGAGGCGGTGGCGGCCGACCGTGGCGGGCTCGGGCTCGTCAGCCAGAAGCACGGGCACTGGCCCGGCGTGAAGGCCCTCCCGCTCACGATCCCGGCCGGGGCCGCGCCGCTCGTCGACGCGGTCGTCGGGTCGCAACGCACGCCCGACAGCCGGCCGCTGTTCGTCGCCTTCGGCGCGCCGAAGGACGGAGGACCGACCGGCACGCTGCGGGAGTTCCTCGCTTACGTCCTCAGCTATTCCGGTCAGCTCGACGCCGCGAAAGACGGTTTTCAGCCGCTCTCGCGGGGCGAGCTTCACGCCCAGCGGGAGTTGGTCGAAGGCCTCGCCGCCCGCTAGTGTCGGTAGCCGGCGGCCCACGACGCCCGGCTTCGGCCGCCGCGTCGCTCCGCCGGGGCAATCGTCATTCCGTTCCGCAGTTCCCTCCCGGAAAACGGGCCATGCGTTCCATGCACGAGCCGATCCGATTCTTTCGCTCCCCGAACGTCCCCCGCGTGCCCGTCGCCCCGGCGTCGGCGGGCCGCCGCGATGCCGCGACGACCCGCGGATCGCGGTGGCTGTGGCTCGGCCTCGTCCTCGTCGTCGCGCCGCTCGCGGCCGATGCCCAGGACGTGCGCGTGCGCGACGCATCCGCCGGTGTGCCGGTGGCCGGTGTGCCGGTGGCCGGTGTGCCGGTGGCCGCGGCGCCGATGGCAGCCGGGGCCGTCTCCGCCGGGGCCGTGACCGTGGTGCCGCACGCCGGGCATCCGCTCGGCATCATGGCGCGGAACACCCCCGTCGGGGTGGACGTCGTCAGCGTGGGCGCGGGCACGGTGGCGCAGGCCGTCGGACTCGAGGCGGGCGACACGATCGTCGCCGTCAACGGCTATCAGGTCGGCCTCGTCGGCGACCGTCTCTACGACACCGGCGACGAGATCGCCCGCCGCATCAACACCGCCAACCAGGTGCAGCTCCTCGTCCGCAAGGGACGCACCGGCACCCTCGCGAACGTGCCCGTGCAGTTCCCGCCCCAGGGGCCGCGGTCGATCACCGGCGTGCTCACGAGCGAGGGGGGCGCGAAGGTGCCCAACTCGTCGGTGGTCACCGTGCGGCTGCTCGACGTCACCGATCCGCAGTGGCGCGACGTGGCGGTCACCAAGGGACAGCTGCCGGTGGCCGGCGGCTTTCCGGTGTCGTACCGCCTCGAGCCGCCGACGGGGCTCCCGCAGCACCGCTACGCCCTCGACGCCCGCGTGGAGGACGCCGGCCGCGTGATCATGCAGACGCAGGCGCCCGTGGCGCTGTCGACGATCGACACCGACCAACGGGCCGACCTCGTGCTGTCGGCCCGCGGGCTGACGACGACGGCGTCGGTCGCGCCCGCCGCCCAGATCCAGCAGTGGATCCAGACCTACCTCGGCCGCCCGCCGCGGCCCTACGAGACGGAGGTGTGGCTGGCCGACCTGCAGCAGGGCCGATCGCTGGCCAACGTGCAGGCGGGCATCCTCAGCAGCTCGGAGTACTTCGAGCGGACGCGGTCCAACCGCGACACCTACGTGACCGAGGTGTTCCGCCAGCTCTACGGCGTCGCGCCGTCCCCCGCCCAGATGGCCGACCTTCAGGCCCGCTACGACCGCGTCGGGGGCGTCCGGCTGCAGTTCGTCGAGCAGCTCATCGCACAGTCGCGCTAGCAGGCTGTGGACAAACAGCCTGCTCGGTCGCAGGGATGCGATCGCGGGAGCGCAGCTCCCGTGAAAACCGGAGGTTTTCATTCCTGGAAAAAGTCCTGGAGGACTTTTTCCACGGGCTGCTAGCAGGCTGTGGATGAATGGCCTGCTGGATCGCAGGGATGCGATCCCGGGTGCGCAGCACCTGTGAACATCGCAGATGATCGCCCGTGGAAAAACGTCCGGAGGACTTTTTCCACGGCCAGCGAGTGTCCGGAGTCGGAAGTTCGTTTCGATTCACGACACGACATTCCCGGCCTTTCAGGCCGGGAATCAAGCGATTGCTCGTGTCATGAACTTCCGGTTCAGGACACGAGTGACCCTGCACTTCTCAACAGGGCCCCCGGAGACCCATCATATGGCGTCCACCTCGCGTCGTCACACCTTCTCGCTCACTTTCACCCGCCCCTTTCGCACACCGACACCATGTCCCCAGTCATCAGCCGCCTGTTTGTGATCGCTTTGGCGCTCGCCGGCAACACACGTACGCTCGCCGCCGAACCGCAGGCCACACCGCATCCAGTGCCATGGGAGTTCGCGTCGGATCGCTACGGCGTCACGGTCAACGGCAAGCCGGTGAGCGTCTTCCTGGCGTCGATGAACCTGCATTTCGCGAGCCTTGATTTCACTGGACAGGCGGAGATAGAGGTCACGATCAACGAGAACGATTACAACCGCAGCGATGACAAGACCTATCTGAAACCGGATGAGTTCTGGCAGGGCGATGCCGTCGTTCGTCCGCTGTCGCGAGGCATCCGGCCGAAGACCGATGGGCGCACGGTCAAGTTCACCGTCACCCAGCCCGGACAATACGCGGTCGAAAGACCAAGCACGGGCCACTTTGAGGACGAGGTCCTGTTTCTTTTTGCCAATCCACCGGAGAAAAACATCCCGCCGCGTGACGACGCGAAGGTCATCTGGCTCGGGGCCGGCACGCATCAGCGGTCAGTGGATCTCATCAGTGGGCAGACGCTGTATCTCGCGCCCGGAGCGGTGCTCTATCAGCCCGTGGAAAAAGTCCTCCGGACGGTTTTCCGCGGATGAAAAACGCCGGTTGTCACGGGGGGCCTGCTCCCGCGATCGCATCCGTGCGATCGAGCAGGCTGGTTGTCCACAGCCCGTCAGCAGGCTGCCGGCAGGCTGACGTTGTTCACGGGAACCGCGCCCGCGGCGGCGGGCCGACGCCGCGGCTCCGGGAGCCCGGGCCCGCGTCGCGGGCTCACTGCTCGGTGGCGGCGCGGATGCCCGCCTCGGCCGCGGCGCAGAGGAGGTCGAGCTCCGCGGGCGCGATGCACAGGGGGGGCATGATCACCACGGCGTCGCCGAGCTGCCGGAGGATGGCCCCGTGGCGGCGGGCGGCGAGGCAGGCCCGCGTGCCCCGGTTCTCCTGCCAGGGGTAGGGCCGCCGCGACGCCTTGTCGGCCACCAGGTCGATGCCCGCGAGCAGGCCGCACTGCCGCACGTCTCCGACGTGGTCGAGGGCCGCGAGCCCGACGAGATGCCCGCGGAGCCGGTCGATCGCCGCCGGGAGCCGTTCGAGCACCCGCTCGTCGCGGAAGACCGCCAGCGATTCGAGGCCCACCGCCGCGGCCAGCGGGTTGCCGCCGTAGGTGTGGCCGTGGAAGAACGTCCTCCGGTCGGCGTGGCTGCCGAGAAACGCGTTCCACACCCGCGCGGTGGCGAGCGTGGCCGCCGCCGGCAGGTAGCCCGCCGTGAGGCCCTTGGCCAGGCAGAGGAAATCGGGCGCCACGCCCTCCTGCTCGCAGGCGAACATGGTGCCGGTCCGCCCGAAGCCGACGGCCACCTCGTCGAGGATCAAAAGCACGTCGTGCGCCCGGGTGATCTCGCGCACGCCCCGCAGGAAGCCGGGCGGATGGACGAGCACGCCGCCGGCGACCTGCACGATCGGCTCCATGATCAACGCGGCGACCGTGCCGCGGTACTCCTCGAGGAGCCGCTCGAGCGCGGCGAGGGCCCCCGCGGCCGCGGCCGCCGGAGTCTCGCCGTGGGGCCGGGGCCCGCCGGGCGAGGGCAGGCGGAGCGCCTCGAAGGTGAGCGGCGCGAACATGGCGGTGAACCGGTCGACCCCGCCCACGCCGATCGCGCCGAGCGTGTCGCCGTGATAGGCGTCGCCGATGGCGATGAAGCGGGTGCGGGCGGGCTGCGGCGGGGCGGCCTGCAGCCAGAATTGGAACGCCATCTTGAGCGCCGCCTCGCAGGCGCTCGAGCCGTCGCCCGTGAAGAACACCTTCTCGAGCCCGGCCGGCGCGATCTCGACGAGACGGCGGGCGAACTCGACCGTCGTCGGGTTCGAGAGGCCGAGGTTCGTGGTGTGGGCCACCTTCGCGGCCTGGGCGGCGAGCGCCGCGTCGAGCCGCGGGTGGCGGTGGCCGTGGACGTTGCACCACATGCTCGCCGAGCCGTCGAGGTAGCGACGGCCCTCGGTGTCGACGAGCCACGCGCCCTCCCCCCGCTCGATGAGCAGCGGCTCGTACTCCTGCATCTGCGTGAATGCGTGCCAGACGTGCTCGCGATCCCACTGCCGCAGGCGGTCGGCCGCACCGCCGCCGGCGGCGCACTGCAGGGCGGACGCCGGCGCCGCAGCCCGGTCGTCGATCGCGACGACGGTGCCGGGGCCGGCGGCGAGGCGGTGGTCGGCGCGGCCTTCGACCACCGCCACCTCGATGCATCCCTGCGAGCCGACGAGCGCCACGGGCGTGCCCGGCGGAGCGTCGCCGTAAGTGCGGACGATCGTCGTCACGTCTTGGCCGCCGACGCGGATCCGGCCGGCCGCCTCGAGCCGCGGGCCAAGCCCGGCCGGCAGATTCGTGACGAGATTGCCGAAGGCGTCGACGTGGACGACCTCGCCCACGATTCCCGTCGACGACTCGTGCGGCTGCGGCCAGGAGAGCTCCACGAGCGCCGCGACCGGTGGGCCGATGGTGGCGGGGGCGAGGCCGTCGATGAGTCGCACCGCCAGCGGCGCGAGCACGTCGCGGCCGTGGAAGGTGGCGGCGGCGGCGGCGGGCACCGCGATCGCCCGGGCCTCCGCGAGCGGCAGCCGGCCGCGGGCCGCGGTGAGCACGCCGTTGTCAGGACAGAGAAACTCCTGGTCGCCGAGCCGGGCCCAGACGAGCGGGCGGCCCGTGCCCACGCCGGGGTCGACGACGACGAGGTGGAGCGTGCCCGGTGGAAACCCGAGGCAGGCCTGGCCGACGAGCCGCGCTGCGGCGCGGATGTCGTGGGCCGGGAGGTCGTGGGCGATGTCGACGATCGTCGGCGGCGCGGCGGCCCCGAGGAGCACGGCCTTGAGCTGCGCGACGTAGTCGCTGCCGCTGCCGAAGTCGGTGGTGAGCGTGACGGTCCGTGGCATGCGGGGATTCTCGCGGACCACATCCCGCCGGCATGAGCCGCGGGCCGGTCGCCAAAGCCGGCTGGTCACCAGGGCGGGGACCGGCGCACGCGGGCGGGCGCCGTCACATGCCGCGGATCAGCTCCAGGCACTTGGCGCGGACCTTGCCGGGGTTCACGTTCGGGTTTTTCTTCTTCGCCTGGCCGATGAGGCCGGCCGCGGCCTGCTCCTTGCCCCCCTTCACGTCGGCGACGATCTTGGGGTTCTCGGCGATGAGCTCGCGGCAGAGGGCGACGAGCTCGTCGTCGCCGACGGCCGCGATGCCGAGCGTCGCGACGACGTCGGCCACGCTCCGCCCCGAGGCGAGCACCTCCGCGAAGATCTCCCGGCCGCGGCTGGTGTCGAATTCGCCCTTCTGCACGCGGCCGATCAGGTCGGCGAGCGCGTCGGGGCGGATCGGGAAGGCGTCGACCGACTCGTTCCGCTCGTTGAGCGTCCGCAGCACGTCCTGCTGCAGCCAGTTGCTCGCCACCTTCCCCTCCCCCACCCGCGTCGCCACGTCCTCGAAGTAGGCCACGAGCTCGCGGCCCTGGTTCACGAGCACGTCGGCGTCGTAGGGGGAGATGCTCCACCGCTCGGCGAGCGCGCGGCGGAGCACGGTGGGCCGCTCCCCCATCGCACCGCGGACGGCGGCCAACTGCTCCTCGGACACGGTCACGGGCACCAGGTCGGGCTCGGGGAAGTAGCGATAGTCGCTCGACTCCTCCTTGTGACGCTGGGCCCGCGTGATGCCCGCGGGGTCGTCCCAGCCGCGGGTCTGCTTGGGCGTCGTGCCCATCTCGGCCTTCGTCGCCTGCCACTCCTCCCACTGCCGTGCCGTCTCGTAGGCGAGGGCCCGCTCCACGGAGCGGAAGGAGTTCATGTTCTTGATCTCGACGATCGGCGTCTTCGCGACCCGGCCGTCGGCCTGCGGCACGTGGAGATTCACGTTGGCGTCGACACGGAGGCTCCCCTCCTGCATGTTGCAGTCGCTCACGCCGAGGTACACGAGGAGCAGTTTCAGCTCGTTGAGCCAGGCCCGCGCCTCCTGCGGCGACCGCAGGTCGGGCTGCGTGACGATCTCGCAGAGGGGCGTGCCGGCGCGGTTCAGGTCGATGCGGCTGTCGGCGGTGCCGGCCGCCTCGTCGTGCATGCTCTTGCCCGCGTCCTCCTCGAGGTGCACGCGGATGATGCCCACCGTCCGCGAGAACGCCCCCTTGGGATCGACCACCTCGAGCCTGCCGTCGGAGGAGAACGGCAGGTCGAACTGGCTGATCTGGTAGCCCTTGGGAAGGTCGGGATAGAAGTAGTTCTTGCGGTCCCACTTCGTGAACGGCGCGATCGTGCAGTCGAGCGCCAGCGCCGCCCGCAGCGCCAGCTCGAAGGCCTGGCGATTCATCACCGGCAGCGAGCCGGGCAGGCCGAGGCAGGTGGGGCAGACCTGCGTGTTCGGGGCCGCGCCGAACCGGGTCGAGCAGCCGCAGAAGAGCTTCGTGCGCGTGAGCAGTTGCACGTGCACCTCGAGCCCGATGATCGTCGTGTAGGGGGGCGGCGCGGTCATGCCGGCGCTCCCCCGGCGGGCCGCGGCCGCCGTCGGTGCCAGTCGGTGAGCTGCTGGAACCGGTCGGCCGCCCGCAGCAGGAGCGGCTCGCCGAGCGGCGGCGCCTGCAGCTGGAAGCCGATCGGCAGGCCCGACCGGGTGAAGCCGCACGGGAAGGAGATGCCCCCCACGCCGGCGAGGTTCGTGCCCACCGTGTAGAGGTCGACGAGGTACATCGCCAGCGGATCGTCCTTCTTCTCGCCGAGCTTGAAGGCCGGCGTCGCCGACACCGGCCCGCCGATCAGGTCCACCGTCTGGAAGGCGTCGAGGTAGTCCTGACGGATCAGCCGGCGGACCCGCAACGCCTTGGCGTAGTAGGCGTCGTAGTAGCCGGCCGAGAGGGCGTAGGTGCCGAGCATGATCCGCCGCTTCACCTCGGGGCCGAACCCCTCGGCGCGGCTGCGGCGATACATCTCCGCGAGGGGCGAGTCGCCGCCCCCGGCGCCCCCGGCGGCGCGGCCGCTCGCGGCCTGCCCGGCGGCCTGTGCACGGTGGCCGTAATGCGCGCCGTCGTAGCGGGCGAGATTGCTCGACGCCTCGCAGGGGGCGATGAGGTAGTAGGTGGGGATGCCGTACCGGGCGTGGGGCAGCCGCACCTCGTGCACGGTGGCGCCGGCCGCCTCGAGCACGGCGAAGGCCTCCTCGACGCCCCGCGCCACCTCGGGATCGAGCCCCTCCGCGAAGTGCTCGGGCACGCGGCCGATGCGCACGCCGGTGAGCGGCTTGTCGAGCAGTTGCCCGTAGCGCGGCACCTCTGTGGCGAGGCTCGTGGAATCGCCCGGATCATGGCCGGCGATCGTCTCCATGATGAGCGCACAGTCGGCGGCGCTGCGGGCCATCGGGCCGATCTGGTCGAGGCTCGAGGCGAAGGCCACGAGCCCGCGGCGGCTGACGCGGCCGTAGGTGGGCTTCAGCCCGGTGATGCCGCAGAGGCCCGCCGGCTGCCGGATGGAGCCGCCGGTGTCGGAACCGATGGCGACCGGCGCCATGTCGGCCGCGACGCAGGCCGCGGAGCCGCCGCTCGAGCCGCCCGGCGCCCGCGAGAGATCCCAGGGGTTCCG
>Ga0007795_10000497_pt1 | contig 12573 bp, 16 predicted proteins | sample CryBogmetaGMA1M_FD_60369 | JGI IMG/M metagenome (GOLD analysis project Ga0007795, IMG submission 60369) | Freshwater microbial communities from Crystal Bog, Wisconsin, USA - MA1M | ecosystem: Environmental > Aquatic > Freshwater > Lake | place: Crystal Bog, Wisconsin, USA | collected 2009-07-06
CTCGAAGGGAGCTGTCCCTGTCTTGGCCCGTGGGCCTGGGCATTACGGCGCCCACCTGGTTTACCAGGTCGAGGGGATTAAACCGCCCTTCACGGTCCTCGCGGCGCCGCCACCCGACCTATGTAAGGGTCTAAATGACCTCAAAGCATGACCTTCGCCGCGTCCAGAGGTCCCTGCGCCGCAAATTGGCTGATCAGGCGCGTGACTCTGCCGAAGCCGCCGCGGCCCATTTGCCCCCTGGTCTGCGGCCTCGGGTGGTCGGGGGCTATTTGCCGACAGGGAGTGAGATTGATCCTGGACCGGTCTTAAGGGTCCTCCAGGCCCGCGGTGCTGTGCTCGCCATGCCGGTCTGCCTCATGCCCGCAGCCCCTATGGTCTTTCGCGCCTATTGTGACGGCGACGCCCTTGCCCTTGATGTCATGGGCATGGCTGCGCCGACCGAGGCCGCTGCACCCCTGGCGCCAGACGTGCTTATTCTCCCCCTCCTGGCCTTTGATCGCCAGGGCGGGAGGTTAGGGCAAGGCGGCGGCTTTTATGACCGGACCCTCCAGAGCCTGAGGCGGGCCGGTCAGATCCTGGCCATTGGCCTTGCCTACGCAAAGCAAGAGGTGGATTGCGTGCCCATGGTTGAATTCGATCAATCCCTCGACGCCATTCTCACGGAAACCGGCTATATCGTGCCGCAAAGAACCTAGGACCTTTCGGATGCGCTTTGCTTTTTTCGGGGATGTGGTGGGCCGAGCTGGTCGCGACGGACTGGCTGATCACCTGCCAGACCTCAAGCGCCGCCTTGGCCTGGAGTTCGTCATCATCAATGCCGAGAATGCGGCTGCGGGCTTTGGTATTACCGAAAACACCGCTCGGGAACTGTTTGAGGCCGGTGCTGACTGTCTGACCCTGGGCAACCATTCCTGGGACCAAAAGGAAGCCCTGACCTATATTGTCCGCGAACCCCGCCTGATCCGGCCGCTAAACTATTCGGTCCTTTCGGATGCACCAGGGCGGGGGGCAAACCTGTTCGAGACCGACAGCGGCAAGCGTATCCTGGTGATCAACCTGCTTGGCCGGGTGCATATGGACAGCCTGGACGACCCCTTCAACGCCGTGGATCGGGAGCTGGAAAAGTGCCCTCTGGGCATGGCCGCCGATGCTGTCGTCGTGGATATGCATGCGGAGGCGACCTCAGAGAAGATGGCCATGGGTCATTTCTGCGATGGCCGCGCCAGCCTCGTGGTCGGTACCCACACCCATGTCCCCACCGCTGATTGCCAGATTCTCAATGGTGGTACGGCCTATCAGACCGACGCCGGGGCCTGCGCTGACTATGACAGCGTCATCGGCAATCAGAAGGAAGAGCCCCTGCGGCGCTTCACCACCCGCATAGCTGGCGGCCGCTATAAGCCAGCGGAAGGCCCAGCGACCGTTTGCGGCGTTTTCGTAGAGACTGACGATCGCACTGGCTTGGCCCTAAGGGTCGAACCCATCAGAGTGGGGGGGCGGCTGGCCCAGACCATTCCCGATCTCACCGTGGCGGTCGCCTAGGCCCAACCTGGGGCAGTGGCTGGCCAGGGAAACATTGCGCGCGCGGTACTCCGGGGCCATGTTCCCTAGAAATAGCCCTCTCTGGGAGACGCAAGCATGTTCAAATTTCTCGTTCGATTGGCTTTTGGTGCCGTCGGTTTGGCCCTCGCAGCGCACTTTGTTCCGGGGGTTTCCTATGACACGACCACGACCCTGGTGCTCGCAGCCCTGCTGCTTGGAGTGGTCAACGCTATTGTCCGGCCGATATTGGTGATCCTGACCCTACCCCTGACCATAATCACCCTGGGGCTATTTCTGCTGGTGTTGAACGCCGGTATGATCCTGCTTGTGGCCTTCCTGCTGAAGGGCTTTGTGGTTCAAGGCCTCATGGCTGGTGTCCTGGCCGCCATTATCACCGGCCTTGCCAATTGGGTGGGTGCCATGGTGATCGGCGATCTGACCCCCCGACGCAGCTAGGTTTTAGGCAAAGAAAAAGGGCGGAGCCTTTCAGCTCCGCCCTCAATCTTGTTCGACGGGGTTTGGACTTAGAAGTCCATATCGCCCATGCCGCCCATGCCGCCGCCGGGCATGCCGCCGCCGCCAGCGTTAGCCTTCTTGGGGCTTTCAACAATGGCTGCTTCGGTGGTGATCATCAGGCCGGCGATGGAGGCCGCATCCTGCAGAGCCGTGCGGACGACCTTGGCCGGGTCCATGACGCCAGCTGCGATCATGTCCACATACTCTTCGGTCTGAGCGTTGAAGCCGAAGGAGGCGGAGCTGTTTTCCAGCACCTTGCCGACAACGATCGAGCCTTCAACGCCGGCGTTTTCGGCGATCTGACGGATCGGCGCTTGCAGGGCGCGACGGACGATGGCCACGCCAGCTTCCTGGTCGGCATTGTCGCCCTTGAAGCCGTCCAGGGTCTTGGATGCCTTCAGCAGAGCAACACCACCGCCGGGGACGATGCCTTCTTCCACCGCAGCGCGGGTGGCGTTCAGGGCGTCATCAACGCGGTCCTTGCGTTCCTTAACTTCGACTTCGGTCGAACCGCCGACGCGGATGACCGCAACGCCACCGGCCAGCTTGGCCAGACGCTCTTGCAGCTTTTCCTTGTCGTAGTCGGACGAGGTATCTTCGATCTGACGCTTGATCTGGCCGATACGGGCTTCGATGCCGTCCTTGGCGCCGGAGCCATCAACGATGGTGGTGTCGTCCTTGGTGATGGAGACCTTCTTGGCCTTGCCCAGCATTTCCAGGGTGACATTTTCCAGCTTGATGCCGAGGTCTTCGCTGATCAGTTCGCCGCCCGTGAGGATGGCGATGTCTTCCAGCATGGCCTTGCGGCGATCGCCGAAACCCGGTGCCTTGACCGCTGCGACCCGCAGGCCGCCGCGCAGCTTGTTGACCACCAGGGTGGCCAGGGCTTCGCCCTCAACGTCTTCGGCGATGATCAGCAGGGGACGACCCGACTGAACCACAGCTTCCAACACAGGCAGCAGGGGCTGCAGGGAGGTCAGCTTCTTTTCGAAGAGCAGGATGAGGGGCTCGTCGAGCTCGACTTCCATCTTTTCGGCGTTGGTGATGAAGTAAGGGGACAGGTAACCGCGGTCGAACTGCATGCCCTCAACGACGTCGAGTTCGGTTTCGGCAGTCTTGGCTTCTTCAACCGTGATCACGCCTTCATTGCCGACCTTGTCCATGGCCTTGGCAATCATATCGCCGACGGCGGCGTCGCCATTGGCCGAGATGGTGCCGACCTGGGCGATTTCGGAGTTTGCGGTGACCTTGCGCGAGGTGTTCTTGATTTCCTCGACGACCTTGGCGACCGCCTTATCGACGCCGCGCTTCAGGTCCATCGGGTTCATGCCAGCCGCGACGGCCTTGAGGCCTTCGGTGACAATGGCTTGAGCCAGGACGGTTGCTGTGGTGGTGCCGTCACCGGCCTTGTCATTGGTCTTGGAAGCGACTTCCCGGATCATCTGGGCGCCGAGGTTCTCGAACCGATCAGACAGTTCGATTTCCTTAGCAACGGAGACGCCGTCCTTGGTGGAGCGGGGAGCGCCGAAGGACTTTTCGATCACCACATTGCGGCCCTTGGGACCCAGGGTGACCTTTACGGCATTGGCGAGGATGTTCACGCCGCGCAGCATGCGATCGCGCGCGTCGGAACCGAAATAGACGTCTTTAGCGGCCATTTTCTGTGTGCTCTTTCAAATGTGTGTTGGGATAGGAGACGTTCGTCGAGGGCTATTCAACAACGCCCAGAACGTCGCTTTCCTTCATGATCAGGAGGTCCTGACCGTCGATCTTCACTTCGGTGCCAGACCACTTGCCGAAAAGGATACGATCACCCTTCTTGACGTCCAGGGGCTGGACCTTACCGTTGTCATCACGGACACCGGGGCCGACGGCGACGACTTCGCCTTCCTGCGGCTTTTCCTTTGCGGTGTCGGGAATGATGATCCCGCCCTTGGTCTTTTCTTCTTCTTCGATGCGCTTGATCAGCACGCGATCTCCCAGGGGACGAAACGCCATGTCTTTCTCTCTCCGTTCGGAACGGTTGATGTATGGGTCGGGATGACCTTTAGGGGCGCTGTTAGCACTAGCGGCCCATGAGTGCCAAACCCGGTGGGGAGTTAGGGATGAGGATGGGTGAAGTCAAGGCGACACGCCTTCGAATTTTCTCTGCATAAAAGCGGTTGGATGCTCAGGGCTCTCCCGCTAGGGTCCGCGCCGAGGGATTTTAAAGGAAACTCATCATGCGTCGCATCATTGCCATCGCTCTCTTTTCGACCTTGGCGACAGCCAGTTTGGCCCAGGCGGAAACCTGGAAGGGCTATACCGAGGTTAGCGCCAGTAATCTGCAGTGGTCCTATGATGCGGACTATTCATACAGGGATGCCAAGACCCAGCGGGTTGTCGTGCTCTCGGCCGTTGGCAAGGTGGGGGCCTCGCCGCGTATGGGACCTTCAGCGCCAGGTGCCGCTGATGGGGTTGGATCCGTTGTCGCCCTGGACTGCAAGGCCAGCAACATGATCCTGGTCTCGGGCTACTCCCCGAAAAAGCCCCTGGCGATTGCCGACGACTGGCGTTCGGCAGCACCGAAGAAGGTCGAGTCCGCAGAGGACAAAGCCCTTCTGGCAGCCGCCTGCGCCGGGGCAGATAGCCTGCCGGTGAAATAAAACTCAGGACCTGACGCGGGGCAAAAGCCCTGCGTCGAGGGCTGCCTGTGCCAGGGCCTCGATCTCGGCCCTGGATCGGCCTTCAAGTGAGGGGCCGACTGCGAAATCTTCCACATGCATGATCTTCCCCTCCGTCATCACGGTAAGTCGATCTGCTATGGCGGTGATCTCCTCGCGGTCATGGGCCACATAAAGGACTGGCAGGGCCAAGCTCTGATGCAGGGCCTGCAGATAGGGCAGTATCGAGGCCTTGCTCTCCGGGTCCAGGCTGGCCAGGGGCTCATCCATGAGCAGAAGGCGCGGCTGGGTCAGCAGGGCTCGGGCCATGGCAACCCTTTGCCGCTCGCCGCCTGACAGACGTGACGTACTGCGGTCGATAAGGCGAGACAGTCCCATTAGGTCCACCACATCGTCAAACTGGATGGTGTGGGGTTGCGGAGCCCGCCTAAGGCCAAAATCCAGATTGCCGCGAACGGTCAGGTGCGACAGCAGAGCCGCATCCTGAAAGACGACGCCGATTGCTCGCTGATGGGGAGGTTTGAATACGCCCTCGTCCTGCCAGGTCTCATCACCGATCCGCACATGTCCCTCCAGGCGGGTCAGACCGGCCAGGGCTCGGATCAGGGTCGACTTCCCGCTACCCGAGGGCCCGGTCAGGGCCGTGACACCGGCTGGGGGCAGGGTAAGGGTCACATCCAAGGTCAGTGTGCCGACCTGTCCTTGTAGTCGCGCGTCCAGGCCTCGGGTCATGATGCCTTCCCCGGTCGGTCCAGGACGGAAATGACCATCAGGACGCAGAAGGCGAAGGCGAGAAGTGCTGCCGCCAACAGGTGAGCTTCGTCGAACTTCAAGGACTCCACAAGCTGGTAGATCCGGACAGAGACCACTTCGGTCTGGCCCGGTATGGCACCCCCGATCATCAGCACAACGCCGAACTCGCCGACAGTATGGGCAAAGACCAGGACGGCGGCGCTGGCAAATCCTCGCCGGGCCTGGGGGACAGCCACTGAGAAAAAGGCGTCTAGGGGCGAGGCCCGCAGGGTCGCCGCTGCCTCCATGGGGCCTTCTCCCATGGCTTCAAAAGCGTTGCGGATCGGGGTGATCGCAAAGGGCAGGGAATAGACCATGGAGCCAATCACCAAACCGGCGAAGGTGAAGGCCAGGGACCGGATGCCAAAGGGGTGCAGCAAGGTCATCAGCGGGCTCTGGGGGGCCAGGGCCAGCAGCAGATAAAATCCCAGGACAGTGGGTGGCAGAACAATAGGCAGGGACAGGACCGCCCCAAGCACGTCCTTCCACCATCTGCGCCTGCGGGCGAGCTGCCAGGCTATGGGCGTGGATACCAGGATCAGCAGCACCGTCGTGACGGTTGCCAATCTCAGAGTTGTCCATATGACCTCCAGCATGGTCAGGGGACCTGATAGCCATAATTGGCCATGATCGCCCGGGCCTTGGCGGATTTCAGGAAGGCTAGAAAGCTTCGCGCTGTGGGATTGCGCTCTCCGGTTTTCAGCAGGACGGCCTGCTGGGTGATCGGGGCATGATCAGCGGCTGGGACCAGCCAGCGAGAACCCCCAGGCCGACGGATGATCTGGGACAGGGCGACAAAGCCGAGGTCCGCTGCCCCGGTTTCAATGAATTGGTAGGCCTGGGTGATCGAGACCGCCGTAACACGTTTGGGGCTGATGCGATCATACACGCCCAGCTTGCGAAGGGTCTCCACCGCCGCCTGGCCATAAGGCGCGGTCGCAGGGTCCGCCAGGGCGAGCCTATTAAAACCACCCTTGCTCAGCACAGCGCCCCGTGCATCCACCAGACTTGGCTGCTTCGAATACAGAACGATCCGTCCCAAGGCATAGGTGAAGCGGCTTCCCGGGGTTGCGAGGCCATCTACTTCTGCCCTGGCGGCATGCTCAGCATCGGCGCTCAAGAACACCTCATAGGGCGCGCCGTGCGCCAGCTGGGTGTAGAGTTGCCCGGTTGCGGCGGGGCTGAGGGTTACGGTGCTCCCGCTCTGTGCCTGAAAGGCGGCAGCGATCTCCTGGGCGGGTTCTATGAAGTTTGCGGCGACGGCGACGTGAACCTGTCCTGCCCAAGCCAGTGTCGGCGGGCTACAAGGGAGCAGGAGGCAGAGGACCAAGGCAAGGCGTCGGATCATTTTGCCGTTCAGGAGCAAGCGATATGTAGTTCATCTTCATAGCGCCTTGGTGAAATCTGTCATCCACCATCTTGATGGGTATCTAGGCCCGGGTGCGTCTCGACCCTTGAACGGTTTCAGGTGTACTCTTTGGAACCGAACATGCTTCAGACCTTCCAGATCATCAGGCTAAGCCCCGCTGCCGTCCGCGATGCGGCCGATGCCCTCGGCGCCGTGCTCAAGGATGCCGTGGACGGTGGTGCCTCGGTCAGCTTCATGGCCGACCTGACCATCGAGCGGGCCGTGAATTTCTGGCGCAGTGCGGCAGACGCCGCTGAGGCTGACGGACGTGTGGTGCTTGCGGCGGCCGATGCTCAGGGCATTCTTGGTGTGGTTCAGGTGATACCGGCCGGGGTCGATAACCAACCTCACCGGGGGGATGTTTCCAAGATGCTGGTCCACAGGCGGGGGCGACGGCAGGGCATTGGCGAAGCCTTGCTGCGCGCCGCAGAACAGGCTGGACGGGAATTGGGCCTGACCCTACTGACCCTTGATACCGCAGAGGGTGGCTCTGGCGAGCGGCTCTACACACGGGGTGGCTGGACCCGGGTCGGCATTATTCCTGACTATGCCCTCATGCCCGACGGTGCCCTGACGGGAACGGTGCTTTTCTACAAGAGGGTCGGCGATTGAGCGCCCTGACGAGCGGCGCAATCCTGGCTGTCCTGGCCTTTCTGACCGCGACCCTGTCGGGGGTCTTTGGCATGGCTGGGGGCCTGGTGCTGATGGGGGGCCTCGCCTTCCTGATGCCGGTCTCAGCCGCCTTCGTCACCCATGGTATTTTACAACTGGTGGCCAATGGCTGGCGGGCGATCCTGCACGTGCGGCACGTGCGCTGGGCCATTGTCGCCTTTTACGGCCTGGCTTCGGTCGCAGCAGGGCTTGTCGTGGCCCTGGTAGCTTTCACCCCCTCTAAGATGTTGCTGTTTCTGATGTTGGGACTGGTTCCAGGCCTGCTTTGGATTCCGCAGTCCTGGCTAAGGCTGGATGCAGAAAAGCCGCTCCATGCCCTGACCTCCGGCTTTCTGGTGACAGGCCTTAACCTGACGGCTGGGGTGGCCGGCCCCTTGCTGGACATCTTCTTCGTCCGTACCGCCCTGACCCGTCACGCCATTGTCGCCACCAAGGCTGCGACACAGGTTTTCAGCCATTTGGCCAAGGTCTTAGTCTATGGCGCGCCCCTGTTCGCAAGTGGTGCCAAGGGGCTTCCGCCTTGGCCGGTCTTCGCCATCGCAATTCCGCTATCCATGCTAGGCACGGTGGTCGGCGGCCGAATTCTGGATCGTATGAGCGATGTGAACTTCAAGGCTTGGACCCGCTGGATCGTTACGACGGTCGGGGTCACCTACATGTTCCAGGCTGCCCAACTCTTCCTGAAAGGTCATGGCGCATGAACCTCACCCTACAGATCCTGGAAAATCCCTGGGTGAGGCTTGAGCCCCTCGGCGTGGAGCACAAGGAAGCCCTTCGCGCCGCCTGTGATGCCGATCCTGACACCTGGAACCGGCTATATCCCTATTCCATGCTGGGTGACGCCTTTGACCGCCGCTGGGACGACCATCTGGTGAAGACCCAGGCCGATGGCAGTTGGATGCAATATGCGGTCATGGTCGGCGGCCGCTGTATGGGGATGACCTGCCACATTGGTGCAGATGCCGCCAATGCTAGCACTGAAGTCGGCGGCACCTATTATCATCCGCAGGTTCGCGGTGGCGCGGTTAATCCAGCGGCCAAGCGTCTGATGATGGGTCATGCCTTCGACGCGGGGGCTAGGCGGGTGGTCTATCGGGTGGACGCCATCAACGCCCGTTCCAGGGCCGCCGTACTCAAGCTTGGGGCGGTGCAGGAGGGTATCTTGCGTCAGGACCGGGTAACCTGGACGGGTCGCATCCGCGACACGGTTATCTTTTCTGTTCTGGCGGAAGAATGGCCGGGCGTCCGCGATCGTCTGGACGCCCGACTTTCGTCATTCGATCCTAGCTAGCGGCCGTCCGCTCCGGTGCCGCGGGGAAGAAGACCTCGGCGGCATGGTCGGCAACCTCCTGTGCGGTGTAGGGCCGCCCTGGATTAAAGCCGTCGGTCTGCAACATCTTGATTTCCCGCACCCCCCGTGAGGAGACGCCCAGGACCTTGCCCGTGTGATCGGCCGCCAGGTCTGAGGCCATGAATAGAACCCCCGGTGCGATGTTTTCGGGCAAGCTCATAGGCTCCGGGTCGCGGCCGACGCGGCCGGGCAGGTCGGAGGTCATGCGGGTGAAGGCACCAGGAGCCAGGCCCATGACGCGGATGCCATACTTACGTCCTTCGATGGAGAGCACGCGCATAAAGCCGTAAATCCCCGCCTTGGCCGCACCATAGTTGGACTGGCCGAAATTGCCGTAAAGCCCAGAGGTCGAGCTGGTCATGATGATGGTTCCGGGCTTGCCGTTATCCTTGAGCCACTTCCAAACCGGCATGGTGCAGCAATAGGTGCCCTTCAAGTGCACCTTCACGACCAGATCCCAGTCGGCCTCGGATGTGTTGGCGAAGGTCTTATCCCGCAGGATCCCAGCATTGCAGACCAGAATGTCCACCTGTCCGAAAGCATCCAGGGCCGTCTTCAAGATATTCTCGCCGCCCTCCATGGTCGAAACATCGTCGGCATTGGCCACAGCCTTGCCGCCTGCCGCGACAATGTCATTGACCACTTTCTGCGCTGCCGAAACCGAACCTTCCCCTGATCCGTCCCGGGAGCCCCCCAGATCATTGACGACGACGCTCGCACCTTCCTTGGCAAACAGTTTGGCATAGGCCTCGCCAAGTCCGCCGCCGGCACCTGTGATGATGGCAACCTTGCCGCTCAATAGTCCCATGAGTTTCACTCCCTATGTCAGGTTTGTTTTGATGATCATCTGACTCACCGACGCCGGAGTCGAGCCCCTCGGTCTTTGTTTTGGGGTGGCAAAGGATTTTGACTCTACATCTCCTTCAGAGCCGCTAGGTTTGCGCCCAAGTCGCCGATCACGTGCGGCCATGATTGGGAGTGAAACCAGTGTCAGATCCTTCAGGTTCCGTGGAGGCCCATGGCGCGTCAGCCATGGTCGACCCGCCGATTGCCAGCGCGGTCGGTGGAGACGGCAAGCTCAATCGTGGCGGCGTTTCCTGGTCTCTCTTCGAGGGTGCCCGGAACCCCTACATCATTCTGGTGACCATCTATATTTTCGTCCCCTACGTGGCCTCAGTGATGGTCGACGATCCGGTACGCGGTCAGGCGGTGATTTCCCAATGGAGCCAGTACACCGGCTGGATTGTCATGCTGACAGCCCCCTTGCTAGGGGCCTCCATTGATCAAATGGGTCGCCGCAAGATCTGGCTTGGCCTGCTGGTGGCCGCCATGGTCCCAATGATGGCAGCCCTTTGGTGGTCAAAGCCTGATTTGACGGGTCTTTCGGTGACCGTCACCATGATGCTCACCACGGCCATTGGGGTCGGGTTTGCCTATTCAGAGGTCTTGCACAATTCGCTGCTGATCCGAGCGGCGGGCATGGGGGCAGCCCACAAGGCGTCGGGTCTGGCCCTGGCCCTGGGCAATGGATTTTCCGTCATTGCCCTTGGCTTTACCGCCTGGGCCTTTGCCCTGCCAGGCAAGGTGACCTGGAGCTGGGTGCCGGCAAAGCCCCTGTTTGGCTTAGATACCCTGACCCATGAGCATGAGCGGGTCGTCGCCCTCATGGCCGCCGCCATTTTCGCTGTTGGTGCCCTGCCAATCTTCCTCTTCACACCTGATGCCGAACCAACCGGAATACCGGTCCTCAAGGCGCTCAAGGGTGGGGCAGAGCAGCTTTGGCGCATGGTGCGCACTGTGGGACAGTTCAAGGATGCGGCTGTCTATCTGGTCAGTCGGATGTTCTTTGTAGACGGCATGAATGCCGTGCTGACCTATGCCGGAATCTATGCCGTAGGCGTGATGAAGTGGCATGCCCTCGAAATGCTCTTCTACGGCGTCCTTCTGTCGGTTCTGGCGGTTCTTGGGGGCTTTGTGGGGCGGTGGATGGATGCTGGCTTCGGCCCCAAGGTGTCAGTCAGGATTTCGATCGGTATGACCCTGGTGGCGCTGGTGGCCTTCCTAGGCATGAAGCCAGACCAGATCCTCTATTTCTGGAGCTATCCACCTGAACTGCACCCACCTGTCTGGGATGGCCCCGTCTTCCGAACCTTGCCAGAAATCATCTTTTTGCTGATCGGGTTTGTGAACGCTGTTTTTATCACCTCGCAATACGCCTCAGCTCGCACCTTGCTGACGAGATTGACTCCGGCCGCTCAGACAGGGGCCTTCTTCGGCGTCTATGCACTTTCTGGCGTGGCGACGGGATGGCTTGGGCCCATGTTGGTCAATCTTGGTACCAATTTGACAGGCACCCAGCAGGGGGGCTTTGCCTCAATCATTATTCTGCTGGCGATTGGGCTTTTTGGATTGATGTTTGTACGCGGCGGCGGTCGCCAGAACCTTTAAGCACCCTGTCTTTGGCAGGGCCGGTTTCTATAGACAGACAACCTCTGAGCTTTTTCTCGGCTTCAAATAATAGGTCGACGAGAAAGTAATGGGATGAGGAAGGGCCCGCTGAAGGGCCGATGTATAGGTATATTTGGTCTCGGCCACGATGATGCTGTCATTGGTGGTCAATAGTCCCGCAGGCAGCCCAGCCGTGCTGGTAAGATCGTCATAGGTTCCGTGGTGCTTGGTGCAGGCAATGGACAAGGCTCCGGTATTGTCCGCCTTGATGCTGCTAAAACGAATAGAGAGGGTCCCTGTCGGGAAGGGTTTCATAATGGCGTCGCCGATCGAGAAGATGTCGTCGACGGCGGCCTGATTCAGGGACGAAGATTGAGTCACCAAGTCGCCAATGGTTGACGCCACATGGCTGGCGCGGCGGCTTGCCATCATGGCCTGGGTCATTTCTGCCATACCAAAATACATCAGCAGCATGACTGGAGCGACAAAGGCAAACTCGACCGCGGCAGAACCGCGGCTATCTCTGGAAAACGGCCTTAACATGCCGCACCCGTCGGAGGACTGGATGACCAGGGCTCATTGCGGAAACTGGTCGCCGACGTGATCAACCGCTTGCCACTTCCACTGCCCATATTGACCAGGGACTGGTTCAGAAGCGGTGTGAAAAGGTGCCATTCATAATAGGTCCGGACAAGCACCACATCCCCGGCCTGGCCAGGCGACCAACAGGTGGTGTTCGGCTTCAAATTGCTCGGGTCGATCGCAGATGCGCCGCCAACATCGGCGAGGTTTGCAAAGGTCTGAACATCGACGGTTAGATAGGAAGAGCAGGGCGTCTTGAGCCAGGTCATATTGTTACAAACAAGCGTCTTGAACTGATCCTTGGTTGTACTTGTTGCTTGGAATTCCCCAGTCCTGAGCTGCCGCGCCGCAATATCTGTCGCAGTTTGCAACGTCGAGGAGGCCAAGAAGATCATGCCAAGTTCGATCGTGCCGAACATCAGAACCAGGAAGGGCAGAAGCACTATGGCAAATTCCACCGCAACAGCCCCGCGACTTGCATTGCCAAACCGGCGAATGAAGCCCTGCCGAGCTTGTGAAGTTTGCATGGATTCTGACTCTCAATTCCAGAGCTTCAGACTTAGCAGGCTTTGCTGAATCGGAAGTTTAAGGAACTGAGG
>Ga0007795_10000501_pt1 | contig 12544 bp, 11 predicted proteins | sample CryBogmetaGMA1M_FD_60369 | JGI IMG/M metagenome (GOLD analysis project Ga0007795, IMG submission 60369) | Freshwater microbial communities from Crystal Bog, Wisconsin, USA - MA1M | ecosystem: Environmental > Aquatic > Freshwater > Lake | place: Crystal Bog, Wisconsin, USA | collected 2009-07-06
ACTATCCGACGCACGGCCAATGTTGACGATCGAAGACCTCACGGTCAGTTACCATCGCGTTCCCGCCATCCATCATCTCGGACTCAATCTGGATGCAGGTCACTGCGTCGGCCTTTTCGGTCCCAATGGTGCAGGCAAATCGACGCTGCTCAAGGCAGTGGCGGGACTACTCCCCGCAGAGACAGGCCGGATCCAGATCGAAGGAAAAGAACTCTCCAAGGCAGCACCGCTGATCGCCTACCTTCCTCAGAGGGAATCCGTGGACTGGGATTTCCCCGTGACTGTGCAGGGATTGGTCGAGATGGGACGCTACCATCACGTCAGCTTGCTCGGTTCCTTCACCAAACGGGATGAGGAGGCGGTACGTCAGTCTCTTGAGCTTTTTAACCTGCACCCCCTGGCGAAGCGTCAGATCAAGGAACTCTCCGGAGGGCAGCAGCAGCGCGCCTTCCTCGCCAGAGCATGGGCTCAGGAGGCCGATCTCTACCTGCTCGACGAGCCGTTTGCCGGACTCGACCGTACGAGTGCTGAATCTCTGGCCACCGCATTACGGACGCTGAAGGAACGTGGTAAGCTCTTGCTTGTCTCTCATCACGCTCTTGCGGAGGCAGAGGCTCTCTTCGATACAGCCATCCTGCTCAATGGCGAACTGATTGCCTACGGGCCGACGCCGGAAACCCTTTCCCCCATTCATCTGGAGTGCGCCTACGGCACCGCTGTCTTCTCCGGCGAGCATCATAACCACTCCAGATCATGAGCAGCCTCATCCAGCTTTTCCATTCACTGTGCGAGCCCTTTGACTACGCCTTCATGCAGCGGGCCCTGCTCTCCTGCGCTCTCCTTGGATTCACAAACGGTTTTCTCGGAACATTCATCATCCTTCGGCGTCAGGCTCTCTTGGCCGATGCCCTCTCCCACTCTCTCCTGCCGGGGCTTGCAGTGGCCGCAATGATCGTCGGTCTCTCGCCGGGAGGACTCTTGCTCGGCGGCCTGATGGCCGCGCTGCTTGTGGCGCTTGGGGGACAACTGATGGCACGTAACTCCCGCCTCAAGGATGAGACGGCCGTTGCCTCCCTCTACATCATCGCTTTCGCCCTCGGGATCGTTCTTATACGATTTGCCCGGGTAAAGATCGACCTCACTCATTTCCTGTTTGGCAATATCCTGGGTTTGGCCAATGGCGACCTCTGGATCGCCTATGGAGCTGCCACTCTCACCCTCTCCCTGCTAGTTCTCTTCCAGCGCCCGTTGCTGCTCGTGCTTTTCGACGCGGCCGTCGCCCGAGCCTCGGGCATCAAAGTGGGGTGGATTGAAACAGGTCTCCTGGCGCTCACCGTTCTTGGCCTCGTCGCCTCCCTGCAGGCTGTCGGTGTCCTTCTCTCACTCGGGCTTCTGATTCTCCCGGCAGCGACCGCCTACCTTCTGACCGATTCGTTCACTCGCATGCTCTGGAGCGGTGCATTCCTGGGAATGGCAAGCGCCGTGGGGGGCCTCATGCTCTCGTTTTTTGCCAATATTCCCTCGGGACCGTGCATCGTGCTGTTGCTGGCTCTGTTTCTGGGGACAGCCTACCTCTTCTCTCCCCGCTACGGGGTGGTCAGCCGCGCCCTCAAGGGGAGGCACTTCCATGAGGAATCACTTGAGAGATGGGAAGGTCACCAAGGGCATGACCATCAGGTGCCCGGCACTGATTTCAAACACTAGGAATGCCTGTCACCATGGTGCTTTTTCTCTCCAGCTGCAGTTTCTAACTTTTCCAAGTAGCAATTCCAAACCGAGATGCCCTCATCCAATAACAGTTCCTCATCCGCCCCGATCGGCGTCTTTGATTCCGGCATCGGGGGGCTCACCGTCGTCGCGGAGCTGAGGCGTACTCTCCCCCTGGAGAGGATTCTCTACCTCGGTGACACGGCGAGGGTTCCTTATGGCGGGAAGAGCACGGAAACTGTCACCCGATACAGTCGCGAGATCTCCGATCTTCTCCTCTCTGAAGGGGCCAAGATGATCGTGGTGGCCTGCAACACGGCTTCCGCCCTGGCGGTGCCGACACTAGCTCCCGAGTTCCCGGTTCCCGTGATCGGCGTTCTGGAGCCGGGTGCCGCAGCAGCCGTGAAGGCAACCCGTAGTGGCAAGATCGGGGTGATCGGAACGCGCGCAACCATCGGCAGCCAGGCTTACAGCAAGGCCATCCATTCCCTGAATCCCAACCTCTCCGTTAAGGCAACTGCCTGCCCTCTCCTCGTCCCTCTGATTGAGGAGGGACTCTTTGATGACGAGGTCACCGAGACAGTTCTCCGGCGCTACCTTGAACCCATGCTCTCTCAAGGAATCGATACACTCGTGCTTGGTTGCACCCACTATCCGCTCCTGAAGAACGCCATCCGGACAATCTGTGGTGATGGAATCCAACTCGTCGACTCAGCCGAGAATTGCGCTGTCGCCGTGCGTTCCCTCCTCTCCGCTGATTCCTCGAATCCATCGGGACCTCGTCTCGACATCTTGCTGACCGATTCCTCAGAGGGATTTCTCCGCATTGCGGAAAAGTCACTCAACTTAAAAATCGACTCCCTCTGCGTGCGCAGCGTCGGTAATTGACTTGCGCTCCTTCTCGGAGCGTTCAAAAGGGGATCCCCCTTCTACATATAAGCCGTCAGACACTTAGGGCGCAATCGTCTCCACATAAACGAACTTTCCGTTCTTCACCTGGAGCATCACCGCCGGCTTGTTGGGATTACGATGCTCATCAAGGGTGATTTTCCCAGTGACTCCGGGGAAATCTTTTGTCGTGGCGATAGCTGCGTTGACCTTGGCTGGATCGGTTGTTTCGGCTCGCTTCATGGCATCGGCAAGAATGTAGAGTGCATCATAGCCAAGGGCGGAGATCGCGTCAGGATCGCTCCCGTACTTCTTCCGGTAGGCCGTGACGAAGGAGATAACTTTCGGATCGGTGCTCTGATTGGAAAAATGATTGGAAAAGTAGCAACCCTCCACCGAGTCCCCCCCCACGGCGACAAGCTCCGGGGAGTCCCATCCATCCCCACCGATGAATGGAACCATGATGCCGAGTTGACGGGCCTGACGGATAATCAGGGGTGCATCCGTGTAATAGGCCGGAAGGAAGATGGCTTGGGGGTTACCTGCCTTGATCGCAGTCAACTGGGCGCTGAAGTCCTTGTCTCCACCGCTGTAGCTTTGCTCTCCGGTGATCACACCGCCGCCCTTCGGGAACTCGGCCTTGAAACTTTTGGTCAGGCCCATGCTGTAGTCCTTGGAAACATCAGTAAGGATGGCAATTTTGGATATTCCAAGACCACGTGCAAATTTGGCACAGACCTTTCCCTGAAAGGGATCAATGAAGCAGACGCGGAAAATATGGTCTCCCGATTCGGTGACTTTCTCGCTGGTGGATGAGGGGGAGATCATCGGAATGCCACTACGCTGCGCGATCGGTGCCGCCTCTAGGGAACGTCCCGAGGCGACCTCCCCGATCAGGGCGACCACTTTGTTACGGGTGATCAGTTCGCGTACCACTGTCGAGGTCTCGCCCGGCTTGGATTGATTGTCCTTGGTGATCAGTCTGATCTGCTGTCCCAGCACGCCGCCCGTTGCATTGATCTCATCAAGAGCAAGCAAAACCCCCTTGTCGGAGCTCTCACCGAAGGTCGCCTGGGCGCCGGTCAGTGATCCAAACTGACCCACGGGGATGCCGGTCTCCACTTTCTTGGAGCAGGAGATGAGTGCAGTACATACACAGAGGACAACAAGGAGGGAGAGTGATTTAGAAGTGATTCCTTTCATGTTCATGAAGCTAGAAAGCCTTTCCCTTCATGCCAAGTGCCAAGCTGGGGTTCCACCCTAGGGAATTCACTAGAAGAGCTCTGACTGGGGGTTCTCCTGCGCGACACCAAAAACCTCCGTTGGCAAGGGAGCATGGAGAGGAACTGTGAGTAGTGGCATACGAGGGTGTTGAAAGTGCTCCAATTCCTCTTGGCTTGCCGCTCTTGTTACCACCTTGAGGAGGGGTTGCCCTGATTGCACATCGAGGAGGCCGCGCAGTACTAGGTGAGTAGGAACATCATCCCAGACCAGCTGGCCCGTCAGATCGGAGCGCTCCGCAAACCGATCGATCGGAAGATCAAGTAGTACCCCTCCTTTCTGGAGCCACCAATTGAGAGACTCATTTTTAGCAAAACCTGCCCAGACATGACGCACTACCCCTCGGGCTGATTGGGCCGTCACCTCACGTCCAGGTCGAAAGGTTTGCTTCTTAAATTGAAAAACAGAGCACATGAAATTAAAGAGCGACGACACCCATTACTCGAATTGTATCCAGTCCAAAATGGGGAAACAATCAACTGCGAGTGGCCAAGCAATGAGAAGAGAAGCCAGCACCTCTTCACTGATCGTGATGAGAGCTATCAAGGGTCTCATCCCAAGGGAGTGGCGGAAGGGGAGGGATTCGAACCCTCGGTGGGAATAACCCCACGTTCGATTTCGAGTCGAGTGCCTTAAACCGGACTCAGCCACCCTTCCTAAATCTCGAGCTTGCTACATTACCTCCAGAGAACAAGAGGTCAAGCTATCCAGAAAACCAATCCACTCGACGTCACGCTGCATAAGGGAAATCCCTTTTCTGCGTGCGGCTAGCGTGACCAGTCGAGTGCTCCCTTCTTGATCGCGTAAATATAACCAACCAGCAGGATCGCAGTGAAGGTCATGAGCACCCAGAGGATCTGCATACCAAACTGTTGTAGGTACTCGCGATAAACGACAGCCCAAGGGAAGAGGAACACGATTTCGATGTCGAACAGGATGAAGAGCATGGCCACAAGGTAGAACTTCACGCTAAAGCGCGGTTGTGGGCCTGGCTGAGGAAGCATTCCGCACTCGTAAGGCACATCCTTAGCTCCAGTACGACGACCAATGCGTCCGAGAAGAAGACTGCCTATCCAAGTTGTAAGCGAAAAACCAACACCCACGACGATGTGAATGAAGAGAGCCGTGTAGTTGCCGGGAATCGTATCCATGGAAATTCTCTGATCTATGCCTTCTTACGCTTGAAACCGAAACCCAAGTTACTTGGAGGACTTCTTGGCCGGCTTTTTCACCACTTTATTAGCAACGACTTTCACCACTGTTTTTTTCGTGGTAACTTTCTTCACCGTAGGTTTCTTAGCCGATGGCTTCGTAACTTTAGCCGCAGGCTTAGCGGTCTTGGGTGACTTCGCCTTAGCTGTAGGAACCTTAGCTGCAGGAACCTTCACTGGGGCGGGCTTCTTCGTGATAGAAACCACCGCAGGTGCACCAAAGATGACTGCAGGAGGAAGAGGATCCTCAGGGGCAATAGCATGCGCCAAGGAGGCTAGGCCCTTGTACTTCTTACCGCTCTTCTTAACCATGTTGCGGGAAACAAGATGCTGAAGCTTTTCGTAGGCGCGAAGTCGGAGCATTTCCTCCCCTCCACTTGCTGCATTACGCTTCTTCAATCGGTCGTGGACGACATCAAAGAGTTGCTTGAATTCAAAGGTTGCTCCTTTTTTTGAAAGAACCGCCACGAGTTCTTCGGTTACCAGATCGGGGAGTCTGCGGGAGAAGGCACTTTTGCGTTGCATAACAATTAGGTCTCCTTTGTATCATTGTGCTTACCTTTTGTCATTAAAAAAACACGTTTTCATCTCATCAAGAGCATCAAGTAATTGTTTGGATATTATGTGATTTAAAACAAAACAGCTCGATCCCAACCACGGTCGGATTGACTTCAAACTGATGAACTCTATGCTATCACGATGCCATTCCAGAGCACCAAAGAGGCACGCGAGTCATGAAGACAATCCTCTTTGTCTGCACCGGAAATGTTTGCCGTAGCCCTATGGCGGAGGGCCTGATGCGTGAATTCCTCAAAGACCGAAAGGATATCACCATCCTCTCAGCGGGAATGAACGCTCCCAAGGGAGCAGCTGCCAGCCAGCCTGCTGTCGCCGCCCTCTCTGAACTGGGCATCGACTTGCGCTCCTTCCGCAGCCAGCCGGTCACTGAGGAGCTGCTGGAGCACTGCAGCCATGTCTTCACCATGACGCGCGACCACCGTCGCCTGATCGACCTACTTTTCCCCGAGCACGGGGAGAAAGTCCGACTTCTGGGAGAGTTCTCCCGTGGAGGCGGCGATGTCCCTGACCCGATCGGTCAGGGGCTCCCCACCTACAAACGCTGCCGCGACGTCATCAAAAGCGCGCTGGCACAAATCCGCGATTTTGTGGATCAATCAACAACTACCATGTCCAAAGCACACGACTCCAACTCCGCCCTCGATCGCACCAGCGCTCTGGCACAAACCGATCCTCAAATTGCCGAAGCCATCGCTGCGGAGCATCATCGGCAACTCGAGCACATCGAGTTGATCGCTTCCGAGAACTTCACCAGCCAGGCTGTGATGGAGGCCCAAGGCTCGTGCCTCACCAATAAGTATGCCGAGGGCTACCCAGGACGCCGTTGGTACGGTGGTTGCGAACACGTTGACGTTGTCGAGAACCTCGCCATCGAGCGCGCCAAGAAACTCTTCGGAGCCGATCACGCGAATGTCCAGCCGCACAGTGGCAGCCAGGCCAACATGGCCGTTTACTTCAGTGTCCTCCAGCCCGGTGACAAGATCCTGACCATGGACCTCGCCCATGGAGGTCACCTCACCCATGGTCACAAGGCCAACTTCTCGGGCAAGTTATACTCTGTGACCCACTATGGTGTTTCTCAGACTGATGGACGCATCGATTACGACGCGCTCGCCAAGCAGGCCGAGGAAGTCCGTCCCAAGATGATCACGGCAGGTGCCTCCGCCTATCCGCGTGAGATCGACTTCGCGCGACTCCGTCAGATCGCAGACTCCGTTGGCGCTTTCCTCTTCGTTGACATGGCCCACATCGCAGGCCTTGTTGCAGGCGGAGTCCATCAAAGCCCCGTCCCCTTCGCTGACTTCGTCACCACGACCACTCACAAAAGCCTCAGAGGCCCGCGCTCCGGTCTAATCCTCTGCAAGGAACAGTACTCAAAGAAGATCGATGGACAGGTTTTCCCCGGTGTCCAGGGGGGCCCTCTCATGCAGGTCATCGCCGCCAAGGCTGTCTGCTTCCACGAGGCACTTCAGCCATCGTTCAAGGAGTATGCGAAACAGGTCGTCCTGAACGCCAAGGCACTCGCCGCGCGTCTCAGCGTGCTAGGCTACACGATTAGCTCCGGAGGCACTGACAACCATGTCCTCCTTGTTGATCTGCGTTCCAAGGGAATCAATGGTCTCGAGGCACAGGAAGCACTTGATAAAGCGGCTATCACCGTCAACAAGAATGCCATCCCCTTCGACACCGAGCCAATCTCCAAGACCGGCGGTATCCGCCTTGGTACTCCGGCCATGACCACGCGTGGGTTTAAGGAAGAGGAGATGATGCAGGTCGCCGACTTCATTCACACGGGCCTTCAGGCACGGAATGATGAGGCGGCCCTCGCAGCACTCCGCCGTGAGGTCACTGCCTTCACGTCAAGGTTCCCCCTCCCCTGACGGGGAGAGGGATCGAAACCTGAGATCGGAAACTTGAAACCTGAAAGGGGCCAGTCTTGAGCAACGTTCCGCTCGCGTGACCATTATCATTAGCTGGTTCCTTAAACTTTCGGTCCCAGACATCCACTCCATCTAGCATCGCTCATTTTTCGATTCCGCTTCACTCCCACTTCAGGTTTCAAGTTTCAGGTCTCATCCTTCACTTCGCATGTCCATACTACCCGCCAATCCTCTCCGTGAGGGAATCGCCAACCGACTCTCACCAGAGCCCTGTACTCTCGTCATTTTTGGAGCGACCGGAGATCTGACTCACCGCAAGCTCATCCCTGCGCTCTACAATCTTGCCGCCGAGGGAGCACTTCCTCCCGCCATCACCATTATCGGCTTCGCTCGCAGGGAGAAATCCACCGAGCAGTTCCGCAAGGAACTTGAGGAGGCAACCAGGAAATTCTCGCGCACTCCTGTGAATGACGAGCTCTGGGAGCAGTTCGCCTCCTCCATCATCTACCACCAGAGCCCCTTTGATGATGCGGCGGGTTACGCTTCCCTAGCCAAGGAAATGGAAGAAGCCGACCGCCAGCGCGGCACGGCCGGGAATCGCCTCTACTATCTGGCAGTGGCCCCCGACCAGTTCCCAGTCATCCTCAGTCACCTGCGCGAGAGCCGACTCAGCACAGCGGCAGCGGGAAGCTGGGCCCGTGTGATCGTCGAGAAGCCCTTCGGCAAAGATCTCAAGAGCGCACAACTCCTCAACTCGCTGGTCAGCGAAGTCTTTCCGGAGCGCGACACCTACCGCATCGACCATTATCTCGGCAAAGAGACAGCGCAGAACATCATGGTGATGCGCTTCGCCAACTCCATCTTCGAGTCCATCTGGGACAACAATCACATCAGCCACGTTCAGATCACGGCAGCTGAACCCCTTGGTGTCGAAGGCCGCGCCGGCTACTACGATACATCGGGGGCCATGCGCGACATGATCCAGAATCATCTTCTGCAACTCCTCACACTGACTGCGATGGAGCCGCCGACCAGCCTAAGCGCGGATGCCATCCGCGACGAGAAGGTGAAGGTTCTGCGCTCCCTGCGCCCCCTCTGCGGAGAGGATGTCTTCAAGCATGTCGTCCGTGCGCAATACACCGCCGGACTCATCAACGGGCAAGCCGTTCCGGGTTACCGTGAGGCCGACGGTGTGCCCAAGGATTCCACCACCGAGACCTACGTAGCACTCCAGGTGAATATCGACAACTGGCGCTGGGCCGGTGTCCCCTTCTTCATCCGGACCGCCAAGCGCATGCCCAAGGGCGGCACGGAAATCGCTATCACCTTCAAGGGGGTGCCGCGTGTTCTCTTCAACCAAGGTAGCGAAGTCCTTGATGAAAATGTCCTCGTCATCCGCATCCAACCGGACGAGGGAGTCTCGCTTCGCATGAGCGCGAAGATGCCCGGATCCAGCCTTCGTATCGAACCCGTGAAGATGGACTTCCATTACGGAACATCTTTTGGCAAGGCGACTCCTGAGGCCTACGAGCGACTCCTCCTAGACGCCATGTCTGGTGATGCCACCCTCTTTGCCCGCCGTGATGAGGTTGAGGAGGCTTGGACCTTTGTGGACGGAATCGAGGATGCTTGGAAAACACGTTCCGACGACCTCGCCTTCCATACCGCAGGATCATGGGGCCCGGCTGAGGCAGCAGATCTTGCCGCAAGGCATGGCGTCACCTGGAGGCGGATGTGAGCTTCACCCCCGGCATCCCTGTTCCGATCGGCGCCATCGAGCGCGAACTCGGACGCCTCTGGGAGGAGAGCGGCGAAAGCAAGACGCGCGCCTCGATGATCAATCTCGCCATCTACAACGAGAAGGAAGGTTCCCTTGAGCGCAACAGCGCCATCATCAACGGAATCGCAGGGGACCACGCCATGCGGGCGATCCTCATCCAGGCCGATCCAAAAGCCGAAGGGAGCAATGCCGAAGCCTGGATCACCATGCACTGCTACGTGCGAGGCGCTCAAGGTGGGCAGGTCTGCAGCGAGCAGGTCGCCTTTCAGCTCGAGGGCCAGGCGGCACGCTCCCTCCAGAGCGTTGTATTCTCCCACCTCGATTCGGATCTTCCGCTGGCTCTCTGGTGGCAGGCGGATTTCCATCCTCCCATCGACGGCAAGCTCTGGCGCTGGGTCGACAGACTTCTCTTCGACAGCCGTCACTGGAAAAACCCCAAGGAACAATTCGATCTTGTCGGTCAGATTGCTGGACTGGCCGAAACACGCACCGTCCTCTGCGATCTGAACTGGGCTCGCTCACTTCCAGTGAGGCAGGCATTGGCTGGAATTTTTGACACCCCAGGAACTCTTCCTGAGCTCCAGCTCATCGAGTCACTTCACCTGGATCACGCACCGAGTCATCGTACCACCGCCCTTCTGCTGGTTGGCTGGCTTGCAGATCGCCTAGGATGGAAACTAACGGCAACGGGTGATCATGCGCATTTCCTCGACTCCAAGGGGAAGACCGTCACGGCCACACTCAAGGAAACAGAAGGCGCCAGCATCAGTCGTCTGAGACTCACCTCAGAGAGCTCCACCTTCGAGGTGGCTCGGGAGATCGGATCCGATCTCTACGTCACCACGGCGGAGGGAAAGGCTCTTCTACCAGTTAACAGGATGGTGCGTGCCCCCAAGGAAGAGACAAAGGAAATCCTCCTCGCAGAACTCGCACGCGGCGGACGCCACCCTCTCTACATGAAGGCGGTGAAGGCCATTCATGACCTCCTCTAAGTCAACCTCGGTCGTTAGTGAGTGCGGCAGGCTTAAGCACCTTAAGAATAGCGAAACCGAGAACAGCGGAATGGACCTTCACCCTTCGTTCAGCCCTCTCCTCTAAAATTCCGCTGGCCTTGGTGCGGGGATTGTCAGCACAGGCATTCCTGTCGGGAGATCCATGTGGCGGACCGCTTCAGTGCGGCGGACGCCACCCGCTTTACACCAGGGCGGTGAAAGCGGTTCAGGATCTCTGGGTCTGAACGATCCGAAACCTCGCGCTTCTCTCAGGCAAAAGCCCTCGCGGTCTGCTTCTGGGTACCGAGACCGTCGATGCCGAGTTCCACGACATCGCCGTCCTTCAGGTACTGGGGCGGTTTGAAACCGAGTCCCACTCCGGCAGGGGTGCCCGTTGAGATGACATCGCCGGGAAGGAGGGTCATGAAGTTGCTCAGGTAGGAGATCAGGAATGGGATCTTGAAGATCAGATTGCTGCTGTTGCCATCCTGCTTGCTCTCCCCGTTGACCTTGAGCCAGAGGCGGAGATTGTGGGGATCGGCGATCTCGTCGGCCGTCGCCAGCCATGGTCCGAGCGGGGCAAAGGTGTCGGCGCTCTTACCCTTCACCCACTGGCCGCCGCGCTCGAGTTGCCAGGCCCGCTCGCTGTAGTCGTTATGAAGGATGTATCCCGCGATGTGCGCCGCGGCATTCTCCTCGGAAACATAGGAGGCTCTCTTGCCGATCACGACGGCGAGTTCCACCTCCCAGTCAGTTTTCTGTGAGTCGCGGGGAATCACCACGCCGTCATTGGGACCGGTCAGGGCGGTTGTCGACTTGAAGAAAACCACGGGCTCCTTCGGGATCTGCATTCCCGACTCCTCGGCGTGATCGCGGTAGTTCAGACCGATGCAGATGATCTTGCTGGGACGACCGATGGCTGATCCGAAACGCGTTCCCTCGGGCACAACGGGTGCCGATGCCGCATTCGTATCAAGCCATTTGCGCAGGCGGCTGATCCCATCAGAGGCGAAGAACTCCTCGTCATAACGGGAAAAGGAGTAGGAGACGTCGATCTGGCGATCATCGGGAAGGAGGACGCCGCACTGTTCGTTGCCGGGTTGACCGAATCGGATGAGTTTCATGTATGAAATGACGGGTTGTGGTTGGTGAGATGATTCTTGGTTTCTCAGCGCAGGAGCGTGAATCCTCCGTCCAGATCGTAGGCGGAGCCTGTGATGAAAGCGGCCTCGTCGGAGCAGAGGAAGGCGGCGAGTGAGGCCACCTCGGCAGGTTCGCCCATGCGGCCGATCGGCTGGCCGGCAGCGAGCTTGGTGAACATCTCGGCCTCCTTGCCGGGATAGGTCTTGGCCAGGAAACCGTCGACGAAAGGCGTGTGGACACGGGCCGGGCAGATGCAGTTGCACCGGATCTTTTTCTCCACGAAGTCACGCGCCACGGAGAGAGTCATCGTGAGCACGGCTCCCTTGGTCATGCTGTAGGCGAAGCGGTCGGCGATACCCACCTTGGAGGCGATCGAGGCCATGTTGAGAATCACTCCCCCTCCCGTGGCGGTCATTTTCTCGACGCCGAAATGGAGGCAGTGATAGACGCCTCGGACATTCACGGCATAGAGACGGTCGAGATCCGCAGGTGTGGTCGTGAGCACGTTGCCGACATGGGCGATGCCGGCGTTGTTAACGAGGACATCGAGGCGCTCAAGTCCGGAAAAAGCGGCGCGGACCGACTCCGTGTCCGAAACATCGGCGGCAAGAACGCTCGCCTCCCCTCCACCTTCACGGATGAGTCGTGCCGTTTCCTCCCCAGCCTCGGGACGGAGTTCCAGAATCGAGACGGAAGCCCCTTCCGCGGCGAGTCTCAGCGCAATGGCCTGACCGATTCCGGAACCTCCCCCGGTGACGAGGGCCTGACGGTTTTCAAAGCGGCGTGAATAAGGTGTGGTCACGGGAAAGTTGGGTTTTGAATGAATTGGATTGTTTCCTAGATCCGGTAAATCCGTTCGGCATTCGAGCGGAAAAGCTTGGCAGAATCCTCCGCGGAAAGCGAGGAGGTGAGTTCGGCAACCGCCCCGACCCACCGCTGATACTCCGTGGCCAGGGTGCAGACCGGCCAGTCGCCGCCGAAGATCACGCGGTCGGGCCCGAAGGATTCAATCACCGCGTCGAAATACGGCTTCAGATCAGCCGCAGTCCATCGCTCCCAGTCGGCCTCCGTCGTCAGTCCCGA
>Ga0007795_10000508_pt1 | contig 12519 bp, 13 predicted proteins | sample CryBogmetaGMA1M_FD_60369 | JGI IMG/M metagenome (GOLD analysis project Ga0007795, IMG submission 60369) | Freshwater microbial communities from Crystal Bog, Wisconsin, USA - MA1M | ecosystem: Environmental > Aquatic > Freshwater > Lake | place: Crystal Bog, Wisconsin, USA | collected 2009-07-06
GATTACCACACGCCGAACGAAGCGTTCACCGCTCTCGTTGCATTAGATCCTTGAGACCACCAATAATTAAATATGATTATTATAGATTTATAATAATATGATAATTTATTATATAAAAATCATAAAATAAATAATTTTTACTTTTTTTATTACTTATTTTGATAGGATCAAAAATCATTTGAAAATTTGCTAATAAAGGATAATAGCCGTAGGGGAATGAGTCTTGTGTATGGCTTTAAAATGCTTTTTTATCAATCTTTCGCTACGGCACTCTTGAAGGGTGGGAAAAGCCTAATCGCTTTTCCCAGTGCGGTGGCGTTTTTTGTCAAACACCAAGGGTTGGTGTCTGCGTTGTTTTTGTTGCTTTTTTTGGGTTTTGATTCAGGCGTGACCTCCACGCTGGCTAAGGCGTGCACCGGTCCTAAGGGCGATAAATTGCCGTCGTCGGCATGTGTAGAGAAGGCGTCACAAGCAGCGAAAAAGACCGAGCCGAATGCGTTACCCAACACATTTAGTGAGGTGGTTGGATATGCGTTAAGCGTCAATCCTCAGATTGCTTTTGCCCGCAGCCAGTTAATGGAGGTGCTTGCAGGGATCACGGTTGCCGAGTCGACGAATGGATTTCAAGTCGATTCCAGTTTAGCGGCAGGCTATGGCGCGCAGGGCACTTCGTCAGAGCCGCTTGGCGTGGAAGTCTTGCAAGAGCCAGGTTTTTCTCGTGCGAAACGCTATGTGGCTTCGCTAAGCGGCAGGAAATTATTATACGATTTTGGCGGCACGGACGCGTCCATCGCACGCGCGAAAAAATTAACGGACCAGCAACGGCTTTCACTTGAAGCTCGCGTCAATGACATTGGTTTTAGTATTGCTGATGCCTATATCCGCGTGATTGAGGCGAGGGATCTTTCTGCCCTCAATACGGATAACATTGCTGCACTGGAAAAGATTCAGGGTTTGGTTCAGGCCAATGCTTCGAATGGTAACGGTACGCTGGCCGATGTTAAGCGGGTTGAAGCGCGCTTGGTGGATGCTCGATCTGTGAGTGCCGACACCGAAGCTGAATTGCAAAATGCTGTGGATGCCTTTCGGCGGCTTGTGAAAAGTGATCCGGGTGATTTAAAGCCTGCACCTGATCTGGCGTCATTTGCGCCTTTGACGGCGGCGCGCAGCCTTGAAATTTTAAAAATCACGAGCCCTCGGCTTCGGGCGGGCGAGGCGTCGATCCGAGCGGTTAATCTCGAGCTTGAGGCCAAAAAGGCGGCGCAGAAGCCGAAATTCATTTTGCAAACCGACACGACTTTCAAAACATATGCGAGCAAGGATTGGAACAATCTGGACGCTCAGGCCATGGTTAGCATGAGCTATAATTTGATGGATGGCGGGTTGGCACAAGGACAGCTCTCCCAGCTTTTGGCCCGCATCGAGCAAGAAGAACAACGCTACACGAATGACCGTGATCAGGCGGAAGCGGATTTGAGGAAAAATTATACGACGATCGAATCAGCCCGCTCTAAAACGCAGAGTTTGCAGGACGGTATCGACGCGAGTTCGAAAGCCCGCGAGTTATACACGGAGCAATTTAGCGGCGGTAAGCGGACGCTTTTCGAGCTTTTGGACATTCAGACCTCGTTCTTTAACGCCCAGCGTGCGGGCATTTTGAATAAGTTTGAGGAACGTCGGGCCATGTATTCCGTCTTGCAAACGCTGGGCCTTTTTGTCTCCGCGACCATGGGGGATAAAAACGAGCTGGTGGCGGATGCCTCTTCCGCACCTAAGGCGTCTGAGAAAAAGCCGGTGGCTGGCAAGGCCGCTAAATCAAAGACTCCTAATCCACCAGCTGCGCAGTGATCTCCACAGGATCGGATTTTGGTGTTGCCTTCCATTTGACCGGCTTGGGCGCGGTGTCTTCCGTCTCAATAGCCAGCAATTCTCCGAGACGGTTTCTTGCCCGGTTAACACGGCTTTTCATCGTACCGATGGCGCAACCGCAGATCGAAGCAGCATCTTCGTATGAGAGCCCCGAGGCACCAACGAGGATGATGGCCTCGCGCTGATCGGCGGGCAGTTTTTGCAGAGCCGTCCGAAAATCGAGAAAATCCATATGGCTCTGCTGATCCGGCAATGTAACGAGTTGGCCGGCCAATTCGCCATCCGGATCGTCGACTTCCCGACGGCGGCGGCGAAAATTGGAATAGAACAGGTTACGCAAAATCGTGAACAGCCAAGCCGGCATGTTGGTGCCCTCGGTGAAGGAGCCGATATGGGCCCAAGCCTTGACCAAGGTTTCCTGCACGAGATCATCGGCCTTATCGGCATTGCCGCAGAGCGAAATGGCGAAGGCGCGCAGGCTTGGAATTGACGCGAGAAGTGCTTTGCGAATATCGGGGGCGGGGCTCATTCTTTTCCCCCTTTTGCTTTATCTGCTTTAGGGTCTTCGAATGACCGAACGAGGTCAAGAAAGCGATCCGGAATAGGTTCTTCAAGAATGGCCGAATAGAGTTCTCGGAGCTCTTTGCCGATATGGGTGTCCAGCTGTGCGACGGCAGGCTTACGGCTCCGCTTCTCGCTTCCCGAGCGGCGTTCCGGCGTCATGTCGCCCGCGGCCTTCATATTGGTCATTTCAACTTCTCCATCGGTCCCCGGGCGGGTCGTTTGATCGCCGAGGGTAAGGCGGTTTCCTATCTCTACAACTCAGGACAAAACCTTAAGTTCCAATACGGGAACCTTTTCTTTTCTGGTGCGTTATCAGATCGAACCCATGCTGTGTCTTAACGCCGGGATCGAATGGTAATAGGGATTATGTGAACAAGTGAGGTCGATATGGGAATATCTCGCCAGATTTTAGCCGAACTGCCCATGCTGCGGCGTTTTGCACGTGCCTCAACCGGAAGTCAGGATCTTGGCGACGCCTATGTTGAGGCCGCCTTATCCAATCTCCTTGCGATGCCTGAGATGGCGGCTGGAGGCGCTGATATCAAGCTTGTCCTCTATAAATTATTGGTCGGAGCGATGCGGTCGCTTGATCCGGGCGTTTCACCAAGCGATCAGGCAACGCCCACGCAAACGGCTGCAAACCGCAATTTGATGCGCATGACCCCCCGCCATCGCATCGCTTTCCTGCTGAAATCGCTCGAAGGATTTTCGCTTGATGATATTGCCCGCGTGTTGGATTGCCGACCAGCGGAGGCCGACAATCTCGTCACGATGGGCAGCCGCGATATTGCTGAACAATTGCGCACAGATGTTCTGATCATCGAGGATGAGCCGATGATTGCTCTGGATCTCGAGGAACTGGTTACCGAACTGGGCCACGAGGTGATTGGCGTCGCCCGTACCCATACCGAAGCGGTGCGGATGATGGCGCGGCATAAACCGGGCCTGGTATTATCGGACATTAAACTGGCGGATGGATCCTCAGGTTTGACGGCGGTGAATGAAATCCTTCAAAGCATCGACGTTCCGGTAATTTTCATTACAGCCTACCCAGAGCGCTTTCTGAAAGGTGACAAGCCGGAACCTGCCTTTCTGGTAACCAAGCCCTATTTGCCCGAAACGGTTCGGTCACTGATCAGCCAAGCCCTATTTTTTGATCGGAAGGCTGGAAGTAAGCGTGTTTCTGCCGCTTGAGCTGGTGATCGGTTGTCGAAGGTTTTGAACTTCGGACGGCCCCTTAAGCAGTAACCCGTCTATGGAACCAAAAGCGCCACGGCATCGTTCTCCCTAAATACCTAACAAGGGAGTTCGATCATGCCAGTCAAGACGCTGAACGACCTTTTCCGTCGAACCTTGCAAGACGTTTTCTACGCCGAGCGACGAACCTTTGAGGCAACGGGGAAACTCGTCACAAGGGCTACGCTGCCGCAGCTTAAAGCGGTCATCAACCAGCATAGATCGGATACTGAGCGGCGGATTGAACGGCTAGAAAGCGTGTTTCAAACGATAAAAATGCGCGCCGAACCGCATCAAGCAGCGGGAATTGACGGTCTTCTGGTTGAGGCCGAAACGCTTGCGAATGAAATCGATGATCCCGATACGAGGGACGCAGGCTTACTCGCTGCCATGCAGGAAATCGAGCATTATCGCATCAACCGCTACGGCACATTGCTGGCTTGGGCGAGCCAATTGGGGTTGCGGGAAGCGGCTCCCGCTTTGAAAGAAAATCTGGCAGCCTCCAAAGAGCGCGACAGGGTGCTAAGCACGGTCGCCGAAACAAGCGTCAATCGAATGGCGGCCGCCTGAGGCGTTTGCGCCTTCGCTGGAACGTCGACCAATCAGGCGTTTCTCGCGATCGACCTTTAGGTCCACCAAATCGTCTCCCCCGACTTTTTGCTCGAGAGGATCAAAACATGTCAAAGGATACGGTTGATACCCCACCCCCCTTACGGGGATTTGCCGCGATGAATCCCGAACGCCGTCGTGAGATTGCGCGCAAGGGTGGCGAGAGCGTGCCGAAGGAGAAGCGCAGTTTCTCGCGCAACCCCGACCTTGCCGCTGAAGCGGGACGTAAGGGTGGGCAAAATGTGGCTCCTGAGGATCGAAGTTTTTCGCGGAACCATGCATTGGCAGCGCGGGCTGGTCGAAAGGGCGGAGAAACCTCGCATAGCGTACCGAGGAAGTAAGGTAGATCCGGTGTTTGCAGATCGAAGAGGTTTGATGGCGTTGGCGGCTATAAGGTGATGTCGGTCTTCAGCTGCTTCTCCCATTCGAGCGCGTCGGCTACAATCATCTCAAGATCGTCGAAGAAGGGCTTCCAATCGAGTAACTCGCGGATCTTTTTGCCGGTTGCCACAATCTCCGGTGGATCACCCGGGCGTCGCTCGGCCAAGGTAACAGGGAAATCGACGCCCGATACGCGTTTAACGGTGTTGATGACTTCCATAACCGAGGAGCCATGGCCATAGGCGCAGTTCAACGTGGTTCCCGTTCCACCCGAGCGAAGGTAATCAAGCGCGAGCCGGTGTGCACGCGCAAGATCGGAGACGTGGATATAATCGCGTACGCAAGTGCCATCGGTCGTGGGATAGTCTGTTCCAAAAACGCTCATTCCGCGCCGTTTGCCGGTTGCCGCTTCGCACGCCGTTTTAATGAGATGCGTCGCGCGGGGGGTGCATTGGCCAGAACGGCCAGCGGGATCGGCACCGGCAACGTTGAAATAGCGCAGGATCATCGCGTTGAGGCCATGGGCACGGCAGGCATCTTCCAGCATCCACTCGACCATCAGTTTCGAGCGCCCATAGGGGGACACGGGGGCTGGTCTTGTTTCCTCCGTAACCGGCATTTCGTCGGGCTCACCATAGACGGCGGCGGTTGAGGAGAAGATGAAGTTTTTTACCCCGCCAAGGACAGCGGCTTCAATCAAGGTGCGCGCCTTGGCGGTGTTGTTGAGATAATAACCGAGCGGATCGGAAACCGATTCAGGTACCACAATTTTGGCAGCGAAATGGGCAATAGCGTCGACGGAAAATTCCGAGATGATGCCGTTGACCAAGGAGATGTCGGCAATATCGCCGCGGATCAAGGGAACGCCGTGGGGAATGAGACGCGCAAAACCGGTGGAAAGATCATCGAGAACCACGATACTTTCATCGGCTGCGAGCAGGTCAAGCACCATATGGCTGCCAATATACCCTGCGCCGCCGGTAACTAGAATGGTCATGGTCTCATCTCTCCGATGGTGCGGATCACGTCAAAAAAGCGAAGGACAGGAAAAAGTCGAAGCCTTGATTAAGATGTGGATGACAAAGGGGCAAGCGTTTGAAAGACGATCTTAACACTACAGCCCGACAGGCGGAATGCGCGACCATGCTTTTGGCCATTGCGAGAATGCTGCTGTGTGTCGATAGCCATGAATTTGCCGCTTGGTTGCGTATGATTGCCGATGATGTCGAGGCGAAGGGGATAGAAAAAGGTTTAAACCTTTCGTTGGCTGCGAATGACGACGATTAACGGCCTCGATCGATGGAGTAGAAGGAATTGGGCATGTTTATCGTCTAATTATACATCGCATTGTTCTTTATGGTTGATTGTTGAATAAGCGATTTTTGCTCCAAAAGGTCCGTAAAATCGACGGTGCAATCCTCGTTTTTGGTGTGCCAAGGGCAACGCAAGCACCAGCTGATCCCACCTTGCTTCATAACCAGATTTATGTGGCCATTGACCCCCCGGGGCACGATTTTTTCAAGGACGTTCATCCCATAGCCCCGATGGGGAATGACCGGAACGCGCTCTGATCCATCGTTCTCCCGCCACACGAAGGTAAGGGTTTGGTTGTCGAAGAGATCGGTTTTAAGCCACCAGTCGATCGAAACGGTGCCGGCGGGCGTCGAGAACGCGCCGTGATTCACCGCGTTTTGGGCGAGTTCATGAATGGCGCTGCCAATGGTTTCAACAAATTGCGGGGAAGCGAGAAGCTCCTGCCCTGTCATCGTGACGCGGTCGGATAGTCCGGGGGTTACGCTTTCGAGCTGCGCCTTGATCAGAACATCCAGTTGAGCTCCTTCCCATTCCTCACGGACGATCACGTCGAAGGAGCGGGCGACGGCTTGGAGACGGCTATCAAAGCGGGTTTCGAACTCTGTCATGGAAGCGCTCGTGCGAAACAGACGCCGCGACATGGAAGAGATAACGGCCAGCATGTTTTGGTTACGGTGAACAAGTTCGGAGGCGAGCGCTTCAATTTGCGCGTCACGCACACGCCGCTCGGTGACGTCAATGGCAACGCCAATCAACCCAATAACGGTTCCATTGTCTAAAATGGGATCAACCTGAAGCCATTTATGAATGGCTTTGCCAGCCTTCATGTAGGAATATTCAATCTGTTGACCAACACCAGAGGCAATCACTTGCTTCTTGGTTTTAACAGTTTGCCGCGCAGCTTCGATCGGCATGAAATCGGCGTCGCGTTTACCAATCAGATCGTTGGCGTTACCAAATTGGGAGTTATGAATCCATGAGATCACCAGATCCGTGTTCTGTATAAACATGGTCATGTTGGAAGCGGATAGCGAGGTCGAAAACATTTTTTCGACGTGCACCAGCTTTTGATCACTTTCTTTAAAAGCAATTTCGAGGTCGTGATTGGCCAGCGCCATTGCATTCCGACTATCGGCGAGCTCTTTAATCCTTCGACGATGCAGGATGATTTGCGTTACGCTGCATATAAAGATCCCGAGAAAGGCGAGGACAATGATCGTCCGTAACCTTCCGCTTATGGCATCATAATCGATATGGGCCTGCTGCAAGGCATCGTTTGCTCGCCGCTCAATCGCACTAAACTGGGCTTGCAAAAGATCGAAGCTTGGCAGGACGGCAGGCATTAACGCGCCTTGGGTGTTGCTCATCCAATGGTCAACAGCCTTGTGCCGAAGTTCGACTTCGGTGCGAACCAATTCCATCAGCTGTCGATTGTCGATGTTCGAATCAATCAACAGGCTTGAGTCGATCAAGTCCTGTGCGAGCCTGATGGCACCATGCATTTCGTCCACATTGGAATGCGCGCCGCCTTCGGAAGAGCGGACTTCAGCGTCGGCGATAATTTTTGTGGTTGAGGACAGGTTCTTGGCGATCGTATGAAGCTGCTCTGCATTCGAGATTCGGCGAACAGCGTCGTCGGATCGGACGAACAAGACTGCGGCAAGGGCTAAAAGAGTTCCCATATAGAGGGCGCCTATCAGGACCAAAATGGTTGGCAACATCGCACTTTTTGAGACCAGCGGCCCCTCGAGCGCTTTCGCCTTCGTCTCTTTGGCCGAGTTGGGAACACGTTGTCCCATCGTCCATACATGTTCAACCATTGTCCGGTGACTCCAACTTATCCTGCTAAACCGATAATGCCTTGCGCAGCATTAGGTTCCGCATAAATACCGAACGAAAATCTCCTTAAGGGCAATTTGGAATACTACGCATATCTCGGGACGGGCTCGACAGAATGCGGGCGAAACGCAATAAAGACCTATGAATGAAACTCTTTCTTTTGATCGCACGCTGATTGAGCCCGAGGGCCCCGCCGTCGCCGTAAGTCAGCTTGTGCGACGCATTGTTGCGCCGAATGGCGGGCCCTTCACGTTTACCGGGACGTGCTCCTATCTTATCGGCCAAAGAGAAGTGGCCGTGCTTGATCCGGGCCCTGAAAATGCCGCCCATTTTGATGCGTTGGTCGAAGCGATTGGTGCTTCCACCGTCTCGGCCATCCTCGTTACCCACACGCACAAAGATCATTCGCCTTTAGCCCGAAGGCTTCAAGCCTTGACGGGCGCGCCGATTTTAGGCTGCGCGCCGCATTTTGCCGCCCGTTCGCTGAGCGAGGGCGAAACCAACCTTTTGGATGCCTCCGCTGATCGGGATTACCGACCAGACCGGATATTGACGGCAGGAGAAGTGGTTGAGGCAGAGGGCTTCACGCTGGAAGCGGTGCCAACCCCCGGCCATACCATGAACCATCTGTCCTTCGCACTTCGCGAAGAAAACGCCCTCTTCTCAGGGGATCATGTGATGGCTTGGTCCACCAGTATTGTGGCCCCGCCGGATGGATCCATGGGCGCTTACATGGCCTCGTTGGATGTTTTAATGGCGAGAGGTGAGACGGTGTATTGGCCCGGCCATGGCGGACCTGTGACGGAGCCCGCACGCTTTGTGCGCGGCCTATTGCATCACCGCCGGATGCGTGAAGCGACGATTAGTGAGCGCGTTCAAGCGGGGGATCGCTTTATCCCGCAGATTGTCGAGCGCCTCTATAGCGGGCTTGATCCGAAGCTGAAGGGGGCTGCCGCTTTGAGCGTCTTCGCGCATTTGGAAGATTTGGTGGCGCGCGGTGTGGTGCGAACGTCAGGGGAGGCGAGGTTGGACGGGGAATATTGGGTGGAGTGAGGAACGACCGAATTGAAAGCGAGGATTGGAACAGGGCTTGCGCAACACTGGAACCGAGTGTAATTTTTAGCTATGAAATTAAGGTCGTCAAAAATTGGTATTTTTGGGTTAAGTGAGATTGGTTCGCCAATATCGGCTGAACGGTTTCGCAAACTTGCCTTGGCTTTTACCGCAGAGCACACTGCCTCAAGGGAGGCTGCTCGGTCGATGTTGTTCCATGAAGGGATATTAACCCGAAATGGCAAATTGACGAAAAATTACTCAGCAAAATAAATGCATCGCCTCTCGACGAATTTTATTCTCGGGTATCATGGTTGTGATCAAGGTGTTGCAGAACATCTTTTAAGTGGAAAACCATTTCGGCAAAGCTCAAACGATTACGACTGGCTCGGTCCAGGCGTTTATTTCTGGGAGGCGAACCCCCAGCGTGGTCTTAATTTTGCAATTGAAGCCTCAACGCGGAAGCGGACCACCATCAACGAACCAACTGTGATCGGTGCGATTATCGATTTGGGCCTTTGCTTAGATATGACGACCCTTCGCGCCATCGATATGGTACGGGCGGCTTATATATCGTTGGAAAAGTCATTTAAAGCGTCGGGTGAGACGATGCCCATCAACGACACCGACCTGCTAAGGCGATGGCTCGATTGCGCGGTCGTGAGGCGGTTACATTCAGTCTTGGAACAAGACGACATCTCCCTCGATACTGTTCGAGGTGTGTTTATTGAAGGTTCCCCAATTTATCCCAATGCGGGATTTAACGAAAAAACGCACACGCAGATTGCGGTTCGAAATTTGGACTGCATCAAGGGGGTTTTCCGGGTGCCGGAAGAACAACTGAAACGCGGAACACTTGCGGGTTGAAAGGCCAATTTTAGAGTGTGAGGCTGACAAAAATAGCCATTTTCTGCTTCCTATGACAGTCTGTGGTTTGTATTCGATTTCATTTGCACGTCACCCCCCAAACCGAAAATCCTTAAACTGATCCCTTAACGTCTTTTTCGATATCTTACCCGTGGCCGTGTGCGGAATTTCGGCGACAAACTGCACTTCGTCGGGCATCCACCATTTGGCGATTTTGCCTTCCATGAAGGTCAAAATCTCTTCGCGGCTTGGCGAACGGTCCGGTTTCAAAACGATGAGCAATAAAGGCCGCTCGTCCCATTTGGGGTGGGGAATGCCGATCACGGCGGCCTCTGCCACATCGGGGTGGCCGACGGCTAGGTTTTCGAGCTCAATCGAAGAAATCCATTCGCCGCCCGATTTGATCACATCTTTGGCGCGGTCGGTGATGTTCATATAGCCGTTTTCATCGATGGTCGCGACATCGCCGGTGTCGAAATAGCCTTCCTCGTCCAAGATATTTTCATCCAAACCGAAATAGGCTTTCGAGACCGCAGGCCCACGCACTTTAAGGCGACCGAAGGTGGTACCGTCCCATGGCAAGGGATTGCCAGTATCGTCGGTGATTTTCATATCCACCGTGAACGGGGCGAAGCCCTGCTTCTGTTTCAAGTCATAAAGGTCTGAGCCTTCAAGGGTGCCGACCTCCGGCTTTTGGGTGCAAAAGGAGCCGAGCGGGCTCATCTCGGTCATGCCCCAGGCATGCGAGACGGTGACGCCATATTTGGTTTCAAAGGCTTCAGTAACCGCGCGCGGGCAGGCGGAACCGCCAATCGTTACTCGCTTTAGCCGCGTTAGCCGGTTGCCCGAGCTTTCAAGATATTGCAGCAGGCCGAGCCAAACGGTAGGGACAGCCGCCGACATGGTGACGCCTTCTTCCTCAATCAGCGAGAAGACGGACGCGCCATCAAGCTTCGGGCCGGGCATCACGAGGGCCGCACCCGTCATAGGGGCCGAGAAGGCGAGAGACCATGAATTGGCGTGAAAAAGGGGTACAACGGGCATGACCACATCGCGCGACGCGAGCGCCAGATAATCTGGCATAGCAGCCGCCATGGCGTGCAAAATGTTCGAGCGATGGGAATAGACGACGCCTTTGGGGTGCCCCGTGGTGCCAGAGGTGTAGCACATGCCGGCGGCGGTGTTTTCATCAACCGCAAGCCATTTGAAATCGCCGTCGGCTTCCGCTATGTAATCCTCATAAGCGATCGCGTTTTTGAGCGTCGTTTGTGGCATATGGGCCGCATCGGTGAGGATCACATAACGCTCGATGCTTGGCAGGCGGGGGGCGATTTTCTCGGCGAGCGCCACGAAGGTGAGATCCAGAAACATCAACCGATCTGAGGCGTGGTTGGCGATGTAGACGAGCTGGTCTTCAAACAAACGCGGGTTCAGCGTGTGGTAGATGGCGCCAATGCCGGTGATGCCGTACCAGTTTTCCAAATGCCGCGCCGTGTTCCAAGCGAGTGTGGCGACGCGATCTCCCGGGCCAATGCCATCGCGTTGAAGCCGTTGGGCGAGTTGAAGCGAACGCTGCCTGATCTTGGCATAGGTGGTGCGGTGCAGCGGGCCTTCCACCGAGCGGGAAACCACCGAGCGGTTGGGGTGTTGGATGGCCGCGTAATCAATCACGCGGTGAATCAAAAGTGGCCAGTCCTGCATGAGCCCGAGCATCTGTTCTCTCCCTTAAGCCCGCTCTATTTTTGGTGGGCTTTGCAATGACAATAGCGCAAGGTACGCGGAAAGGAAGATGGGGGTGGAGATCGGATCCGCGAGGCGTCCGGACCGCGAGGCTCCTGCCTCGTTTCTTTAACACCCGTTCTAGGAGCGCGCCGGAAGGCGCGCGGTCGGTTGATCTTACAACGCCGCTACCAACGCCTGTAGATCCGCGATCGAGCCGATCACATAATCGGCATGCGGCTCAAGCTCTTCCCGGCTGGCGGGGCCGCTTAATACCGCAATCGCAATAGCACCCGCTGCGCGGGCTGCATGGAGATCATGGGTGGAGTCACCGACCAGCGCGATTTCTTGGGCCGCAAGACCGGTGTGGCGGGCGAAGGCTTCCACCATGCCCGGATCTGGCTTTCGGCCGTGGCCAGAATCATGGCCGACGATGAAATCCAAATGAGGAATAAGGCCCATCAACTCGGCCTGCTGGAAGGCTGCAGCCTCGGAATCATTGGTTGCGATGCCGAGACGGTAGCCTGAAGCCATGAGGCCGGACAGGATGGCCTGCGGATTATCGAGTTGGACGAGATAGTCGGGTGCCAGCGCCATGAACAGCGTATCGATTTCTTGGGCGACGGCAAGATGGTCATCTCGGTTGAGCGCGCGGGCCCAAAGCGGACCGATTTCATCCAGCGAGCTTGCGACCATGAAAGAGCTCGGCCGATAGCGCCGTGTTTCCAGATCGTAATGGGTCAGGTCGACCAGACGATCAAAGGCCGCATCATCCCCTTGCGCGAGCGTCTTCATGACGTGATAACCGGCAGCACCCCAAGTAAGGTCAAAATCCAAGAGCGTTCCGTCTTTATCAAAAAGAATAGCTTTTAAAGGCATGATGGGATCCGGTTTTATACGTTCACCTTAGCAGTGTTACGGATGCCTTTACCCTTCCTTAAGGTTGATGTCACATGACATCTCATAAAGACCCATTAAATGGACAAATGCTGCCATGATTTGTCCTTAAAGAATCAGCATAGATGAATGTAACTTTATCTCATGCTTTTTGGAGGAACATCATGTCCC
>Ga0007795_10000509_pt1 | contig 12512 bp, 13 predicted proteins | sample CryBogmetaGMA1M_FD_60369 | JGI IMG/M metagenome (GOLD analysis project Ga0007795, IMG submission 60369) | Freshwater microbial communities from Crystal Bog, Wisconsin, USA - MA1M | ecosystem: Environmental > Aquatic > Freshwater > Lake | place: Crystal Bog, Wisconsin, USA | collected 2009-07-06
GAATCGGCAAGCGTCAAGCTCCGGTCACAACAGATCACTAAGCTCCGGCGGCTCTGACAGATTGCCGTCGCTTGCGGGTCGGCACAGTTGACCCGTCCATTTGAAAACAAGTTTTTTTTCGCGAGCCATCATGATGAATCGAAGCTCCTCGCTCTCCGCTACCCCGGCGTCCAGTCCTCTCGACAATGCCGGCTCACCCGGCATGGCCGGTATTGCCCTATTCGCTGCGCTGCTGGTGGGTGGCGCCGGATTTGTGCTTTATTCGCTCTTCAACGATGTCGGAACAACCGCCTCGGTTCCCTGGGCATTGCTGATCCTGGCATTGTTCATCGCGCTCGGCTTCGAGTTCGTCAACGGCTTTCATGACACCGCCAATGCGGTCGCCACCGTCATTTACACCCACTCGATGCCTGCCCAAATGGCGGTGATCTGGTCGGGTCTCTTCAATTTCCTGGGGGTCATGGTCGCCAGCGGCGCAGTCGCCTGGGGCATCGTCTCGCTGCTCCCGGTCGAACTCATTCTTCAGGTCAACTCCAGCGCCGGTATGGCGATGGTGTTTGCGCTGCTGCTTGCGGCGATCATCTGGAACCTCGGCACCTGGTGGCTGGGCCTGCCGTCTTCGAGCTCGCACACCCTGATCGGCTCGATCATCGGTGTCGGTGTTGCCAATTCACTGATGTCCACAGGGCAAGCGACCAGCGGCGTTGATTGGGGCAAGGCGAAGGAAGTCGGCATGGCGCTGCTGATTTCACCGGTCGTCGGCTTTTGCGCCGCCGCCCTGCTCTATCTGGCCATGCGTGCGGTGATTCGCAACAAGGTGCTCTATGAAGCCCCCCGCAGCAATGCGCCGCCGCCATTCTGGATCCGCGCCCTGCTGATCCTCACCTGCACCGGCGTCAGCTTTGCGCACGGCTCGAACGACGGTCAGAAGGGCATGGGCCTGATCATGCTGATTCTGGTCGGCATCGTGCCGACGGCGTTCGCGCTCAATCGCACGCCCGACGCCTCGAAAATGGAGCAGTTCCGCGCGTCTTCTGCAGCCGTTCAGCAGGTGCTCACCAAATACACGGTGCCCGGCATCAAGGTCGAGGATGCCCGCGAGACCGTCAAGGACGCCGTCACCCTCAAGAAATTCACCGATCAAACCACGGTCGCATTGAACGAGATGGTGGCAAACACACTGAAGGGCGTCGAGAGCTACAAGAGCTTCAGTACCGTGCCGACCGAGCTCGTCTCGAACCTGCGCAACGACATGTATCTCATCGGCGAAGCCCTGAAGCTGATCGACAAAAAGAAGCAGCTCACTGTCTCGGAAGCCGATCTGGCAACCGTGGTGGCCTATCACAAGTCGGTTGACGATGCGACCCGCTTCATTCCCACCTGGGTGAAGATCGGTGTGGCGATAGCCCTCGGCCTGGGCACCATGATCGGCTGGAAGCGCATTGTCAAAACCGTGGGCGAAAAGATCGGCAAGACGCACCTGACCTACGGCCAGGGCGCTGCCGCCGAGACCGTGGCAGCCATGACAATCGCCACTGCCGACCACTTCGGTCTGCCGGTGTCCACAACCCATGTGCTGTCGTCGGGCGTGGCCGGAACGATGGCCGCAAGCGGCTCCGGATTGAACGCCAGCACCGTGAAAAGCATCGCGCTGGCCTGGGTGCTTACCCTGCCGGCATCGATCATGCTGGCAGGCTTCCTGTTCTGGTTCTTCCGCCAGATCTTCTGACCCTCATGACGGCCTGAGAATCGCTCAGGCCGTCTGCTTTCAAGCCATATCAGCCTATTTCAGCTCGATCTCAATGAAGCTGAATTCAAAGGCATTGGCATTGATGACGTTGTGCGCAACACCGCTCAGGCGGGTATACGACACGCCTGCCTGAAGCGCGACATCGCGCGTGCCGCCAGGCTCCTCAAGACGCAGGATGCCGGTCGTCATCGGCACCACCACATAGTCATGGCCATGCACGTGATGTCCGGTATCGGCACCGGGCGCAAAGCGCCATTCGGTCACGATCACGCGATCGTTGTCGATCTGAACCGTCGGAATCGCTTTCATCGTTCAGACTCCCATCGCGTGAAAAACACGCTTCTTGAACTCGAATGAATAAGGGTGCCAGAAGGCCATCTGCCGCTGGGCCATCATGACGCCGGCCAGTTTGTGACGCGGCGAAATCCACCAGTGGGTGCCGGCCACGCCGCCCCACTGAAACTCGCCAAGTGAATCGGGCGGATCAATCGCCGACGGCGCGATCGTGACCGAGCCGCCCAGGCCAAAGCCCTTGCCGGGCACCGGCCCCAGACCTGCAAAGGCAATCGACATGCCCGCCGGCAACTGATTGCTCATCATTAATGACAGCGTCTCAGGCTTGAGCAGGGTCGGGCCGTCGGGCAGCAGGCTTCGTACCAGCGCCAGCATGTCGGGCAAGGTCGATACCAGTCCGCCGCCGCCCGACAGATTCGGTGCCGGTCGCAGATAAGCCTGCGGATAGGGCGCGTCATCGGTCCGCGTCAGACCGGGCTCCATCGGGTTGAGCAGATTGGCGCCGGCGTAATAGGCGACGAAGCGATCACGGTCGGCCTGCGGCACCACGAAGCCGGTATCGACCATGCCCAGCGGATCGAGGATGCGGGCCTTGATGAAACCATCAAAAGGCTGACCGCTCACCACTTCAACCAGACGCGCCAGCACGTCGGTGGCAACTGAATACTGCCAGGCGGTGCCCGGATGAAAACTCAGCGGCAGATCGGCAATGACATCGGTCATGGCCTCGAGGGTATTCATCGGGCTGAGCACCTTGCGTGCCTGATAGGCCTTGTAGAGCACCGTACCAGGATCGAACAGGCCGTAGCTCAGACCCGAGGTATGGGTGAGCAGGTGACGGATGGTGATCGACCCGGCAGCCGGATCGGTATCGTCGATCGAGCTCGGATCGCGGCGCAGAACGCGGCGAGACCCGAGCTTGGGAATGAAGCGCTCGATCGGATCGTCAAGGGCGAAATGGCCGGCTTCGAACAGCAGCAGCACCGCGAACGAGGTCACCAGCTTGGTGTTCGAAAAGGCCCTGAAAACATGATCGCTGCGCAGCTCAATCTTGTTCTCGCGATCAGCCCATCCGACCTGATTCACCTCGATCAGATCGCGCCCCGACAGCACCGCCCAGGACACACCGGGCAGTACATCGAGATCAACATAGCGCTGCATCGCCGACTTGACGCCGCTGAAATCGCGCCCACTGTTCACTACCTTCAATTCCTGCATGCCGTCTCCGTCGTCAGTCTCAGACCATTTGCCAACCTGTCATGGGCAAGCCAGTGCACAAGCGGGTGCGCTATGCTCGCACGACCAACAGAGGAGCTTCAAACGTGTCTTCGATTCAGGCGGTCATCTGGGACTTCGGCGGCGTGATTTCATCGAGCCCCTTCGAGGCCTTTTCGCGTTTCGAGGTCGAACGCGGCCTGCCGAAGGATTTTCTGCGCACGGTCAATGCGACCAACCCGCACGACAATGCCTGGGCAAAACTCGAACGCAGTGAATTCAACGCGGAAGCCTTCGACGCCGCGTTCGCCAGCGAAAGCCTGGCACTCGGTCATGAAGTGCGCGGTCGCGACGTATTGCCCCTGCTGTCAGGCCATATCCGCCCCGAGATGGTCGAAGCCCTGCGGCGTATCGGCGCAAGAATGAAGACCGGCTGCATTACCAACAACTTCAAGGCAATGGGCGCAAGCCCGATGGGCAGTCTCTACAAAGACGACATCATGGGTCTTTTTCACCATGTGATCGAAAGCGCCAAGGCCGGTCTGCGCAAGCCCGATCCGCGCATCTACCTGATGATGACCGATGCGCTGCAGGTCGAGCCCTCAGCCTGCGTCTACCTCGACGACCTGGGCATCAACCTCAAGCCCGCCCGCGAACTCGGCATGCGCACGATCAAGGTCGGCGATGCGCGCCCGGCACTCGATGAGCTAGAGCGGCATGTGGGCTTTGCGCTGATCGACTGAACGCGACGTCGCTCGGGCGCGTCGCAGATCTGCGCGCTCAACGCCTTTCATCACTGACGCGCGTCAAGCACCAGTTGCGTCTGGGTCACCACCGCGCACAACCTGCCATCGGCGTTTCGGATCGATGTCTGCCAGACCAGGGTGCTGCGGCCGCGATGCAAGGCCAGACATTCGGCGGTCACCGTCGTGCCAACCCGCGCGCCGGCAATGAACTTGGTGCTTGAATCGGTGGTGGTCGTGCCTTTGCCGGCGCTCAGATTGACGATCGTCCCGACCGCGCCAAGCGTATCGGCAAAGGCCATGTAGGCGCCGCCGTGCATGATGCCGCCGCCGGTGCACAGATCAGGGCGCACGACCATCGTGGCCACCACCCGATCCGGCGCAAGCTCGGTGAGTGTCACGCCCATCAGACCCGGAAAAAGCGGATCGAGCCTCGCCTGGATATCGGTCATCGACAGCATGAATGCCTCCTGAATTGAAAGTCGGTCGGATAGCGCTTCTGTTGCCCAGCGCTTGAGTTGGATTGCCCGTTAAATCGCCTGTCAGCCACGTCTGCTGCCGGCAATCACCAGACCGATCCCACCCAGGATCACCAGCGATGCCAGCAACAGTCGCAGGCTCAGCTGCTCGCCGAGAAAGACTACCGCACCCAGGGCCGCAATCACCGGCACGCTGAGTTGCACGACCGCTGCGTTGGTGGCTTTCAAGGCAGGCAAGGCGGTATACCAGATCGCATAACCGAGCGCCGACGCCAGTGCACCCGATGCAACCGCCCACCAGACGCCGGCCGAACTGATCGAGACCTGAGCATGCATCATCAGGCTCAATGCCAGGGCCATCGGAATGGTGCGAAGGAAATTGCCGGCCGTCACACGCGTCGGATCACCCTGCCCTTTGGCTCGCAGCGAATAGACGCCCCAGGAAAGCCCGGCACACATCATCAGCAGCGAGCCGGCAAGCGGTGGTGCGGACAGGCCCGGCAGCAGCAGACTGACCAGGCCGGCAATCGCCATCACAAAACCGATGATCTGCACGCCCCGAAAACGCTCGCCGGACCACACACCGTGCCCGAGCATCGTCAGCTGAACCGAGCCGAACAGCACGAGTGCGCCCGAGGCCGCGGGCAGGCTGCCATAGGCAAACGAGAAGGCCGCGGCGTAGCCAAAGAGCGCGAGCGCAGACCTCCAGTTACCGTCGCCCACTTGTCCGCGCCGGGTGAACTGCACAATCAGCCATAGCACCAGGGCACCCGACACCATGCGGATCGTCGTGAAACTTGCCGCATCGATCGCCGGCTCCTTGAGCGCCGCGCGGCACAACAGCGAGTTGCCGGCAAAGGCGATCATGGCGAGTACGGTCAAGACAGCGGTGCGTGCAATCGACATCTCGACACTCCTTGGTTGAACCGACCCGAAAGCGGCTGACCCCGTCCGCGCGGGCGCTTTGCGTCACACTGCGGGTGATGTGAATCGGGAATCGGCGCCCGGCGTGATAGTGAGCAGCAGACCTGACAGGACCAAGAGCGGGAGATCATGGGTGCCGAGCATGGAGGCTCACAGCGAGCGAGATTGCAGGCGCAAGGGCGCATGCGTCATCAGAAAAGTATAAGCGGGCCCATGACGACACTCATGTCGGCACCGATGAGGCGACATCCTTGAAGCGTGACAGCGAATTGTTCTACGGATGGCGAATCGTCGCGGCCTGTTTCCTCATTGCAGCCTTTGCCTGGAGCCTCGGCCTCTTCGGTTCAAGCGTTTATCTGCAGTCGCTCACCGCAGAACGCGGCTGGACGGTCTCGACAATTTCCTCGGCAATCACGCTGTTTTTTCTGGTGAGCGCAGCGGTTCAGCGAGTCGTCGGCCGCAGCATTGACCGCTGGGGTCCAAGGCCGGTGCTCTCAATCGGCTGCCTCTCGCTTGCCGGCGGCGTGGCGCTGATCGGGCAGGCTTCATCCGTCTGGCAGCTGTATCCCTGCTTCGCGCTGGTCGGCATCGGATGGTCGACCCTGTCGACCACCGGCCTGTCGGCCACCGTCGCGCCCTGGTTCGAACGGCATCAGGGTCGATCGATGACCCTGGCGCTGATGGGTGCGAGCCTCGGTGCCATCGTCGGCGTGCCCTTGCTGATCGCCGCGCTTTCCCGCTTCGGCCTTGAAGCCGGACTCCTGCTTGCCGCACTGCTGGCGATCGTGGTGCTGCTGCCGCTGATTGGCAAGGTCCTGCGCTATCGCAGTCCGGACGCCCTGGGGCTCAGTCGCGATGGCGATCGGCCGGCCGTTGGCGAGCCAGTCGCGCCGACTCATCGGCCGATCGCCAATCCAAACAACCGTTCGAGATTGCTGTGGAGCACGACGGCCGGCTTTGCACTGGCGCTCACCGTTCAGATCGGCTTCATCACCCACCATGTGAAGCTCGCCGAGCCACTGCTTGGTGCTCGTGGCGCCGGCATGCTGGTCAGTGCGGCAGGGGTTGCTGCGCTGATCGGCCGATTGATCCTGGTTCGAATCGTCGACCGCGTTGATGTGCGACGGCTTGCCGCCGGCATCCTGCTGTTGCAGACCCTGGCGCTGATGGCAATCGCTGCCTGGCCAAGTGCAAGGGTCCTGGTGGTCGCAAGCCTTGCCTACGGTTATGGCATCGGCCATGTCACCACACTCGGCCCGGTGATCGTGCGCCGCGAGTTCGGGGCGAGTGACTTCGGTGCCACCTATGGCACAGCCGCCACCGTCATCCAGCTCAGTTCGGCCTTCGGACCCTTTCTGCTAGGGGCGATACGCGACGGATTCGGCAGTTATCGGCCGGGGCTCGCGATGGCGGCGCTGGTCACATCGGTGGGGTGCCTCGCCCTGATGCTCGGTCGACGCCGCGACAGCGCATCAGTCGAAAACCACCTCGCCGAATAAACCGACCTGAACGATGTAGTCGGCCAGCTCGGCATCGATCAGGCTTGAATTGCTCGCTGCGCGCGCCTCACGCAGCAGTGCGGCCCAATGATCGTCCAGTACCGTCTGCCCGTCCTGCAGGATCAGGGCGACGCCTCTGGCGACCACGGCCGCATCAAGCAATTGCCAGTCGAGTTCGCCATCGTGGTCGGTCACTTCGACGCGCCGATAGCCGGCCTCGGAGAGCTCTGGGCGACGCGTGCTGGCCCAATGGTCGAGTCCCCCGTCAACCGCAGTGGTGAGGATGTCGGTGAAGAATGCGTCGTCGGTCATTGCAGACTGCCTTGTCGGGGTTGAAACAGGGAGCCCGATTTTACGACTGCGCTGCCGTCACTGCGGCGAGCCTTCGGCAAACGATGGTCACCATGAAGCCCTGTGGCGTGACGATCAGCATGCAGTCACCGATTATCATGAGCTTGCAGGCAATTCTGCGAGCATTTCGCTCTTCAAACAACCAAACAGAGACAGGGGCACCATGGGACAGGTCGAAGGCAAAGTGGCATTCATCACCGGCGGTGCCTCGGGCATCGGCGCCGCCTGTGCAAGGCTGCTGGCAAGCGAAGGCGCGCGTGTCGTCATCACCGACCTGGACGATGAGGCCGGCAAGACGCTGGCCGCCGACATCGTCGCGCAGGGCGGCATCGCGAGTTTCGTTCGTCAGGACGTCACCGATGAAGCCGCCTGGCCCGAGATCATTGCCGGCATAGAACGCGCCCATGGCCGACTCGATATCGCGGTCGCCAACGCCGGCATCGCGGTCTTCGGACCGGCACTCACCATGTCGCTGGCCGAGTTTCGCCGCCAGAACGCGGTCAACATCGACGGCGTCTTTCTCACCGTCAAGCATGCGGTTCCGGCCATGCGCCGCTGCGGCGGCGGTGGCTCGGTGATCATCATGTCGTCGGTTGCGGGGCTTCGCGGCGCCGCCAATCTCGCGGGCTACAGTGCCAGCAAAGGCGCCGTGCGCCTGTTTGCCAAATCGATGGCAATGGAGTGCGCGGCGGCCGGCGATCGCATCCGCGTCAACTCGGTCCACCCGGGGATCATCGTCACACCGATCTGGACCAAGGCCGCGACACCCGCCGGCGGCGGTCAGGCTGGCGCGCTCGATCCTTTCGCCATGGCAAAAGTCGGTGTCCCATTAGGCGTGCCGGCGCAGGCCGAGGAAATCGCCAATGGCGTGCTGTTCCTGGCGAGTGACGCCTCGCGCCACATGACCGGTGCAGAGCTGGTCATCGATGGCGGCATGACCGCCGGGTCGGTTCGTCGGGCCGACTGACTAGCGTTCGGCAGACACTCTAAGCAGGGTCTTGCCGACGCCCTGTCCGCTCAGGGCATAGTCAAGGGCCTGGCGATAGTCCTCGAAGGCAAACTCGCGCCCGACCGGTGGCGACAGACGCCCCTCGCCCACCCATTGCAGCAACTCGGCAAGCTCGCCGGCGGCCTTGTCGGCCTCAAGGAGCAGGAACTGACGCACGTCCACACCCACCAGTGCTGCGCCCTTCAGCAGTGACAAATTGGCTGGCAGGGCCGGAATCGCACCGCCGACAAAGCCCACCACCAGATGCCGCCCGCCCCAGTTGATCGAGCGAAAGGCCAGCTCGAAAAGCGGCCCGCAAACAGGATCGAACACCACATCCGGGCCCTTGCCATCGCACAGCGCCTTGAGGCGATCGCGCCAGCCATTGCTCGCAGTGTCCATCACCTCGTGGGCGCCGGCCGCCAGCGCGAAGTCGCGCTTGGCCTGGGTCGAGCCGGTGGCAATCACGCGCGCCCCCATCAAACGCCCGACCTGCACTGCAGCGGCGCCGACCCCGCCTGCAGCCCCCAGCACCAGCAGCGTCTCGCCGGGCGCGAGCGCAGCACGATCGCGAAGGCCATGCAGCGCGGTGAGGTAATTGACGCGAAAACCCGCAGCCTGCGCCTCGGTCATCGCTGCAGGGATCGTCTGTACATCGCTGACTGCCGCCCTGACATATTGCGCAAATCCGCCGCTGACTCGCGCCATCACCCGATCGCCAATGGCCAGGCCCTCGACCTGCGCACCAAGCGCGGCAATACGCCCACCCACTTCCTGACCCGGCGTATGCGGCAGGGCCGGTTTGACCTGATAGCGCCCGAGCGAAACCAGCGAATCGACATAACCCACTCCGCAGGCGAGCACTTCGATCAGCACCTCCTGCGGGCCGGGCACGGGCATCGCGACCTCGCGGATCGCATAGTCGGCAATCGAGTCGAGGCGGCTGGCTTCAATGATTTTCATGGCGTCCTGCTGCGGGGGTGAGGGTTGTACTGAGGATTGCACCGAGGGTTGCATCAAGGGTGACGGAAAGTGGGAGGCGATCAGGCGTCGACTACACTCAGGCCAGCCGGAGACAGACAATCATGCCTAAAACAGAGCCGATGATCAGCGACAAGATCCTGATCGAGACGCATGGCCCCGTCACCACGATCATCATCAATCGCCCGCAGGCCCGTAACGCCCTCGATCGCGAAGCAAGTCAGGCGCTGGCCGCGGCAATCGCGGCCTTCGAATCGGACGAAACCAGTTCGGTCGCGGTCCTGAGCGGCGCAGGCGGTCACTTTTGCGCCGGCGCCGACCTCAAGGAACTCGCCTCAGGTGTCGACTACATTCCCTGGGCTGGCAGCGCACACGGCCCACTCCATCGCCCCTGCCGCAAGCCGGTCATCGCGGCGGTCGCGGGCCATGCCTGTGCCGGCGGCCTGGGCGTTGCACTGTGGTGCGATCTGCGGATTGCCGAGCGCAGCGCCTCGTTTGCGGTGCTTTCACGCCGTTGGGGTGTACCGATGAGCGATGGCACCACCGTGCGACTGCCGCGGCTGATCGGCATGAGCCGGGCAATGGACATGCTGCTGACCGCCCGCAGCGTCAGTGGCGAGGAGGCCGAGCGAATCGGACTGGCCAACCGCGTGGTCGATGACGGCTGTGCGCTCGTGCAAGCGCAGACGCTGGCGCTGCAGATCGCACAGTTTCCGCAGATCGCGATGCGCTCCGATCGCGCCTCCGCGATCGAGCAGGCCGATCTGCCCCATGACCAGGCGATCGCCCGTGAGCTCGAACTCGCCACCGACGCCAGGCTGAAAGAGGCGCAGGCCGGCGCCGCCCGATTCACACAGGGCGACGGTCGGCACGGCGCAATGCCGACAGCGGCGGCAAAGGACCGACCATGATGCGCGCGGTGGTCTGTCGCGAATGCGGCAATGATTCGGCGGTACAGATCGAGACCCTGCCGGAGCCTGCGGTCGATGATCATGGCGTGCGCATTGCCATTGCATCGACCGGTGTGAGCTTTGCCAATCTGCTGGTGCTGGCCGGCAAACATCAGAACACGCCCCCGGTGCCGTTTACGCCGGGCACCGAGGTCAGCGGCATCGTCATCGAATGCGGCGCCAAGGTCAGCCGCTTACGACCGGGTGACCGGGTCGCTGCGAGTGTGCGCAACGGCGGCTTTGCCGAGCAGGTGGTCGCCCCCGAGCGCACCGTTTATGCGCTGCCCGAAGCCATCGACTTCGACGCAGCGGTGCAGTTCCCCACCATTTATGCCACCGCCTATGCCGGGCTGGTCTGGCGCGCCCGCGTGCTGCCTGGTGACACCGTTCTGATCCATGGCGCTGCAGGCGGCAGCGGTCTTGCCGCCATCGACATCGCGAAATGCCTCGGCGCGCGCGTGATTGCCTCGGTCAGCACGGCGCTCAAGGCCGAGGCCTGCCGACGGCATGGGGCAGATGTCGTGATCAACCATCGCGAGCAGTCGATCCGCGAGAGCGTGCTCGCCCTGACCGACGGCCGAGGCGCCGAGGTGATCTTCGATCCAGTCGGCGGCGAGGCCTTCGACGAGTCGCTTCGATGCATTGCACCCGAAGGCCGCCTCATCACAATGGGCTTTGCCAGCGGCACCATTCCGCGCGTGCCGGCCAACATCCTGCTGGTCAAGAACTTCGATGTGATCGGGCTCTATTGGGGCTATTACCTGGGGTGGTCCAAGCAGGCCGCCCATCCCCGCGAAGAGGCTCGGGTAAGAGCGGCGATGGCCGAACTCTTTGCCTGGTGCGAGCAGGGTCGACTGCGGCCGCAGACCCTGGCCCGCTATCGACTCGATGACTGGCGCGCCGCACTCGATGTGCTGGCGACACGCGAGGTGATCGGCCGGGTCGTGATCAATCCGGTATCCCCGAGGCCTGTTGCCAAGCCTGGTGGCGCATAGGCCGCCGCCGTCCCTCATCACGCCGCCTCTGCAGGCCTACCCGGCGTCGTGGGACAATTCGGTTTCTATCCACAAATTGCCTTCGCTCTCGAAAGCCCCTCCCCGATGACCCTCGCATACGGTCCCCAAACCCTCGCCATTCCCGGCCCGTCGATCGTTCCGGAACGCGTACTGCGCGCGATGCACCGGGCCTCGCCGAACATCTATACCGGGCCGTTTGTCGAGATGACCAAGTCAATCGCGCCTGACCTCAAGCGCGTCGCGCGAACCGAGCATCAGGTCGCGATGTACATCGGAAATGGGCATGCCGCCTGGGAGGTGGCGCTCGCGAACACCCACTCGCGCGGTGATCGCGTGCTCGTGCCCTTGGCCGGCGCTTTCGGGCGCGGTTGGGCGGAGATGGCACATGGGCTCGGCCTGCAGGTCGAGACAATCGATTTTGGGAGCGACTCGCCAATCGATCCAGCGCGCATCGGTGAACGCTTGCGCGCCGACCGCAGCCACGAGATCCGTTCGGTGCTGGTGGTACACGTCGATACCTCAACCTCGCTGCGCGCCGACCTCGCAGCGATCCGCCGCGAGATCGATTCGGCGGCGCATCCGGCGCTCCTGCAGGCCGATTGCATCGCCTCGCTGGGCTGCGACCGCATCGAGATGGACGCCTGGGGCGTCGACGTGCTGATCGCCGGTTCGCAGAAGGGACTGATGCTGCCACCCGGAATGGCGTTCGCGTTCTTCAACGATCGAGCCGACCATGCGCGCGGCAGGGCCGACTGTGTCACCGCCCACGTCGACTGGCGCCCGCGAGCCAACCCGCCCACGCCCTCGCAGCGGTTCAACGGCACCGCGCCGACGCACCATCTGTATGGGCTGCGAGAGTCGCTCGACATGATCGTCCACGAGGAGGGCATCGAGGCGGTGTGGGCCCGGCATGCGAGGCTCGCACGCACCGTCTGGGCGGCATTCGAAGCATGGGAGCGTCCTGGCGGTGTTCGCCTGAACGTGCGCGATCGCGATCACCGCAGTCATGCGGTTACCGCGATCGAACTGCCCGGAAATGGCACAAGGCTGCGCGAATGGGCCGAGCAGCATGCAGGGCTCACGCTTGGCATTGGGATCGGCATGGCGCCGCCCGACTCGCCGCGATGGCACGACTACTTCCGTGTCGGCCACATGGGCCATCTGAGCGCGCACTCGCTTCTGGGAACGCTGGGCTGCATCGGAGCCGGGCTCAAGGCACTCGGTGTCCCGCATGGCGACGGCGGACTCGACGCGGCGGCCGCCATCGTGGCTGAAGGCTGAAGGCTGGAGCGTCTTCAGCCCTCGCTGCTTCGCACCGCCCC
>Ga0007795_10000510_pt1 | contig 12498 bp, 17 predicted proteins | sample CryBogmetaGMA1M_FD_60369 | JGI IMG/M metagenome (GOLD analysis project Ga0007795, IMG submission 60369) | Freshwater microbial communities from Crystal Bog, Wisconsin, USA - MA1M | ecosystem: Environmental > Aquatic > Freshwater > Lake | place: Crystal Bog, Wisconsin, USA | collected 2009-07-06
GCGGGTCGGTGATCGGGGCGAAAGGCAGGCCCTGCTGCGCCAGCGCCTGGCGCCTTATTCTTCAGCAGAGCTGGCCGCCATTTTTGAGCAGCAGGGCCTGCCTTTCGCCCCGATCACCGACCCGCAGCATTTGTTTGACGACCCGCACCTGCAGCAAACCGGAGGGCTGGCGCCCCTGACTTTGCCCGATGGTCGCCAGACCGCGGTGCCGCTGCTGCCGCTTACGCTCGGTGGCGCGCGGCTGGGCCTGCGTCTGGACCCACCCCGGCTGGACGCGCAGGGCAGCGAATTGCTCCTGGAGCTGGGCTATTCCGAGGGCCAGATTGCGCAGATGCGCAACGACGGCGTGCTGCTCCCTGGCGGCCAGCCGGCCCCGCAATAAAGGCCTGCCATGGACCGGCTCAAGCAAATGGAATCCTTTGTTTCGGTGGCGGCGCGCGGCAGCCTGACCGCCGCAGCCCATGCCGAGGGGGTGGCGCCTGCCATCATCGGACGCCGGCTCGAGGGGCTGGAGGAGCGGCTGGGCGTCAAGCTGCTGCTGCGCACCACGCGGCGCATCACCCTGACCCACGAGGGCAGCGCTTTTCTCGAGGACTGCCAGCGCCTGCTCGCTGAATTGGCGAATGCAGAGGCCAGCGTCAGCGCCGGCGGTGTACGCGCCAGCGGCCACTTGCGCATCACGGCGCCCGCCGGTTTTGGTCGCCGCCATGTGGCGCCACTGGTGCCCAAGTTTCGCGACCTGCACCCCGAGGTGACCATTTCCCTGAACCTCAGTGACCGGGTGGTGGACATTGCGCGCGAGGGCTTCGACTGCGCAGTACGCGTGGGCGACATGCCGGACTCTTCGCTGGTCAGCGTGCGCATGGCCGACAACCGGCGCCTGTGCGTGGCTGCCCCCGCCCTGCTTCAACGCTACGGTGTTCCGCAATCACCGGCCGATCTTGCCCGGCTGCCCTGTCTGGCGCTGTCAAGCAACGCATCCCAGACCCGCGGCTGGGCCTTTCGTACCGGGCCTGGCAGCGACGTTGAAGGCAGCGAGGTGGTGCATGTCAAGCCAGCCGGACCGCTGGACTGCTCCGACGGCCAGGTGCTGCACGACTGGTGCGTGGCCGGCTATGGCATCGCCTGGCGCAGCAGCTGGGAGGTGGAGGCGGAAATCGCCTCCGGGCTGCTGGTGGCGGTGCTCGAAGACTATGCCGCGCCGCCCAATGGCATTTACGCGGTCTTTCCCCAGCGCAAGCATTTGCCGCTGCGCGTGCGGCTCTGGATTGACTTCCTCAAACTCCATTACGGCTCTCCGGCGTTCTGGAAGTCGCTATATAAATGATAGCGGTAGGCCTAAATGGAACGGGGGCTCCCGGGCTTTTTATTCAATAAGTCAATTCGGGTTAGGATGGGCCATGGATACACGCAAAGCAGTCGACGCTCCCGCCGTGGCACTGATGGTGGCCCTGTGCCTGGTGTGGGGTTTGCAGCAGGTGGTGCTCAAGGCCACCGCAGCCGATATCGCCCCCACCCTGCAAATTGCGCTGCGCTCGGGAATCGCTGCGGTTCTGATCGCTGCGGTGATGTGGGCGCGCGGCGAACACCGCGGCAACTGGCATGCCACCTGGCGTGCGGGGCTGACCGTGGGGTTGCTGTTCGGACTGGAGTTTGTGCTGGTGGGTGAAGGCCTGCGCTACACCACGGCGTCCCACATGGTGGTGTTCCTGTACACCGCGCCGATCTTTGCCGCACTCAGTTTGCACTGGCGGCTGGTTTCGGAGCGCCTGAGCGCGCTGCAGTGGAGCGGCATTGCCATGGCCTTTGGTGGACTTGCGCTGGTCTTTTTTGGCCGCGACCAAGCCGCTGGCCCGTTGCCGCAGGCCCTGATGTGGGGCGATTTTTTGGGTCTGCTGGCGGGCGCGGCCTGGGGTGCCACGACCATGGTGGTGCGCTGCTCGGTGCTGGCCCGTGCGCCGGCGACCCAAACCCTGTTCTACCAACTCACCGGGGGGTTTGTGCTCCTGTCGCTGGCGGCATTTGCGACCGAGCAGACCCGCTTCAACCCCACGCCGCAGGTCTGGGCCAGCCTGGCTTTTCACTCTCTGGTGGTATCGTTTGCGAGCTTTTTTGTCTGGTTCTGGCTGTTGCGCCACTACGTAGCGTCCCGGCTGGGCGTGTTTTCTTTCATGACGCCAATGTTCGGCATCGGCTTTGGCGTCTGGCTGCTGGGCGAGCCCATGGAGTGGCGCTTTCTGGTTGGCGCGGTCCCGGTGCTGCTGGGCATTGTGCTGGTCAATGGCGGGCCCTGGCTGGCGCAGTGGTTCACAGCGCGCATGCTGCGCCCCTGATGCCGGACCGGTTGCTTCAGGCCCTGGCGTTTCAGGCGCCGAACTCGTTGCCCAGTTCCAGGGCGCGCTGGCGGGCCTGAAGGATGGCCTCGGAAAACAGTGCTTTCATCTGGTGCGTTTCCATGAAGCTCAGGGCTGCATACGTGGTTCCCCCTTTCGAGGTGACGCGCTGACGCAACACCTCGGGCGGCTCTGTGGACGCGCGGGCCAGCTCCCCGGCGCCGATGAATGTGGCAACCACCAGCCGGTGGGCTTGCCCGTAGTCCAGCCCCATTTCCACCCCGGTTTGCGTCATGGCTTCCATGAAATAGAACATATAGGCCGGGCCTGAGCCGGACAGTGCAGTCACGGCATCGAGCTGCTCTTCGCGGACCAGCCACAGAAAGTCCCCGGTGGTCCCGATGACCTGGCCGGCCCATTCCTTGTCCTGCGGACGTACCGCATCGCGGGCATACAGGGCGGTAATGCCCTTGCCGATCAGCGCCGGTGTGTTGGGCATGCACCGGATCACGCGCTCACTGCCCACCCAGGCGGCAATGCTGGCGCTGCGGATGCCGGCGGCAACACTCACGTGCAAGGCACCAGTGGTGTAGGCCTGCACCGCTTGCGCGGCTTCCTTGAAGGTCTGGGGTTTGACGGCCCACACCACCATGTCCGCCTTTTCCAGGCTCGCGTCCGCCCCCGCCAGGGCCGCAAGGCCAAACTGCTGCTGCAGCTTGTGCCGGGCTTCTTCAAAGGGTTCGACCACGGTCAGGTCACTGGCGGCAAAGCCCTGTTCAATCAGGCCCCCAATGATGGCCGTGGCCATGTTGCCACCACCAATGAATGCAATGTGTTCGCTCATTCTGCTGTCCTTTGTTTGTTGCAGTCGCCAGGGTGTCAGAGCACTGCCTGGCGCACGGCGTGCTCCCACTTGGCCATGCGCTCGGCCGCGGCGTGCCTGTCAATGGCCGGCTCGAACCGCCGTTGGGCGCGCCACAGGCCCTCAAGCTCGGCAGTGCTGTGGTACACCCCAACGCACAGGCCGGCGAGGTAGGCGGCGCCCAGCGCGGTGGTCTCGGTCACCACCGGTCTGACCACCGGAATTCCCAGCAGGTCTGCCTGGAATTGCATCAGCAAGTCGTTGACGCACGCACCGCCGTCTACCCGCAGTTCGGTCACTTGTGCATTGCCGGTGTGGGCAGCATCGCGGGCCATGGCCTGCAACAGGGCGGCGCTCTGGAAGGCAATGCTCTCCAGCGCTGCACGGGCAATGTGGGCCATCGTGGTTCCCCGGGTCAGGCCGGTGATCGTGCCGCGCGCATCGGGTTTCCAGTAGGGTGCGCCGAGTCCGGTAAAGGCGGGAACGACCATCACGCCCCCCGCGTCCGGCACGCTTTGCGCCAGCGCCTGGACTTCGCTGCTGCCTTGGATGGCATGCAGGCCGTCGCGCAGCCACTGGACCACCGCACCGCCCACAAACACGCTGCCTTCGAGTGCGAATTCGGGCTGGGCGGAGGTCTGAGCGGCGCTGGTGGTGATCAGGCCGTTGCGCGATGTTTCGAATGCGGTGCCGGTGTGCATCAACATGAAGCAGCCGGTGCCGTAGGTGTTCTTGGCCATGCCGGCGCGGAAACAGGCCTGGCCAAACAGGGCGCTTTGTTGGTCGCCAGCCACACCGCCAACCGGGATGGCGTGCCCCAGCAAGTCAGGCTCCACCTCGCCAAACAGCGAGGCCGATGGCTGCACACGGGGCATCATGTTCGCCGGTATGTCCATGGCCTGCAGCAGTTCGGGGTCCCACTGGTTGGTGTGCACGTTGAACAGCAGGGTGCGTGAGGCGTTGCTGACGTCGGTGGCATGGACCCGGCCGGCGGTCAGCTGCCACACCAGCCAGCTGTCGACGGTACCAAAGGCGAGTTCTCCGTTGCGCGCCTGCGCCCGTGCGCCGGGCACATGGTCCAGCAGCCACTGCAGCTTGGTGCCGGAAAAATAGGCATCCACCAGCAGCCCCGTCTTTTCCCGGATCGGCTCTGCCAGGCCGCGCGCGCGCAGCTCGGCGCAGGCGGGCTCGGCGCGCCGGTCCTGCCAGACGATGGCATTGTGGATGGGCATGCCTGTTTGGCGGTTCCAGACCACCGTGGTCTCGCGCTGATTGGTAATGCCCAGGGCGCGCACGTCCCTGGCGGTAATGCCCGCCTTGGCGAGGGCTTCCAGGGCGGTGGCGAGCTGGATACGCCAGATTTCCAGCGGGTCGTGTTCCACCCACCCGGGCTGGGGGTAAATCTGTGTCAACTCCCGCTGGGCGCTGGCCACCAAATGACCGCTTTCGTCAAAAACGATGCTCCTGGCGCTGGAGGTTCCTTGGTCGAGTGCGAGCAGGTAAGTCATGTGCGATCCAATTCCCGATAATCCTGCGAATGCAAAAACACTGCAAAGATGCGCAATGCTAACTCCCGAGCAACCGCTGCCGACCCGACGCCCTGAACTACTTGCCCGGCTAGAGAAGGACGAAGTCTTCGATATCGCCATTGTCGGCGGCGGGGCCACCGGACTCGGCGTCGCCCTGGATGCGGCTGCCCGGGGGTTCCGGGTGGTGCTGGTGGAGTCCCACGACTTCGCCAAAGGCACATCGTCGCGGGCGACCAAACTGGTGCACGGCGGCGTGCGCTATCTGGCGCAGGGCAATATCGCGCTGGTGCGCGAGGCCTTGCACGAACGCAGCACCCTGTTGCACAACGCGCCGTGCCTGGCGCAGCCGCTGGCCTTCGTCATGCCGTCCTATCGCTGGTGGGAAACCCCGTTTTATGGCCTGGGCCTGGCGCTGTACGACCTGCTCGCCGGCAAGTCCGGCCTGGGCAAGACCGAGCTCCTGGACAAGGCGCACACCCAGCAGCTCCTGCCCATGGTGCGTCCCGAGCACCTTCGGGGCGGCGTCAAGTACTGGGACGGACAGTTCAACGATGCACGCCTGGCGCTGGCGCTGGCGCGGTCTGCGGCGCTGCGCGGCGCGCTGTTGGTTAATTACTGCCAGGCTACCGGTCTGCTTTACGACGAAGGCAAGGTCGCCGGGCTCTCTTGCCAGGACACCCTGACGGGCCAGGAGTTTCGCATCCGTTCCCGCTGTGTCGTCAACGCGGCTGGCGTTTGGGTCGATGCGCTGCGGGAGCGCGACAGCGCGGCCCACCAGAATGCGGGCGGTTCACCGGTCAAGGCCATGGTGGCGCCCAGCCAGGGCGTTCACATCGTGGTCGACCGCAGCTTCCTGGGCGCGGACACGGCACTCATGGTGCCCAAAACGTCCGACGGCCGCGTTCTGTTTGCCGTGCCTTGGCTCGGGAAAGTCATATTGGGCACCACCGACACGCCGCGCAGCGACCTGGCGCGCGAGCCGCTGCCGTTCGCCCACGAGGTGGACTTCATTCTGAAGGAGTCGGCGCGCTACTTGCGCAAGGCGCCCGCGCCCTCCGACGTGCGCAGCGTCTGGGTCGGTTTGCGCCCGCTGGTCAAGCCGCAGGCGGATGATGAGGGCGAGTCCACCAAGGGCTTGAGTCGCGAGCACACCGTGATCGTCAGCCGCAGTGGGCTGGTGACGGTGACCGGCGGCAAATGGACCACCTACCGCGCCATGGCCGAGGACGTGTTGAAAAAATGCACAGATTGCAAGCTGCTCGAAGCCCGCCCAGCCGGCGTGACGGCGGACTTGCCGCTGGTCGGCGCCGGCGACCCGCCCGGGTCAGAGACGCTGCACTTCATCAGCGAGCCGCCCGGACTTCACTCCTATGGCGGCGAGGCCGGCTTTGTGCTGAGCTTGCCTGGCAGCCATGCGGTCCTGTGTGACGGTCTGACCGAGGCGATGGTCCGGTTCGCCGCCCGGTATGAATACGCCATCACGGTGGAGGACGTGCTGGCCCGGCGTTCCCGCCTGCTGTTCCTTGACGCGGCACTGGCGGCGAGCCTTGCCGGCCAGGTGGGCGGTATTCTGGCCCAGGAGACGGGACTGGATCCACAAATCGCGGCATTTGAGGCGCTGGCACGGCAATACCTGCTCGCACCGTAAAATTTTCTTTGACGGGTTCGCCTAAGGTGTGCATAATGGAGGGCTTCGCTCGAAAGAGTACGAAGTTTCTGCCCAGATGGAAGTCGCATGAGTGGTTTGTGCGGCGGACAGCGGGCCCAAGACTGACTTGCTGGGATGCTCTGCGTTGGCAGACTCACAACAGGTGCAAGTTGGGAATATTGAAATGATCCAAACTGAATCTCGACTGGAAGTTGCCGACAACACCGGCGCAAAGTCCGTTCTCTGCATCAAGGTGCTGGGCGGTTCCAAGCGGCGCTACGCCAGTGTGGGCGACATCATCAAAGTAAGCATCAAGGAAGCTGCGCCCCGTGGCCGCGTCAAAAAGGGCGAGGTCTACAGTGCAGTGGTGGTGCGGACCGCCAAGGGCATCCGTCGCAGCGACGGCTCCCTGGTGAAATTCGACGGTAATGCGGCGGTGTTGCTCAATGCCAAATTGGAGCCAATCGGCACTCGTATCTTTGGACCGGTCACGCGCGAATTGCGGACTGAAAAGTTCATGAAGATTGTGTCTCTTGCTCCTGAAGTTTTGTAAGGAACTGCCATGAACAAGATTCGCAAAGGCGATGAAGTGATCGTGATCGCGGGACGCGACAAAGGCAAGCGCGGGAAAATTTCCCTGCGCAAGGATGACTCCCACGTTTTGGTTGATGGAATCAACGTGGTGAAAAAGCACACCAAGCCCAACCCCATGAAGGGTCTCGCTGGCGGCATCGTGGAGAAGTCCATGCCCATTCACCAGTCGAATGTGGCTATCTATAACGCCGGAACCGGCAAAGCCGACCGGGTTGGCATCAAGTTGCTGGCAGACGGTAAGCGCGTTCGCGTTTACAAGTCGAGCGGCGAAGAAATCAAGGTGGCATAAAAATGGCACGTCTACAACAACACTACCGCGAAAAAGTGGTGCCTGAGCTGACGGCCAAGTTTGGCTACAAGTCGCCCATGCAGGTGCCCCGCCTGACCAAGATCACGCTCAACATGGGCGTGAGCGAGGCGGTTGCTGACAAGAAGGTGATGGACAACGCCGTGAGCGACCTCACCAAAATTGCCGGACAGAAGCCAGTGGTTACAAAGTCGAAGAAAGCCATTGCCGGATTCAAGATTCGCGAAGGCCAGGCCATCGGCTGCATGGTGACTTTGCGCGGCGTGCAGATGTTCGAGTTTCTGGATCGCTTTGTGACTGTGGCGCTTCCCCGCGTGCGGGATTTCCGGGGTATCTCCGGGCGTGCATTTGACGGCCGTGGCAACTACAACATCGGCGTGAAAGAGCAGATTATTTTCCCTGAAATTGAATACGACAAGGTGGATGCCTTGCGCGGCCTCAATATCAGCATCACCACGACTGCAAAGACGGACGAAGAGGCCAAAGCGCTTCTCGCCGGCTTCCGCTTCCCGTTCAAGAACTGAGGTGACCTGTGGCTAAGATGGCTTTAATCGAGCGCGAGCTCAAACGTGACAAGTTGGCTGCGAAGTACGCCAAAAAGTATGCACAACTCAAGGCAGTCGCAGGCGATGCCAAGCGCACGGACGATGAGCGCGCGGCGGCCCGTTTGGGTTTGCAAAAGCTTCCACGCAATGCGAACCCCACGCGCCAGCGCAACCGCTGCTCCATCACCGGCCGCCCCCGCGGTACCTTTCAGCACTTCGGTCTGGGTCGCGCCAAAATTCGTGAAATGGCATTTGCCGGAGAAATCCCAGGCATTGTCAAGGCCAGCTGGTAAGCGACAGGAGAATCAAATATGAGTATGAGTGATCCCATCGCCGATCTGTTGACCCGCATTCGCAATGCCCAGATGGTTGCCAAGGCTTCGGTGTCTGTGCCTTCATCCAAGGTCAAAGTCGCCATTGCCCAGGTCCTGAAGGACGAAGGCTATATCGAGGGCTTCAACGTTGCTACGGCGGACGGAAAGTCCGAGTTGCAAATCGCCTTGAAATACTACGCCGGGCGCCCTGTGATCGAACGCATCGAGCGCGTAAGCCGCCCTGGTCTTCGGGTTTACCGCGGCAGCGACGCGATTCCCCAGGTGCAAAACGGTCTCGGTGTTGCCATCGTGACAACGCCCCAGGGTGTGATGACGGACAGAAAAGCCCGCGCCTCTGGCGTTGGTGGCGAAGTTCTGTGCTACGTCGCTTAAGCCGCAAGGAGTAATTTGAATGTCCCGTGTAGGTAAATTACCCGTTGTTATCCCCGCTGGCGTTGACGTCGCCATCGTGGCTGACCAGATCAGTGTCAAGGGCACTGGCGGTGCGCTGCAGCTGAAGCAGAACCACGTTGTCAAGATCACCAGTGATGCCGGCAGGCTGAGCTTTGCACCGGCCAACGATTCCCGCGAAGCGGATGCCATGTCGGGCACGATGCGGCAACTCGTGAACAACATGGTCGTTGGCGTTTCCAAGGGCTTTGAGAAAAAACTCAGCCTGGTCGGCGTCGGCTACAAAGCACAGGCCACGGGTGCCAAGCTCAACCTTGCAGTTGGCTACTCGCACCCCGTCAATATCGATATGCCGGCTGGTATATCGGTAGCGACCCCAACGCCCACCGAAATCCTGATCAAGGGCGCTGACCGCCAGCGCGTGGGTCAGATTGCTGCCGAGATCCGTTCCGTTCGTCCGCCTGAGCCTTACAAAGGCAAAGGGATCCGCTACTCGGACGAGAAGATCACGATCAAAGAAACCAAGAAGAAATAAGGAGCTGCAACATGTTGACCAAAAAAGAGCAGCGCCTTCGCAGGGCACGTCAAACCCGCATCCGCATCGCCAGCCAGGGTGTTGCGCGTTTGACGGTCAATCGTACCAATCTTCACATTTATGCCAGCGTCATTTCTGGCGACGGCGGCAAGGTGATTGCCTCTGCGTCCACGGCAGAAGCCGAGATCCGCAAGGAACTCGGTGCGTCGGGCAAGGGCGGTAATGTCGCTGCCGCGCAAATGATCGGCAAGCGTGTTGCTGAAAAAGCCAAGGCGGCTGGTGTTGAGAAAGTTGCCTTTGACCGCGCAGGTTTTGCGTACCACGGCCGTGTCAAGGCGCTGGCTGATGCCGCGCGTGAAGCAGGCTTGCAGTTCTAAGCAGATCGGAAATTAAGATGGCTAAAGTTCAAGCGAAAATGCAAGGTAAGGCCGAGGGTCCTGAGGACGGTCTGCGCGAAAAGATGATCGCGATCAATCGCGTCACCAAGGTGGTCAAGGGTGGCCGTATCCTCGGTTTTGCCGCCTTGACTGTCGTGGGTGACGGCGATGGGCGCATTGGCATGGGCAAGGGCAAGTCGAAGGAAGTCCCTGCCGCAGTCCAAAAGGCGATGGAAGAAGCGCGCCGCAACATGCTGCATGTGTCCCTGAAGAACGGAACGATCCACCACAAGGTGATGGGTCACCATGGCGCAGCCAGCGTCATGATGGCGCCGGCCCCTAAGGGAACGGGCATCATTGCGGGTGGACCCATGCGTGCGGTGTTCGAGGTGGTCGGAATTACTGACATCGTCGCCAAGAGCCATGGCTCGACCAATCCTTACAACATGGTTCGGGCCACGCTGGATGCGCTGTCCGTTTCCACGACCCCTTCTGCTGTGGCTGCCAAGCGCGGCAAAACGGTTGAAGAACTCTTTAGCGTCTAAGAGGTTTCTAACATGACAACACAACAAACCGTCAAAGTGCAACTCGTGCGCAGCCCCATTGGTTGCAAAGAGTCGCATCGCGCTACCGTGCGCGGCCTGGGCCTGCGCAAGATGGGCAGCCAGAGCGAGCTCGAGGACACGCCCGCAGTGCGTGGAATGATTAACAAGATCAGTTATCTGGTCAAGGTCCTCTGAGGAATTGACAATGGAACTCAATGACGTCAAACCCGCAGCGGGTGCGAAGCATGCCAAGCGGCGCGTAGGCCGTGGTATCGGTTCTGGCCTGGGCAAAACAGCGGGCCGTGGCCACAAAGGCCAAAAGTCGCGTGCGGGTGGCTACCACAAGGTCGGTTTCGAGGGCGGTCAAATGCCCATGCACCGTCGTCTGCCCAAGCGGGGCTTCAAATCCCAATCGCTCAAGTACAACGCAGAGATCACCCTGACGGCGCTCGGCGCTCTGGGACTCGAGGAAGTTAGCCTGGTTGCTCTGAAGCAGGCGGGCGCTGTGGGTGAACTCGCCAAAGTGGTGAAGGTCATCAACACGGGTTCAATTGCCAAGGCTGTTCGCCTGAGCGGCGTCGGTGCCACGGCGGGTGCCAAGGCGGCAATCGAAGCCGCTGGTGGCAGCCTAGCCTGACCATTGACTGAGAGATCGCTTACGTGGCAGTGAACGCAGCTCAAATAGCAAAAACAGGAAAGTTCGGCGACCTGCGTCGCCGGCTTGTGTTTTTGTTGCTGGCATTGGTGGTGTACCGGGTGGGTGCGCACATCCCTGTGCCAGGGATTGACCCTGGCCAGCTCCAGCAACTGTTCAAGGGGCAGCAGGGGGGCATATTGAGTTTGTTCAATATGTTCTCCGGTGGTGCCCTGTCCCGCTTTACCATTTTCGCGTTGGGCATCATGCCCTACATTTCTGCCTCCATCATCATGCAGTTGCTGACCTACGTGTTGCCCACGTTTGAGCAGCTGAAAAAAGAGGGCGAGTCCGGACGCCGCAAGATTACCCAATACACCCGGTATGGCACCTTGGGACTGGCGCTGTTCCAGTCGTTCGGAATCGCAGTGGCACTGGAGTCGTCGGCCGGCCTGGTGATCGCCCCCGGAATTGGTTTTCGCCTGACTTCGGTGGTGACCTTGACCGCGGGAACCATGTTTCTCATGTGGCTCGGTGAGCAGATCACGGAGCGGGGGCTTGGAAACGGGATTTCGATTCTGATTTTTGGTGGCATTGCTGCCGGTCTGCCCAACGCGATTGGTGGTTTGCTGGAGCTGGTGCGAACCGGTGCGATGAGCATCATCGTGGCCCTGGTGATTGTGGTGCTGATCGCTGGCGTTACTTATTTCGTGGTGTTCGTGGAGCGTGGCCAGCGCAAGATACTGGTCAACTATGCGCGCCGGCAGGTGGGGAACAAGGTCTATGGCGGGCAGTCATCGCATCTGCCTCTCAAGCTCAACATGGCCGGTGTGATTCCCCCCATCTTTGCGTCGTCCATCATTCTCTTGCCTGCCACGGTGGCCAACTGGTTCAGCGCCGGCGACTCGATGCGCTGGTTGAAAGATATTTCCAGCACGCTCAGCCCGGGGCAGCCCGTGTACGTCATGTTGTATGCCAGCGCCATTATTTTCTTTTGCTTTTTCTACACCGCGCTGGTCTTCAACAGCCGCGAGACGGCCGACAACCTGAAGAAGAGCGGCGCCTTCATTCCGGGAATACGCCCTGGTGACCACACTGCGAAATACATCGACCGCATCCTCTTGCGCTTGACCTTCGCTGGTGCGATCTACATCACCTTCGTCTGCTTGTTGCCTGAGTTCCTGATCCTGAAATACAACGTGCCGTTCTATTTTGGCGGCACTTCATTGCTGATTATTGTGGTCGTGACCATGGATTTCATGGCACAGGTGCAAAATTACCTGATGTCGCAGCAGTACGAGTCACTGCTCAAGAAGGCCAGTTTTAAATCGGGTTAGTCGGATAGGTTTGTGCAATGCCGCAGGTTCCGCGCGACTTTCAAAGTCGGGACAGAGCAAAGAGTTTTAGGAGAGAAATATGAAAGTTTCGGCTTCGGTCAAGAAAATTTGCCGTAACTGCAAAATCATCCGACGCAAGGGCGTTGTGCGTGTGATCTGTACAGATCCGCGCCACAAGCAGCGCCAGGGTTAATTGCAAGAGTTTTAGAGGACGAAAATGGCACGTATCGCTGGCATCAATATTCCGCCGCAGAAACATGCAGAAATAGGCTTGACAGCCATTTTTGGTGTTGGACGCACTCGCGCACGCAAAATTTGTGAGGCGTGCGGCATCGCTTATTCCAAGAAGGTCAAAGACCTGACGGACGCTGACCTGGAAAAAATCCGGGATCAGATCGCCCAGTTCACCATTGAAGGTGACCTGCGGCGCGAGACAACCATGAACATCAAACGTTTGATGGACATCGGTTGCTACCGTGGATTTCGCCATCGCCGTGGACTGCCCATGCGCGGTCAACGTACCCGTA
>Ga0007795_10000511_pt1 | contig 12496 bp, 9 predicted proteins | sample CryBogmetaGMA1M_FD_60369 | JGI IMG/M metagenome (GOLD analysis project Ga0007795, IMG submission 60369) | Freshwater microbial communities from Crystal Bog, Wisconsin, USA - MA1M | ecosystem: Environmental > Aquatic > Freshwater > Lake | place: Crystal Bog, Wisconsin, USA | collected 2009-07-06
TCCGGGCGAGCGGGCATGGGCGACCCCGAAGCCTGCGTCACGTGCGTCGGCACGCAGCGAACGTCCGGGCGACACGGCACGGGCGAGCCCGAAGCCTGCGTCGCGTGCCGAACGTGCCTTCTCGCCCCGAAGCGCGCGTCACTTGCCGGGGCGCTGCGCCGGCCGCGGCGAAGGGTAGTTGTCGAAGACATCGCCGCGCCCGAGCACCCGCGGATCGGCCTGCCGGGTCAGTTCGGCGAAGAGTTCCTCCCGTAGCCTCCGCACCTCCTCGGGCCGCCCGGCGGCGAGGTTCGTCACGCAGTCGGGATCGGTGGCGAGATCGTAGAGTTCGTCGGCGGGCCGCTTGCCGAAGCAGAGCTTCCAGCAGGGATCGTCCGGCCCGGCGGCGACGATGAGCCGCTTCGTGGGCCCGTCGTCGGTGTCGGCGAGGTCGAGATCCGGGTCGCCGCAGGGCCAGCGGTCGGGGGCGAAGTTGTGCACGTAGAACGCGTCGCCCCGCCGGATGGCCCGGGCGGGATACCCGAGGCCCGACTCGGTGCCCGGCCGGCAGCGAACGTCGTTGCGCTCGCGGCCGACGATGACGAACGGCCGCTCGCGCACGGGGGCGTCGCGGAGCAGGTCGGCGAAGCTCGTCCCCGTGAGCGGCTCCATGCCCGTCGTGGCGGGATCGACGCCCATGACCTCGAGAAACGTGGCCGCCAGGTCGGTCGCGCTCACGAACGGCTCCACCCGCCGGCCGGGCCGCACGACGCCGGCCGGCCAGCGGATCACGAGCGGCACGCGGTGGGCGGCGTCGAAGGTGTGCCCCTTCAGCCGCGGAAAGGGCATGCCGTGGTCGCTCGTCACGACCACGAGCGTGTCGTCGGCGCGGCCGGCGGCCTCGAGCGCGGCGACGAGTGCGCCCACCTGGGCGTCGAAGGCCTCGATCTCGACGGCGTAGTCGAGCATGTCGCGCCGCACGACGTCGGTGTCGGGCCAGCAGGCCGGCACACGGTCGATGTCGGCCGGCGTCTTGCCGGCGGCGAGGCCGCAGTCGGGGGCGTAGGGGCGGTGGGGATCGGCGCTGCCGAACCAGAAGAAGAACGGCGCGTCGGCGGCCGGTCCGGCGAGAAACTCGCGCAGCCGCGTGGCGGGGTCGGCGGGCCGCGGCCCGGCGGGGGACGGCGGGAATCCCCACGAGCGGTTCGCGCCCGCCGCGGTGAGCGCCACGCCCGGTCCCCACACCTTCCCGACGGCGGCCAGCGGCACGCCCCGGTCGGCGAGGGCCTCGGTGAACGCGCGGAAGCGGGGCGGGAACGTGGGGATGTGGTTGGCGGCGGCCTCGAGCTGCCAGGGATTGCGGCCGGTGAGGATCGCCGCGCGGCAGGGGGCGCACTTCGACGTGGGCACGTAGGCGTTGTCGAAGACGAGCCCCTCGCGGGCCAGCCGGTCGATGTGGGGCGTGCGCACCCAGCGGCAGCCGTAGGCCTCGCGCAGGTGGCAGGAGGCGTCGTCGGCGATGATGAACAGGACGCCGGTCTTGCGGACGGCGTCCGCCGCGGCGGTCGGCAGGCCGGCGCACGCCACGCTCAAGGCCGCCAGCAGCAGCGGCCCCAGGCGGGCGGTATGATGCCCTCCCATGCGTTTCCCCTTTCGCACCTCACCCGCCGCCCCGCGTCACGGTCGCCCGCCGACCGCGAGGACCGGAGCGGAATGAAGGAGTATGGCATGAATCCGCGCTCCCTGCCCGCCGCGTCGCGGGCGTTTTGGCCCGCCCTCGTGGCGGGTGCCGCGATGCTGTCTGCGGCTGCGGTCGGTGCGGCGGCGTCCGCGGCGGAGCCGCTCAAGGCCCTGATCGTGGACGGCCAGAACAACCACGGCAACTGGCCGCAGACGACGAAGATGATGAAGCGTTACCTCGAGGACACCGGCCGCTTCACGGTGGATGTCGTCACCCACGCGCCGAAGGGCGCCGACCCGTCCTTCAAGCCCGCCTTCCAGAATTACGCCGTCGTCGTCAGCAACTTCGGCCACGGCGCCGCCGCCTGGCCCGACGAGACGAAAGCCGCGTTCGAGCAGTACGTGCAGGGGGGCGGCGGGCTCGTCGTCGTGCATGCCGCCGACAACTCGTTCCCCGAGTGGCCCGCCTACAACCGGATGATCGGCCTGGGCGGCTGGGGTGGGCGGACCGAGAAGAGCGGGCCGTTCGTCTACTACACCGACGACGGCCGGCTCGTCCGCGACGAGGCTCCCGGCCCGGGCGGCAGCCACGGCCCGCAGGCGGCCTTCGCGGTGGTGGTCCGCGACGGCGACCATCCGGTCACCAAGGGCATGCCCGCCACCTGGATGCACGCCACCGACGAGCTCTACGACAGTCTGCGCGGGCCGGCCGAGAGCATGCAGGTGCTGGCGACGGCCTTCTCGCCGAAGACGAAGCGGCACGAGCCGATGATGATGACGATCGACTTCGGCAAGGGGCGGGTGTTCCACACGCCGCTGGGGCACGCCAACGAGTCCCAGGAGTGCGTGGGGTTCATCACGACGCTGCAGCGTGGCACGCAGTGGGCCGCCACCGGCGCGGTGGACCTGCCGGTGCCCGCCGACTTCCCCAAGGCCGACGCGCCGAGCAGCCGGCCCTTTCCGCGGTGACCACGGCACGGCGGCGGCCCGCCGGCGCGGCGCTCGCGGGCGTGCCGGTGATCGGCGTCGACTTCACGTCGGCGCCGTCGGCCCGCAAGCCGATCACCGTGGCGGTCGGCCGCGTCGTGCGGGGCGTCTACCGGCTCGACGAGGTGCGCGGGCTCGTGTCGCTCGACGCCTTCCACGCCGCGCTGTGCGGCACCGGGCCGTGGGGCGCCGGGCCGTGGCTCGGGGGCTTCGACCTGCCCTTCGGTCAGCCGCGGCCGCTCATCGAACACGAGGGCTGGCCGGAGACATGGCCGGAGTTCGTGCGGTTCTACTGCCGCCAGCCGCGCGGGGCGCTGCGCGACACCTTCCGCCGCTGGTGCGACGGGCGTCCCGCGGGGGACAAGTTCGCATGGCGCCGGGCGGACAAGCCGGCGGGCTCGAGCCCGGCGATGCGCTGGGCGAATCCGCCGGTGGCCTGGATGATGCACGCGGGCGTGGGGCTGATGCTCGACGCCGGGCTCCTGTTTCCGGCGCATCACCATCCCGGGCCGGCGTGTGTGGATCCGCGGCGGCGGCCGGCGACCGCCCGCGTGGCGCTCGAGGCCTACCCCGGCTTCACCGCCCGCAAGGTGGTGCGCACCTCCTACAAGAGCGACCTCGCCGCGGGCCGCACGCCGGATCGCGTCCGCAACCGCCGCGCGATCCTCGCGGCGCTCGTCGCGGGGAAGGCCGGCCTCGACGTGCGGCTCGCGATCGAGCCGCGCTGGTCGCGACGGCTGGTGGCCGACGGCGGTGGCGACCTGCTCGACGCGGTGATCTGCGGACTGCAGGCCGCGCATGCCGCCCGCCTGCCGCGGTACGGCCTGCCGGAGCCGCTCGACCCGCTCGAGGGCTGGATCGCCTCGGTGCCACCGCCGGCCGGCGCCGCAGGGTAGCCGGCGTGCCGCGGGGCGAGGCGCCGCCGGGATGTTCCACGCGGCTTGCTACGATGCTTGCCACATCAACGCCGGCTTCTTCCACGCCCCGCCGCGGGAGGTTTCCATGATGCATCCGTCGTCGGCCGTCGTGCCGTCCCTGCTCCGGTCGGCCGTGGTCGCGGTCCTCGGACTCGTCGCCGCGACGTCGCCGTGGCCGCAGGCCCTCGCGGCCCAGCCCGCCGCAGCCCCCGCGGCCGCCCCGCCGGCGGCGTCGGCGGCCCCGATCGCCTGGCCGGACGGCACGACCGACCGTTGGCACGGGTTCGTGCGGCACCGGTTCCGCTTCCAGGATCGCGACGCCTGGGTCGTGGTGCCCGAGCGGCCGCTGCCCGGCCGGCCGTGGACGTGGTGCATGATGTTCCCCGACGCGTTCACCGAGCGGTGCGCGGTGCCCGCCCTGCTCGCGGCCGGCTTCCATCACGCCTTCCTCGACGTGGGCAATTCGTTCGGTTCGCCCGCCGCGGTGCGGGCGCTCGCCGCCTTCCATGACGAGCTCGTGCGCCGCGGCCTGGCCCCGCGGGCCGCGCTCGTGGGCATCAGCCGCGGCGGACTCTACGCCCACCGCCTGGCGGCCGAGCATCCCGGCAAGGTGGCCGCGATCTACGACGACGCCGCCGTCTGCGACTTCAAGAGCTGGCCCGGCGGCAAGGGCAAGGGGAAGGGCAGCCCGCGCGACTGGCAGGCCTGCATCGCCGCCTACGGCTTCGCCGACGAGGCCGAGGCGCTCGCCTGGCGGGGCAATCCGCTCGACGCGCTCGAGCCGCTCGCCCGGGCCGGCATCGCGCTGGTGCACGTGGTGGGCGACGACGACGACGTGGTGCCGCCGGCGGAGAACGCGCTCCTGATGGCGGAACGCTACGCGCGGCTCGGCGGGACGATCGAGGTGATCCACAAGCCGGGCTGCGGCCATCATCCCCACGGGCTCGACGATCCCGCGCCGGTCGTGGCCTTCCTCGTCCGGCACGCCTCCGGCGCCGCCGCGGGGCCGCGTCCTGGCGCGAAGCTCCCGTGAAAGCCGTGGGCGGATTGAAGTTGCCGGCGCGGGTTGAGTAGATTTCGCCGTCGCGAGGACGTCGCTGGTCGCCTGCGCGTCGCCGGAATCACCCCCGCGGTCAGTGAGCTTCCATGTCCACAGAGGTCAAGGATGGCCCGGCCGCTCCGGCCGATCGCACGACCGGCCGCCGCCGGCCGCCGGCCGGCTCGACGTCCCCGCTCTTCACCGACGACCATCCGGGCGTGAGCCGACTCTACACGGTGGCCATGATGGCCGACGTGCTCCGCGCGCCCGAGACGGCGGTGCGGCACTGGATCCGCTCGGGACTGCTCGTGCCGGTGCGGCGGTCGGGCTCGATCGCCTGGTGCGACTTCCCCCAGCTGGTGGCCGGCCGGGAGCTCACGCGGCTGCTGCGGGCGGGACTGTCGCTCCGCGAGATCGACGCGGGGCTGCGGGGACTGGCTCCCGACGGGGTGCCCGACGCCGCCCGCGACGCGGAGCGGATCGTGGCCGACGGACGCCGCCTGAGCATCCGCCGCGACGACCGGCTGCTCGGCGCCGGGGGGCAGATGCAGCTGGCCTTCTACGCCGAAGACCTGCTCGCCGCCGCGGACGACCGTCCCGGGACACCGGCACCGGCGACCGTGTCCCTGGATGCTCCGCCGCCCGACACGGCGTCATTCGCGTCGGCGGCGGCCGCCGCCCGCCCGCGTCATGCCGCGTGCCCGCAGCCCGGGTCGCCCGCGGCCGACCGCGGCGCGTGCGTGCCGCGCGGCGGACGCCGGAGCATTCCGCCGGCACCGTCGGAGCCGCGGCTGATGGAGCCGTTCGCGGACGAATCGGCCGGAGTCGACCCCGACGAGCCCGACGTGACGGGAGGATTTTCCACCGCCGCCGAGCTGCTCGACCTCGCCGCCGACCTCGAATCCACCGGGGCGCTGACGGAGGCCGCCGAGGCGCTCCGGGCGGTGCTGCAGGCGCAGGGCCCGTCGGCGCAGATCGTGTTCATGCTGGCCGAGCTGCTCTACCGCGCGGGCGACCTCACCGCGGCCCGCGAGCGCTACTACGCCGCGGTGGAGCTCGATGCCGACCACCTCGAGGCGCGGGCGAGCCTCGGGTGCGTGCTGGCCGAGCTCGGCGATCACGAACTGGCGCTCGCGGCACTCGAGGGCGTGCTGCGGCAGGAGCCCGACTACGCCGACGCCCACTGGCATCTCGCGGGAGTGCTCGCGGCGGTCGGCCGTGGGGCCGAAGCGCGGCTGCACCTGCGGACGTTCCTGCGGCTGGCACCGGAGAGCCCGTGGGCCACGGCGGCGCGGGAGCGGCTCGAAGCCCACGAGCCGGCCGGCACGTGACGGCGGCCCGCGGTGCGCCGCGGCGTCCCGAAGTGCCGCCGGCGGGCCGGCGGTATCGGTATCAGTAGGATCCCCAGGGGCCACGGATCGGGTGCACGCCGAATTGCACCGTGTCGCTCGGCTGATTCGGCGTGGGCATGAACGACCTCGACCCCGGCACGGCCCCGGGCCCCGGATAGGGCCGACGGAACTGGTGGTAGATCGGCATCACCCGTGAACTCGGCACACCCCAGCCGTATTCGGTGGTGAACTCGGCCGTGGGGGGCACGACGAGCGCCATCGGCCGGCCGACCCACGGGTCGTACCAGGCGCTGTGCCAGCTCTTCCCCTGGCTGCGGAGGAAGTAGCGCTTCTCGATCGCGCCCTCGCCACCGGCCAGGACGGCGCGGGTGGCGCACGCCAGACAGGCCAGGGCGACCGCCGCCACCATCACTCGCGACGCGAACCGGTTCATGAGCACCTTCTCCGTGGACCGTCCCTGCGACCTCACCACCAGTAGGCATGCACGTCGGTGCGCATGCCCGTCGCGCCGGCGGGACGGATGTAGTGCCGGCGGTGCTTGTAGAGAAACTCGTGGGGCATGAACGGCGGGTAGGTGTACCAGGTGTGGCCCACCCGCGGCGGGACCGGGCGGGGCGCGACGTAGAGCTGCGCGCCCGAGCCGGGATAGCTGCCCGCCGGCACCGCCGGCGCGTAAAAGTTGTAGAAGAGGTCGGGCACGGGCGCCTCGACGCCGCCGTTGATCGGCGCGGCCTCGGCCGTCGCCACCGCGAACAGCGCGGCCGCCGCGAATCCCGGCACGCACCGCCGGATGTGCCGGCCCACGGCGGAGAACGGGCGGCCGAATCCGGCCACGGGTGCCTGACGCCACTTCGAAAGCATCATCGTGAGACCTCCTGTCTCGGATCGTCGCCGCACCACTCACGCCGGTGGAGAGTCCTCCGGGACTCGTTGCGTGCGTGAACAGTCCGGCTCTCCCCGGCAGCTCCGCTCCCGGGGTCGCATCCCCTCCGCTCCGGCAGGACGCGTGTCCGCCGCCGGCCGTGGGGGCGGGGCGACACCGCCCCGTGAGGAGTGTTCGGCACCCGTGGCCCCGGGCTATCACACGGGCGACACCCCGATCCCCCGTCCTGCCCAGGTGTCAAAGTCCGGCCGCCGGCGGGCCTGCCGGCACCGGCCGCATCCCGCAAACCCAACCCCTCTTGCCAAGCCGTTGTCGCGCGATCACAGTTTCCGGCACGTTCCCCCCGCGATTCTCCGCCATGCCCGCGAAAGCGAAGCCGCCCCGGAAAGCCCGTCGTTCGCCGGCGCACGCCGCCGCGCCGGGGCCGGTTCGCGCCCGGCGTGCCGCCAAGGGAGCGGCAGGTCCGGCGGCGAAAAAGGCCGCGACTGAAGGGAAAGTTGACGGGAAGAAGCCCCCGGCGGCCACCCCGGCGGCCGACAAGGCCGACAAGGCCACCGGAAAGCGCGGCCTGAAAAAGGGGAGCCGGAAGCCGCCGTCCGCAGCCGGACACGCGGCCGCCACGGCGGCCGAGCCGTCGGCCGACGTGCCTGCAGCCGCCCTCGCCCCGACCGCCGCGCCGCCGCCGAGCGGCCCCCCTGCGAAACGGCGGGCCACCGCGCAGTCGCTCGCCGCCGGCCAGCGCGACATCTCGGTGAGCGAGTTCTTCGCCAAGAACCGCCACCTGCTCGGCTTCGATTCGCCCCGCAAGGCGCTGCTCACGAGCGTCAAGGAGGCGGTCGACAACTCGCTCGACGCCTGCGAGGAGGCGGGCATCCTCCCCGAGATCTGGGTCCACATCGAGCAGGTCGGCGAGAGCGGCAACCGCTTCCGCATGAGCGTGCAGGACAACGGGCCCGGCATCGTCAGCAAGCAGATCCCGCTGATCTTCGGCAAGCTGCTCTACGGCTCGAAGTTCCACCGGCTGCGGATGAGCCGCGGCCAGCAGGGCATCGGCATCTCGGCCGCGGGGATGTACGGCGTGCTCACCACCGGCAAGCCGGTGAAGATCATCTCGAAGATCGACGCCAAGCATGCCGCCCACTACAGCGAGCTGCGGATCGACACCAAGACCAACCAGCCGGAGATCCTCAACGGCAAGGGGGACGGCGTCGACATCCCGGCCGGCAAGGGGGGCGCCGAGCTGATGAAGAAGCACTCGATCGAGTGGGTCGCGGAGAACGACCGCGGCGAATCGATCGAGCACGGCACGCGGGTGACGATCGAGATGGAGGCCAAGTTCCAACGCGGCCGCGGCAGCGTCGAGGAGTATCTCGAGCAGACGGCGATCTCCAATCCCCACGCGCGGATCCACTTCCAGGGGCCCGACGGCCCGGAGCGGATCCTCGAGCGGTCCACCAACGACCTGCCGCCGGAGCCCAAGGAGATCAAGCCGCACCCCTACGGCGTCGAGCTCGGCCGGCTGGTGACGATGCTGCAGGAGCAGCCGCGGCTGACGCTCTCCCAGTTCCTCGTGCAGTCGTTCTCCCGGGTGTCGCACGGCACGGCGAAGAAGATCTGCGACACGGCGAAGCTCTCCCCGCGGGTGACGGCCGGCAAGCTCGGCCGCGGCGAGGCCGACGCCCTCTTCAAGGCCGTCCAGGACACGAAGATCCCCCCCCCGGCGACCGACTGCGTCGTGCCGATCGGCGAGCAGCGGCTGCTCGCCGGGCTGCGGCAGGTGGTGCCGGGCGAGTTCTTCACCGCCGCCACGCGGCCCCCCTCCGTGTACCGCGGCAATCCCTTCGTGATCGAGGCGGCGCTGGCCTTCGGGGGCGGGCCGTCGGCGCAGAAGGTGTCGCTCGAGGGGCTCTCCGAGCTGGCGGGCGAGAGCGACGCCCGCAGCCTGCGGCAGTTCCTCACCACGACGTTCGCCGGCATGAGCGGCGAGGGCGCCGACAAGATCCTCGAGGAGGCGAAGCTGGCGCCGCGGCAGTCGCCCGCGCGGCTGACGAAGCAGGCCCTCGCGGCCCTGCACGGCGCGATGCAGCACGTCAACGTCGACGAGGGGCAGAGCATGACGGTGCTGCGCTACGCCAACCGCGTGCCGCTGCAGTTCCAGCCGGCCGCCTGCGCCGTCACGCAGACGATCCTCTCGACCAACTGGCGGTCGTACGGCCTCTCGCAGTCGCGCGGGAGCCTCCCCACGGGCCCGGTGACGACGATGGTGCACGTGGCGAGCGTCTGGGTGCCGTTCACGAGCGAGTCGAAGGAGGCGATCGCCTCCTACCCGGAGATCCAGAAGGAGATCCGGCTCGCGCTGCAGGCGGTGGGACGCAAGCTCGGCATGTACCTGCGGCGCCGGCTGCGCGTGGCGCAGGAGGGGCAGCGGCGCAGCATCTTCCTCCGCTACCTCAAGGAGGTGGCGACGGCCGTGTCGTCGATCAATGGACTCGACCGCGACGAGCTCTACGACAAGCTGCTGGCCGTGGCCAAGCGGAAGACGGCGGAGGCCGACGTGAAGCTCGACGACCGCGGCCGGCCGATCCAGGAGCAGGAGGAGGATCTCGAGCTCGGCGACAACTGCATCATCGTGCCGCAGGGCCCGGCGGCACCGCCCGCCGCGGCACCGCCCGATGCGGCGGCCGCGCCCGCGACGCGGGGCCGGCGATCCCGCCGCAAGCCGATCGCCGTGACGCTCGGCGACCCCGACGGTGGCGGCGCCGCCGTCGAAGCGGCGCCGACGAAGCAGCGGCGCAAGCCCCCCCGCCGCGGCCGCAAGGCGGGCTAGCTCGCCGTGGAAAAAGTCCTCCGGACGTTTTTCCACGACTGAAAACCTCCGGTTTTCGCGGGAGCTGCGCTCCCGGGATCGCATCCCTGCGATCCAGCAGGCTGTTTATCCAAAGCCTGCCGCAGTCCATGGGGAAAGCCGCCGCCGACTTCCGCCCTGCGGTGGGGTTCGCGGCTCGTGACCGTTCGCGGAACGGGCGGATGCTGCATGGATCCGCGGACGTGCGCCCCTGTGAACGTGCGGATGCGGTTCATCCGGCCTTCGACCGTCCGACGCCGTAGGCGGAGGCGAGCGCTTGCAGGCACGCGGCCTGCTTCGCCTCGAGCATCATCCGCTCGAGGCGGGTGAGCGACCGTGCCGAAGGGCGTCAGCTGCGGCGTGCAAGGGCGACGGAAGTGCTTCGCGAAACGTTCCCCGCACGGTCGACGGCCCGCACGAAGACGCGGCAGCCGCCGCGAGCGGGGGTCTCCGGCGTCGCTGCGTCCCATGTCCGGCCGTCGGCCGAGTATTCCACGCGGACACCGTCCTCGACGCGAGCCGAGCGAATCCACCCGTCAGCCCCTCCGACCCCGCTCCACGATGCCCACGAGATGGGGCTGACCGGAGCCACGCGATCGACCGTGAACTCGAATCGCGTGGCCGCCGACACGTTGCCGAGGCTGTCCGCCTGGCGGACGAGCACGGCGTTCCGCCCCTCGACTGCCGCGAACACCCGCTGCCAGCTGCGTCCGCCGTCGACGGAGTACCAAGACACCGCCCCGCTGTCGACGCCGCCGACCCGCAGACGCGGATCGGAGGTGACGCGGTCGATGGAACTCCACCCGGTATCGCGGACGAGCGCGACGGTCGGCGCGTCGAGCCGCGTCTTGAGCCGAAACGTGAGCGGCCGGGAGGGGCTCGACACGTTGCCGGCCGCGTCCACCTGTCGGACCCGGACTGAGTTCTGCCCCTCGACCGGCGTCCACGACGGCGTCCAGGCGCCGCCGGCGGCCGAGTATTCGAGGCGGGCCCCGCCCTCGACCCCGGTGACGGCCACGTCGGCCTTTCGGACCAGCGGGTTCGTCGACGTCACGGAACCCGCGCCGGCCAGCGTGGGTTTCGGCGCCGCCGGCGCACGGGTGTCGAGCGTAAACGTGAAGGCGGTCGCGGACGACGCCCGGCCGAGCGCGTCCACCTGCCGCACGAGCACGTCGTTGCGGCTCTCGCGGGGCGTGAACGCATCGCTCCACCGTTGGCCGCCGTCCGCCGAATATTGAACCCTCGCGCCACCGGTCGCCGTGACGGCGAGCGTGCCTTCGGAAGAGACCCCGTCGGTCGTGGACGAGCCGGTGTCTCGGGCCAGTGCGACCAGCGGCGCCGCCGGTGGTTCCGCGATGCCTGCCAGCGTGAGCGCGCCGCCGGAATCGCCGCCGCTGACCAGCCACGATTGAGGCAGTTGCGCGAACACCGAGAAGACCGTGACGAGGCTGATTTCGAAATTGGAATCGGTGTGGAGGACGAGAAATCCGCCCACCTGCGCACCGGCGCCGAACGACGAGTCGTCGGCCGTATCGCCGGTCGGGACCGCAAACGACGCCGAGCCGTCGGCCGGATGAAAGCTGGCCGACGAGCGGTGGTTTTCCGGCGGGCCGAATGCCGGGTCCACATCCGCGGGCGGATTGAAGCGGGCGAACACCGGCATGATCCGGGGCGTTTGCCCTTCCGTGCCAGCAGGCGACAGCCAGAGCACGCACGAGCCGTCGCTGCCGCCGCGGGCGTCACGCAGCCAAGCCGCGGCGTTCGCGTCGTCCGGCAGCAGCCCCGCGGGCGGCACCGGACGGCTTTCGCGGGGAAGCGCCCCGACCTGGTCGCCGGCAGCCGGAGCCGACACGCCGTTGGTCGGAGCCGCATCGCCCAGCGTCACGACCGGTGATCCCGTCGTCACGTCCGAGCCGCCCGAGCCGGACAGGCCGGGGGCGCCGGCCAAGACGAAGCCCGCCGTGAAGACGGCAAGCGCGACGTCGGAGGACGAGCGAAGCACGAGGAAATAATCCTGCGTGCCCGCGTGCAACACGGGCGGCGTCGCGGTGAACGTCGCGAGCGACATCGGCCACGCGGCTGCAGGGTCGGCACCGGCGCCGCCGAAGACCGCCACGGTCGTGCCGGCGAGCACCGTCGCCTGGTCGCTCGACGAGGCCGGATCGATGGAGCCGACCGGGTTCAGGCGTCCCCAGATGGGCAGCGTTTGAACGGCGGGATCACCATCGGTCACGTCGATCCGCATCCAGACGACGACGGTCCCGCTCGTCCCCGCGCTGGCCGCTGCGATCCAGGGCCGGTCGACGCTCGCCTCGGCGAGCCCGGTCGAAAACGTCGCCGCATCGGGCTGGCTCAGCGGCGTCGTGCCGGCGACCGCGAGCGCGACCCGTGCCTCGAGTGACTCGACGCGGAGCGTCGTAACCCGCGATCGATGCCGGCACGCCATCATGAAGCGGAATCCTCGGGACGTGGCACCGCCGCTCTCCGTGCTGATAGCAGCGGGGGAAGCGCCCCCACAAGACGGGATGGTCGACACGGCCGCGTTTCGGACAGCGGTGACGCCTGCGGCGGCAGGAAGCGGGCCTTACGCAAGCTGCGCAGCACATGTGCGTTCGATCCGCACGTCACCAGAAACGTGCGAACGACCCGTGCGCGACCAATCCGGTGTCACCACAAACGTGCGAGCCGCCCGTGCTTCACCAATCCGGTGAAGGGGCTGCCCGTCGCCCCGTGAGACGGCGTAGGCGGCCAGCGCAGGCAGGATGCCGAAGCGCAGCCGGCTCCGAGTGAGCTGAAGGCTGGAAGCCAAAAGCG
>Ga0007795_10000515_pt1 | contig 12460 bp, 9 predicted proteins | sample CryBogmetaGMA1M_FD_60369 | JGI IMG/M metagenome (GOLD analysis project Ga0007795, IMG submission 60369) | Freshwater microbial communities from Crystal Bog, Wisconsin, USA - MA1M | ecosystem: Environmental > Aquatic > Freshwater > Lake | place: Crystal Bog, Wisconsin, USA | collected 2009-07-06
CGCCAGCGCGCCGTGCTGGCGGGCGTAGTCGCGCCATACGCCGGCCACAAAAAAGCGCGGCGGCCGGTCTGCAGGCGGCGTCTGAGCGCCGATCGGCAACTCGATGCGCTCGCCGGGTTGCAGGCGGTAGAGGTCGAGCATCGGCTCCGAGATCCAGACCGCGATCGCGTCGGTGGGCACCGGCAGCGACTCGCCGGTCATCGGCAGTTGTTGTTGCGGATGGCGCGGGTCGAGGTCGCGCACCAGCAGCGCGACGGTCGGGCGTTGCGGCGCGAGGCTGAGCTCGATGGTGCGCAGGAAATCGGCCCGCACCACGCCGGGGGCGGTCGCGATCAGACGCTGCAGGGCCGGGTCGAGCGGCGCATCACGCGCCGCCGACACCCGTGCATAGACATCGGCCGGCAAGACGGCATCGAGCCATTCGGCCACCGAGGTCCGAAAGCTGCTCACCATGATGGCCATCGCCGAACTCAGCGCAAAGCTTGCCACCACACCGGCCAGACCGGCGGCCACCGTGCCCGGCGACTGCGCAATGCGGGTGGTGGCCAGCCAGGCTGCCGGCCACCGCCACAGCTTGCGGGCTGCCAATCGGGCCAGCAGCCGGCCCAGCGCGCGGGTGAGCAGGGGCACGCAGGCGATACCGGCGATCAGCCACAGGGCGATCGCGATATAGGCGCCGATCGGCAGGCCGTTGATCGGCGGCGTTGCGACCAGCGCTGCGCCCGCCGCCGCGAGCAAGAGGGCCCAGCGCCCGCGCGCAAGTCCTGCCAGGGTGTCTTCGGCGCTGCCGCTGCGCAAAGCGCGTGCGGGTGCTGCGCGCGAGGCCGCCCATGCCGGCACGATCGAACCCAGCACACCGACGGCAAGGCCAAGCAGGGCGAATCCGACCAGCGCCAGTGGCTCCAGCACCACGCGCGGCCGCGATCCGCTGAAGTAGCCACCCCCCAGGTCGCCGCCGACCGCCGCCAGCAGCACCGCGGCCAGCCCGATGCCGGCGGCCGTGCCAAGCAGCGCACCGAGGGCGCCGAGGATGGCGCCCTGCGCCAGCACTGCACCCAGCCGAGCACGCGCCGTGGCGCCGAGCACGCCCAGCAGCGCGAGTTCGCCCTGCTGGCGAACCACCGCCAGCGCCATCGTCGCAAAGACCAGGAACGCGCCGGTAAAGAGCGCCACCAGCGCCAGCACGCTGAGGTTGACGCGGTAGGCCCGCGAGACATTCGACATGCGCTGCTCATCCGCCCCGGGCGTCGTCCAGACCGCATCGGCCGGCAGGCGCGCTGCGACCGCCCGCTGCACCGTCTGCGGATCGGCGCCTTCGACCAGCCGCAGATCGATGCGCGACAGGCGACCGAGCAGACCGAGCGGCGACAGCCGCCACTGCGCAGTGCCCAGGTCCATCACCGCCAGACGCTGGCCAGGCGCCGCACCGGGCACTGTCCCGGCGATGCGCAGCACCTGCTGCGCGAGCCCGACGCGAAGGCTGATCGGATCGCCCACCTTCAGGCCGAAGGCCTCGAGCGCCGGCTGCGACAGAAAGATCGCATCGGCCTCAAAGAGCGAGGCGGCATCGCCTTGTGGCATCGGCATCAGCGCCGGGGTGACGCCGACTGCGGCAAACGGATCGAGGGCGATCAGCCGCAGCGAGCGCTGCTGCGGCAGCACCACCACATCGGTTTCGATCACCGGGCTCAGGCCCGCGATCCCGTCGATCGGCGGATCGGCAAGCTGCGCGAGCAGCGCTTCATCAAAGCCCTCGCGGCGCGCTCGCACCTGCGCATGGGCTTCGCCGTTGATCGTGGCAATCGCCTGGCGAAACTCCTCCAGGGCCGACGCATTGACCAGATGGATCGCCAGCGCCAGCGCCACGCCAATCGCGACCGCCACGATCGACACCAGCGTGCGACCGGGCGCGGCGCGCCATTGGCCGAGCGCCAGCCAGATCCACCAGCGCAGGGTCGCCACCATGGCGGTCATTCGTCGTCGACCAGTCCGGCCGGGGTCAGGCGCAGGCGTCGGCCGGCGATGGCCGCGGCCTGCGTCGAATGCGTCACCATCAGCAGCGCGGCACCGCGCTCGCGCACCTGTTCGTCGATCAGCGCCAGCGCCTGCGCGGCGGTGCGCGGATCGAGGTTGCCGGTGGGTTCATCGGCCAGGATCAGTCGGGGCGAATGGACCAGCGCACGCGCCAGCGCCACCCGCTGCTGCTCGCCGCCCGAGAGCTCGCGCGGCAGCGCATTGACCCGCGTGCCCAGGCCCACCCGATCGAGCATCGACTCGGCCGCAGCGCGCGCCTGCCCGATCTCGCAGGCGCCAAGCAGCATCGGAATGGCCACGTTTTGCCACAGCCGCAGATGCGCGAGCAGGTGAAAGGCCTGAAAGACGAAGCCGATGTCGCGGGCCCGGATGGCCGCGGCACGCTCGTCGCTCAGGGTGTGCATCGCCTGGCCGTCGAGCCAGATCTCACCGGCATCAGCGCGTTCAAGCCCGGCGATCAGATTGAGCAGGGTGGATTTGCCCACGCCCGACTCGCCGAGGAGGGCCACCCGCTCGCCGGCGTCCAGGCGAATCGAGATGCCGGCCAGCACATCGCGCTGCGGCCCGAAACGCTTGTGAACTTCGATCAGTTCGAGCGCCGGGCGCGTCGGAGACCTTCTCACACCGCCCCTCACGCGCCGGCGCGGTCAGCCTGCGCGCAGTGCCCGGCAACCAGGTCGACCAGCATCGGCACCAGCGGCTCGGGCAGGTCGTGGCCCATGCCCGCGACTTCACGGAAGGACGCGCCGGGAATATTGGCCGCGGTGTCGCGGCCGGCCGCAATCGGCACCAGCGTGTCGCGATCGCCATGGATCACCAGCGTGGGTGTGCTGATCGTGCGCAACAGCGGCCTGCGATCGCCGCTGGCCATGATCGCGAGCATCTGGCGGGCAACTCCTGCCGGGTTGTAAGCGCGCTGCATGCTCTGGCGCAGACGCTCGCGCAGGATGTCGCGCGGCGGCTGCAGGCCGGGGCTGCCGATCAGCATCCAGATGTGCTCGGTGTGATCGAGGATCTGTTCCTCGGTGGCATGGCGCGGCGGCGGGCTGAGCAGGGCACGCGTGGCCGGCGACATGTGAAAGCTGAAGCGCATCGCGCCGCTTGACGACATGATCGAGGTGAGCGAACGCAGCCGTTCGCGATGCTTTGCCGCCAGCACCTGCCCGATCATGCCGCCCATCGAGATGCCCAGCACATGGGCCCGGTCGATCTTCAGGACGTTCATCAGTCCGATCGCATCCGACCCCATGTCTTCGAGGGTGTAGGGCGGCTGCACCGGGAATCCCATGATGCCCTTGAAGGCGGCAGCGCGCAGATCGATCCGCTTGGCCGAGGTGGCGCGGCTCGACAGGCCGGCATCGCGGTTATCGAAGCTCACCACCCGAAAGCCGCGAGCCGCCAGCCCCTCGATGAAGGAGGTCGGCCAGGCGGTCATCTGCAGGCCCAGGCCGGTGATGAGCACGAGGGCAGGTGCGTCGGGTGCGCCGTGCACCGCATATTCGATGCGGATGCCGGAAGGAATGTCGGTATGCATGGCCCGCAGTGTAGCGGTTCAATATAACGGTTCGATGCGGCGGCTCGATCGGGGCTCAGGCTAAGGCTTAGGCCCTCAGCCAAGCAGCTGGCGGGTATCCAGGCCGAACTTTGCGCGCAGCCCGGCGGCCATCTCGGGTCGTGCGCTGAACTCGTAGACCAGCGCCAGGTTGTGCGCGGCCAGGCGGCCGCCACGCCCCTGCACTGCGCCCGCGATATCGGGTCGCTCACCGATGGCCAGGCATCTGAGCCAGGCGGTCTCGGCCTTGGCCAGCAATGCGCTGGCCTGTGCCGGGTCGTTGACCGCCCAGTCGAGCAGCACATCGCCAAGCGCAAAAAACACATCGGGCGATTCAGCGCAGGCGATCTGCTCGACAGTCGCCAGTGTCAGCGCCTGCGCATGGCGCCCGAGCCGCTTGAGCCCAAAGAGCCTGCGGGCGACCAGGTCGCATCGCCAGGGCGCATGCTCGTCGGCAAGCGGCAGGGCACGAGAAAAGAAGTTTTCTGCAAGCGCGTGTTCGTCATAGACCGCCGCATCCTTGCCGAGCTGGTAGCACAGGTAGGCATCATCCGGGCGCTCGGCCAGGTCGGCTTCAAGCAGTCGGCGATTGCGCCCGCGCTTGGCCGCAAGCGCCGCCGGTGCATAGCCGTCATGGCCGATATGGATCGGCATCCGCCGGATCGCCAGGCGGTGCGAGGGCTGCTCGTGAATGCGCCCGACGTAGCGGACCGACCCGGGCAGCACGCGACTGAGCCAGCTGTCGGCGCGTTCGTTGCCGGCTGCGCCGAAATGCTCTTCCATGCGCACCGCACCCACGAAATCCGCAGCCGTGCCGGCGAGTTCGCGAATCGCTTCGCCGCCGCTTATCAGCCACTCATCGGCATCGAGCACCAGATGCCAGTCGGCGTCGGCCATGTCGAGTGCCGCATTGCGGGCCGCCGAAAAGTCATCGCACCAGGTGAACGGACGGACCGTCGCACCGTGAGTCCGAGCGACCTCGACGGTGGCATCGACCGAGCCGGTATCCAGCACGCACAGCCGGTCGACCCATGGCGCGACGCTCGCGAGAAGTCGGCCGATGCGCGGCGCTTCATCGCGGGCGATGACCACCAGCGCGACCGAATGGCTCACCGGAATCGCACCGATACCGACGGGTTGCCCGGCAGGCCTTCATAGACCACGCGCACTGTCTGCCCGGCCTGGGGCGGCAACAGGCGCGAGAAGGATCCGAGCGACAGCAGGTCACCCGGCTTGAGGGTAATGCCCGACCTTTTCAGATCGTCGGCCAGCCAGATGACCGCATTGAGCGGGTGATCGAGAATCGCTGAGCCCTTGCCGCTGTCGAGCTCCTTGCCATTGCCGTCGATCACCCGAACCGTCATGTCGCGAAGCGCCGCCGACATGGCTGATGCGTTCCCGACCGCAATCGGCGCGCCCAGCACGCCAAGCCGCGCACCGGCATTGATCAGGGTGATTGTCGGGCCGTTGATGCGCGAAGGATCCTTGACGATCAGGTCGGGCAGTTCAATGAAGGGTCTGATCGAGGCGATCGAGGCCAGCGCCTGCTCGGGTGTGCGCGCCTCATGGATTGAGGCATCACGCACCACCACCACCAGATCAGCTTCAAACACCGGCAAGGCGCCAAACTTTGCCGGCACTTCGGCGCCGTCGGCCAGGATCATGGCGTCAAGCAAGGTGCCGCGCACCGGCGCCGGATAGTTGAAGCGTGTTTGCACCGCCGGATTGGTGAGCGCGGCCTTGTAGCCGACCACCTTGCCGTAACGATCGCCCAGCAGCCGCACGAATTTGTCGCGGCCGCAGACCGCGCCGGCCAAGGAGAGGGCATCCGACGGATTGGGCAGCGGCTCGAGCGCGGCATACGCGCGGGTCATCTCCGCGATGGCGGCATAGTCGGGGCAGGTCGGCGGATCGGGCTGCTGGCGGGTCGCGCAGGCCGACAGGCTGGCGGCGATCAGCGGCGCGAGCAATAGGACGGCGAATCGGACGGCGAGTCGGACGGCGAGTCGTTTCATGAGGTCTCACCCATTCCCGGCACGCCGATCGAGAATCCGGCGTCGACATAGGTGATCTCGCCGGTGATGCCCGAGGCCATGTCCGACAGCATGAAGGCGGCCACATTGCCGACTTCTTCGGTGGTGACGTTGCGGCGCATCGGCGCGTGCTGTTCGGCGAAATCGAGCAGCTTTGAAAAGCCCTTGATACCTGATGCCGCCAGCGTCTTGATCGGGCCGGCCGAGATCGCGTTGACCCGCGTGCCGTGCGGGCCGAGGCTGGTGGCCATATAGCGCACGCTGGCTTCGAGCGAGGCCTTGGCCATGCCCATGATGTTGTAGTTGGGCACCGCGCGCACCGCACCGAGATAGGACAGCGTGATCAGCGCACCCTTGCGCCCGGCCATCAGCGGCCTGGCCGCCCCGCCGACCGCGGCAAAGCTGTAGGCCGAGATATCGTGCGCGATGCGGAAGGCCTCACGCGACAGGCCATCGTAGAGGTCGCCCATGATTGCCTCGCGCGGTGCAAAGGCCACCGCATGGACCACGCCGTCGAGCCCGTCCCAGACCTTGCCCAGGTCGGCAAAGAGCGCCTCGATCTGGGCGTCGTCGGCCACATCGCAGGCAAAGACCTTGTCGGAGCCGAATTCGGCGGCCATTTCGGTGATGCGGTCGCGAAACCGTTCGGTCTGATAGGTGAAGGCGAGTTCGGCGCCCTGCTTGCGGCAGGCTTGCGCCACGCCATAAGCAATCGAGCGGTTCGACAACAGGCCCATGATGAGAATGCGTTTGCCGGCCAGGAACATCCGGTTTCTCCGATAGAATTTTGTGATGTCAATTGTCGCACGCTGGATTGCCCGGGTCATCGCGGGTGCAGGGCTCCTTCTGGCGGCAGCCGGTGGTGCGCTTGCGGCTGCGCCATCCGCCGCATCCGGTGAGTCGGACGGCTTCGTCACCGCCATGGCCTGGGGCGCGCAGCCCCGCTATCCGGCAGGGTTCACCCACTTCAGCTATGTCAACCCTGACGCCCCTCGGGGCGGCCTGCTGTCGCTCGACGGTTTCGGCTCCTTCGACAAGGTCAATCCGTTTACGCTCAAGGGCGTGGTCGCGGCCGGTGTCGGTTCACTGATGTTCGACTCGCTCACCGAGCAAAGCGAAGATGAGCCCTTTTCGGTTTATGGGCTGCTGGCCGAGTCGATGCGCTTTGCGCCCGATGGCCTGTCGATCACTTTCCGGCTCAATCCCAGGGCGCGTTTTTCAAACGGCGATGCGGTGCTGGCGGCCGATGTGAAGCATTCCTACGACACGCTGATGAGCAAGCTGGCCCATCCGCGCTATCGCAATCTCTTTGCCGATGTGAAGTCGGTGGCCACGCCCGATGAGCGCACCGTGCGATTCGAGTTCAAGCGCCGCAACCATGAGCTGCATATGCTCCTCGGCTCGCTGCCGGTGTTCTCGCGCAAATGGGGCAACGGCAAGCCCTTCGACCAGATCGTCCAGGATCCGCCGATTGCCAGCGGCCCTTATCGCATCGATACCGTCGACTGGGGCAAGTCGATCGTGTTTGCGCGGCGCACCGATTACTGGGCCGAGCGCGAACCGGTGCGCCGCGGCATGTTCAATTTCGATCGCGTGGCCTATACCTACTTCAAGGACGAAGTCGCGCGGCTCGAGGGCTTCAAGGCCGGCCAGTTCGACTGGATCTTCGAGAACTCCGCCAAGAACTGGGCACGCGGCCATGTCGGGCCGCGATATCGCTCGGGCGAGCTGCTCAAGCAGCAGTTCGTGCATGCCAACAGCGCCGGCATCCAGGGCTTTGTGATGAATACGCGTCGGCCGCTTTTTGCCGATGTGCGGGTACGCAAGGCGCTTGCGCAGGCCTTCGACTTCGAATGGATGAACCGTCAGGTTTTCTACGGCCAATACGCCCGCACGCCGAGCTATTTCACCAACTCCGACATGCAGGCCACCGGCATTCCCGATGCCGACGAGCTTGCGCTGCTCGAGCCGCTGCGCAGCCAGCTCGATCCGGCGGTCTTCGGCGAAGCGCCGATGCCGCCCGACACGGTCGCCCCTCACACCCTGCGCGACAATCTGCGCACCGCGCTTGCGCTGCTCAAGGACGCCGGCTGGACGGTCGCCCCGGATGGCCTTTTGCGCAATGCCCGCGGCGAGCCCTTTGCCTTCGAGGTGCTGTCCTACTCCAAGGCGCTCGAGCGCATCGCGGTGCCCTGGGCCCGAAACCTCGAGAAGCTCGGCATCCAGGCCAAGCTGCGGGTCACCGATCCGGTGCTCTTTCAAAAGCGCATGGATGAGTTCGATTTCGATGTCACCGTGAGCTCGCTGCCAGCCAGTCAGACGCCCGGCAACGAGCTGCTCGAGCGCTTCTCCAGTGCCGCGGCCGACGAGAAAGGCTCGGACAACGCGCCGGGCATCAAGGATCCGGCGGTCGATGCACTGATCGCGCAGATCCTTCGCAGCGACAGCCGCGCCTCGCTGGTCACCGGCGCCCGCGCGCTCGATCGGGTGCTGCGCAACGGCTGGTATCTGGTGCCGCACTTCTATGCCGCCAGCCATCGGGTGGCCTATCGCGATGTCTTCGGCATTCCGGCGACGCTCCCCAAGTACTACACCGCACCGAGTTGGGTGCTCAAGACCTGGTGGCGAAAGCCCGAGGGTCAGCCGGTGGCGGGGCGCTGAACCATGCTTGCCTATCTGGTCAAACGTGTCCTGCTGATGGTGCCGACACTCTTCGGCATTCTGTTGATCACCTTTGCAGTCATGCAGTTCGTGCCGGGCGGCCCGGTTGAGCAACTGCTGCAGGAACTGCGCGGCCGGGGCTCGCCGGGTGAGGTCGCCACCAGCGACAACACCTATCGCGGCCGGCAAGGGGTGGATGAAGCCAAGCTTGAGGAGATCCGCAAGCTCTATGGTTTTGATCAGCCGGCCCATGTGCGCTTCTGGGAGATGATCAAGCGCTTTGCCCGCTTCGATCTCGGCACCAGCTACTTCCAGCAAAAGAGCGTCTGGGACCTGATCAAGGAAAAGCTGCCGGTCTCGATCAGCCTCGGCCTGTGGACCTTCTTCATCTCCTACCTGGTCTCGATTCCGCTGGGCATTGCCAAGGCGGTTCGCCACGGCAGCAAGTTCGACCTGATCACCTCGACCCTGGTGCTGGCCGGCTATGCGATTCCGAGCTTCGTGCTGGGCGTGGTGCTGCTGGTGCTCTTTGGCGGTGGCAGCTTCTGGCAGGTCTTTCCGCTGCGCGGACTGACCTCCGACAACTTTGCGCAACTGTCTGTGGCCGGCAAGGTGATGGACTACCTCTGGCATATCGCGATGCCGGTCACCGCGATGGTGGTCGGCAGTTTTGCGGTCACCACCATGCTCACCAAGAACACCTTTCTCGAAGAGATCCGTCGGCAATATGTGCTCACCGCGCGCGCCAAGGGCTTGTCCGAGACCACGGTGCTCTACAAGCATGTGTTTCGCAATGCGCTGATTCCGCTGGTGACCGGCTTTCCGGCGGCCTTCGTCGGGGCATTTTTCACCGGATCGCTGCTGATCGAGACCCTGTTCTCGCTCGATGGCCTCGGTCTGCTGTCCTACGACTCGGTCATGAAGCGCGACTATCCGGTGGTGATGGGCACGCTCTTTCTCTTCACCCTGATTGGTCTGTTCACCAAGCTGATCACTGACCTGGCTTATGTCTGGGTCGATCCGCGGGTCAAGTTCGAGGGCAACCGATGAGCGCACCGCCGTCATCGCTGTCGCCCATGCGCCGCGCCTGGCGTCGCTTTCGCACCGATCGGCGTGGCTGGTGGAGTCTGTGGATATTTGTGGCGCTGGTGGGCCTGAGCCTGTGCGCCGAACTCATCTCCAACGACCGGCCGATCGTGGCGCACTACAACGGAAAAACTTTTTTTCCGCTCTTCGCCAATTATCCCGAGACGAGTTTCGGTGGCGACTTCGCCACCCAGACCGACTATCTCGACCCCTTCATTCGCGAGCAGCTCGCCCGGCCGGGCAACTGGGCGATCTATCCGCTCAACGCCTATCGCTTCGACACCATCAATTACTTTTCGCCCAGCCCCAATCCGGCCCCACCCTCGGCGGTCAACTGGCTTGGCACCGATGATCGCGGCCGCGACGTGCTCGCCCGCCTGATCTACGGCTTTCGGGTGTCGGTGCTCTTCGGGCTGGCGCTGACCGCCATCGGCGTGGTGATCGGCCTGATCACCGGTGCGGTGCAGGGCTATTTCGGCGGCAAGACCGATCTGATCCTGCAGCGCTTCATCGAGGTCTGGGGCTCGATGCCCGAGCTCTACCTGCTGCTGATCTTTGCCTCGCTCTTTGAGCCGGGCGTGCTGATCCTGCTGGTGATCCTGTCGCTCTTTGGCTGGATGGGGCTGTCCGACTATGTCCGCGCCGAATTTTTGCGCAACCGAAATCTTGAATATGTGACGGCGGCGCGCGCGCTCGGTCTGTCGAGCTCGCAGATCATCCGCCGCCATGTCCTGCCCAACAGCCTCACGCCGGTGATCGCGTTCTTGCCGTTTCGCATGAGCGGCGCAATCCTTGCGCTCACCAGCCTCGATTTTCTAGGTCTGGGTGTGCCGCCCTCGACCGCCAGCCTTGGCGAGCTGCTGGCGCAGGGCAAGGCCAATCTCGATGCCTGGTGGATCACCCTGACCACCTTCACCGTCCTGGTCGGCACTTTGATGCTGCTGATCTTCATTGGCGAGGCGCTTCGCAACGCGCTCGATACCCGCCGTGGCTGAGATACCGACGTCATCCGTGCCCGGGGCCTCAGGCGCCGATGATCGCGCCAGCGACAGCGCCGACCGACTGCTGGAGCTTGCGGAACTGAGCGTGAGCTTCGAGACGCCCACCGGCCCCTTCGTGGCGGTTGATCGGGTCTCTTTCGAGATCCGGCGCGGTGAAAAGTTTGCGCTGGTCGGCGAGTCGGGTTCGGGCAAGACCCTGACCGCGCTGGCCTTGCTCGGGCTCGCCGGCGACGCCCGCGTCGAGGGGCGTGTGACGCTTGCCGGGCGCGAACTCTCCAGCCTGTCGCAGCAGCAGATGCGCGGGGTGCGCGGCAAGGAGATCGCCATGATCTTCCAGGAGCCGATGACCGCACTCAATCCGCTTTTTTCAATCGGCGACCAGATCGGTGAAACCCTGATGCTGCATGAGGGCGCGAGCCGGATTGCGGCGCGCGCGCGTGCGGTCGAGCTGCTCGAACTCACTGGTGTGCCCGAGCCGCAGCGGCGCGTTCACAGCTATCCGCACGAGCTCTCGGGCGGGCAGCGCCAGCGCGCGATGATTGCGATGGCGCTCGCCTGTCAGCCGGCGCTGCTGGTGGCCGATGAGCCCACGACCGCGCTCGACGTGACCATCCAGCGCCAGATCGTCGAGCTGCTCGACGACCTTCAGCGGCGCATCGGCATGGCGGTGCTCCTGATCAGCCATGACCTGCCGCTGGTACGCCGTTTCGCCGATCGGGTCGGTGTGATGCGCGCCGGTAAGCTGGTCGAGGTCGCGCCGACCGAGCAGCTCTTCGAGGCGCCCGCCGACCCCTACACCCGCCGCTTGATCGACAGCCGGCCGAGGCGCTCCTTGGCGCCGGTCGCCGCTGATGCCCCCGAGTTGCTGCGAGGTGAGGGCGTCGGCTGTCGGTTCTGGTTCAAGTCGGGCTGGTTCGGGCGCAAGCCCTTCGATGCGGTGCGCGATGTCGACCTGAGCCTCGCTCGTGGCGAGACCCTGGGCATTGTTGGCGAATCGGGGTCGGGCAAGACCACGCTTGGCATGACCCTGTTGCGCCTGGCCTCTGGCGATCCGTCGGGGCAGATCCATTTCGGCGGTGAGCGTCTCGACACGCTGTCGCAGTCGGCACTGCGCCCGGTGCGACGGCGCATGCAGGTGGTTTTTCAGGATCCCTACAACTCGCTGTCACCGCGCATGACGATCGAGCAGATCGTGGGGGAGGGCGTGTCACTGCATCAGCCTGAGCTGTCTGACACCCTGCGACGCGAGTCGATCGTCGAGATGCTGCAGGAGGTGGGGCTGGATGCGAACGCGCTGTCGCGCTATCCACACGAGTTTTCGGGCGGCCAGCGTCAGCGCATCGCGATTGCGCGGGCGGCCATTCTGCGTCCCGAGCTGATGCTGCTCGATGAGCCGACCTCGGCCCTCGATGTCTCGGTCCAGCAGCAGGTGCTCGAATTGCTCGGTGCCCTGCAGCGGCGCCTGGGGCTGAGCTATCTCTTCATCACCCACGACCTGGCGGTGATCCGCGCGATGGCGCATCGGGTGCTGGTGATGAAGGACGGGCGGGTGGTCGAGACCGGCGAAACCGAGGCGCTCTTTTCATCGCCCCAGGCCGACTACACCCGCCAGCTGGTCTCGGCAATCAACGGCTGAATGGATCAGCCGCTGGACGGCTGAGCGGACCGACTGCTGAACAGATCAGCTGCTGAGTGGGTCTGCAGCAGCTGAGTCGGCGTCAGGTGCGCGCGACCTTGGTCGGCGCTTTGGCTGGCGCCGGCTTGGGGGGCGTCTTGTAGACCGTCTTGACGGTATTTGACGCGCTCGCGGTTCGAGGGTTTGGTGCCGATTTGGCCACCGGGCCGGACGAGCGCTGCGCGCTTTTAGCGCTGGTGCTACCCGATTTGCCGCTGCCGGCAGCGACTTTCGGGGCGCGCGAACCCTGCGCTTTTGCCGCCGCTGGCGGCGGGTCGATGGTCTCCGGCGCGGCAGGCACCGGCGGCGTGATCTCGGCACGGGCCACCACCTGACGCGCGCCGCCAACCGTCGTCAGGACGGTCTGGTTGCTCGCCGGTCGCACGACCAGCCGGGTCCCGGCCCGGGCGGATTTGGC
>Ga0007795_10000518_pt1 | contig 12441 bp, 27 predicted proteins | sample CryBogmetaGMA1M_FD_60369 | JGI IMG/M metagenome (GOLD analysis project Ga0007795, IMG submission 60369) | Freshwater microbial communities from Crystal Bog, Wisconsin, USA - MA1M | ecosystem: Environmental > Aquatic > Freshwater > Lake | place: Crystal Bog, Wisconsin, USA | collected 2009-07-06
ATGCCATACGAGGGCCAGCCCAAGCCAGAGAAACCAAACGAACCATATCCGAAGGATTATCCAGCCCAATAAAAATATTGTACCCTATCGGGTTGTCGCCTTCCTAATCATGGAGAATAACTATGAAGTCCATCGTTAAGGGTAAAACCAACAAAGGCAATGACTACTATCGCTTCGAGATGAACGAAACAGAGTTCACGGGTTGTGACAATAATAGCGAAGGACTTTGCGTTTTTTGTGGAGAGCCTGCCTACGGTGTTGAACCAGACGCAAGGAAGTATACTTGCGAAAGCTGTGATAAGAACGGTGTTTACGGAATGCAAGAGCTGCTATTGATGGGATTGATATCTTTTACCGATTGAGATTGTACCCTTTCAAGGAAGAAAAAATGGAAAGCAAGCTGACCCATACTGATCGAATGATTCTTTTTATTAGCCTTATAATGGGTTGTGTTTTGGCTTATGTATCTAACTGACTGATGGAGGAAAGAGCAGGCCACTCTAACTCCATCAAGGTGCCAATGCCGGTCGAAGCGATTCGCGGTGTTCCGCTTGGTTGAATGGTTGCCGCTGTGTCTCCCCCCATAAGACACGAATCAACCAGCCTATTTATTATTTGTACCCTTTAGCAATGTTCAATCCACTCGTGGAGAAAAACATGGCTAGAAAAAAGCGTTGCGACCGTAATCATGCGATCTACATGATTACTTGCGTTCCTACCGGAGAGCGGTATATTGGTATTACCGTAATTCGTGGAAGAGCTTTCCTGGGAAGCATCAAGACCCGCTGGGAGGGCCATATTTATCACGCAATGATCGAGGGTCGAAACTATCCCCTACAGCAATCCATCCGCCACCACGGCCCCGATGCTTTTAGGTGCGAACTGATGAAGGTTGTTCGTGGGAAACAGGCCGCTCACGATATGGAAATCGATCTTATCCACAACCTCCAGCCAGAACTCAACGTGGAAGGAACAAATAAAAAGAAAAATTGTACCCTTGTAGAGTGTCACTAGGAGCAAAAAAGATGGACATCAACTACGACTACTATCTGGACTTTAATCAAGACATTTCTGAGGAAGATTTGGATCAGCAAGAACTCTACTCTAGCGAGCAAGAACTACCCGAAGATTTTAAATTTTAATTGTACCCTATACAACCATGAACCTTATCCAAGAAGTCGAAACTGCGATGAAGACCTTCATGAAAATGAAGGCTCTTATGTGCAAGAACAATAATGGCCCATACGATCTTGCACCTATGCTCCATATCAAATACAGTCATATAAACTCTTATTGTGGAGTTCTAATGTCTGGCCCCGGAAGCCCTATAGATCAAATCCCTTCGGTTTGGGGTAAAATAATCGAGAGCGGAACGCCAGAATTCGTAATGATCATGACAGAAGCCTATGCTTCTCAATGTAGCAGAGAGAATTACCGAAGGGGTGAGATGGAAAAGGATTTCAAGAACAATCCTTTTAGCGAAGTAATCGAAACTCTTAACATTCATGCCATCGATATAAAGAACGGCAACCAGTTTTCAGGATTGGTAAGTTTCAAATATAATGATGTAGGACAGCCAGAATTTGATGAGCCTAGCTATTACCCTTGCGAGGGAGATTCTCTAAACGCTAGAACTCCTATGCTTTTCGCAGCTTGTAGAGATGCCACCCTTGCTTTAAATAGAAAAGCAATTTAATATTGTACCCTATATGAGCAAAGACGCTTACATTTTACTTGGTGCATTTCTTGCAGTGGTCTTAGTAGCGGCCACTGTGCTGGTTGTTCCATTAGTACAAATTTGGGCATTGAACACCCTGTTCAAACTCAATATCGAATACAATCTAATTAATTGGTTTGCGGTTGTGATTCTGAACAGTTTTTGGACGAGAGTTCAATCAAAGTAACTGTACCCTTTGAGCATAAGGAGTTAACATGGAATCACAATTCAACTCTCAAGGGCTTCATGTTGAAACACTCAAAAGGATGGAAAATTTCTACGGCGAAGTCTATCTGGAAGAAGTGAAAAGATTGCTGGAGTTGACGATTATTTATCACAGCGATCCCAGTAGGCGTAATTTTTTGTCAGTTGAAAATAGCCTGACTATGTGTCGGGAGCAAATGATTCGTCAACAAGTTTTCAAGACGCATAGTTAGATTAATTGTACCCTATAAAACCACAGGAGAATAAACATGACTCTCAAACTTGGTCAAGTTGTTTCTACCGCTGGCGTTAGTGATTGGATGACTAGCTCTGTAGAGAATACTCAGTTTGTTATCGGTAGCATCGCCCGTCACTCTAGCGGCGATTGGGGCGAAGTTTGTGACAATGACAAGGAAAGCAACAATCTAGCCCTGAAGGAAGGAACCAGGATTCTCTCCTCATACTCTAAGGGAAAAGATAAAATCTGGATTATTACCGAATGGGACCGATCTGTTACCACGGTGCTTTTCCCCAATGAATACTAAAATTTCTGCCTACTGGTCAGATGATCTAAATTGTTGGGTAAGACTTGAACGATTAGAAGATGGTGAATATTGCCATACTAGTGGATATCAAACCAAAGAAGAAGCACTAACTGTACCCTAAAAATATGTCTACTCTCAGCAATCTTTTTGAAGATTACAATGAAATGATCGAGGAGATTTATAGTCTCCGTAATGAAAATAAGAAACTGCGTGAAACTTGTGAGGAGCTTTACGAATTTTTTAGAGAGAGTACCAAACCCAACCCAGATTTTTATAGTCTCCCGCCAGAAAACCCAGTCCCTTTAGGGGCTGGGATGAATGGCGGTAAACTGTGAAAAAAAATTGAATTTAGCACTATATTAGTCTGTAGTACGAAAACCAAGTATTACACCAAACAAAACACCGAGTGTGTTGGGGACCAACTCGCTCGTTAAACAAAAACATGGGGAGCCGTCAACATACAGGATGTAAAAGTTGAGGTTTTGAACCATGAAGCCCACTCGCTTTAGCGGGTGGGTAGTTCACCGATCAATGATAGAACTGGCAAAGATGATTCCATCTCAAAAAGAGATATAAAAAAGGGGTACAATAAATAATATAAAATTATATTGTACCCTATAGGAGTGTTCGATTAACTCTTGGAGATAACCAACCATGCCCGTTGAAGTCCATTCCAATGGTTCCATGAGCTTCACTGGTCCTGATGGTGTTGGTATTTATAGGCTGGTACTTCTGCATAGGGCACTCAAGTTGCAGGCGGAAACCGGCATGAAAGCGTCAAGAATTAGTGCTGTCGCCTGTGCCAAACGACTTGGCTATAGTGGCAGTACCGCCAAAACACTGCTTCGGGACATTGAAAAGAAGCATCCTGAACTGAAAAAGACGATATAGTTTATTTCTGTTTGCAAAATAAAAATTGTACCCTATAATAGGGTAGACGGCCCCATCGTCTAATGGCTCAGGACAGCGGATTTTCGCTCCGCCAATCGGGGTTCGAATCCCCGTGGGGTCATTTTTAAGACTAAAATAATTGTACCCTATCACGAATTATGACCCAACCTGTCTTATTTGACACGATATATTGATAACAACTCTTGGGCTTGCCCGCACGATGCTGCTGGTTGATTGTTTTTAAATAATGATTGTACCCTAAACTGTCGTTGGGAACGACTCGCTAGAGTCTCTAACAATGGTTATAAAAAGGAGATGGTAAAATGGCTCGTTGGTCTATTGCTGATTTTCTGCCCCTGTATCTCGATGCTGTCAAGAATGGTCTGACGAAGGAAGAGTTTGCGGATCGTTTGGGTGTTAAGCCCCTGACGATTTATCAGCGGGTGGTCAAGCTGCGTCAGGATGATCGTCTCAAGAATCTGCCTCACCTGAAGGGTGAGGATAATCGCGTCAGCGTGGCCGATAAGGCTGCGGCGATCTTCGCTCAGTACGAGAACGGTTGATAGTAAACGGTATGCCGGGGCGGCTGGCTCCTGCGGGATAAACCCGTGAAACTGTCGGCCGCCCCGGCCCTTTGGGTTATAAAATAATTGTACCCTTATCTGACGAAAGGATAACAATGAACATTCACATAACCAATTTTGTTCGTCGTCAGAAGCCGGAATCTCAGTATTCTCACTGGACTATCGGTGACAATGAATTAATCCAGCGAGTGAAAAACAATTTCAATAATGCCCATCCGGGCTATCGAGAAGGGGTTGTTCTTGTACCAGTAAATCCAGAGGGATTTTTCAGTGCAACCGTAGCATTGAATCCGAATGATACTCTCGCCGGCGAATACGTTTCTCGTCGTGAGGGAGAAGAACCCCGAAAAAACATCTTTGCCAAAGGAGCTAAATCTCCCGCAAAAACCGTTTGGGTTGTTCTTTACTCCCATAGCGTTCTCGCAGAGAAAAATGAGAACGAAAGCGCATCCGATTACGAAATCGTTAGTATCAATGCCAGCCCCAGCGAAGATACTGAACCGGCTCCTATGCCGCCCGAAACCTTAATCGCTAATCACTTCGAGTTGAGTGGCGGAACGGCCACCAAAATGAACGATAGCGAGTTTGTGAACGAACTGCGTAAGTCTGTGCTTTACTGGAAGAACAAGGTTCAGATTCGTCCAGTATAAAATAATTGTACCCTATAGCATTGTTCGATCACACCACAAGGAATCATGCCGTGAACATCAACTGGTTCGACGGTCTGCCTGCGAACAATCATTATGTTTTAGAAATGCACTACGAGAATGGCTACTGTGCCTATCTCAAGAGTCTGGACCGCGACCAGATTTTCAAATATTGGGGTCTGGCCCATAGCGTTCCCGAAATTGTTTCAGTCACAATCTATCAGCCTGAGCAGTGGGCAAAGTTGGCAGCGGCATAAATATAAAATAACTGTACCCTAAACGTTTGTTCGGGGGATCGGAGTAAGAAAAATGGCCTCAATCAAGGTTTGCCGAATCAAACTGATCAACTCTTTAAAGGTCGCCCTGAAGAAGCAGGAACATCCTCAAACTGCTTGACATGAGCGACGAGGAAAAGGTTCCCGCAAGTTCATACAAGAACGTCGCCCAATACCTGTAGAAACTGCATAACTATAAAATAACTGTACCCTATATGGGTGTGATCGAAACCCTTCCAAAAAAGGATTCTCAAATGAACCTCTCCCGCTCCGAAATCCACGCTCTGATGAAGATGGTCGAGCAGGCCGTCGAGGACAACAAGCAGAACAACCGCCCGGTCGATCAGTGTGTGCAAAACCCCGCAGTCAACCTGCTAACCGTTCTGTATATCCTGCAAGATGCGTATATGGAAAAGATTCACAATCCTGACGCATAGGGTATAAAATAACTGTACCCTATAGCAGTGTTCGATTATCCCAAAAGGAGATTACGAAGATGAAGATGACTGCTCTGGAAATGGCTCAGAAGTACGGTTGGGCGAAGGTTATTGTTTCTTTTGCCTTTAACAATGTCTATTGTGGTCATGTGACCGTCGAAGGACAGACCCGCATCATAGACATTTCCGGCGGCGGATCGGCCGTTTGGGTCGGAACCCTTGCCCTGAGTTTTAATGCGATGGTTGTTGTTAGCGAAGTCGCCGGAGGTGCGGAAGTAAGGGTGCATAGCAGTTATCAAAATGCCAATGCTGCATGAATATAAAATAACTGTACCCTATAGCAGTGTTCGATTATCCCAAAAGGAACACGAAAATGGACTTTGCTACAGCATCTGCTACTCTCAAGAAACGTGAAAGCAAGAAGGTGGGCAACAATACCTATCTTGTTCGCATAGACCCCGAAACCATTGGCGTTAGACTTCACAATACCATTGTGGTCCAAATCCACTCTAATGGTACCTATACGCTCAATAGCGGCGGGTGGCAGACCGTTACCACTAAGGATCGAATCAACACCTATAGCCCTGTTAGGGTTAGCCAAAAGAACCATTACTGGTACGTTGGCGAAGGCGAACCCTTCTACGATGGAATCAAAGTCAAAAAGGTAAATGGAGTCGATTGCATAGGAATATAAATTATTGTACCCTATATCATCGTTGCGAAAGCTACCTCAACGGAGAACGATATCATGGCTATGTGCGAAGACTTCCCCTGCTGCGGTCACGAAATGGGCTGCTGCCCTAGGTTCGATGATGCCGGTCGGCAACTCGATATGGTCTGCACCTGCGGTGCAAGGCTTCCGGTCAACAACCCCGTCAGCATCTGCGACGGATGCCTCAAAAGGGGCATGATGGATGACTACGATGATTATTGCGAATATCATGATCGTCTAGAAGACGAAGCCTATGAAGACTATGACAAGGATGAACCAGAGGATCAGTTCCTCGATTCCTATATGGAAGACCGCATGGGCGGTGGCGAATACTAATTAATTCATATTGTACCCTATACCATCAACCCAAGGAACCCTAGCAATGAAATTGATCAACCTTACTCCGCACACGATCAACATTATTGATAAAATCAACCTTTCTATCGGTCCCAGCGGCAAGAGCCTGCGGGTTTCGCAAGAAATGAATCCCGTGAAGGAAACAGATGGGGTAACTTTTTACAAGTCAACCTACGGCCAGCTCGAAATGATCGATAACGACACTAAGAAGGTCGTTTCCAGTGAACTTCCTCCCATGGGTGCTGATACCATCTACATCGTTAGCGGCCAATGTTTGGAAGCCCTGAAGGGTGTTCGGTCGGACTTTGCTTCGCCCGGCGAACTGGTCAGGGATGATAAGGGACAGCCTGTGGGCTGCAAAGGCTTGAGGATTAGTTAAACTAAACACTAAATAAACACTGTGCGATCTCCACCACGAGAGGGAGCAGGCAACTAAGCGATTGCCAATCGCACTACTTGATCGGGAGAAAAAAATCTCCCGGTCATTTTATATTTGCTGGATACAAATTAAAACATATTGTACCTTATAACATCGTTGAAAGAACGTGAGAACGTCAGATTGACAACGGAGAAACGACGATGGAATTTGATCCTGGGAGCCGAACCCCTTTTATCAAGGCCCGCCTGTTCAACACCAGAGTATGACTAAAATAATTGTACCCTATAGAAGTGTTCGATAACCCTAACGGAGAAAACGCCATGATGGTTTATATCGTTGTCGGTGGCGATTCGTGGCACAATCGAGTAGACGTTATAGGAATCTACAGCACCTTTGCAGAGGCCGAAAAGGCTGCCAAAGCTGCCGGTGCGATTGTCAGAGATAACGAGTGGTTCGGTTGCCAGATCAGCGGCATCCAAGTCGATGCCCCGGTTCGCAACGCTTGGAACCTTGACAAGTTCAACGGGTGGCGGCAACTACCCCCAAAGAAAGAACAAGTTTGCCCCGTGGGGTAAACCGGCTAAACGACCTACCGGAGAGAAATGAGTTTATCTCTCCACAATAGTAATAATAAAATAATTGTACCCTATAATAGCATCAGAACAAAACATATGGCCCTGTGGTGTAGATCAGTACAGCACAGCTATTACCTTATCTTGGCATAGTCCGGACTAATTCCAAGAGGCAGCGTTCCCGGGAACGTATGCTTGGTACTAGAAAGGTCGGGTGCGAATCCCGCCAGGGTCAGCATACACTGTAGGCTGCAAAAACAGCCGAACAACGAGGCGTCAAACGTCCACGCCTACAACCCCGAAAGGGGGGAGAGTGTATGGGGCAAAAGAGTTATAAAATTATTGTACCCTATAGAAGCGTTCGATAACCTAAAGGAGAAATGATGAATCTCAATCTTCACTTTCAGAATCCGTCGAATCACCTTGACAAGCGTGGAGACTTCAGGCGATTCAAAAGGATCACCTGTGCGGATGGTCTTACGTTCTCCGCCCAAGCCAACGAGGGTGCTTATTGCAGCCCCCGAAACGGAATCGGGCCGTGGGTTTCCGTGGAAATCGGCTTCCCAAGCGTGGCGGTCGAGGAATTCATGGATTACGCGGAGAATCCCGAAGATCCCACGGGAACGGTGTACGGCTGAGTTCCGGTCGAGGTGGTCGAGAGCGTAATCGAGAAGCATGGCGGACTCATGGGTCTGGAAAAGAGAAATGCCCGCCAGGCCGAAATAAGCAAGGAAATCGAATTCCTCAAAGAAAAGATCAGAGAGTTGGAGGCCGAAGCAAAAAGCCTCTAACAAAAATAAAAAAATCCATTCTCTACTTATAGTGGTGCCAACGCATTCGCTAGGTGTTGGGCTTGGTTAAATGGTTGCCTCCTCAACCAGCCACTATTTACAGCCGCATAACTCAGTTGGTTAGAGTGTCTGCTTTACACGCAGGATGTCGGGGGTTCGAATCCCTCTGCGGCTATTCCCATTGGTTTACCTATATCCTAATAGGCCTTTGGAAAAAGTTGCTGGAACTCTGACAATGGCAGAGCTTACTACCGTAGCGACATGAGCATCGCAATCGGTAAGTAATATCATTGTACCCTATAGAATTGTTCGATTCTTCTAACGGAGAATGCAATGAATAATCCCAAGTGCATTTGCGGTTGCGAAAACTGGACCCGTAGCAGACAATGCGGGGTTTTAGTTTGCGATAACTGTGGAAACCATAAAGGTCTAGTGATGTGCTACTGCGGTTGGACGCTAGACGGTACACTAGACGGTCGCCAGCGTCTAATCGAAGCCGGTGAAACAATCGATCCCGAAGACTATTGAAACATATTGTACCCTATATGGGCTACCGGTTGATATGTGTAATATTGTACCCTTAACCATAAAGTAAATAACATGACCAGCCTTTTTATTGCTCTAATTTGGATTGTAACAATTGCTGGTTTATATTTGTTTGGCAATGTATCATTCTGGATATTTGCTCAGATATTTGGCATGATCGATAGCTATTTGCAAAACAAATACTGGGAAAAACTCTCTAAAAAACCTAAGGATGCGTTCGACAATAAATATATTGTACACAAGGAGATATACCATGGAATGGCATTTCACAGAAAATCGTGATGTTCATGCTCTGTACCTTTGTTGGCGAGCCATAGAAGCAGATAGATGGGATAGTTTGTGGTTCGCTTTAAACGGTATGCGACCTGCTAACTGGGCTTTTACGCAAGAAAGCTAAAAAATAATTGTACCCTAATAGGGTGTCCGATCCCAAAAAAGAAAGGCAACCATGAAAAACTGGATTTGCTACAACCTGTTTGGCGAGCATCCTGATGATGTGGATGCTTATGGCATGGTACTAGGTCTGGGAATATTGGGCTTTCTCGCTTTCTGGGCTGGATATATGTTCGTGTATATCCCTTTCTTCTACTTTTAAAATCATTGTACCCTATAAAGGCGTCAGTTCGATTAAACCCAACGGAGTTATAGCAATGACCAACCTTAATGTCGTGAGCTACGACCTGACCGCCCACTCCTTCCGTGACAGCATACGCCACATCGAGCGGCACATCGACGGCGATGACGTTACGCTCGTGAAGACGGTCCAGATCGGCAACGGCCTCAATACCCAGTATCCGTATTCGAGACGAGAGGCTACCGCTGCTCTTGTGCGGGAACTCCGCCGCTACGCGAACTATCTGGAAACGGGTAGTTGGTAAAATTATTGTACCCTATAGGGTACGTCGAGAGCCATGCTTGATCCGTCCTTCGAGACGGCGCAATCCAGGGGCCACCGGGAGCCATCGGCTCGAAATCCCGGCAAATTATATCAGGGTACAATAAGAAATAATAAAACATATTGTACCCTATAAGGGTGCCCGATTCGCAACCCCCGGAGACAACAATCATGGCAACGTGGTATACCGTCACCGAAAGCAAGGTTAGCTGGGCGCCTATCGGCACCCGTGTGATGAAAAACGGCGAGGAAAAGACCCGCTTTTCCCGCATCGGCATCCGTATCAATATGGCGGATGGCAGTTGGTGGTTTTTCAGCTTCAAGCATGAAAGCTGGACCCTTCACCGGGCCGGAAGTCGAAAGTACGACCGGCTGGGACGGCCCGCTTTCGAGGGCGGCAAACCGTCTTTCGAGCCGGAGAAGAAATTCCGGTTCACCAACTGGGGGGCAGTTGTGAAGGAGTATCGGGGCGGGCGGGAACACGTTCTCGCGGCCCTGAAGGGGGCAGTCGAGGCCGCTCTTGTGGAAGAGGCAGCAAAGAGCGAAGCCTGAACCACACGGGGGGGGCGGCGGGGAAATCCTGCCGCCCCCCGTCCCATCGAGAATATAAAAATATTGTACCCTTAGGTTGTGTAACCAAAGGAGACTTGTTATGAACTGGTACTTCGGTATGGGAATGGACGAAGACGCTTATATGGGATGGATGGAGATTCAAGAAGAAGACTCCCAAGAGGAAAATAAACGCAACTAGAAAAGTAACAGGGTACAATAAAAAATAATAAAATATATTGTACCCTATAACATCGTTGGGAGTAACCAACAACACAAAACACTAGTGGCAGAGGCAAGCTAATAAAAGCTAATATCTGCCGTTGAAGATGGAGTAATTGGAGTAAGTAAGGTACTTGGGAAACCAATCATAGCGAACCTTATCGAAAAGATTGCTAGTAGAGTTTTCACTGCCACTTTTTACATATTGTACCCTATAAAGGTGTTCGGTTACCTCACTCCGGAGACGATACCATGAATGATCTGCTCCTGACGGCTCTGAACGTGTGTGTCGGTAAGTTGGCGAAGGCCAGCAATCCGCTCCTGCCCGGGTCATATAATCTGGACGAGACGGTTACGATTCGCGTGAGCGGTACGGTCGATAAGGGGGACGACGAAGCCTATGTCCCCACAATCAGTGTTCCTGTAAAGGCTCTCGCGGCCACACTACTCCCCCGATTGGGAGCCACCCGTGAGTCTGCTATTGCTACGCTTGTCGAGGCCATTACGGAGGCTCTCAACAACGGCAAAAAGGCTGATGAGACACTCCGTGATCGTATGAAGGATGCGGATGCGGCCTTCGATATGGTCAATCAGCGTGTGCTGGCAACCCTGCCGCCAAGCACCCGCACCGGAAAGACGCGGGTCGATGCTACGCTCGTGGTTGTTCCGGCCACCGCCCCCATCGCGGTGCCGTGATTCAAGGGACTGCCGGGGGAGGGAAACAACAATCCTCCTTCGGCAGTCGGGTCCATAAAAACATATTGTACCCTATATGGGTGTTAGGTTCCCTCACCCCGGAGACGATACCATGACCCGCCGCTCTCTCGCCCCGCGTCCCGCTCCTCTCGCCCCCGCCGCCAAGCGGAAGGAGTGGGCGGCCCTTCCCGGCCCGCTGGCCTTCGGAAGGGTCGAGTGGGATGAAATTGACGCCAGTTCGGCACGGGATTCCGCCGCCATCGTGGAAGCCCGTAAGCTCCGCGTGGATCGCCCGCCGTCGCGGCACGGCTACTGAGCCGCTGGCGAGGCCAAGAAGCCGGGAGGGAACAGCTAACCCTCCCGGCTTCGGGTCCAAACAAATAGTGGGTACAATAAGAAATAATAAAAAATATTGTACCCTATAAGGGTGTTCGGTTTCCCCCCTCAATCTCAATAGGAGGTTCTCATGGGTCAGGCCAAGGCTCCCGCTGCTCCTCGTGCCGCTCGCCCCAAGGGATCGAAGTTTACTGCCAAAAAGGCTGCTAACGAGGTCGCCGCCTCCCTGCGCCTCGCCCGACTGCAGGCCGAACAGCGTGAGATGAACGAGATGAGGGCGAGCGGTATCGTGGCGAGCGACACCACTCTGCGGTTGATGATCGCTGAGCGTGAGAGGGCCGCTGAGGTCGCCAAGGCCAAGGAAGTGGTCGAGGGTATCCTGAGTGGCCCCCGGGGGGAAAAGGCCCGCAAATGGATCGGTAGGGGCCTTAGCGGCGATCCCTGCCGGGTGGCTATGATCCTGAAGAACTGGGAGGCCACACAGGGGTGAACGGCCCACCGCCGACCGCATCTACCGGCGGGGACGGGAGGCAGGCTGCATCTTCATGAGCAGCAACCGCTACCGCGACTCATCCCTGCGAAGCCGGGAGGGGACCGATAACCCTCCCGGCTTCGTCCCAAACAAATAGTGGGTACAATTAATAATATTGAATAACAATAAAGTATATTGTACCCTATAAAGATGTTACAAAAATAATAACTCAAAAATATAACATAAAAAAGTTATAAAAAATTGTACCTGGGGGGTAACCTTCCACCGCTATTACTGTCTTCTTTTTTATTGATTCCTTGATTTTTTCCCATATTGTTACAAAAATAACATCTGATCAATTCTAAAAATATCCTAATAGAGCTGAAAAAATCAAATTTGGCCCAAAGAAAAAAAATCGCCGCTATTCAAATAATCTAAAGCATAAGGAAAAATTAAGTTTAAAAAATATTTTGCATATATACTATAAAAGGAGTTTTTATGAGAACAGGAAGTTCTTTATTTGAGGTGCTTTTATGCACCAGCATAAGCATCACCATGGCTTTTGTTATTTTGCATCATATTTCGCCAAAAAAAGAAAAAATAATTTCAGAATT
>Ga0007795_10000521_pt1 | contig 12423 bp, 8 predicted proteins | sample CryBogmetaGMA1M_FD_60369 | JGI IMG/M metagenome (GOLD analysis project Ga0007795, IMG submission 60369) | Freshwater microbial communities from Crystal Bog, Wisconsin, USA - MA1M | ecosystem: Environmental > Aquatic > Freshwater > Lake | place: Crystal Bog, Wisconsin, USA | collected 2009-07-06
CGTATAATGAGCGTTTTTTGTAGTCCGATAGGCTCAGACAGAGCAACAGTTTTATTAACACAAGCACTAGCAAAGATTGCTGGATTTGATATTACTGTTTTTGATCTAACATCTATGGAACAAATAATCAATAACTATAACCCTAACTATATAGTATTGAATAATAATCAATATAAAGACAATATTCAAAAAATAGATTCCTTAAATAAGAACTTCCACACAAAGATTATTACTACGAATGTTTCTAGTAGAAAAAGTAATAAACTAAAAACGATACAGATTGACCCAAACTCGTTTAGTTTGTATAATGAATACCATACTGCATCTAGTTCTGGTATTGATAGTAATTATTATTTTTGTGATTTAGACAATTCTAATACATCTAACAATTTATTACTAGAGTCTATTACTTATCCTAAGTTTAAAGATGCTATAGTAAAACTAGTAAATTGTCCCAGTTTTAATCATCCTCAAAATATAGGGATAGCATCTGAACAAGAAATACTTAATATGATTTATGGGTGTGATATCTATATCAATATTAGCAATCAATATATAATTGATGCAATTATGATGGAGAAACAAATACTCAATCTATCAGAATCAAAAAACTATTCTAATGCCAAAACATTTTCCAAACCAGAAATTATTAAACCGTCAGAGGTAATTCAAAAATGCGTAAGAATGTAGGAAGTATCTTAATAGAAACAAAGACAGATAATGATAGCAATGTTGCTCATCTATTAAATGGATTAGCCTACAAGGCAGATATTAATTTTAGCTTATTTACGCCCGATTTTTCAGTAGCTATGAATCAACCAAAGTTCTTCACTATACTACCACTGCATGAGGCAAAGTTCTATTTTGGGTCTTTGTTTGTGTGGGACTTGATTACATTAGATTTAATTACTTCACCACCAACTTTTCCTAATCTAGAAAAAATACTATTTTATCAGAATGCAGATTTACCATGGATGAGAAATAAGAACGTCCCATATTCTACATGGAATAGATTCTTCAACAATCCAAGAGTACAAATATTCACAGATAATATGCTAGCTAAAGATATTATTAACAATACTTGGAATTCTAATTGCAAATTTATTAATCAAATTAACCCGGATACTTTATATGAAATCCTATGAAAAAATGTCAGATAATGAGAAGCAAACCCTGATACAAGACTGTTATATTGGTAAACTTATGAGTTTTGCCGAAATAGCAGATCTAACAGATACATATGCTAATAGAATCAGAAGAGACGCTATAAAACTTAAAATACAAATCAGGAATAAAAGTGAAGCTCAAAAACTAGCTTTAGAATGTGGTCGCCATAAACATCCCACAAAGGGTGAAAAACGATCAGAAGAAGTTAAGCAGAAGATCGGGGCTGGTATAATGCAATCCTGGGAGAATATGTCCGAGGAGGCATTAAATGGTCGAAAGTTAAAAGCTAAAGAAAATTGGGACAGATTATCAGAGGATGAGAAGGCGAACTTTACTCATAAGGCCAATTTAGCTGTTCGTAAAGCTAGCGACGAGGGAACAAAGTTAGAGAAATACTTACATAACGCCCTATTAAAAGAGGGATATAGGGTTGAGTTTCATAAAGAGCAGTTTCTTTTAACGACCAAGTTGCAAATTGACCTGTTCCTACCTACAATGAACGTAGCAATCGAAATTGACGGCCCAAGTCATTTTTCTCCCATTTGGGGACAGGATGCTCTGGATAAGAATATTAAATATGACAATAAAAAGAGCGGGTTGATTTTAGGTAAAGGTATGGTTCTTATAAGAATCAAACAACAAAAAGACTTCTCAAAAACCAGAGCCTCCCAAATACTAGATAAACTATTGATAGAGATTAAACAGATAGAGCTTAAGTTTCCCGAACCTGGGGATAGAAACATAGAAATAGGAGATTGATAAATGGTGAAAAACAAAACAGCAACAGTAGAAACAACAGAAGAAAAGAAGATTCTTTCGGTTCATGATGTTGAGTGGACTGACTATGTGCTATCTCTATTAACAGAAGATGAATTCTTTAATGGTAATCCCACAACCGATGGTTTGCGTAGAATATTTGAGAAGGCTCTTGAGGTATTTTTGATAGGTAACGAAACAACTATTATTCAGGTTCCCACCAAGGAAAATGAAAACCGAGCATCTGCACAAGTTACTTTAACCTTTGTTCCTAAAGCTGCTATGCATATGTCAGATAAGCCTATTTTCAAAGTCGTAGGTTCTAGTGATGCTTATTGGGGCAATACTGATAAGCTATATAGAAATCACTTAATTGCTGTGGCCGAAACCAAGGCGGAAGGTCGTGCTTTGCGTAAGGCACTAAAGCTTAGAAAAACAATTACGGCTGACGAAGCTCCGGTTGATGTTGCAGAAGATAACAGTATCACTTCGACACAGATCGGATTCCTCTCTCATAAGTGTTCTTCTTTAGATATAAATGTAAAGAAACTACTTGACAGTATGGGTCTTGATAGCGATAATATAGCGAAGGTTCCTTATTCTGATGCCCAACAAATACCCGGAGTATTGTCTAAGTATCAGCAAGATTTAGGTACTATTCCTGAGAGTATTAAAGGTTATGACCCTAATTGGAGAGAAGTATGAAAGTAATTTATAACATCAGCGATAAGCTGTCATTTGAAGTTGAGTCAAAAAGCCAAAAGGATCTATTTGGAGAACTAGCAAGTATTCAAGAAATTTTTGGCGAAGATAAGTGTGGAGTGTGCGGCAATTCTAATTTACGATTCGTAACACGCGAAGTGGACGGTAATGCATTCTACGAGTTACGATGCGGTAATCATTCTTGTAAGGCCGTTCTAGGTTTTGGACAGCACAAAAAGAGTGACACACTATTCCCGCAGCGTAAGGACAAAGAAGGAAAGTATCTACCTAATAACGGATGGCACAAGTGGCAACCAACAACAGAAGAAAGCAAAGCTCCGAAAAAGTAAAACTATCGTTCTTTGCTAGTTTATTTTTTCACACGGCGTTCTTGCTGATTCTTTCTTGCATAATACTAAGAGCAGAAACAAAACCTGCTCCTATTCTTAATCTCAATTTTTCAGAAGAAATTTCTGTTTTTGAAGATTTAGAAGTATTACCGCTTGAAATAGAGGCTCTTGAAATTAATCAAGAAATTCATAACGAAGAGTCCGAGACTATTCAGGTACAACTGGATAGCTCGGATTTCTCTTTTGATACGCCCGAAATCTTTCAGGAGACGATCCCTGGGCTTGTTATTAAAGAAGAGCCTGTTGAGACTGCCAAAATTAAAACAGTGCCCGCACAGTCAATCAGACAAGGCGACAGCGGGTTTGGTAATGGTCCAGAAGAGATGAAATCCAGACTACAAGTTACTGGAGCTAAAACTGGAGATATTCAAATATCTATATCTTGGGACAATAGTAATGACATTGATCTTTGGGTGCATTGCTCGGGTTCTAATTTTGAAGAATATATTGGCTGGAATAATAAGATGGGATTTAGCGGAGGATGGTTAGATGTGGATGCTAATATCTATCCTTATAGTTTAACTAAAACACCTGTGGAAAATATCTTTTGGGCCACCAACTCAGCACCAAGAGCCAGATACTTTGTTTATGTTCACTTTTATCAAAAATGGGATACCACAGATACAACCCAGGTTTTAATCAGAGTTCTGCAAAATGGTCGGGAGACTTATAGGCGGGTTAATTTAAGATTTGGAGAAGAACCCCGCCAAGTCTTATCTTTTCAACATTGAGTTGATCCATATTTCTAATCTTATAGTCTTATTAAGCCACCACTCATTTAGCCACTGCTGTCTTGCTGGACAGTTGCATTCTTTTCTAGTTAATCTATAGATTCTATCTTTAGTGATTCCGAAGAATGTTAAAACTTTCTCAACAAGATCGCCTAGCATAATTTTGGGTAAGACCAAACGAATCTTGCTTTTAGGCATAGGATTTTGTTTGAGAATCTTTTTGGCAGAAATAGGGCGTGGGGGTTTACAGTTTCTTATCAATGATGGTAAGTCTGTTTCGTATCCACACACCTCACATCTTCCGTGAATAAATTTGCACAAATTAGACATTATATGACACCGTAATGTTTAATCCTGTTGGTGGAGTTCCAGACCCTATATAGTAATACCAATTATTTTCAGGAGGAACAGGAAGATAGTATGGAATGGTTTTAGAAATACTGAAATCGGTAATTTCATGACATATTCTAGGTCTGCAATTTGTGTGGCCTTTATAAGAAAAATTCTGACTTCCAAAAAAAGAATTAGATGGTCGAGCATCTACTTCTATAAAATAATTAACGTAATCTCCACTACAGACAAATGGGACTCCATCATTATATGTTGAAATTTTCCCCAATAAAGGTGTAACTTTTAATTCTATTAATCTATAATTAACATTATTATCAGTATTAGAATCAGCAATTTTAAAAGACCCATACCAAAATCCATATATCCAATCTAACTCATAGCTATTATTTAGATCTGAAAAATGAGGAACTCCACTCAAATTAACAGACACAATAATAGGAGCTACGTCGCAAACTACCATATCAACATAACCTCCAGAAAAATCAGCCGTATATCCATATGGATCAAAATAACTATAATATGGACTAATAACCCTTTCTCTCCAACATTCAACACACACTTCTTCATCTATAGTACATCCAGGGTCTGCATAAGTAAAAACACCAGATGCTCCGGTATTCATTATTTTACACTGACACATATTTAATGGGTTACTTACTGGTTCTGTAGGATAGCGAGTATTGGCTAAACCACTACTATCAAATATATATTGTGATACTTTTTGATTAGGATAAATAGTGTATCCAGTTGTAGAGAAAGAAAAATTACAAATAGCATCACTGATTCCTTCCCCACCACCAAAAGTAGGATCAAAGGGCTCATCATAATAACCCGTATCCATTAGTCCAGTCCCGGTATTATCTATATTTCGAAAATTATCTTTATAACTTAAATACCCACTAGAACATATTGGACTAATGTATTGCTCTCCTTCGTAATATTCTGATTTTGTTAAACTTAATAATCCATATTCAGTACTATAAGATAGATTATCACTAGTGGAAGAATAACCTCCATAATTTGAAAAAGGAAAACTTGCACTGTCTAATTTACCTCTATAATAATAAATATAGAAATTACTAATATCCCATAGATAAGACTCACAGTTATTATGTAAACAAGTTAAATATGTACATATTACAGAAGGATAAGAAGGATATGTTATTTCAACACTATATAATTTATAATATCTATATGTTCTAAAGATTGTGTTTGGATCTCTAACAAAATCTATATAATAGTTGTAACCGCCATACTCCGAATATCCGGTAGGTACTGGATAAGATCCGGTTAGATTTACTAGGAATGTATTAACATTATTAAAACATCCGTCACATCTACAACAGTGTTGACATTCTCCGCATTTTGAGCCTAACATAAATCCACCAGCAACTGTCCCAATAGCTGATAGAGTTTCTATATTGAATAAATAATCCATATTTCCTCTTCTTAGCACTCCGCAGCGATTAAGTAATAGTTTCCATCTTGATGATGACTTATGCTACACCATTTACCACTAGGAATATTTGCATAGTTATTGTACGCATACATATAAAACTGTTTATTCAGCCAATTATCTGGAACATAACCACTCACGTTGTAGCCAAAATATCCAGTCTGTGGAGGTAACTCAATCACCGAAGTATAACCAAAAGGAGAATAATAATAATTATTATCGTATCTACTGAGCGGTAATTTTTGATAAGTTCCTTTATTCCAAATTCCTGTTGTTTTACACATCAATGCTGATGTATTATTAACAGATGATACTACCCACTGATCTCTTATATAGGTAAACATACCCATTTGTCCTGGGATCAAACCAAATCCTAGTGGATTATTAAATACGCCAGATATATATCCAGAATATATAGGCCAAGGATATGGGATATCCCTACTATAACTATCAATTAATAAAACTATTCCAGTTTTTGCTACTCTATATTGAGATCCATTGAAAAAAGGAGAAGGATGATATTCTTGCATACTAATATCATATATCATACCAGATGTTGATATATTGTTTCTACTAATAGGCTCATAATAACCTAAACTTTCATCATAATAACATAATAATTTAGCGCCACTAGGCGCACCGTAAGATGCTGTACTATCTTTAACAAAAACTAATCTTTTTTCTCCACTAGCAAGAGGACTGCCACTATCAACAACGTTTAAGTATCCTCTAGCAGCAAAATTAGGCTTTAGATCATCTTCTAGTTTTACAGAAACAAATTTAGGTTGTGGTGATGACCATACTTTGCGTTCTTGATTCCATCTTAGATCAACGGGGCCAGCAACCCATGTGTCTGGTCTTAATCCCCAACCACTAGCAAATGTATTTTCTTTATAGGCGTCGGTCCATCCTGTGCCGGGAACCCATGTTTGATTTTTACCGAGAATAGTCCCACTAAAAGAAGCACTATAAGATCCAGTACTATCTGTTTTAGACGAGATCTTCAATGGATTACCGCTGGCATCAATAGATTTTGGATCACCACTACCATTAGGCACAGGGAATCCTTCTGTATCATATCCCCAACCATTAATAACAAGTGGTCCTTTTAGTCCTAGGAATCTATAGTTCATTAAATGGGATGATGGAGTTCTTCCGTTTTCCAAATCAAACTGATAACTATTCCAGTCTAAGTTTGAGGAAGCGAAATTCTGATCTAAATATCCGCTATCATCCAACGCTAAATTATCATTAAAAGATAATGACCCCTTCATAGGAACTAAACTACGACCAACAACATCTATTTGATGAGCGTTATAGTCACCACTTTGGGCAAATCTATTACGAAGTTCCCCCGTTGGCATAATAAAAGGATTCAAGTCCACATAACTAATCTGTTTTCTTCTCATCTGCTCAATCAGGCCCGACATCTTAGTTAAGTCTCTCACAGTGCCGCTATCTGCCTGACTAGATAATAGATATACGCTACTACTATTATACTTATCTAATGAGCCTGTAGAGTTAATTATAGAAGAAGAAGATTCACAATTATTGCAATATTTTGATATTCCACTCTCTGTATACGCCTTAGTACCGTTACATACTGGACAATATGCTGTAATATACTTCTTAAAAGCCGTAGTAGAACCATTAAGTGTCGGATAAAAAGATACTGGAGACAATAATCCATCTAGACTCATAATAGCTTTAGATGCATATTGATTATCAAACTCTTGTGGTAATTCTCTAGCATCTTGCAGAGTAACAATAGAGTTTTGTTTTAGTGAATCTCTTGTCCATGAACCATATTTAAATCTGCCGGGCGACCCAGATGCTTTGGGACTGATATAAGGATAAGAATATCCTACCAAAATACCCATAGGAGAATATTCATTTAACTTTGATGTTTTATAATTAAAATTATTAACCGTTGGAGAGCTACTTAATGCCAGCATTTTTGCTGCTACATTTTTTACCTTTTGATTAATATCTCTATTTAGTTTAATGGTTGTTCTAGCACTATTTTGTAGCTTATCAGCATTTTCTTTATTAAATAGTGAGAACTTACGAGTAAATGTTCTAAACGTATATGTTGTTGTTGGTCCCTGCTCACTAATCTGAACTTGAACATTGCTAATTGTAGGACCGTTAAATGTATCAGCCGACGCTTTTAGTTCATCTCCCAGTTTTAACAGGGGGAGGCCATAGGTTACTAATTGACCTTCTTCAGTTGTAATATTGTAATTATTTTCAGAACCAACTAATTGCAGGGCTGCTTCGTCTAGTACTCTCATACCACCATAGTTCCAAGGAACAAGTCCCTCATTAACTTCTACTTTTGTTCCTCCAACTAGGTTTTCCAACCTTGTTACTGCATTATTAGAAAAGATGGTATTAGCGGCACGATCAGGAGTACTAACCCAGGGTCCATAAACAGAGTTATTGAATTGAATCGGAACTCCAACAAATGCTGGCATAGCCGCTTTAGGGGCGATACTAATATTGTTATATTGTTTATTTCCAAAGTCTTGAGCAAATGGCGAAGGAGTGCTATTGTTGTTAAACAAAGGAATAAGGGATAGTATTTTCTTTCCTACAGATGCTGAAACCCCTGTATATTTACTAGCGAGGAACTCTACCGCCGCAGTTGTCACATTTAATGCTTCTGGGTAAACAGGATTTAGATGAATACCTTCGCTTTTCACTATGACTTTTGCAGTTAGGGTTCCTCCGACATAGTATGGCACAATATTCTTTTCTACTGTTGCTTTTGTATATAGTTTATATGCCGGTATATTGTAAGTACCAAATGCGTCAGGAACAGTAGAACCAACGCCCACAACATACTGATTATTATCTGGAGTTATACTTAAAGAGGGCTCATAAAAACTACTTAGTGCCGATGATCCACCAGCAAAACTTAAACCAGCTTTTAGATAAGCATCATGTTTCCAGAAATTAAACCACTCATTATAATTTGAATTTCCAGCAGCATTAGCCGTCCACCAATTTTTACCATAAGCTTTCTGATAATTAAATTGATAAGTATAGTTATATCCAATTATTGGTTCAATAGATCCATTATCTTGTGTTAAACTATCCATACTAGCACTACCGACATATAAATGATCATCTATTATATTGCCCGGTTCTTCCCAGGCAAAATCTGTTGGTTCATAAGAATAGTATGTTTCTAATGTTCCATCTAGTAAATATAATGGATCATTATTAGAGTCTACTCCAACTTGTATTTGAGGACTAAACTCTCTAGCATCTGTCCAATAAGCTGGTGTTGGAACAGAAACCATAAATTCTTTACCATAATAAGTATTTCCAATATCTCCTAAGAAATTTTGTAATTTAGTCAAAACATCTAATGCTACAGGATTTGCATTATAGTTAGCCTCTCTTCCCATAGGAATAGAGCCGTGGCCGTGTCTTGAATTATTATACTTGTTATAGTTTTCAGAAATACCATTAACCATTAATTTGAATGCGCCATTACCCAAAATAGGATATATAATTTTATCCCATAAATCTAAGCATCCACTAGAACTTCCATTGATTTTAGTATAGTCTTTTATTACAGCAGAGACGAATCCTATGAAAGAGTCTGGGCCTTCCATGGCGGCTCTAATTTCTGTTTCGCTAACATTAACAGTAGAGGGCGTTGCGAAAGAATATCCTATACCCAATCCTATTTCATTATTTGTAAACTGTACTAAATAGTCGGCATCAACTGGCTGACTACTAACAGGGTCCAATCCTTCTGCTCTACGATAAACTTTTCTTACAGCACCAGTAATATTATTGGTTCCAAAATATGGACATATAGCATCCGTATCAGATGCCGCATATAATGTGTTAAGTACTTGCCCAATTGAACCAGCGACTTTTTGTGTAGCTGAAAAATTACCATAAATAGATGATCCCGTTCCCTCCCAATCAGTATCGGAAGTATTAAAGTTTGTTGAATTTGGTAATTCTACTCGACCGTAATATGTTTTTCCACTATCATAATTGGTATAATAAGAAGGATTTCTAGTACTGGTAATATCTGGGTAGCGATAATAACTATATTTTGTTTGATGATCTATAGTAACAAATCCACCAGTGATAGAGTTATATCTTAAAGTAGATTGTTTAAGTGCATATTTTGTAAGCTTAACTTGATATAGTCTTTGTTGCTTTCCACCAATAATCATTGTTCTTACTGGATCAGAAGAATTATAGGACTTACCCTTAGAATATTCAGTAACATTAGTTCCTAGTGATGCAGCATATGAGATAAAACTATCGACTGCTCCATCATACGTTTGACCAAGTGTAGATACAGTGTTGACTGTAATGACTGGGGCTATTAATCCAGACGATATAGATAATGATAAACTGATAAAGAACTGTCGGCCTGTACTTGAACAAACCGAACTAATAAAATCCTGTAGGGACATTGTGCTTTGAGAAATTCTCATGTAGGATAACAGTGAAGATATCTCTATATCACTTAATGCAGAAAGATCGACTCTGTATCCTAGTCTATATTGTCCATAACCATCTTGTTGTGGGTATATTAAACCCATATTATAAGAATTAATAATAACAGAACCATTACTCTTGAGAGTAGGCATTCGTCCTATTATTCTTGCAAAAGGTGAGAACTTATAAATATTATTGTTGGGTGAGGATGAACTTAATAAAGCGTCCACGGCTGTTATTACATTATTTGCTGGTATGCCTTCTGAATTTCTTCCAGAATATCCATATAAAACAGGAATAGCTTGAGATAATCCTAGTGCTTCTAAATAACCATAAACATTAATAACATTAGGAGTATTACCTTCTGCTATTAATCCTTGATAGCTTTCTCCAGCAGTATTTCTAGCATAGCCAGGAAAACCATAAGAATCTCTTGATCCATTATTATAAATACGAAAAACTGTACCACTATAACTATCTAGAATTAAATTAGTTTGGTTTAATAAGTGTGTGGGTGATTCTATAATAACAGTCCATATTTTAGTTCCCCCAGCACCACCATTATTACTATAGTTCTGTACCACTCCATTGAATTCAAAATTATCAAATTTAAAATATACAGCACAACCAAGGATATCAATATTATTACCATAAAAACCAGGATCAGGGCCATAGTGATACTTAGATATTAAAGAAGATCCATATGGTACATAATAAACTTTACCGGGTATTAATGAATTACCATCAGAATCTTTTTGAAAACTATCTGCGGCTCTACTAACTAGATAATCATTATTTGTACTATTTGTAGCGGGTCTAGTAACAGCATTTCCCGCTCCGTCTGTAAAATATGGATAATCGCAAGAATCTTCTATTATTTCAACAGTTAGTCTACTAGATTCACCCGTCCAAGCTAAAGAAGCATTATAGCTTTTAACAGTACATCCTAAAAATAATGTCTGAGCATATTTACTTCCATTACATAATACATATGTTTTAGAAGAACCACCATTTTGTCCATCTCTAATAATTGTTGTCATATATTATGCGCATCCTGTCGAGTATACCCAAGATATATCCCAGCTAAATCTTCCTTCCATCGGACTCCATACCTGATTATTTGAAGTTATAAATACTACTCCCGTATTAGATATACCGTAACTACTTGTTGGTGTCAAGGTAGCAAACGCAACAGGAGCTACTGGTTTAAAAGATTCGATCAACTGTGTCAATTGTTTAAATTCTGCCCTGTTCTTGTTAATTACGCAGTCCGGTGATTGTGGGTGAGCTTGGTTGTATCCAGTTGGTGCTGGATAAACTATCTCAACATTCACTCTTCTTTCGCTCTTAGAATTTCCTACCTTTTCCAAAATCGGTCCTAGTGGGCGACCTAGTACAAAAACGTCCGCTATCTGATCGCTAGCCATATTATCCGTTACTGTTATTACACTAGATAATACCCCGGATAACCATGCACCGGGCTTATTATTGTAGGAAACATTATAAGAAACTGTTCCAGCAATAGGATTTAATGTTTCTGAATAACTAATCGGAGTTATATTTAGTGGACTAGGAGTTGTTCCGATCCATTGTACTGGTAAACTTCTGCCCGCTGGAGCAGATGGATTTGGAACAGAAGATAGAGCTTGGCTAGCCCTCTGATATAAGAACGGCTTGACTCCAGAAACATAAGAACCTAGGGCATTAAAGTATTTATTATTTGAAGATGTTTGATTACCAAAGTTTTTCTTAAACAAGCCGGATATATTTCCTGTCATAGCAACATCGGGAAAAACGCTAAAACCAGCACTAGCTTCCTCTAGACCTTTGATTGTACCCTGTACTGTTACAGTTTTAATAGTTTTATCGTCTGTACTAATTTCCCAGGTAAAATCTTCAGTATACTTAACTCCTGTTCCTAGAGCCAACCAAGTGTCGCTTAAACTATATGTTCCAGCACTAATTGTGGAATCTATAGTTCTCATATGATTATATAGTCTTAATCCTTCTGATGTTGCTGCATTATAAATACCTATTCCAGAAGGAGAAGAAGATGATGTATAGACGCTATTTGCCTTATTTAAGACCCATTTGGCCGCTTGAGCATATGCCTGTGATCTTGATGATCCTGTGTCTAATGTGTGTCCGACAGCACTAATTTTATGACTAATTCTGTATTGCAGGAAATTGGTAATATTATATCCTGTTGATAAGATATTCATCTGGGTTAATGAAGGTGGTTGGGCTGTTGATACGCTACTATTATTGAATTCATATATTCTAGAATTAGTAGTACTATTATAATAAGCAACTTCATCTAAGGGTTCTACGGTCCATGATTCGTCAAATGATTCAATAAGCCCATTACTGACAT
>Ga0007795_10000523_pt1 | contig 12417 bp, 11 predicted proteins | sample CryBogmetaGMA1M_FD_60369 | JGI IMG/M metagenome (GOLD analysis project Ga0007795, IMG submission 60369) | Freshwater microbial communities from Crystal Bog, Wisconsin, USA - MA1M | ecosystem: Environmental > Aquatic > Freshwater > Lake | place: Crystal Bog, Wisconsin, USA | collected 2009-07-06
TTAAACAATGAACGCTGGTCTGAATTATCTGGCATTTATAAAATCTGGAAAGAGGCACCATCCGCCTATGTGGGCTTTTGTCACTACCGGAGGATTTTCGATTTAAGGCCGGGTGCTACGATTGCAGAACGTTTTTCGCGTATTTCTCTCGCTCAATTTCCTCAGATGGCGGCGGCTTACAATGATACCCTTCAGCCATTATTGGCGCAGGATACGTTGTTGCTGCCAAAGCCGGAAATTGTCGAAGGATCGCTGTTTGATCAATATCATATGAACCACAACATCAATGATCTCTGCCTCACGCTCAAAATTTTAAACCGCGAATTTCCGGAGCTGTCAGACGCTGCGCAGACGATTTTTCACTCAAACGAGCTGTTTGCCAACAATATGTTCATCACAAATTGGACGAATTTCGACGAGATTTGTCAAATCTGGTTCAAGGTTTTGACGGCTTTCGAAGAACAAAAGCCAGTGCCCAACGCAAACCGGTATCAAAGACGGGATATTAGCTTTCTTGCCGAGAGGATTTTTACGATTTGGGTCAACTATAAAAAATCACAAGGGGCAACGATTCGATCTATTCCCTTCTTCCATATTGACTATCCTGAACTGGATAATTCCAGCTGGACGCTCAATGGCTAAGCATATAACTCCCTAAGATCTTGAATTCATTAGCTTGAGCGATACCAATTCGCTGTAATACTGCAATTCGTCAGCGCTCAGGCTTTCAAGCCAATTCTGGCAGATGGACCAGTCGACATAGGGCTTGGCGCCTTCGGGTGGTACCTCGCCCTTCTCGCGGTAAACGCCTTCGAACATGCACAGATAATTGACCGTCCGGCGATCGGTCGAGATCATCGGCTCGGGGTAGCGGCTCTGGAGCATGAGCTTGAAGATATGATCGCCGAAACTCGAGAGTTGCCGCGGTATTTGGCTCCAATAATGCAAGAGGTGGAAGGCCCGCGGTAAGAAGAGATAACAGTTGGTATCGACATGACCGCCATAGGGGATATCCGCCGGCGTTACCGTTTCCATCACGCTGTGATCGGGGCGAACAAACCGGCGTTGGGCGACAATGAACCCGGCGCTCGGGTGCCGCTTTGCGGTATTGAAGCATAGTTCGATATGGTCATCGTCGAACCAATTATCGGCGTCGAGAAAGGCAATCGCCGTGTAGTTCTCGGCGATACCCAGTAAGGCGCCAAGCCCACGCGCTAGATTACCGTAGTCACCGTGTGCCTGATCCAGTTTAACGTGGCGTACGGGCGCTTCATCCAACCATGTTTGGGGAAAACCATCAGCGACGAGCACATGGTCCGATGGAACGGTTTGGCGCTTCACACTGGCGATACAATGTTCGATCATGTCACGTCCCTCTTTGTAATAGGGAGTGACAACTAAAATCTTTTCAGTGTTGCTGACGTTATTCATGCCGACCAAGAGGTTAAATTCGAATCGAGCATCAATAGATATCAGCCCATTTTTAAGTCAATCTTATCCCGGATAATTCGACCTATTGTCGTTTCATTGAGAAGAATACCGAATTCATCGCTGACCAATCCAACCACCTGTTTCCGAACCACCCGGTTGTTGGATCCGTTCAATAATCTTTCACGAATAATGGTGCTTAACTCGATGAGCTTGAATTCATTAAGTTTTGGCTTCCGGCCGGTGGGCTTATGGGTTTTTAGCCCGTCGGGCCCGCTTTCGTTGAACCGCAAAATCCAGTCGCGGATCACTTGCGGAGTAACGCCTACTTGTTCGGCAGCTTTCGAATTCGTTGAGCCAGCATAGATCGCGCATAAGGCACTCAAACGCTTCCGCTGTTCTGGGTCATCCACAGCGCGCAAGACCTTTTGCAGGGAAGCCTCTGTATAGTCATTTCGTAATTTTATGGCTGCTACCATCTGAACGACCTCAATCTGTAGCTTTAAAGACGGCTTTGAGGTCGAATAATTTAGAGCTCTGGGACAAACTTTATATAGGACGTTGATCAATATAAGTTTTGTTAGAAGGGCCATTATCCGAACTGAGTTCGGCTTCATCGGCGGTGCTGTATTGCAAGAAGAGTATGGAGCTTCGTGGTGGTCGGCGCTATGTTCATCCGGTGGCGATGTAAGCCCCTGAATGGTGAGGATATTTCAATGTCGGACGTCTATGCCCAACGCGGCTATCGGGATGATTTGGTTGGCTTTGGTGCAAAGCCCGCGCTTGTGGTCGTTGATTTTCAGCGGGGCTTCACCGATTCCCGTTTTCCGATGGGCGGCGCGCCCATGGTGGATAAAGCAGTTGAGTCAACGGTCCGTGTGATGCGAGCGGCGAAAGCTGCTGGTGTCCCCATTATCGCATGTGTCATTGCCTTTGATGGCCGCAAAAGCGCTCCGTTGTGGAAAATTGCTCCCGTTCTCGATTTGCAAGCAGGCACGGAAGAGACGGAACTTGATCCCCGCATTGCAGCGGAAGGCCCCGATGTTGTGTTGAGCAAAACGGCGCCATCGCTGTTCTTTGGCACGCCCGCGGCCGCCATTTTAACCCGCGAACGCGTTGATACGGTGATCGTTACAGGGTGCATCACATCAGGCTGCGTTCGCGCAACCGTGATTGATGCGTTCTCCCTCGGCTTTAGGGTGCAAGTCGCGCAAGACTGTTGCGGGGATCATGACCAGATAGCCCACGACCAGAACCTTGCCGATGTAGCGCGCCGCTATGCCGACATCATCGACGCTGACACCGCAATTGGCGCAATCGATCAGTGGCGATCGGTGAACGACCGCGACTGATCGGTTCAGCGTTTGGCGTTTCAGGCCCGCGCGAGTTCTGCCCGGCGGGTCTGGGTCTTGGCCGCATTGACAGCATAGCCATACCCATCGTCGACGTCGTCAAACACCACGCCATACACTTCGAAGGCGTGTTCGACACTGATGAAATCATCCAGAACATCGTCGAGCACCTTGGCTGGATCGCGTTCCAACGGGCTTCCATAACCACCGCCCGATGGCGAGAAATACGACACGACATCGCCCTCATCGACGCGCAGGCCGGAGAATTTGGCATAGGCAGAGCGCTTCTTTGATGGGTCGAAAATATTGTCGACTTCCATTTTCCCAACCATGCCGGGATGTCCGCCAAACACGCCCCATGGCGCGTCCTCATGGCGATCCGATTCATGGGTGACGAAGCCCGGCGAGAGGAAGCGCTGGGATTTCACGACACCAGCCCCACCACGGAATTTGCCCGCACCCGGGAACACATCATCGCGGATTTCGTATCGGTCGCAAATCAGCGGCAAATGCATACCAAGATCTTCAAGCGGGTTGTTGCGCGTGTTGCGCATCAATTCTTCAATCGTATCCGGTCCGTCAGAGGTCGAGCGCGCGCCCATCGCCGCTTCGTTGACTTCCAAGAACACCCAGTAATCGCCACTCGAACGGACGCCCGAATAGGCGGCGAAGGAGAGGGTGGCCGAATTACCTGCGGTGGCTTTGTCGGGCACCACAGGTGCGAGCGCCTTAATGATCAAATCCACAACGCGCTGGATCTGGCAGAAGCGGGCTTCGGCGGCTGCTGGCGCGATGGGGTTGAAGATCGAGCCAAGCGGGGCCGTCACTTTCACAGGCCGGAACGAACCTTCATTCGCCGGAATCGGGTCGGCCAAGGTATAAGTATCGAGCAACAGCGCGCGGAAAGCGAAGTAGCACGCCACTTTCGTTGAGCCCTCAAAGGGCACGTTGAAGGCGGTCGGCACCTGCGGTGATGAACCGGTTAGATCAACCTCGACCCCATCGCCGCGTACTTTGACGGTAACCTTAATCGGCAAGGTCACACCGCGGTTGCGACCATCATCATCCAAAAAGCCTTCGGCCGTGTAGTCGCCATCCGGAATTTCCGAAATCGCCCGGCGCAGCATCGACTCAGAATAATCCATCAACTGATGGCACGATTGGACAACGGTCTCTTTGCTGTAGGTGGCCAGCAATTCCTGGAAGCGGCGCACGCCCAGTTCAGCTGAGGCGATTTGCGCCTCAAGATCGCCCATCACGAGGCTCGGCACGCGGGTGTTGTCGCGAATATAACGCCACAGCGACTCGTTGCGTACGCCTTCATTGTAAAGCTTCAAGCCATTCAGCAGCATCCCCTCGGCATACATATCCGGCACGTCGATGATTAGGCCCGGCGTGGCCGCGCCAATATCGACATGGTGGGCGGTATTGCCGGCAAAGCCAACCAATTCGCCCTCGTAGAAGACCGGCATCACAATCGCGATATCCGGCGAATGGCTCGCGCCATAATAAGGATGGTTGTGGATCACGCAGTCGCCCGGCTTCCACGCATCCAGCGGGATCGTCTTTTCAATACCGCGCAAATAGCCGGGCAATGAGCCGATATGCATCGGGGTTGAGTCCGACTCGCACAGCGTGTTGAAATCCTTATCGAAGAGGCCCGCTCCAAGATCCTGACTTTCGCGGATAATCGAGGAATAGGACATACGGTACAGCACATTGCCCATCTGTTCGGCAATGGCGTGGAGGGCTCCTGCAACAACTTGCAGGGTGATGGGATCGACTGTCTTGCTCATGGGATCAAACCTTCTAAGGAAACAGGATCAAGACCGGGCGACGTGAATGTCGCCATAGGTAAGAACGGTTGCGAGGTAGCCGGGCGGCACAAGCGTCGTCGAATTGTGCTGCACGATCAAAGCGGGGCCAGAGACGGTATCGCCGTCTTTCAACTTGCCGCGTGCGTAACGGGTCGTCGGCGTTGGCTTGCCATCGTCGAACACCGTGTCACGAACATAAAGCTTGGCCGCTTCCGGGTTCTTTTGGCCACCCTTTTCGAGCTTCGGCAATTTGAGCGTCTCGACATTGGCCGTCGCCACCACACGCAACGTTACGACCTCGACCATCTGGTCCTCAAAGGCGTGGCCATAAACCTGCTTGTGCACGTTGAAGAAGTTCCGGATGGCAACGTCAACATTGCCCTTCGTCAGCGCTTCAGCGGGCAATTCCGCCCGCAATTCGAAGCCTTGCCCGACATAGCGGCACTCGGCAATTTTCGTGAATACTTGTTCAACAGCGGGAATGGCATCAGCATCGAGCTGTGCCCTGGCTTCCGAGATGAGCTTGTCGAACGAGGCGTTGATCGACGCAAACTCTGCCTCGCCTGCCGTGTTCAGAACCGTCAACACGGAGCGGGTAAATTCGTACCGGAGTTCGGTCACAAGCAGCCCCATCGCAGCCGTAATACCGGGATGAGCCGGAGAGATCACGTCCTTCGCATGGATCATTTCAGCCAATGCCACAGCATGCAGTGGTCCTGCACCGCCAAAGCCCATTAGCGTGAAGTTTCTCGGATCAACGCCCTTGGCGACCGAGTTCGAATTAATCGCCAACGCCATATTGTTGTTGATGATCTTTAAAATGCCGATGGCGGCATCCGTTACCGACAGACCGAGCTTTTTGGCAATATGCGTATCAACCGCCGTATGCGAAAGGCTGCCTTCAATCTTCAGGTCACCGCCTAAGAACTGGTCGATATCGAGGCGACCAAGCACCACTTGTGCGTCGGTAACGGTTGGCTCCGTCCCGCCTTTGCCGTAGCAGGCTGGGCCCGGTACAGCGCCTGCCGAACGCGGGCCAACGCGGAACGCACCACCCGCGTCGATATAGGCGATCGAACCACCGCCCGCACCAATCGCGTCAATGTCGATCATGGGAACGAGCACCGGCAGACCGGCCACTTCCGTATCGCGTGGGTTTTTCACCCGCAGCTCGCCCTTCTCGATCACGCTGATATCGGCGGAGGTGCCGCCAATATCAATCGTAATCACATTCTGCTTGCCACTGTTCTCACCCGTCCAGCGGCCGCCCATCACGCCGCCAGCGGGGCCTGACAACAAGAGGCCGATCGGCAGCTTCGAGGAATTGTCGATGGTTGAAATACCGCCATTCGACTGCATGATGCGAACGGATGCCTTCACGCCTGCATGGCGCAAACGGCCTTCGAGATTATTCAGATAGGTCGAGGTCTTGGGACCAATATAGGCGTTCATCGCACACGACGAGAACCGCTCATATTCGCGCATCACATTAACGACCTCTGACGAGGTGCAAACAAAGGCATTCGGCATCGCTGCCTTCACAATCTCTTTGGCCTTTTGTTCGTGCACATCGTTCAAAAAGGAGAACAGGAAGGAGATCACCACCGCATCCAGCTTGCGCTTGGCGAAAAGGTCGGCGGCCTGTTTGACCTCCTCAAGATTAAGCGGCACCTCGATGTCACCGGTTGGCGGCATCAGTCGCTCGGTAACGGCAATGCGGTTCCGGCGCTTAACGAGGGGCTTTGATTGCCAAGGCACATCAAATTGCAACGAGAAATTATGCGGCCGTTTGTGGCGACCCATATGCATAATATCGCGGAAGCCCTTGGTGGTGATCATGCCGACTTCGGCGCCGTTGCGCTCAATGACCATGTTGGTCGCAACCGTCGTGCCATGAAACACGAAGTCGATATCGGCTGGCTTCACATCGGCATGACCGCAAATCTCAACAATGCCGCGCACCACGCCTTCTGACTGATCCGCTGGCGTGCTCGATACTTTGTGCACAAAGACCTGTTGGTCTCCACCCGGCAGGCTACGTTCCAGCACAATATCGGTAAAAGTGCCGCCTACATCCACACCAACACGTATCATTGCAGCCCTATCCTCTTATCTGGATCAATCGAAGCGTTGAACCTGGGTAAAGTCCAACAATTGGCAGTCTGACATCGCCCTATTACGGCAATCAGAATTTCGAATTGCAAGTAGAAATCTGATCGCCGTAAAAAAAGAGACCAAGTGTCACAGTATGATGAACACCGGAATGTAGGCTTATCCCTGAACCGAATTCAGATATTCCACGCAGCGGTCCACTGATTCCACATCGGCGAATTTCGCGTCAATATCATAGAGGTTCCACGCCACCGCACCCGGTACGCGGTCCCCGATGCATTCACGAACCGCGATGGTGCGGAAGCCCTCGGCAAGCCCATCACAAATCGTGGTCCGAACGCATGCGGTTGCCGTCACGCCGGTGACAAGAATGGTGTCAACGCCGCATGAGCGCAAGTAACCCGCAAGCGGTGTGCCGCTAAACGAGCTAGCACGCTTTTTCATCATGACATATTCGCCGTCGATTGGCGCAATGCGGGAATCAATGGCCCACAAATGTTCGTCCTTCAGATTGACCGCTTCAACCGGGATTTTGTGATGCCACATGCCCATATCGGTAGTTGGATCGTTCACGTCAGTGTTCTGGTAGGCCGTCGTGACATGAACAACCACATGGTTGTTGGCGCGGCAGGCCGCGAGCAAACGCTGCATGCCCGGAATGATCTGTTCGTCAATGTTCTCGCAGGTGAAGGGGTTGCCCGGACGGGTCCAAGCATTGGCGAGATCAACACTGATGATCGCTGGCTTTTTGCCAAAGCCGATGCGGCGCTGAAACCCACGCGCTTTGTAAACAGCGGTGCTGGCGTCAAAGGCCTGCTGCAAAACCTTGTCGAGATCTTTCACATCAATGGTCATGGTGTCCTCATTCTGTTGGGAGATTGTATGGCTTTTCGATTAAGGCCCTTGCACCGCAGTCGAGCCCGATCCCGCTTGCTCGGCAAGAACGAATAAGTTCAATATTCATGCTGAATTTGCATTAATCGACCATTTCGTCATACTCGTTCAACACGAGAGAAGGCGGGCCAGACCATGCGCGACCGATTGCCTGAAATGTCAGATATTCATGCGTTTCTGCTGATCGCGGAGGAGTTGAGCTTTCGCAAAGCGGCAGATAGGCTCGATATTGATCAATCGGTTTTAAGCCGCCGGATCCGCAATTTTGAATCGCGGATCGGGTTCCCTTTGTTTTTTCGCACAACGCGCGATGTGGTGCTGACCGAACCCGGCCGCGTGATGCTGGCGCGGTTAAAGCCGATGATCGGTGAACTCGGGCATCTGATTGCCGATGCTCGCTCAGTGGCCGAAGGTTCAACCGGCAGGCTTCGGATGGCCTATATGTCCTTTGCCGCTACGCAGCTAATGCCCGATTATGTCCGTCGTTTTTCCGCAGCCCACCCAAAAGTAAGCCTTGAACTTAATTATATGCCGACCAGCGCGCAAAAAATCGCGCTGGAACGGGAGGAAATCGACGTCGGTCTTTTGCTGGGGCCGGTGGACGATCCGGGGTTGGACTCTGTACCTGTCGCGCATGAGCGCCTAACCTTCGTGTCGCGGCGCGATCATCCGCTCGCATACCTTCCCGAAATCCGGATGGCCGATATTGCTGCGTGCCCGCTGGTTTTAGGCGACACGCAAGAATGGGAATTGTTCAGACGGCTCTTAGAACGCCCCTTCAAAGCCCGTGGTCTGTCCTTGCAGGTGACCTATGAGGCGGCGAGTGCGATGGGAATTTTGGGATTGGTGGTAGGTGGCCTGGGAGCAACCATTCTTGTTGAAAGCACTTCGGCGATTCTGCCACCGACGTTGCTTGCTCGTCCCATCGCTGATTGCGAGGAGGCGGTTTCCACCATGCTCGCGTGGAAGCGTGGGCATGCTTCGCCTGCCTTGCGGCACTTGCTCGCCCTCTCGCGCCATGGCACCTTGTCGAACTTCATGAAATAGATGGTTTCTTATGGTTTCGATGGTGTAACCCATCGCCTGATGAGTCATGCGTGAAAGGAGCGGGTGCGATGGATGATGTAGAATTAAAGACACGATTTGCAGCATGGATCGGAAAGCGTATTGAGCGAACCGATTGCGTCGATCAGCGCCTCGTCGATCAATTCACGGTGATGTTGGATCCCTATCTGGCCAAATCCTGTCCCGTTCCACCTGGCATTTTTTGGTGCCTTTCTCCCGATTTGGCACCGGTGGATCAATTGGGTGGCGACGGCCATCCCCGCACTGGCTTATTTATGCCCGATTTACCCTTTCCTCGCCGAATGTGGGCGGGTGGTGAACTGATCTTTCACGCCGATTTCCCGCTCGACAAGCCGATCACAAAGACCACTACGATTGAGGATATCGCCGTTAAAACCGGTAAAAGCGGGCAACTCGCTTTCGTCACCGTGCGGCATCATTATCGGGACGGGGAGCAGCTTCTCCTCGATGAGCGCCAAGATATCGTCTATCGCGAGCCCGCGCCTTTGGCACCCGCGCAACCCTTAGCTCAAGAGCAACCCTCATCTGATTCACCCGACCGTTGGACAGTTGAAGCCAGTTCCGTTTTGCTGTTCCGCTATTCGGCGCTCACCTTTAACGGACATCGCATCCACTATGATTTTCCCTATGCAACGGGGGTGGAGGGTTATGCCGGCTTGGTGGTGCATGGTCCTTTGCAAGCAACCTTGATGCTCAATCGTGTGGCCACCCACCTTGGGCGAATGCCTAAGCGATTTGCTTATCGTGGCCAAAGCCCGCTGATCAGTGGCCCATCTTTTCATGTCGAAGCCATCACCGATGCCGAGGCTAAAATGAACGCGCGTGTTGTGTCATCCGAAGGGATCATCACGATGGTTGCGCAGGCGGAGCCATGATCCAGCCGACGGGGCTCCATGACTTGCTAACAGAGAAAGATTGGAAGAGGCTTATCGGCGATGCACTTCGGTGCCGGTCATCAACATCAGGACATTCATCATGGTTCAGCGTATTATCGATCTCAGCCTCCTCATCGAAGACAATATGCCGGCGCATAAGCTGTTTCAGCGGCCGATCTACGCCGTACATATGAGTCACGAATCCGCCAAGGCCTTCAATCTTGGCGTTCCAGGCGATGCGATGACCTTTCAGACTAATTTTATCGCTACGCTGGACCATGTTGGAACCCATGTTGACGCCTTCCGCCATGTGAGTCCAACGGGACAAGCGGTCGACGAAATGCCGCTCGATTTGTTCATGGGCAAAGCCGTCTGTTTTGATTTGCGCCACATTGGCGATCTTGAAGACATCACCGAAACCGATATGGCGGAAGCCGAAGCGAAGAGCGGTGTGAAGATTGATGGCCATATTGTGTTATTGTGCACGGGATTTCACCAACGCAATTATCCTTCAATCGATTCCGTATGGAAAAACCCGCAGCTAACGGTGGGCGCAACGCATTGGCTGCATGACCACGGCTCCCGTATGCATGGGGTCGAAGGTCCATCAACCGACAGGCCAACCGACAATATTTTTGCCCAGCACCGCCTGTGCCGTGATCTGGGCATCAGCCATTGGGAGTGGCTGGTGAACCTCGAGGCATTGATCGGCAAGGGCGAAGTGCAATTTTTTGGCGTTCCTCTCAAATTCAAGGGCGGTTCGGGCTCGCCCGTCCGCGCCTTCGCGCTCGTCAACGACTGACGCGCTTTTTGACGCCCATCTCGCCTCACTACGGGGATTGAAATGAATGATTACTCGCCCCTCTCGGCGTACGATCTGGCGCGTTTGATTGCAGCCAAGGCGATATCGCCCGTGGAAGTAGCCCAAGCAGCGCTTAATCAAGCGGAAGAGACTCAAAATACGCTCAACGCATTTTTCCATTTGATGCCTAGAGAAGCCATTGATGCGGCAAAGCGAGCGGAAAAAGCCGTGTTGCAAGGCGAAAAACTCGGCTTGCTGCACGGTGTGCCCTTCTCGGTTAAGGATTTGATCGCGGTGGCGGGTGCGCCCTATGCGTCTGGATCAAAGGCCATGGCGCAGAATAGGGCGAGCGTCGATGCCCCCTCGGTTGAGCGGGCAAAAGCGGCAGGTGCGATTTTAATCGGCAAAACCACAACCAGCGAATTTGGCTGTAAGCCGGTAGGCGATAGTCCCTTGACGGGGGTCACGCGCAATCCTTTCAACCTTGCGAAATCACCGGGTGGCTCAAGCGCTGGCGCGGCCGCTTCTGTTGCCGCAGGCATAACGCCGTTCGCTTTGGGTACGGATGGCGGCGGATCGATCCGGATTCCTGCCAGTTTCTGCGGACTTGCTGGGATCAAAGCGCAGTTTGGCCGCGTTCCCGTCTGGCCGACCTCTGCCACACCAACATTGGCGCATGTCGGGCCAATTGCCCGGACGATGCAAGATGCAGCCATGCTGTTGACCGCAATTGCGGGTTATGACGAGCGGGATCCAGCGAGTGTCTCTGAAGCGGTTCCGGATTTCCTCGGTGCTCTCAAAACCGATCCCTCCGGCCTGCGGATCGCCTTCAGTCCAACGCTTGGCTATGCACGGCCTGATCCTTCGGTTATGGCGGTCGTTGAACATTCCGCCCGCATCTTCGAAAGTCTCGGCTGCACGGTCGCGCGCGTTGACGCGGTTTTTGACCGCGATCCTGCCGATCTGTGGACGGCTGAATTCTACGCCGGTGTGGGCACCCGGTTGAGAAGCATTGTCGAAAATGATCGCGATCTTCTCGACCCTGCTGTCGCCACCATTCTCGAATCGGCACTCGCTCAAGAGATGCGCGACTACTATGAAAAAGTCTTTGCTCGGTATGCGTTAAGGGATCGGGTACGGACCTTCTTCCAAGATTACGACATTCTGCTTAGTCCAGTCGCACCAGTCGCTTCAATCGATACCGGAAAAGACATTCCCGATCATCTTCTTGATCGCAACCTCGTTTCTTGGGTGTTTTATACCTATCCCTTTAATCTTACCGGCCAACCGGCGCTCACGATACCCGCGGGCACCGACGCGGATGGCATGCCCATTGGCATCCAATTGGTCGGGCGCGCTTTACGAGAAATCGACATCATCGCCGCCGCTTCGGCATTTGAGCGGGCGCGTCCGGCTTCAGCCAACCCGTTTCCCATTCGTCATCGGGCTAGCTGACCGATTTCCGATACGAGTTTTTGATCCATACTTTGCCATCGCGAAGCTCGAGCAGATCGAGGCCATCGACGGCGATCCGTTTGCCATCAGCGCCGGTACCTTTGAAACACCACTCGGTTAATACCCGATCAGGTCCAAGAACCGTTGAGCGGCTGTTCGACCATTCCGCATCGGGATAGGCTGCAAAAATCGCTTCATAGGCAGCCCTTACGGCTACGGGGCCAACATGGCGATTACCAGACGGCGCTGACCCGGCAGAGCCATGAAATTCACAATCATCGGTCGACATCCTTAAAATGGCGTCGATATCGTGGGTATTCCACGCAGCGGAGAAGGTATTGGGATCGAAAGCGGACATTCTATTCTCCTTTAGAGTGAGGGGATTTTTGATGAGGGGTACTTAAGACGAATTTCCAACATAACTCGTCTTGAAATAATCCAGAAAGACCTGGGCAGAAGACGATAATTTTGTGCCGCGCAACCAAGCAAGTCCGACATCCATGGACGGAATTGAGTCCTCAAGGCTTCGCGTTTCGATCCGTTGACCTTCAAGCGACCATGGCCGGTACACCATATCCGATAAAATCGTAACGCCC
>Ga0007795_10000531_pt1 | contig 12348 bp, 8 predicted proteins | sample CryBogmetaGMA1M_FD_60369 | JGI IMG/M metagenome (GOLD analysis project Ga0007795, IMG submission 60369) | Freshwater microbial communities from Crystal Bog, Wisconsin, USA - MA1M | ecosystem: Environmental > Aquatic > Freshwater > Lake | place: Crystal Bog, Wisconsin, USA | collected 2009-07-06
CGGCCGCCGAGCCGACCTTCGAGCCACGGGTAGTCGGCGGCGCGACACGTGCCACAGCCCGCGGCGGCGAGCGCCGAGAGGTCGATCGTCCGCCACGTCTGCTCCCAGAGGTCGCACACGAGAAGCCGGTTGCCCGCCTTGTCGGTGGCGCCGACGAGGAGCTTGATCGCCTCGGCCGCTTCGACGGCCCCCACCACGAGCGCTGCCGGGCCGATGATGCCGGCGGTGTCGCAGGTCGGCAGCACCCCCGGCACCGGCGGCTCGGGGATCAGGCAGCGGAGGCACGCGGTGCGGCCGGGGATGATCGTCATCACGCGGCCCTCCGCGCCGATCGCCCCGCCGTGGACCCACGGGATCGCGTGGCGGCAGGCAAACTCGTTGACCAGGAACCGGGCCTCGAAGTTGTCGGTGCCGTCCACGATCACGTCGACGCCGCCGAGGAGTTCCGTGGCGTTGGCCGCAGTGACGTCGGCGACCACGGGGTCGATCGCCGCGCCTGAGTTGATCGTCGCGAGCCGCCCCGCGGCTGCCACCGCCTTGGGAAGCCCCGCGAGCACGTCGGCCTCGTCGAACAGCACCTGCCGCGGCAGATTCGACCATTCGGGCACGTCGCGGTCGATGAGCCGCAGATGTCCGACGCCCGCGCGGGCGAGCGTCATCGCGACGACGCCGCCGAGCGCGCCGCAGCCCACGACCGCCACACGTGCGGCCGCGAGCCGCACCTGGCCGTCGGGCCCGATCGGTGCAAAGCGCGTCTGACGAGAGTAGCGGTCGGCGTCGAACGGAAGCATGGTGGAAGTGTAACGGGCGGGTCGCGGAGATCCGCGTGTGCAACCCGGACGGGGTCGCCCCCGCCATTTCGCCGGACGTTCGCTGCGGGCTCCGCCCTTCGCTCTCTCCACGCTGGCGGCGCTTCGCCATCCTGGCTTCGCTTGCCAGCGAGGCCGGCGAAATGGCGGGGGCGACCCCGTCCTCCCCACCTACCCGACGCAGTAGCCGGCCCAGTCCCACGGCGGGCCGTCGCTCGCCGCCGGGAGCCGCCAGGCCGCGAGGTCGCGCTGGAGGGCATCGCACGCAGCGCGTGCCGTGGACACAGAGGCGGGGTCGCAACGCCAGGCCACGAGCGGCACGGTCGGCGGCGTGCGCCAGGCGGCGTGCGGCACGCCGCCCCCCGGCAGCATCACGACGAGGAAGTCGAACGGCGCGACCGATGGAGGCGGCGCGGCGTGGCCGTCGACAGCGCGGCCGATCAGCATGGTGCCCCGCACGCCGATGACCGCCGCAACCGTATCGGATGACACGTCCTCCCGCACGATCGCGAGCATCGCCGCCGGGTGCCGCGCCAGCGCCGCCACGCGGGCGGCGGTGAGATCCTCCCCGCCGAGGACCGGCAGCACCGCCAGCCCCTCCGCGTCGGCCCGCGCGAGGTCGGCCTCCGTCACGCCGCTCAGCAGGGCGCCGAGCGTCGCGGCCTTCAGCGGCCCGAGGTCCGCCACGGCCGCCGCGCGGGGCACCCAACGGCGGCCGTCGAGCCAGAACGACCGGCCGCGCACGCCGAGCCGTCGCAGGCCGAAGAGCACGTCGATCCGCCGCGTGCATCCCTCGGCGGCGGCCTCGACGCGGTAGAGGTTCGGCAGGTCGGGCGTCCAGTACGCGGGCTCGGTGAGGATGGCCCGCGAGACGGGCTCGGCATTCGGCGTTCGGCCGTCGAGCGGCACGAGCCGCGCCGTCACGGGCAGCGTGGTGTCACGACCGCGCCGCGGACCGGTGATCGTGCCGACGAGCCGCGCGGCGTCATCCGCGAGCCGCACGTACACCTCCGCCCGCACCTCGTCGCAGCGGCCGAGCACGACGGCCACTTCTGGATGATCCGTGAGTGGCGTCACGCCCCCTCCGGCGCGGCGAACCGTTCTTTCGCCATGTCGGCGAGCTTCTTGAGGTCGAGTTTGCCCGAGCCGAGCATCGGCAGCTCGGGGATCTCGGCGAAGGCATCGGCCCCGGGCACCCAGAGGTTCGGCAGCCCGCGGTCGCCGAGCCGGCGGACGACGTCCCGCGGCTCGAGCGGCGTCGGCAGGTGGAACACCACGAGCCGCTCCCCCTTCGCGCGGTCGGGAACCGCGGTCACCACCGCGATCAGCTCCCCGTCGGCGGCGCCGAGCTCCGCGTTGATCGCCTCCTCGACCGAGAGGTGCGGCACCATCTCGCCTCCGACCTTCGAGAATCGGCTCTCGCGGCCGGTGATCGTGATGAAACCGTCGGCATCGAGCCGGGCGATGTCGCCCGTGCAGTACCAGCCGTTCTTCACGACCTTCGCGGTCAGGTCGGCCCGGTCGAGGTAGCCCTGCATCACGTTGGGCCCCGCGATCCAAAGCAGGCCCTCCTGCCCCACGGGCAGCTCCTCGCCGCCGTCGCGATCGGTGATCCGCGCGCGGGAGCCGAGGATCGGCTTGCCGACGGTGCCCTCGCGGGCATCGACGGGACGTCCCGGCACGTGCCGCGGCGCCGGCACGTTGGCCGCCACGAGCGGCGAGAGCTCCGTGGCGCCATAGGCCTCGCTCGGCCTCACGCCGAACCGCTTCTCGAACGCGTCGCACACCTCGCTGGGCAGCTTCTCCGCCGCGCCGAACACGCACTCGAGCGACGCGAAGTCGTCGGGCGGCGTCCGTCGCGCGTAGATGCGGAGAAAGGTCGGCGTCGCCATGAGGATCGTCGCGTGGTGGTCGCGGGCCAGTTTGCCCACCACGTGGCCGTCCCGCGGGTCCGTGTGGTAGACGACGGCGGGCTCGAGCGTCAGTGGCGTCCAGAGCGTCGTCGTGTAGCCGTACGAATGGAAGAAGGGGAGCACGCCCAGCGCCACGTCGCCCGGGGAGAGGTGGAGCAGGTTGTCGATCGCTCGGACGTTCGAGCCGACGTTCTCCTGCGTGAGGACGACTCCCTTCGGATCGCCGGTCGAGCCCGAGGTGAAGATCACCGTGAGCACGTCGTCGGGCCGGATGCGGTCGAGGCCGAGCGAGCGCTCGAGCATTCCCAGCGGCATGAGCCGCGCCTGCACGAAGGCCATCGCCTTGTCGACGGCCGTCGCCAACTTTCGCAGCTCGCCGGCATCGAGGAGCTTCGTGCCCACGTCGAGCTTCACGCGGCCGAGAAACGCCGGGCTCGAGACCACGTGCCGGAGGCGGGCCCGCTCGATGCACACGTCGAGGATGCCCTGCGACGTCGTGTAGTTGAGGTTCACCGCCACCTTGCCCGACAGGGCGAGGGCCGCGTTGACGATCGCCGCGCCGGCCGTCGGCGGGAGCAGCACGCCCACCATCTTTTCGTCGGGGCCGATCACGCGGTCGAGCACCCGCTTCGCCACGAGCGTGCGCAGGAGCAGGTCGCTTCCCGTCAGTCGGGTGCCGAGCGAGTCGGCCATCTTCATCCGCTTCCCGGCGGCACGGCAGGCGCGGAGCATGAGCCGCTGGAGGACGACGGGGCCGTCCGCAGGAGACGGTCGGAACTCCGGCATGGTCGCTCGCGATCGCCAAGGCGGGGGAATTGGCGGGGCTCGTTGCCCCTCGGACGACCGCCATTAGAATCGCGTGGTGCCGGTGTGAACAGCCAAATGGCCCGCCAGCGCGGGCGATTCGGCACCCCAGAGCCCGGCCGCGGTCGCCGAGTCGGGACGACCCGGCGGCCCCACGGAACCCTCGCGGATGCCCCGGTACCAGCCCTCGCGGATCGAGCCCAAGTGGCAGGCATGGTGGGAGGCCCGGGGCACGTTCACGACGCCACGGCTTCCGGCGGCCGGCGCCGCGAAGGCCTTCGTCCTCGACATGTTTCCCTATCCGAGCGGGGACGGGCTCCACGTCGGCCATCCGGAGGGCTACACCGCCACCGACATCGTGGCCCGCTTCGAGCGCATGCGGGGCACGAGCGTGATGCACCCGATGGGCTTCGACGCCTTCGGGCTACCCGCCGAGGAGTATGCGATCCGCACGGGCACCCCGCCCCGCGAGAGCACCGACCGCAACATCGCCACGTTCACGCGCCAGCTCAAGATGCTCGGCTTCAGCTACGACTGGAACCGCTCGCTGGCCACCACCGATCCCGAGTACGTCCGCTGGACGCAGTGGATCTTCCTCGTGCTCTTCGACTCCTGGTTCGATCCGGCCGCCGGCAAGGGGCGTCCGATCGCCGAGCTCCCGATCCCCGCCGACGTCGCCGCCGCGGGTGACGCGGCGGTGGCCGCCTACCGCGACGGCCATCGGCTCGCCTACCAGTCGGAGGCGCCGGTGAACTGGTGCCCGGCGCTGGGCACGGTGCTGGCCAACGAGGAGGTGATCGGCGGCGTGAGCGAGCGGGGCGGCCACCCCGTGATCCGGATCCCGCTGCGGCAGTGGATGCTGCGGATCACCGCCTACGCCGACCGGCTCGAGCGCGAACTCGAGGGCCTCGACTGGCCGGCGAGCATCAAGAAGCTCCAGTGCGACTGGATCGGACGCAGCACCGGCGCGGAGGTCGATTTCCTCCTCCAACCCGCTGACGACGCCGCGGCCGCGTTCACCCGCTGGAAGCAGGCCCGAGCGGCGACGGGCTTCCCGGAAAAGGTGGGCGACGGCGTGCTGCGGGTCTACACCACGCGGCCCGACACGCTCTACGGCGTGACCTTCATGGTGGTGGCGCCCGAGCACCCGCTGCTCGACGCGCTCACGGCCCCGGACCGGCGCGCGGAGGTGGCCGCCTACCGCGAGGCCGCGGCGCGCAAGAGCGACCTCGACCGCACCGATCTGGCACGCGGGAAGACGGGCGTGTTCACCGGCGGACACGTGATCCATCCGCTCACCGGCGGCCCCGTGCCGGTATGGGTCGCCGACTACGTGCTCGCGAGCTACGGCAGCGGCGCGATCATGGCGGTGCCGGCGCATGATGACCGCGACTTCGAGTTCGCGACGACGTTCGGGCTCGAGGTCGTCACGGTCGTGGAGCCGATCGACACGCCCGTCACGCCGGGCGAATTGTTCTCGGGCGACGGCCGGGCGGTGAACTCGGGCCGCTACACGGGCCTCGACACCCGGGCGTTCATCACCGCGGTCGCCGCCGACCTCGCCGCCGCGGGCCTGGGCCGGCCGGCCGTGAACTACAAACTCCGCGACTGGCTCTTCAGCCGGCAGCGGTTCTGGGGCGAGCCGTTTCCCATCCTCCACGAACTCGACGCCGAGGGCCGGCCGACCGGCGCCATCCGAGCCGTGGACGCCGCCGAACTGCCCGTCAATCTGCCGGAACTCACCGACTTCAAGCCGGGCGACACGCCCGACCCGCCCCTCTCACGCGCTCCCGCCGAGTGGCTGTTCGTGGATCGCGACGGCAGGCGCTACCGCCGCGAGACCAACACGATGCCGCAGTGGGCGGGCTCATGCTGGTACTACCTGCGGTTCCTCGACCCCGGCAACACCGTCCGCTTCCTCGACCCCGAGGTCGAGCGGGCCTGGATGCCGGTCGATCTCTACATCGGGGGTGCGGAGCACGCGGTGCTCCACCTCCTCTACTCGCGGTTCTGGCACAAGGTGCTCTACGACCGCGGCCACGTCTCGCATCCCGAGCCGTTCCACCGGCTGGTCAACCAAGGCATGATCCTCGGCGAGATGGAGTTCACCGGCTACCGCAGCGCCAAGGGAGGCTGGGTGTCGGCGGAGAAACGCGGCGACGCCGACGTGCCCGCGAAGGTGGCGGCCGATCAGGTGGAGAAGCAGGGTGAGCACTTCGTGCTCCGCGACGCCCCGAAGATCCGCGTCGAGAGCCGGGCGTACAAGATGTCGAAGAGCCGTGGCAACGTCGTGAACCCTGACCAGGTGGTCCGCGACTTTGGCTGCGATTCGCTGAGGCTCTACGAGATGTTCATGGGGCCGCTGGAGGCGACGAAGCCGTGGAGCACCGCCGGCGTGAGCGGCGTCCGCGGTTTCCTCGACCGCTGCTGGCGGCTCGTCGTCGACGAGCGGGCCGACGACCTCGTCCTCGCCCCGCAGGTCTGTGCCGACGCCCCGAGCGACGCCCAGCTCCGCGAACTGCACCGCACCATCGACAAGGTCACCCGCGACATCGAGGGGCTGTCGTTCAACACCGCGATCGCGCGGATGATGGAGTTCGTCAACTTCTGCACGCCGCTCGAGCGGCGGCCCCGGGCGATCCTCGAGCCGTTCGTGACGATCCTCGCCCCGTTCGCGCCCCACCTCGCCGAGGAGCTCTGGGAGGTGCTGGGGCGGAAGGCTCCCGTGTCGCTCGCGGCGTGGCCCGCCGTCGAGGAGCGCTGGCTCAAGGACGACACGGTCGAGATTCCGGTGCAGATCCAGGGGAAGCTGCGCGGCCGGATCGTCGTGCCGGCCGACGCCGGCGTCGAGGCGATGAAGGCGGCCGCGGCGGCCGATCCGAAGATCGCCGAGCTGCTCGCCGGCCGGGAGATCGCCAAGGTCGTCGCGGTGCCCGGCCGCCTCGTGAACTTCGTGTTGAAGGGGTGAGCCCGCCTTTCACGCGTGGCGACGGTTCCGTAGCATGGGGGTCTTTTCCGGCCCGCGGACCAGCGAGGATCGACCATGCCCGTGAAGCGCGTTCTGGCCCTCGTGCTCGGCGGCGGCCGCGGCACCCGGCTCTATCCGCTCACGCGAGACCGCTCGAAGCCCGCGGTCCCGCTCGCCGGCAAATACCGGATCATCGACGTGCCGCTGTCGAACTGCATCAACAGCGGCGTGCAGCGGATCTACGTCCTCACCCAGTTCAACTCGGTGAGCCTCCACCGACACATCCGCCGCACCTACACGTTCGACCCGTTCAGCGGCGGCTTCGTCGAGATCCTCGCCGCCCAGCAGACGCTCGACAACGCGGGCTGGTACCAGGGTACGGCAGACGCGGTCCGGCAGAACATCCGCTATCTGCAGCAGCCCGACATCAAGCACGTGCTCATCCTCTCCGGCGATCAGCTCTACCGGATGAACTACGCCGACATGCTCGCGACGCACCAGGCCCACAAGGCTGACGTGACGATCGCGGGCATCCCCGTGGAAGACGAGGCCGCCTCGGCGCTGGGGGTCATGCGGCTCGACGGCGCGGGCCGCGTGGAGGGATTCCTCGAGAAGCCGCAGACCGCCGCCGAGCTCGAGATGGTGCGCACCGACCCGGCATGGATCGAGAGGCAGGGCATCCACGCCAAGGGCCGGTCGCTGATGGCGAGCATGGGCATCTACCTTTTCGACCGCGACTGCCTCGTCGACCTGCTCACGAAGACCGACTCCCAGGACTTCGGCCGCGAGGTGTTCCCCACGGCGATCCGGGCCAAGCACGTGCAACTCCATCCGTTCGACGGCTACTGGGAGGACATCGGCACCATCCGCTCCTACTTCCAGTGCAACCTCGATCTCGCCGGCACCGCGCCGCCGTTCGACCTCGTGAACGCAGAGGCGCCGATCTACTCGCGCGGGAGGTTTCTCCCGCCGTCGCGAATCGCCGGCGCGAGCGTCCGCAACAGCCTCGTCTCCGACGGCTGCGTCATCGACCACGGGGCCGTGATCGAGAACAGCGTGATCGGGCTACGGTGCCGGATCGGACGGAACGTCGTGATCCGCGACTCGGTGGTCCTCGGCAACGACTTCTACGAGACCGACGACGGGCTCGCCGACGGCGCGGCACGCGGGCTGCCGCCGTTGGGCATCGGCGACGATACGATCATTTCGGGTGCGATCGTCGACAAGAACGTCCGCATCGGCCGCCGGGTGCGCATCGTCAACGAGCACGGCTGGCAGAACACGGCCGACAGCGACCGCTTCACGATCCGCGACGGCGTGGCGGTGATCCCGAAGGATGCCGTGGTGCCCGATGGCTGGATCCCCGACCCGGGCTGCGTGAAGCTCGCCTGACGTCAGCGGCGGGGACGCCAGCCCGGTGTCTCGGCGAGCGGCGGGATCGTAGCCGTGGGGACGGGCGGCGGCGGCTCCGCGCGGGCGTCTGTCCCGGCGGCACCCGCCGAGACCGGCTCCGTCATCGATGCGGCCGACACGTCGTCCTCCGCCGCCGACTCGTCGGCCACCGCGGGTCGCGCACGGTGGGCTGCTGGCTCGTCGTCCAGCTTTCCAGCTTGAGGTTCGATCGGCTCGGCATCGGCCACCACGTCGATCGTCCGCGCCGCCGGGAGCGTGGCTCCGGCGGGATCCTCTTCCGCTGCGGCCACCAGCACACTCGTCGCTCCGACGGCCTCGGCCGGACGGTCGGGCTCCGCGGCCGCCGTGACGGCCGGGTCGGCGAGCGTCGGCTCGCGCCGCCAGCGCACCTCCGTCGTGGCCGCGACCGCGGGTCCGCCGGGCGGGTGCTTCACGATCGGGGGCCACGGTCGGGGCGCGGCGTCGAGCGGCAGGATGCCGTTCGAGCGGGCGCGGAAGTCGTTTTGCGGCGCCGACCCGTTCGGCACCGGGCCGGAGTAGTCGTAGGGGTCGGGGCACATCGTGCAGCCCGCGAGGCAGGCCGCCGCTGCCGCGACTGCGACGCGGCCCAACGGCGAGGCGATGAGCCGGCCAGCGCGATCCATGCGTTCCGTCATCCTTCCCGGGGCGATGCGCCGGACCCCTCCGACGCACGCCGATCCACGATCAGCGGCTGTTCCCCTCCCCAAATCCCGCACCTTTCATCGGACCGCCACGACCGGACTCTTCAGCAAAACCGGTCCGGGCCCGCGGGCGTCGCGAAATCCGGCGTTTGCAGCGGGCGACAGGCGGAGGCGCTCATCGCAGCGGGCGAAGGGCAGGATGGCCGCCTTCACCCACGCGGCGTGCACCGCCGCACGATGCGACGGCCGTCGACCGAGGGAACCCTTGGCGTTCCCTCCGGTCGACGACGTGGGCAGAGGCCAGGATGGCTTTGCCCACGTCGAGCTAGATCTCGACGCCCATGTCGGCCATCAGGATCTTCATGTCGTCCCACACGTCGCGCTTCGCGGACGGGTTTCGCAGCAGGTACGAGGGGTGGTAGGTGCAGATCACCTTCGCCGATCCGTACGTGAACCAGCGCTTTCGCAGGCGCCCGATCGGCTCGGTCGTCTGGAGAAGGGCCTGCGCGGCCGACGTGCCCAGGCAGCAGATGTAGGCCGGCGCGATGACGGAGAACTGCCGCTCGAAGAATCCCCGGCAGTGGGCCACCTCCTCGGGCTGCGGCGGACGGTTTCCCGGCGGCCGGCACTTCAGCACGTTGAGGATGTAGACGTCCTCGCGACGGAGCCGGCAGGCCTCGATGATCTTGGTGAGCAGCTGCCCCGCACGCCCCACGAAAGGCTCGCCGGAGGCGTCCTCGTCGGCCCCCGGCGCCTCGCCGAAGAAGCAGATCCGCGCGTCGGGCGGACCCACACCGAAGACCGTATTCGTCCGCGCGGCCGCGAGTTCGCCGCACGTCGTGCAGCCGGCCACCTCGGCGGCGATCACGCGGAGGGCGGCGGCCCGGTCGGACGCCGCCACCCCGACGCGGCCTGGAGCGGCCGCCGCGGGGGTCGGCGCCGGCGGGTTCCCGCCGGCGGGTGCGTGGGGCGTGGCACGAGCCCGCGGCAGGTGCGTCACACCGGCCGCCTCGAGACTCTCGAGCCGCTGCTTCATGGCCCGTGACTCACGCGCGGCCATCCCGGCACCTCTCCGTCAGGGGTTCGAACGGCGCTTCCGGCCCGGCCGCGACCCGCGCGGTCCTCGGCTGGTGCCGGGGTTCATAAGGCCCGACGGTGCCGTTTCGGCCCGCGGCCCTTCCCGAGGAGCGTGGGCGCCGGCGGACGCTTCGGCGGCTCTTCGACGGGGGCCTCGGCCTGCTCGGCGGCGGCCTGCTCGGCGGCCCGCTGGAAGCCGCCGGTCGGCACGTGCTCGACCGGCGCCGGCTTCGGCCGGCGGTCGAACGCCTCGAAGCCCTCGATCTCGTCCCGCTTGAGAAGCCGCTCGATCCGGACCTCGATTCGCGTCAGCTGTGGCCCCTCCTCGGGGCTCACGAACGTGAACGCGATCCCCTCGCGGCCCATGCGGCCCGTGCGGCCCACGCGGTGGACGTAGTCGTCGCAGAACTCCGGAATGTCGTAGTTCACGATGTGCGACACGCTCGACACGTCGATGCCACGGCCGACGACGTCGGTGGCCACGAGGATCTTCACGCTGCCCTCGCGGAACTCCCGCATCACTCGGTCGCGGACGCTCTGCGAGAGGTCGCCGTGGATGCACGCGACCTCCTCCACCGCCCCGCGGTCGCGGCTACGGCTCCGCCGCCGCGAGAGCTTCTCGAAGATCTTGTCGGTGCCGCGCTTCGTGCGGCAGAAGACGATCACCTGACGGGGCTGCTCGCGTTCGAGGAGCCGCTCGAGGAGGTCGAACTTCCGCGTGGGGTCGACGGTGAAGTACCGCTGCTCGATCGTCTCCACGGCCAGTTCGTTCGTGGAGAAGTCCATGATCTCGGGATCGCGCATGTACCGCGTGGCCAGCTTCTGCACCGGCGGCGGCACCGTGGCCGAGAGAAGGAGCGTCTGCCGGCTCTCCGGGCAGCGCCGCAGGATCTTCTCGATGTCGGGACGAAAGCCGATGTCGAGCATCCTGTCGGCCTCGTCGAGCGTGACGATGTCGAGCGAGGAGAAGTTGAGCGTGCCACGGCTCATGTGGTCGAGCACGCGACCGGGCGTGCCGACGACGACGGCGGGATGCTTGGCGAGTTTGTCGATCTGACCCTTGATCGGCTTGCCGCCGTAGACGGCCACGCAGTGGATCCTCGTGCCATGGGCGAGTTTCTCGAACTCGTCCTTCACCTGCACGGCGAGTTCGCGGGTGGGCACGAGCACGAGGGCGCGCGGTCCGCCGCTCCGCCCCGGCTGCATCATCCGCTCGAGGATCGGCAGGACGAACGACGCCGTCTTGCCGGTGCCCGTGCGGGCCTGGCCGAGCACGTCGACGCCCGCGAGCGCCCGCGGGATGAGCCCCGCCTGCACGGGAGTGGGCGTCGTGTAGGCGGCACGGTCGACCGCCGCGAGCGTCGCCGCCGACAGCCCGAGATCCCGAAAGCTCTTCTCCACCTCCGGCGGCGCCACCCCGACGCTCCCACCGTCCATCACCCCGGCCGGGGCGCCCGACTCCTCCGGGTGCCCTGCCCTGTTGTCCATGACCACTCGTTGCCTCGTTGCTTCCTCAAGAAACGTCGTCCGCATCGCTCCGCGGGGCGTCCTGGTGCCCACGACGGAAGGCCCGGCACAGACGTGAGGCTGCGGCCCGGGAAAGCGGCTGGCGGCGTTCGAGAAAGCCGCCCCTTCAATGCACGAACGGTACCACGGCCGGGCCGGACCGGCAAACACCGCGGCCACCGACTCGCCGCCAGGGCCACGAAAACGGGGCGCGCTGGAGGCCGGGCCGCACCGCCCGGGGCACGGCCGGTCGACCGGCGGGCCCTCCCGGACGGCGGGTCAGCGATCGAAGAGCTTCTTGATGGCCCACACCGTGGCGGCCCGGCCGGCGCGGGCGATCGAGCGGGTCAGCGGGATGTGCTTCGGACAGACGGCGACGCAGTTTTGGGCGTTGCCGCAGACCTGGATCCCGCCTCGCGCCGTGAGCGCCTCCATCCGCTCGTCGGCGATCATCCGCCCCGTGGGATGGTTGTTGAAGAGGACCGCCTGACTGATCGCGTGGGCCCCGACGAACACTCCGTCGAACGCGGCCGCACGGCGGGCCGCGAAGTCGGCCTCCGACTCGTCGTCGCGGCGGACCACCTCGACCTTCGTGTACTGCGGGCAGGCCTCGAGACAGCAGCCGCAGCTCATGCATTCCGAAAGGGGGTAGGCGTCTTCCTGCTCCTCGGGCGAGATGCGCGGGCCGGGACCGAGGTCGTACGAGCCCTCGACCGGCACCCACGCCCGCACCTTCTCCAGGCCGCGGAACAGGCGGCGGCGGTCGACCACCAGATCGCGCACCACCGGGAACTTCGACATCGGCCGCAGTTCGATCTCATCCCCTTCCTCGGAGACGATCCGGTCGACGAGGGCCGAACACGCCATCCGCGTGCGGCCGTTGATCAGCATGGTGCAGGAGCCGCACACCTCCTCGAGGCAGTTGCAGTCCCACGCGACCGGAGCCACCGTGCGGCCATCCTGGGACCGGGCCTGCGCCGCGATCTTCTGCAGGACGCTGATCACGTTCATGTTGGGTTCGTAGGGGACCTCGAACCGCTCCCAATAACTCTCGCCGCCGGCCACATCCTGCCGCAGCACGCGGACGCGGACGGTCCGCCGCCCGGCCGCATCGTGCCCAGCCGCGTCCTCGGTGTCACCGTGCGTGTGATTGACCGCCTTGATCATCGCTTGTCCTCCGACGTGTGCCGCGGCCG
>Ga0007795_10000533_pt1 | contig 12333 bp, 14 predicted proteins | sample CryBogmetaGMA1M_FD_60369 | JGI IMG/M metagenome (GOLD analysis project Ga0007795, IMG submission 60369) | Freshwater microbial communities from Crystal Bog, Wisconsin, USA - MA1M | ecosystem: Environmental > Aquatic > Freshwater > Lake | place: Crystal Bog, Wisconsin, USA | collected 2009-07-06
TCAAGGAGTTCCGACACCTGCTTGCGTTCCGACTTGCTGGCACGTTGTCGATACCACTTGGCTGCCGCTGCCATCAGGACGACTTCGCTCACCGTGATTGGGAAATTCCAGTTGACTGTTTCAACCTGAGGAACGTACGCAATCCGAAGATCAGCCCGGCGACGCACCACGCCCTCGGTTGGCCGGAGATTTCCGAGGACTGATCGCAGCAGCGTGGTCTTTCCCGATCCTGAGGGGCCGATCACCCCGAGGAACGCGCCCTCATCAATCGTCAGGTGGACATGCTCAAGAACGGTCGGTCCACCGTAGGAGTGCGAGATTCCGTCAAGTTCGACCAAGCTTGTCACTGCGGATATTTGGCGTTGTCCGGTGCGACGTCAGTGATGTCGAGACTGCGGAGAGCCGCTGCGTCGCCCCCGAGGGCTTCGATCATGGTCACGTAATCGAATTGCATGAGTCCGAGGAAAGAATGATCGGCGTCGCCGGGCTCACCAAGCAGGTCATCGTCACGGAGAACATCGACGTAGGTGACACTGGTCTCGCGGCCGATCTGCTCGAGCACTGCGCTCGGGAAGACTTCGGAGCCGAAGATCGCTTTCACGTTCGAGCTCTTGACCTGGGCGATCAGGTCGCCGACTTCGCGCGGGGTGGGTTCGGCAAAATCCGAAGGTTGGATAGCGCCAAGAACCTGCCATCCGTAGTCGTTGGCGAAGTAGGCGTAGGCGTCGTGATAGGTGAGGAGCTTGCGATCCTCGGCCGGAAGGGTTGCGCTCGCTGTCACCATGGCAGCGTCGAGCGCGTTGATCTTGACCGTGTATGCGGCCGCATTCGATGTGTATGACTCGGCGTTCGACGGGTCCATCTTCACAAGCACATCGCGGATGAGGGTGACGTAACGAGCGGCGAGTTTCGGATCAGTCCAGAGATGGGGGTTCGGCTTACCCCCATCTTTGGGAAACGAAAAGTCGTAGATGTAGTCGTCAACGGGCAGGACAGCTGTCCCGAGTTCACAGAGAGCAGCTGATTTCGGGAGGTTCGTGGCGGCAAGTTCCTTCGTCGGTTCCTCGAGAACGAGTCCGTTGGCAAAGACGACATCGGTATCGGCGAGCGTCGCCGCCACGCTCGGCGAGGGCTCGAAGGTGTGCGAGTTGGTGCCCTCGGGGACGATTCCGGTGATCTTTGCGAGTCCGCCGGCGACATTGGCAACGATCGAGGTGATCGGAGCGACAGTGGTCGAGATGTTGAGTGTCGAGCCAGCCCCAATGCTTTGTCCGGACAGGCACTCTGCCCGCGCATCGGCCTGAATATCGACAGGTTGGCTACCAGCGCTGTTCCCGGACGTCGAGGAACAGCCCCCGATCATGGCCAACGCCGAGATGGCCGCCACGATGAGAACAGGGGTGTTGCGCAACAAAGTCACCCATACATCCTACTGATGGGGCCGCAGATGCTCCGACCGGACGGCAACGACAGTTTCGGACGGCCGTCAACAGGCGAATCCGTCGCCCGTTACAGGCGCTTGTGGTCCTATCAACTGATCCGCGGCTTCAAGGGCGGCAGCCACCATCGTCGATGATCCGTGAGTTTCGGCTCGTGCAGACACATGCGTGTCGGCAATGGCATCAGCGGCTCGGCGATAGCCGAGTGTCGACGTCAGTCGTACGAGATCGGCCACCCTATGGATGGTCGCAGGTCGCCACGGCTCCACCGAACGAACCGCAGCGTGAATGATCGCATCGTGAACACCGAGGACATTCTCACCCGATTCATCGAGGCTGCTCGTCTCCCAGACACTCGCATCGGCGCCGGGCCACGGGACACTCTCGATCACGCGTAGGCGCCCGGCTCCACGAACGAGATGGCGCGGTCGGCGGTGCCATCGGGTCATGGGACCTCGGTTTGTGATTTGCCATCCCTGACTTTCGAGCACCTTAAGGGTGAGATGCATCGAACGACGTGGAATACAGATGTCGATGTCATGAAGCGGCCGAGAGGCGTGAGCCCCGAACGCGCGTGCGAGTGTGACGGCCTCGACATGAAGAATCGGTATCCCGGCGCCAACCAGAGCAGTTCTTGCGGTCATTGATGCCGCGAAGAGGCCCTCGTTCCTCACCCATGACTTGCGGTGTAGTCCGCGTATGCGGCCGAGAAGTGGATCGTCATCGTCGATCACGTCGGGTCTCTGGGCGAGCATGGGAAGGAGTCGCGTTGAAGCGAGGTCGACATCGTCGAACACAACCGCTTCTCGCCAGGCCGACCACGCGTGTCGGGCCGCAGCGGTTTCGGAGAGGGTTGCGACCAGTAGGAGGCGATGGCCAAGGGAATCGCTCGCGACTGCATCGGTTGCGGAGGGATCTCGGGGGCTCGGAACCATCAGAGCCACTCTACGAAAGGGGAGCCCTGAATTATGGTTTGCCCCTATGACTTCCGATGACGACCATTCCCCGGCAATCGAGAGCGAGGCTGCGATCATTGTTGATTCTTCTCGCTGCACGTTCGAGACCCTCGGCGATGAGACTCTTGTGATCGATACGACCACCGGCACGCTCTTCGTGTTGCGCGGTCTTGCCGTTGGGGTTTGGTCGGCACTCACCCTTGGTGCCGCCCGTCCATCGGTTCTGGTCCTCGAGGCAACGACCCGGTACGGCGCCGAGACGGGTGAGGTCCTGCGGTCGATGTTCGATGGGTTGGCCGGAGTATTCGCAACCGACAGCGTTGAAACCGCTGAGATCGAATGGCCCGAATCGGCCGATCTGCCGACGTTCGAGCGCTTCGACGATATTGCCGACATCCTCACCCTGGACCCGATTCACGACGTGCTACCCGAAGCGGGTTGGCCTTTCGAGCCTGATCCCGGATCTGAATGACGTCGAACGAATTCGCGGTCGTTGACCGCATGTTCGAGGACCTCAGAGAGGTCACTCCGGCAGTACGTCTCCGGCTCGGGGGCGCCTCGGTGAGCGTGAGGTCCGGCGACGAGAGTTGCGCACGGCTCGTCGAAGAACGCTTCGGGCATCTCGTTGAACGGGACCCACACGACAGTGCGGAGCTCTCGGTTCGTCTCATGTCTGGAGAGATCCCGCCGTTGTCATTGGCGACAGGGGTCAATCGGCTGCCGAACGGCGGGGTGGCGACCTTCGAACCCGGTCGGGACCTCGTTCTGTATCGACCATCAGTGGGTATCGACCTGCTGAAGACCCCATCGACCTGGGGTGAGGTCGAGCCGATCTCTTATCCACTCGGCGCGGCTATTTCATCGTGGGCAGTGGACACAGGATTGTTTCCAGCACACGCAGCCGCAGTGGAATTCAATGGGCGGGGCGTTCTGCTCGTGGGGGAAAGTGGCATGGGGAAGAGCACCACCTCGCTGGCCTGCGCTCTCGCCGGAGCCGGATTGCTGGGTGATGATCTCTGCCTCATCGACCCGGTCCGTCGCGTCATCCACAGTTGGTACGGAACCGTGAAACTGCTCAACGACAGCGCTGAGGCGCTTGGGGCGACCGAGTGGCAGCGTCTGGGAGTGAACGATGCGGGTAAAGCAGTAGTCGCTGTTTCGCAGATCGACCAATTGCGATTGACGACCACAGCAGTGCTTGATCTCGTGGTCATTCTTCGACCGTCCGATACACCCGCTACCTCTGGTTCGTTGCTCAGTGAGTCACAAGCAGTGACTGCGCTTCGGTGTACCGCGTGGCCCGCATCGAGTGTCCCGAATGGTCTTTCCGCGTGGCTACGACATGTGTCGCTCATAGCCCGCACGGTTCCGATCATCGAACTTCCACGCGATCGTCCTCCCGAAGCGATGGCTCGAAGAGTCGCCGAATTGCTCGAGCACCATGTCGCCTGAAGTCGCTCCGGCCTCCGCTCCCGTCCTGCTTGTCGTACATCGCCGGCCGGAAAAGGTTGCCCGTGTTGTCGAGCGCATCCGAGCAGCGCGCCCGCAGCATCTGTTTGTCGCTGCTGATGTGCCCGCATCAGGTGCTGATGACCATGAGCATCTCGAAGCGGTTCGCCTTGCGACTGATGTCGATTGGCCGTGCGAGTTGCATGTCACTGCGAGTGAGCGACCGATGGGGTGTACGCCACGAATCCTGTCCGCCATCGACTGGGCATTTGACTCCGTCGACCGACTGGTGGTGATCGAGGACGACATTGTCGTCGACCCGTCATTCATCTCCTGGGCCGGGGCGATTCTCGATCGCTATGAAAACGACCCATCTATCGGACATGTCGGTGGGCGCAATGAGCTTGTCCGCTGGCCGGCCCAGAGCGACGATCATCTGATCGTGCGTCGCGGAAGTATGTGGGGATGGGGGACGTGGCGTGATGTCTGGCAGCGATATCGCACAAACCCCGCTATCGATGCTCCATCGGGAAGGAGTTTGGTCGATGAACACGTTGCTCTGCTGAACTCGCGCGAGGGTGCCTCCCTCATCTGGGACATTGATTTCAGCCGCTTCTTGATCTCGTCAGAACTGCATTCGGTAGTTCCATCGGTCAACCTCATCGACAACATCGGTTTTGGAACTGCCGCAACGCATACGACTGCCGATGACGATATTCGAGCGCACTTCCCTACTGGTTCATCGGTGCCACCCCTGCGGGAAACGTCATGGGCGAACTCGGGACTCCAGTTGAGCGCCGAAACGTATGTGCACGCAGCGTTGCTCATCGGCTTGATGGCCACGTATCGACAGCCAAGTGCTGTCGCCCGGCTCTCCCGGTTGGTCGAACGGGGATCCGGTCCGGATCTTGATGCAGCGACATTGCACCATTTGGCCCCGTTTCGAGCAGCCGAATTCTCGGCGCGGGCACTTGCACATCTCCGCTCCCACGGCATCGATCCTTCTCGCCTTGCGCCGATTGAACGTGCAATTTCATCGGCCCTCGATACTGGCAGTGTCTCGTGAGCAGCAGTGAAGGGCCCGACCTCGATGTCGGCGTCATCGTGGCCGCGCGCAATGCCGCCAGCACCATTGGTCGCGCGTTGCAGAGCATCCACGACGAGATTGCCGCTCTGCCGGTTATCGAAGGCTCCGAGGTTCGACAGATAGATGTCGTCGTCATCGATGGCTCATCGGTCGATGAGACCCGCGAGATCGCCGCGACGTTCCCAGGTGTTCGTGTCGTCGCCCAGATGGGTCAAGGCCTTGGTCAGGCCCGTAATCAGGGAACGACGGAGGTGGCGGGTGAACTGATCGCTTTCCTTGATGCCGACGATCGTTGGGCTCCGAGAGCACTTGAGCTGCGTCTCCGGTTCCTCGTGGAACAGCCTGCCGCACTCGGAGTGGTGGGTCACATGATGACCGAGGCTCTACCGGGCCAATCCGTCGACGTGCGTCATCGCCAACGACTCGGTGTGTCAGTGGTCGGGTACACGCCCGGTGCACTTGTGGTCCGCCGACAGGCCTTCGATTGCATCGGCCCGTTCGACGAGACACTTGCCATCGCCACAGACTCGGAATGGTTCATACGGGCACGATCGGGTGGGCATCCGATCGCGGTTCTTGAGGACGTGGTGCTCTTGAAAGGGGCCCGAGCAATGAGCCTCTCCGCCGATGTGGCGAGTTACCAGCGCGAGCTTCTCGATGTGAGCCGTAGGTTCCTCAGGGCGCGCGAAGAGCGCTCATGACGGTTCCCCGGGTTCTCCATCTGCTTCCACGATTCACCGGTGCTGGTCCAGAGAGGTCGCTCCTTGCGTCTGTAGCGTTCGCGCCGGCGAGTGCACGGCCTCTTCATCACACGATTGCCGTTCTCGATGTGCCAGTTGCTGCGTCGATGTATTTGGCGGCTCGTCGGCTCGGAATCGATCTGCTTGTCCAACCGGCTATCGACGCGATCGAACAGGCGGCCGCCGATGCTGATGTCATCGTCATCCATTACTGGAACCACCCCCTGTTGCTCTCCGTTCTTGGACGCGCGGACCTGGGTTCAACGCGGATCGTGGTGTGGTCAAAGGTGCTCGGGCTTCACCGTCCCCAGATGCTCACCGCCGAGATCGGGGATTTCGCCGATGTACTTGTGGTGACCACGGAGCGATCGAGGCAATCCGAGGCTGCAACCACATGCGACATCGTGCACACCGTGCCCGGCATCGCCGATATGGGTCGACTCGAGAACTGGCGGCCGGTCCCTCATGACGGGATCCATGTCGGGTACCTGGGGTTGGTCAGTCCGGTGAAGATGCACCCCCGATTCGCCGAGATGTGCGCTCGTGTTCGTGACCGTTCGGTGAGCTTCGTGGTCGTCGGTTCAGGGGGAGGCGAGGACCACCTTCGTGCCCGTGCCGTCGATCTCGGCCTCGAGGGTCGCTTCGCCTGTACCGGCTACACCGACGATGTCTCGAGCGCTCTGGGCACATTCGACATCTTCGGATATCCGCTCAATTCCGACACCTACGCAACCAGTGAGAAGGCTCTCCAGGAGGCAATGTGGGTGGGCATTCCCCCGGTCGTCTTCCCCCACGGCGGGATCATCGACCTTGTCGAAGACAATGTGACCGGTCTCGTCGTCGAGGACGAGGACGGGTACGTGGCTGCGATCGACATGCTCGTGGCCGACCGCTCACTTCGTCGACGGCTGGGTGACGAAGCTCGCCGCGTGGCGCGCAGCAGATTCGATCCGAGCACGCTCGCTGCCACCTGGTCGGATGTGCTCGAAGTCGCTCTTGCCCAGCCGACACGCACTCGTTCGCAGCTCTATGCGACCAAATCTGGTGCGGAACTCTTTGTCGCCGCCAACGGAATCGAGGCGGGTCCGTTTGCGCAGTCGCTCGAATCGGGAGCGGAAGTGTCGGGTGCCGACGTTGAAATAGCTTGTTCGTCCCCGCTCGTGATCGGCGGTGATGGCGGGATCGCTCATTACCGCAACATCTGGCCCGAGGATCCGGTACTCAACCGATGGGCTCGTCTGGTCGCCAACCCATAGCGGTGGTGACCGCGCCGTGGGGGACTCCTCGCCAGCTACGTTTTTGGGGTGGGCGAGATCGTGTACTGGGATGCTCTCCGACCGCATCCGAGCCGCCTGCTGCGTCGGGCTCCCCGGCGCCTTTCACGGCGCTTCGATCGACCGGCACGCAACTTCGGCGATCGACTCAGCCCGTTGATCGTGTCGATGATGCTGCAACGGGCGGGGCTTTCCGGAGCGGAGCTGCCGCAACGGCGTCTGCTGGCCGTCGGTTCGATCATGCACTTCGCCCAACCCGGTGACGTGGTGTGGGGCTCGGGTCGAAATGGGCGGATCGCTGACTCGTCGCACAGCGTCGCAGCACTCGATATTCGTGCGGTACGCGGTCCGCGAACTCGCAAGTGGCTTCTTGAACGCGGCGAGAATTGTCCTGAGGTGTTCGGTGATCCCGCTCTGTTGCTCCCACTTCTCCGTCCCGATCTCAAAGAATTGGCGGAGCAACGCCGATACGAGGTGACCTTCATATCGCATATTGATGATCCCCGCCTTGTGGCACCTCGTGGGATTCGCGTGTTGTCGCCACGGGCTGACGTCGAGACGATTCTGCGCACCTTGGTCCGTAGCGAACTGGTCGTCGCGACATCACTGCACCCGATCATCGTCGGCGAAGCGTTCGGTGTTCCTGCTCGTTCGATCGTGAATCGGAGCGAGCCGGAGTTCAAGTTCGCCGACTACTTCCTCTCCACCGGTCGACCCGACTACACGCGAGCGACGAGCATCACTGAAGCGCTCGCGCTCGGCGGTGAGCAACCGCCGGTGATCGATCTCGAACCTCTGTTGGCCTCGTTCCCGCTCGACCTGTTCGTCGAGAATGAGTTGAGTGAATGACTGATTCTCCTGACGCGTCCTCCTCGCTGGTGATCGCTGATCTCGCCGCAGACGATCCGGCGTGGCGACGGTTGACGCACTCGGCAGTTGGGGCAACGCCGGTGCCGGACGCGAACTCGGCCACCCGACGTCGACACGAGGCCATGGTGGCAGGGGCGCTGCTCGACGAACTGGCTGCACGTCGTCGATCAGTCACCCGTCGTCTGTGACCTTGATGCGGATTCCTGGAATGAGGCACTCGGGATCCTGTTCCGCGCCAACCTTGCCCGACTTCTCACAGTGTCCGATTCCGATGGAGTGACGGTGGCGTTCGTGCTTCTCACCAACACCCATCCCGAGTCAACGCTTGTTGCCACCGGCGCCGACCCGAGCCGACTCGACTCAGGTGCGGGCGCTCTTCTTCGTTGGCGGATGCTCAGCGAGAGTTCTGCGAGCGGGGTGGAGTTCGTGGACCTGAACGGCGCCCGCTTCGGGCCGGAGGGCCGATTCAAAGCCTCCTTCGGCGGCGAGTTGGTGGATCGATGGGAACTCACCTCACCGCCGCGGCCAGTAGCGTTTGATTCCAGCCTGAATTCCCCACGTACACGGCTGCGCGTCGCGGCCCGAGCACTTCTCGGACGATGAACGTGCGGAGAACACAATGACGCTCGAAGAGATCCGTGCCCATTTCGGCCGAAGGCTCGAACGTGCCGAACTGGAGATGTGGCCCTTCCCGCATCTGTATCTCACCGAGGTGCTTCCCGCGGAGGTCTATGACGCCGCGCTGGCCGGAGACCCATTCACCGTGGATCCGGGAGTTTCATTCGGTGACCCCTCATGGACATCGAAACTGCGCTTCAACGCCCACTACGAGCACCGCTACCAGCATGAGTTGAACCCGGAGAACCGCACATGGCACGAGCAGCCATGGGCCATGATCGGAGATGCCTTTGCGGATCCGAACTGGCTGGGACCGGTACTGCGTATGCGCTTCCCTTCCTTCTTCGATCTTCGATTCGGCGATATTGATGCCATCGAGTCGCGTGGATCCGATGGCGGGTTCTGGCGCAGCCTGCACACCCGCACGTTCGTGCAGCGTCACGAACCGGGTTACCGCCTCGAGGCCCACACCGATATTCCGTCGAGGATTGCGACATGCATCTTCAACTTCCCGCCGTCCACCGGTTTCGAGGATGCAGGCACCACGCTGCTCAAACCGCGCGACCCGCGTGTGCGCTGTTGGGGCAACAGCCATCACAACATCGGTGACTTCGAGGTGGTGAACACTGTCCCATACGCTCCAAACACGTGTCTCGTGTTTTTCAAGACCCGCCATTCCTGGCACTCCGTTCGACCTGAGGCGGCGCTGGTCCCGGGGGGCCGTTTGGGCATGCAGGTGCAGTTGTATGAACCTGACGAGGGAGCGCTGATCGATCTGTCGGCGCCCGATCTGGTTCGGAATCTCCAGTTCGTCCCTGAACCGCCGAAGTCCCGTCTGCGTGTGAATGCCCGACGTGTGCTTCGGCAGGTTCCGGTGCCCAGAAGAATTCGGCCTACGTTGACGCGATGAAGTCGATCGTCATTGTTGAGGACAGGGCGAACATGCCACTGGGGCACTTCCCGAATGAGTTCGCCAAACTCGCTGACGGCTTCGTCGAATTGGGTCTGAACGTCGACGTCCTGACCCGCCGAGGATCGTGGTTTGAAGGATCTCGTGAACGTGCTTGGAATCTTCATGAGGCGGGCCCGCTGGCTGATCGACTTCTTGGCATCGCAAGGCGGGGGATGGCCACAAGTGGATATTTCGCCGGACGATCCGAACGGGCCATCGGATTCCGAGCCCATGTCGGTGCGCTCCTTCGCACTGCAGTGCTCATCGTTTCGGCCCGTCGACTGGCGCGTTCCCGGTCCGGTGAGTCAGCTCCGATCGTCGTTGTGGCCATGGACTTCATCCCCGCGTTGCTCATGATCTTCGGCGGTGCTGACCGGTGGCTGATCTGGCAGTACACACCGGATATTTCATTCAGTCGGCTTGCGAGAGTCATCGATCGAATTCGTTGCGTCTGTCGGCGGCCTGCTCGCCAGGTCGCATTGGCTGTGCATTATGAGCACTGGTTGGCGACGGTGTCCGAGCAACTCCCATGTTTCGAGGTCGTGGACATACCACTCGTCGCGAGTCGAAATGCCGAGAGCGACCGAGACGCATCACGTGCTGCGCTCGGTCTCGACGCGGGAGTCAATGTGGCGTTGTTGTTCGCTGCCGGGCATCCCGAACAGTTCCCCGAGGTGGTTCTCGAAGCCTTTCAGCGTCGGCCCGACTGGCAGTTGGTCATCGGCGGCGCGGTTTGCGAGCGGCTCGCTCCTGTCAGCACGGCCGATTGGGAAACGCCGCCGCTGATGTTCGGGACATTTGTTGATGAAGTGATCCGCGAGCAGCTTTTCAGTAGCGCTGATCTTGTAGTGCTGTCTTTTGTTTCGGAGTATCGACTCTCCTCTGGAACCGTGATGGACGCCGCTTCGCATCGGCTACCCATCGTTGTGTCGTCCGGCTCACTTGCTTCGGATCTTGTCGAGCTAACAGGCGCAGGCGAGGTGTTCGAGGCGGAGTCGCCGAAGAGCCTTCTTGAAGCTCTCGATCGGCTCGATGCTGAACGTGCTCGTGAGGGGTCGGAGAGGCTGCGGGAAAGGTATTCGCAGTCTGTCGTTTGTCGAGCACATCTGGATGTGCTCGGTTCGCTCGACGCTTCGGCGTAGGAGGTAGCAATCGTCCCGCAAAGCGGCGTGTCCTGCAGTCCAACCCCTCGTTTGAGTTCATGGGTCGGCGTATGATCTCTCTTTCGAGCGCAGCGAACAGGTGGGTATGCGACCGCAATCGGGAAAGTCCAAGAAGTCCGTCATGATCGCCACCACCCAGCGTTGCGGCGCAACATGGTTGGCATCGATGATGGAGGAAACTGGATCCCTTGGACGCCCAGAGGAATGGCTTCTCCCGGGCACTGTCCTGAGTTGGGGAATTCGCCATCTGATCCCAACCCTCAAGCTGAGATCGATTCCGGCCTGCGCGCTCTACCGAACGGGGATCAGGAGCGATCGTGAGCTGTATGCGGTCTATTTGGACGCGGTGAATCCGAGAGCGATGCAGAAATATCTCGAGCGCCTCTCCCGGGTCGAGGCCACACCCAACGGTGTTTTCTCGGCCCATCTGCAATGGGATCAGTTCGAGGTCCTCAACCAACGGTGGAATGGATCTGTTCTGGATCTCGCCGATGAGAACCTCTGGCTCTTCCTCTGGCGAGAGGATCAACTCGAGCAGGCGATCTCCTGGACCCGGGCAAGGGCGACCAATCAATGGACCTCCGCGCAACGGTCCGACACCGTCGTCCAGTATGACGGGAAGGAAATCCGGCGGCGATTCCTGATGACCGTCGAACGGAACAACCAGTGGGTCGACTTCTTCGAGCGGCATGGCATCACCCCCTTCTTCTTGACCTACGAGCAGGTGCAGGCCGACCCGAACCATGCCATCGATGAGATGCTCGCCTGGGTGGGCGAGACGCGTTCAAGCGTGCGTGTCGACCAGCAACGGAACCTCCAGGTGCAACGCAGCACTGAAACGGAGGAGTGGATCGAGCGCTTCATCGAGGAGAACCCAGATCTCGTGGATCTTCGGTACCGCGTTGCTCAGGCTCCCGAAACTCCTCCACGTTGACGAATGAAGGTCATGCCAGTTGGTGCGGGCTGTCGGGGTTGATGGTCTTCCCGTGTGGGTGATGAATCTGCGATAGGCACGGAGGAGCCCACTACGCCGAGGAGTGGTTGTGAGCTACTCAACCGACGTCGCCTACGCCGGCAGAGGATGCCTGATCAGGCAGTTGGTGAACCGAAACGAGCTGTTGCAGCGGCTCGCCACTCGGCGAAGGATTGGAACTCCGGGAGTCCGGTGAGCTTCTCGCGCGTGGTGGATTCGATCTCTTCATCGCTGGTTGAAAGATCAAGGCCATCGGCATAGGGCTGCGCAACGTGGAACGGCGAGTCGATGAAAACCTCGACGCCGTTGCCCTCCGGGTCAGTGAAATACAGCGACCACGCATTGCCATGGGAGATGGGGGTCACATCGGTGACGCCTCCAGCGACGAGACGATCACCGAAGATGCGGAGATCGTCGAGTGTTCCGGTGCGGAACGCGAGGTGATCGAGCATCATGAATTCCGGATTCGCCGGGTCCGCCATCTCGACCATCACGATCTGGTGGTGCTCATCGGGGTCCTGGGAGATGAACACCATCGACCCGCCACCCGGCATCGGTTCGCCGCGGTTGGTGACATGAAAGCCGAGGACCTCGGTGTAGAACGCGACCATTCGGTCGATGTCGCGCACCGCAAGGGTGGCGTGGCTCAACCTGAGGGTGGGGGAGGTTTCTGACATAGCGGTCAGAGTACCCGAGGACCAGTTGTCAGGGCTGCGGACTTCGGGTGCGGGATCGCTTGTTCTGGCCGGAGCGCGCTAGCTGTTTTTGCGACGTAGTCCGCCGTAGAGCACTCGTTGCACGAATGTGCCGAG
>Ga0007795_10000534_pt1 | contig 12327 bp, 13 predicted proteins | sample CryBogmetaGMA1M_FD_60369 | JGI IMG/M metagenome (GOLD analysis project Ga0007795, IMG submission 60369) | Freshwater microbial communities from Crystal Bog, Wisconsin, USA - MA1M | ecosystem: Environmental > Aquatic > Freshwater > Lake | place: Crystal Bog, Wisconsin, USA | collected 2009-07-06
CCTGGATTCTGCGCATGCCGCCGGCCGAACCCTGGGGCTGCGGCCGGATATCCCCATGGTCGAGCACGCCCTCGTAAGAATAGCCAAGCTCCACGCCCCAGCGGTGGCCGTCACCAAAGTAACGCTCGATCTTCTGGTGGTGGTAGGCGACGTTGACCATGATCTCGGTCACACCATGGCGCGCGAGGTGCTCGATCAGGTACTCCATCAGGGGCTTGCCCAGAATTGGCACCATGGGCTTGGGCAGGTCCTTGGTCAGGGGGCGCACCCGGGTGCCCTGGCCCGCGGCCAGAATCATTCCTTTTGCCATCCCGAATCGCCTCCCTTGCGTACAGTTGCGCAGCGCCAGCCGGCGTTGCGGGTCGAGTTTAGCCCAGCGCAGGGGACGGAAATTTTCCCCCGATAATGCACTCGGCATCATTCTTGGAACCATCACCCATGACCATTCTGGTAACCGGCGGCGCCGGCTTCATCGGCAGCAACTTTGTCCTGGACTGGCTGGCGGCATCCGATGAGCCCGTGGTCAACCTCGACAAGCTCACCTACGCCGGCAACCTGGACAACCTGGCCTCCCTGGCCGGGCACCCTGGTCACGTGTTTGTGCAGGGTGACATAGGCGACGGCGGGCTGGTGGGCGCCTTGCTGGCGCAGCACCGGCCGCGCGCGGTGCTGAACTTCGCCGCCGAAAGCCACGTGGACCGCTCCATCCATGGCCCTGGCGCCTTTATTGAAACCAATATTGCCGGCACCTTTGCCCTGCTCGAGGGCGTGCGCGGCTTCTGGGGCGGGCTCGACGACGCGGGCAAGGCGGCTTTTCGCTTTCTGCATGTGTCCACCGACGAGGTCTACGGCTCGCTCGGTCGGGATGCGCCCGCTTTTACCGAACAGCACCGCTACGAACCCAACAGCCCGTATTCGGCCAGCAAAGCCGCCAGCGACCACCTGGTGCGCGCCTACCACCACACCTACGGGCTGCCGGTGCTGACCACCAACTGCTCCAACAACTACGGCCCCTATCACTTTCCTGAGAAGCTCATCCCGCTGATGATCGTCAACGCCCAGGCGGGCAAGCCGCTGCCTGTGTATGGCGACGGCCAGCAGATCCGGGACTGGCTGTTTGTCAAAGACCACTGCAGCGCCATCCGCCGTGTTCTGGAATCGGGGCGCACTGGTGAGGTCTACAACATCGGCGGCTGGAACGAAAAGCCGAACCTGGAGATCGTGCACACGGTCTGCCGCTTGCTCGACGAGCTCCAGCCGCGCGCCGATGGCAAGCCGTACCAGGAACAGATCGTCTATGTGACGGACCGCCCCGGCCATGACCGGCGCTACGCCATCGACGCCCGCAAGATCGAACAGGAGCTGGGCTGGAAACCGGCGGAGACGTTTGAGACAGGTATCCGCAAGACGGTACAGTGGTACCTGGACCACCCGCAGTGGGTGGCCCGCGTGCAGAGCGGCAGCTACCGGGACTGGGTCGCGCAGCACTACGGCACGGCGGATGCCCCCGCAGCTGGCGCGCTAGCATGAAGATCCTGCTGCTGGGCCGGGGTGGCCAGGTCGGCTGGGAATTGCAGCGTTCACTGGCCGTGCTCGGGCCCATGGTGGCGCTGGACTTCGACCCGGCGCACAACCCGCAGCAGTTGTGCGGCGACTTTACCGACCTCGACGGCCTGGCGCGCACGGTGCGGCAGGTCCGCCCGGACGTGATCGTCAATGCGGCGGCGCACACCGCGGTGGACAAGGCAGAAGCCGAGCCCGCGCTGGCACGCACCATCAACGCGCTGGCGCCGGCGGTGCTGGCCGACGAGGCGGTGCGCCTCGGCGCCCTGCTGGTGCACTACTCCACCGACTATGTATTTGATGGCAGCGGCCAGCGCCCCTGGCGGGAAGACGACGCCCCGGCCCCGTTGAGCGTGTATGGCCAGACCAAGTGCGAAGGCGAGCTGGCGGTGGCGCGCGCCCCCCGGCACCTGATTCTGCGCACCAGCTGGGTCTACGCTGCGCGCGGCGCCAACTTTGCCAAAACCATGCTGCGCCTGTGCGCCGAGCGGGAACTTCTGACTGTGATTGACGACCAGATCGGCGCGCCCACATCGGCCGAACTGCTGGCCGACGTCACCGCCCACGCCATCCCCCGGCTGGCACAACAGGCAGAGCTGGCTGGCACCTACCACTGTGTCGCAGCCGGCGAGACCAGCTGGCATGGATATGCAAAATACGTTTTGGCCCAGGCAGCACAAGGGCCTGATGCTACTAAAATTATAGTGAAAGAGGTGCGGCCAGTGCCCACCAGCGCCTATCCGACAGCGGCGCGGCGGCCGCTCAACTCGCGACTGGACACGACCAAGCTGCGCCAGGCCTTCGGGCTGGAGCTGCCACACTGGCAGAGCGGCGTAGCACGCATGCTGGCAGAAATTTCAGGGAACCCCACACCATGACAACACCCGTTACGACCCGGCGCAAAGGTATCATTCTGGCCGGAGGCTCCGGCACCCGGCTCTACCCGGCCACCCAGGTCGTGAGCAAGCAGCTGCTGCCGGTTTACGACAAGCCCATGGTCTATTACCCGCTGACGGTGCTGCTGCTGGCCGGCATCCGCGAGGTGCTGGTGATTTCCACGCCCCAGGACACGCCGCGCTTCACCCAGTTGCTAGGCGACGGCAGCCAGTGGGGCATCCGGATTGAATACGCGGTGCAACCATCCCCGGACGGGCTGGCCCAAGCCTTTCTGATCGGCGAGCAATTTCTCGCTGGCGCGCCCAGTGCCCTGGTCCTGGGTGACAACATTTTTTACGGGCACGACTTTGCCGGTCTGCTCAAGAGCGCCGATGCCCAGACCCACGGTGCCACCGTGTTTGCCTATGCCGTGCACGACCCCGAACGTTATGGCGTGGTGGAGTTCGACGCTACGGGCCGCGCCATCAGCCTGGAAGAAAAGCCCAAGACACCCAAATCCCGCTATGCCGTGACTGGCCTGTACTTTTACGACGCGCAGGTCGTGGAACTGGCAAAAAAGGTGCGTCCGTCGGCCCGCGGCGAGCTGGAAATCACCGACCTGAACCGGCTCTACCTGGAACAGGGCTCGCTCGACGTGCAAACCATGGGGCGGGGCTACGCCTGGCTCGACACCGGCACCCACGAGTCCATGCTCGAAGCCAGCCAGTTCATCTACACCATTGAAAACCGCCAGGGCCTGAAGGTGGCAGCGCCCGAAGAAGTCGCCTGGCGCAACGGCTGGATCGACAACGCACAACTGGAAAAGCTGGCCCAGCCGCTGGCCAAGTCCGGGTACGGGCAGTACCTGCTGCGCCTGCTGCGGGAAGCGGTGTACTGATGAAAGTCAGCGCCACCGCCATTGCCGATGTACTGCTGATCGAGCCGCGGGTGTTCGGCGACGAACGCGGCTTTTTTTTCGAGAGCTTCAACCAGCGCGCCTTTGCACAGGCCACGGGCGTGGACCTGCCTTTTGTCCAGGACAACCACTCGCGCTCGGCCCGGGGCGTGTTGCGCGGACTGCACTTCCAGGCACAGCAGCCGCAGGGCAAGCTGGTGCGGGTGGTGGCGGGCGCCGTGTTCGACGTGGCCGTGGACATCCGGCCCACGTCGCCGACGTACGGCACCTGGGTGGGGCAGCTGCTGTCCGCCGAGAACAAGTGCCAGCTCTGGGTGCCGCCCGGCCTGGCGCACGGCTTTCTGGTGCTGTCCGACCACGCCGAGTTCCTGTACAAGACCACAGACTATTACGCGCCAGCGCACGAGCGCTGCATCCACTGGAACGACCCCACACTGGCCATCGCGTGGCCGGACGCCGGGGTGCCACCGCAACTGTCGCCAAAAGACAGGGAGGGGATGGCGTTTTCGGATCTGTGAGGTGTTGACGCTCCGCAGCTACCGATAGAATGGTCGCCATACAACCTATGGCCGCTGCCGTCGACACTTTCCTGCAAGATCCCAATGCCATGGCCCTGCCAGGCATCGGTCGGGCGCTGGTGGCCGCCGGCAAACTGGAGCAGCGGTCCGCCGAAGAAATTTACGCCCGTTCGGTGACGAAGAAGACCAGCTTCGTTGCCGAGTTGGTCGGTTCGGGGGCGGTATCGGCCATGGATCTGGCCTACACGCTGTCGCAAGCGTTTGCGGCTCCGCTGGTCAATCTCGATGTGCTGGACGTGGCCCGCCTGCCCAAAGGCCTGCTCGACGCCAAAATCTGTACAGACTACGGTCTGGTCGTGCTGAGCAAGCGCAACAACCGGCTGGTGGTGGCCACCGCGGACCCGTCAGACCAGCGCGCAGCGGAGACCATCAAGTTCTCCACCCGCATGGGGGTGGACTGGGTCGTGGCCGAGTACGACAAGCTCTCCAAACTGCTGCAGGCCACAACGGTGTCCGTCAGTGAAACCGTCGAGCACATCGTCGGCGGGGATTTTGAGTTCGACGAGGGGGCGGAGGAAACCAGTGCCGAGACCACCCAGGTGGCGTCCGAGGTGGAGGACGCGCCGGTGGTGCGCTTCCTGCAGAAAATGCTGCTCGATGCCTTCACCATGCGCGCCTCGGACCTGCACTTCGAACCCTACGAAACCAATTACCGGGTGCGGTTCCGCATTGACGGGCAGTTGCGTGAAATCGCCAGCCCGCCGCTCTCGATCAAGGACAAGCTGGCGTCGCGGATCAAAGTGATCTCGCGCATGGACATTTCCGAAAAGCGCATTCCCCAGGACGGCCGCATGAAACTGCGGGTCGCCCCGGGTCGCGTGATTGACTTCCGGGTCAGCACCCTGCCGACCCTGTTTGGCGAGAAGATCGTGATCCGGATTCTGGATCCCAGCAGCGCCAAGCTTGGCATTGATGCGCTGGGCTACGACGCGGAAGAAAAAGAACGGCTGCTCAAGGCCATCGGCCGGCCCTACGGCATGATCCTGGTGACCGGACCGACCGGCTCGGGTAAGACCGTGTCCCTCTACACCTGCCTGAACTTGCTCAACCAGCCGGGCGTGAACATTGCCACGGCCGAGGACCCGTCTGAAATCAACCTGCCGGGCGTCAACCAGGTCAACGTGAATGAGAAGGCCGGGCTGACGTTTGCCGCAGCGCTGAAGTCTTTCCTGCGCCAGGACCCTGACATCATCATGGTCGGCGAGATCCGCGACCTGGAAACCGCGGACATTTCGATCAAGGCGGCCCAAACCGGCCACCTGGTGCTCTCCACGCTGCACACCAACGACGCACCTGCCACCCTGACGCGGATGCGCAACATGGGCATACAGCCCTTCAACATTGCCTCCAGCGTCATCCTGATCACCGCCCAGAGGCTGGCGCGGCGGCTGTGCATGGCATGCCGCGCTCCGATGGATGTTCCCGAGCAGGTGCTGCTCGATGCCGGCTTCAAGCTCTCGGACCTGGACGGCTCCTGGAAACCCTACCGCGCGGTGGGCTGCCCCAGCTGCAACCTCGGCTACAAGGGCCGCGTGGGCATCTACCAGGTGATGCCGATCAGTGAGGAAATCCAGCGCATCATCCTGCGCGACGGCAGCGCGTTGGACATCGCCACGCAGGCGGAAATCGAGGGCGTGCGCTCGCTGCGGCAATCCGGACTGCACAAGGTGCGCCAGGGCCTGACATCGCTGGAAGAAGCCCTGGGCATCACCAACGAATAGGGGGGCACAGGTCAATGGCAACCACCAAAAAGCCGGCCACCGGCAACCAGGACGCAATCTACGACTGGGAGGGCAAGGACCGCAATGGCAAACAGGTGCGGGGAGAAATTCGTGCCGGCGGCGAAAACCAGGTCCGGTCCGCCCTGCGCCGCCAGGGCGTGACCCCCACCAAGCTGAAGAAGCGCTCCATGCGCGCGGGCAAGTCCATCAAGCCCAAAGATCTGGCCCTGTTCACGCGCCAGCTGGCAACCATGATGAAAGCCGGCGTCCCGTTGCTGCAGGCCTTTGACATTGTCGGACGCGGCAATACGAACCCAAGCGTGACCAAGCTGCTCTACGATATCCGCAGTGACGTGGAAACAGGCACCTCACTGAGCACCGCCTTTCGCAAATACCCGCTGTACTTTGATGATCTGTATTGCAACCTGATCGAGGCCGGCGAGGCCGCAGGTATTCTGGACCAGCTGCTCGACCGGCTGGCGGTCTACATGGAAAAGACCGAGGCGTTGAAATCCAAGATCAAGTCGGCGCTGATGTACCCGGTGACGGTGCTGATCGTGGCCTTTGCCGTGGTGGCGGTGATCATGATCTTTGTGGTGCCCTCGTTCAAGGAAGTGTTCTCCTCTTTCGGTGGTGAGCTGCCGGGGCCCACCCTGGCGGTCATTGCCATGAGTGAATTCTTCGTCAAGTTCTGGTACCTGATTTTCGGCACCATCGGGGGGGGCGTCTATTTCTTCCTGCAAGCCTGGAAGCGCGACGCCAGGGTGCAGGCCGTGATGGACCGGATGCTGCGCAAAATGCCGATCTTCGGCATTTTGGTGGAGAAGTCCTGCATCGCGCGCTGGACCCGGACCCTGGCGACCATGTTTGCCGCCGGTGTGCCGCTGGTGGAGGCGCTGGACTCGGTGGGTGGTGCCGCCGGCAACATTGTGTACGAGGAGGCCACGGTCAAGATCCAGCAGGAGGTATCCACCGGCACGGCACTCACCGCCGCCATGGAGAGCGTCAACCTGTTTCCGTCCATGGTGCTGCAAATGTGCGCCATCGGCGAAGAGTCCGGCTCCATTGACCACATGCTGGGCAAGTGCGCCGACTTTTACGAAGCCGAAGTGGACAATATGGTGGCCGGGATTTCGAGCCTGCTCGAGCCCATCATCATCGTGCTGCTGGGGTCGATCATCGGCGGCATTGTGGTCGCCATGTACCTGCCCATTTTCAAGATTGCGCAGGTGGTTTGATGGTGGCAGGACTGGACTGGATCAACGCTGCACTCGGTGCCGTACTGGGCTTGCTGGTGGGCAGCTTCGTCAATGTCGTGGTGCACCGTCTGCCGCGGATCATGGAGCGAGAGTGGGCCCAGGAGTGCGCAGAAATGGCCGGTCAGGAGCCGCCAGCCACGGAACCCTTCAACCTGATGGTCCCGCGGTCGCGCTGCCCCCACTGCGGCCACGCCATCCGCTGGTATGAAAACATTCCGGTGCTGAGCTACCTGATGCTCGGCGGCAAGTGCAGCGCCTGCAAGGCACCGATTGGCCTGCGTTACCCGGTGGTGGAGCTGGCCACAGCCTTCTTCTTCGGGGCAGCCTTCCTGCATTTCGGGATGACGCCGGTGGCCCTGGCCTGGTGCGGGTTTGCCGCGCTGCTGATTTCGCTGTTCCTGATCGACTTTGACACCCAGTTGCTGCCCGACGATCTGAACTACCTGCTGCTATGGATCGGCATTGGCGTTGCCTTGCTCGGCTGGGGAATTCCCCTGACCTCGTCGGTCTACGGCGCGATTTTTGGGTACCTCGCACTGTGGTCCGTGGTGCGCCTGTATTACCTGCTCACGGGCAAGATCGGCATGGGCAATGGCGATTTCAAGTTGTTGGCGGCACTCGGCGCCTGGTTTGGTGTGGAGTATCTGTTTGCCCTGATTCTTCTGTCCTCGCTGGTGGGGTCGGTGATTGGCAGCCTGCTGCTGCTGGTGGGACGCCTGGCCAACAAGGACATCCCCATCGCATTCGGGCCTGTTCTGGCAGGTGCCGGGCTGCTGGCCATGCTGGTGGGGCCGCAGACCCTTCAGCAATGGGCCCCGTTTGCATTTCCGCTGGGTCCCTTGCTGAAGTGAGTCCATGCACACGCTCGGCCTGACTGGCGGCATTGGCAGCGGCAAGAGCACGGTTGCAGGGTTCCTGGCCCGCCGCGGTGCGCAGGTGATCGATGCTGACGCCATCTCCCGCCGTGTCACGGCCACCGGCGGCGCGGCCATCACGCCCATTGCTGCCACGTTTGGTCCAGCCGCCATCGGCGAGGATGGCGCCCTGGACCGGGACTGGATGCGCCAGCGTGTCTTCAGTGACTCCACCGCCCGGACGCAGCTGGAACAGATCGTGCATCCGCTGGTCGGCCAGGAAATAGGCCGCCAGACGGCACTGGCCCGGGACGCAGGGGTGGGCTGCCTGGTGTTTGATATTCCCTTGCTGGTGGAGTCTGGCCACTGGCGCAAGCAACTGGACCGGGTGCTGGTAGTCGATTGCACCAGGGCATCCCAGGTGGCGCGGGTGCAGGCGCGCAATGCCCTGGCGCCGGACGCCATCCATCAAATCATCGACGCCCAAGCGAGCCGGGCACTGCGCCTTGCCGCCGCCGATGTGGTGGTGTTCAACGACGGCCTGGATCTGGACGGATTGGGCCGGCTGGTGGATGCCATAGCTGCGCAGTTCGGGCTATGATCCACGCTCCGGAAACCCAACCGTGATTCTTTACGAATACCCCTTCAACGAGCGCATTCGCACCTACTTGCGGCTGGAACACCTGTTTCTGCGCCTGGCCACACTGGGGCTGCGGCAAGACCCGATGGACCACCACTTTGCGCTTACCACCATCTTTGAAGTCATGGAAGTGGGTGCCCGCGCCGATCTCAAGTCCGATGTGCTGCGGGACCTGGAAAAACAGAAGCAGACGCTCAACAGCTACCGCGGCAACCCGGCGATTGCCGAGAGCGTTCTCGATGAATTAGTGGGGCAGATAGAGCGCCAGTATGCGGCGCTCAACAACCTGCCAGGCAAAGCCGGACAGTCCCTGACTGAAAACGACTGGCTGATGAGCATCCGCAGCCGGGTCGGCATTCCCGGTGGCACTTGCGAGTTTGACCTGCCGGCCTATTTTGCCTGGCAACACCGCAGCGCATCTGCCCGCCAGGAAGACTTGCAGCGGTGGATCTCTACCCTGTCGCCCCTGGCCGAAGCCATCGCGCTGCTGTTGAAAATGCTGCGGGACTCCGGCGCGCCCCAAAAAGTGATCGCGGTCGGCGGCCAGTTCCAGCAAAACCTGCCGCAGGGCCGGACATTCCAGTTGCTGCGCCTGGCCTTGGACCCTGCGCTGGACATGGTGCCTGAGATCAGCGGCAACCGGCTGATGGTGTCGATCCGCATGATGCGCCATGCAGCGGATGACCGCCTGCACGCCACCGTCGAAGACGGGGCATTTGAAATGGCCCTGTGTTCCTGAGGTGGTGGTAATGGAAGTCCGCACCGTACGCTGCCCGGCCTGTGGTGGTGACAGCCGCTACGTCAGCAGCAACCCCTACCGGCCCTTTTGTAGCGAACGCTGCAAGAACATGGACTTCGGTGCCTGGGCCAGCGAAGCGTTCCGGGTGCCGACCGAAGCGCCACCAGATGCCGATTCCTATGGCGATCCGCGCCTGCAATAAACAGGCAATAGGCTGGAAAGCCTTTATTTAGCTGGGCCTACCGCTCTCATTACCGTAGCACCCTGGTGTTGGCGCTCCTTCGCAAACCAGTCCAACACTGGTACGGTTCCCGGCAATACCGGAAAGACTGCCACCGGCAACTGCTCCCAGGAAAAAGCCTGGCCCTCCCGCATCTGCAGCGCACCGGACCACTGCAGCACCTTGCAAAAATTCAGCCGGACCAGGGCATGCGGGTAATCCACCACTTCCACACGCCAGGGCTCTGCCGCGGCGATGCGGATGCCGAGTTCCTCGTACAGTTCCCGCGCCAGCGCCTGCAGCACCGTCTCACCCGCCTCGAGCTTGCCGCCGGGAAACTCCCAGTAGCCGGCATAGGCCTTGCCGGGTGGTCGCGTCGTCAGCAAAAAGGCACCGTCCGCGCGCACCAGCACGCCCACGGCCACCTCCGTCAGGCTGCGTTGCGCCAATTCCGCGCGCGCAACGCCCGGGTCCGCCACCAGCGGCTGCGCGCTCATTGCGCCGCTGCGCGCCCGGCGAAGTCGCGGGCAAACTGCCATGCAACGCGGCCGCTGCGCGAACCGCGTTCCAGCGCCCACAGCAGTGCCTGCGCTCTCGCCTGCGCAATCTCCTGCGCAGGCACGCCCAGGCTGGACAACCATTGGGCCACGATCTGCAGGTACTCATCCTGGCTGAAGGGGTAGAAACTGATCCACAGGCCAAAGCGTTCCGACAGCGACACCTTTTCCTCCACCGCTTCACCCGGATGCACTTCGCCATCCTTGGTATGGGTGTAGCCGAGGTTGTCGGCCATGTATTCCGGCAGGAGGTGGCGCCGGTTGCTGGTGGCATAAATGAGCACATTGGGTGTGGCAGCGGCCACCGAGCCGTCGAGCACCGACTTCAGCGCCTTGTAGCCAGCCTCGCCTTCGTCAAAGCTCAGGTCATCGCAAAACACAATGAACTTCTCTGGGCGCTGCGCGACGATTTCCACAATGTCGGGCAGATCCACCAGATCAGCCTTGTCGACTTCGATCAGGCGCAAACCCTGTGCGGCATAGGTGTGCAGGCAGGCGCGTATCAGCGAAGACTTGCCCGTGCCACGTGCGCCGGTAAGCAGCACATTGTTGGCCGGCGCGCCGCGCACAAACTGGGCGGTATTGCGCTGGATTTTTTCCTTTTGCGGGTCAATTTCCTTCAGGTCTTCCAGGCCCATGGCGCCAATGTGGTGTACCGGGGCAATCACGCCCTGGCCCGAGCTGCGCCGGCGGTAGCGAAAGGCAATGGAGGCACCCCAGTCCGGCTGCTGCAGGACGTGCGGCAGCGACGCCTCCACGCGCGCCATGAACTGCTCGGCGCGCAGCAAAAAAGCTTCAATCAGGGGTTGCATAGGTCGGGACGTTCAAGGTTTCGCTTCAGGAGCGGTAGTCGGCATTGATGGTGACATAGTCGTGGCTCAGGTCACAGGTCCAGACGGTGTCCGCTGCAGCGCCGCGGCCCAGGCCCACGCGCACGGTAATTTCGCTCTGGCGCATGACCCGCTGGCCATCGGCCTCTTGGTAGAGCGGATTGCGGCCACCGCCGGTGGCCACATGCACATCATCGAGGAACAGGTCGATTCCCGCCTGGTCGAGGTCGTCGATGCCGGCGTAACCCACTGCAGCGAGAATCCGGCCCAAATTGGGATCGCTGGCAAAAAAAGCGGTCTTCACCAGCGGAGAGTGGGCAATGGCATAAGCCACCTGGCGACACTCCTGCGCGTTGCGACCGCCTTCGACCGTGACCGTGATGAATTTGGTGGCGCCCTCCCCGTCGCGCACGATGGCCTGCGCCAAGTCACGCGCCACCCCCAGCATGGCCGCCTTCAGGGCCTGGCCGTTTTCACTTTCCAGGGAGTCAATCACCGGGTTACCCGCGCGGTTGCTGGCCATCACCACCAGGGAGTCGTTGGTCGAGGTATCGCCATCGACCGTGATGCGGTTGAACGAGCCCTGCGCCAATTCCAGCGCCAGCTGCTTCATCACGCCCTGGGCCACACAGGCGTCAGTGGCAATGAAGCCGAGCATGGTCGCCATGTTGGGCCGGATCATGCCCGCGCCCTTGCTGATGCCCGTGATGCTGACCTGCACGCCGCCGATGTCCACCTGCACGCCAAAAGCCTTGGGCAGGGTGTCGGTGGTCATGATGGCTTCGCTGGCACGCAACCAGTTGTCCTCGCGCGCGTCGGCCAGAGCGGCATCCAGACCTGCCTCGATGCGCGCATGGGGCAGCGGCTCCATGATCACGCCAGTGGAAAACGGCAGAATTTGTTCCTGCGCCAGACCGAGCTTGCCCGCCAGCGCGATGCAGGTACTCTGGGCGCGGGCCCGGCCCTCGGCGCCGGTGCCGGCATTGGCATTGCCGGTGTTGATCAGCAGGGCGCGAACCGCCGTACCCGCAGCCAGTCGCTCGCGGCATAGCTGCACCGGCGCCGCACAAAACCGGTTTTCCGTGAACACGCCCGACACGCTGGCGCCGGCATCCAGAAGAATCACCGTCAAGTCCTTGCGGTTCGCCTTGCGGATGCCCGCCTCCGCAATGCCCAGCCGCACGCCGGCAATCGGGTGCAGTTGGCCAGGGTGGGGGGGACTCAGATGGACAGGCATGGAGGCTCCTCGATTAAGGGCTGAATTATCCGCAATTTCACCGCCTCCAAATCCCCTGGGCCGGCGACTGACCCGCTCGCACCGCTTGCTGTGGGCAGCAATTGGGGCAATTGGACGCCTAACACCGTACATTTCCTGTCATCGACGCGCCGCACGGCGACTTACATTGGGGTGTATGAACGTCAAAACCCTGAAATCTCCCCGCACGTCCGGTGCTGCTGCAGGCGGCTCGACTCAGGCGCAGTTGCACAAGGCCTTGGCATTGCACCAGCAAGGCCAACTCGAGGAGGCGCAGCGGATATACGAGGCCATCCTCAGGATACAGCCCAGGAACTTT
>Ga0007795_10000536_pt1 | contig 12315 bp, 9 predicted proteins | sample CryBogmetaGMA1M_FD_60369 | JGI IMG/M metagenome (GOLD analysis project Ga0007795, IMG submission 60369) | Freshwater microbial communities from Crystal Bog, Wisconsin, USA - MA1M | ecosystem: Environmental > Aquatic > Freshwater > Lake | place: Crystal Bog, Wisconsin, USA | collected 2009-07-06
AGCGATTTCTGGCCCGGTGAGTACTCAAAGACCTATGTAAAGGCGGCTCACACCTACGACGACATTATGGACGGCCTGCGCAATGGGCGGGTCTTTGTCACCCTGGGCGATCTGGTATCCGAGGTCGAGGTGACGGCAAGATCGGCCCATACCAAACAGGTGGCGGAGATCGGTGGCACCCTTCAGGTCGAGGCCGGAAGTGACGTGACAATCATTGTTCGGGTGCGCGATCCCGCCGGTAAGAACTTTGGTGGACGCACGCCATCGGTGTCGCGTGTCGATCTGATCGAAGGTGAGCTCACAGGCCCCGCCGTCAGCGCCGACAATGACAAGAACCCGACGGCGCGGGTCATCCAGCGCTTCGATGCGACTCAATGGGCGAGGGAGGGAGAGCGGCTCTCCATGGTCTATGTGCTCAAAAATGTCCGCAAATCTGGCTACGTCCGGGTCCGCGGAACAAGCGGGGCAGAACTCGAGCCATTGCCGGACACACCGGGTGAGGATCCCTGGTCAGACCTCTGGTTCTACGCCAATCCGATCTTCCTGAGCGTGAGATAGGGACGGATCGCTAAGAGCCAGTCTTGCCCTGGCAATAGCAGACCCTTCCGTACACTCAGGAAGACAGGATTGAGGGCAGCCGGTGAGGCCGCCCCTTGATTAGACCTCAGTGACGAACTGTTCGGTCGGACGGCGAACTTTTTCCAGGTTCACCAGCCAGTCGCCTTCGGGCTGACGATAGCCCAGTGGGATGATCACCACGCTGCGCAGGCCGCGGTCCTTGAGGCCGAGGATCTCGTCCAGGGCATTTGAGTCGAAGCCTTCCATAGGGGTGGCATCCACCTCTTCGAAGGCCGCAGAAATCAGGGCGGCACCGACGCCGATATAGGCCTGACGGGCAGCATGCTGGTAGTTCGCCTCGGCGTCCCGCTGGGGATAGGTCGCCAGCAACATCTTGCGATAGTTTTCCCAGCCTTCGTTTTCGAAGCCCCGGATCTGATTGGTCAGATCAAACATGTGGTTGATGCGCTCAGGGGTGTAGTTGTCCCAGGCGGCGAAGACCAGCAGGTGGGAGCCGTCGGTAATCTGGGCCTGGTTCCAGGCCACGGGCAGGATGCGAGCGCGGATCGCCGGGTCCTTGACCACGATGATTTCATAGGGCTGCAGGCCGCTGGAGGTGGGGGCCAGACGGGCAGCTTCGACAATCCGCTCGACCTTTTCGGCCGGCACTGACTTGGCAGGGTCCATTTTCTTGGTGGCGTAGCGCCAGTTCAGCCGATCGATCAGGGGATGGGTCATGGGGGAGACTACTTCCATTGGGGTTGGGGCGGCTTAGATGACCGCCAAGGTGCACATCTAGGATGATGTGGGTCATTTGATAGGGCGGTTTGCCCTGATAGGTAGAAATAAGCCCCCAGAAATTCTCTGGGGTGCCCTGCCTTCGTCTAAAGCCCGTCCAGCCGGCACCCCCGCGCCTCGAGCACCGGCTTCAGCGCCCAATAGGCGGCCGGGGTCCGCATCAAGGGGATGCGGGGATAGAGGTGATGGATGATGTGGAACTGCATGCCCATAGAGCCGATATTCCCCACCAGGCTGCGGAAGCTGCGGGTGTTACGATAACGACCGGTCTCGGTCCCCGGATGATGCGGGGCCCAGCTTAAGTAAAACTGGATGTAGGTCTGGGCGATATGCCGGGGCAGCCACCAGATCAGGACCGCGACCACGGCGTGGCCGGTCCAGGCCAGGGTGAAAAGAATTGCGAGATAGCTCAGCTGGAAGGCCAGGGCGATCAGGCCCGCCCTTTGGGCAGCCGGGGTGCCCAGGCGCTGCAGGGTCGCCCCGTAGGAAGCACTCGCCTTAGAGCCTGGCTGGCGGTTGCGGATGCTGTTGAGGATCGAATGCCAGGGCCCCTTAGCCTTGGTGCCGATGTCAGGGTCCAGCTCGGGATCATTGGTGTGCTTGTGGTGCTCAAGGTGGGTCAGGCGCGCCACGTCATAGGGCACGACCAGGGGGATGGTTGAGAGGTGGCCCACAAGCTCGTTCAGCCAGAATAGCTTGTCGCCTTCCTGTGCAATGATCCGATGCTGGGCTTCGTGGGACGGCAGATAGCTCAGCATGACGTTGAGCGTGGCAATGGGAAAGGCGATCCACAGGGGCAATATGCCCGACAGGGTCAGGGGCCACAGCGACAGCCAGACCGCCAGATTGCCCAGGCCCCAGCTGATAGAGCCCCAGGGCAGGCCGCCCATGAACCGGTCAGCAATCTGCTTTTCCAGGCGCATGAGATCTTGGCTGGACAGGCCCGATAGGTCCTCGGGCAGGGTCACGGACGACACATTCATATCCATCGGCCGCTCCAGGTGGCGAAGGCACCCCAGGTTCCGCCAATGACCAGCCCGATCGCCAGGGGCGGTACTCCCAGACTGACATGCCACAGGACCAGGACTTCCTTGATGAGGGGGGCCAGGAAGCCGATCCCAAACAGGAAGGGCATGTTTTTCATCAGCGATCCCAGAATGACCCGGATCATGGAAAGGCCTCGTCCTGCAAAGGGTTCTAAATGTTAAACCTGACACGGGTGTCATTTATTCGCAAGAGATCCCCTTAGGGTCCAGGTTTTACAGGCTGTAGCCACTGGCGTCAGATCGCCTATAACGTCCTCATGCCCCCGCGCCTTCGACCGACCCGACTGGAATATGTGGTGGATGGTGTCCGCCTGCGGGCCCAGCTGTCTGCCGCTGCCCTCGCTGCAGGCGGTGATGAGGTCGAGCAGCGCAAACGGGCCCTGGAGATCCTGAAACAGGCACTGTTCCGTGGTCGTATGATCGCCAAGGAGCGCTTGGAAAACGGGGCAGGCGGGATTGAAACGGCGCGTCTGTTGTCCGGGGTCACCGACGAGGTGGTCACAGCCCTCTATGACTTCACCACCGTCCATGTGTTCCGGGCCCGCAATCCCACCGAGGGCGAACGCCTGGCCCTGATCGCCGTGGGTGGCTATGGCCGCGGGACATTGGCGCCGTTCTCCGACCTCGATCTGCTGTTCCTGCGACCCTATAAGCAGACGCCCCATGCTGAGAGCGTGATCGAGTACATGCTCTACGCCCTCTGGGATCTGGGCTTTAAGGTCGGGCATGCCTCGCGGACGGTGGAGGAATGTATCCGCTTGTCCAAGGAAGATTTCACCATCCGCACCTCGATCCTCGAGGCCCGTCGCCTGACCGGCGACGAAGCCCTGGCCGAGGATCTGACCAAGCGGTTCCGAGCCGAGGTGGTCAAGGGCACAGCGGCCCAGTTTGTCGCCGCCAAGCTGAAGGAGCGGGACGAGCGCCAGGAGCGGGCAGGGGCCAGCCGCTATATGGTCGAGCCCAATGTCAAAGAGGGTAAGGGCGGCCTGCGAGACCTAAACACCCTGTTCTGGATCGCTCAGTACCTGCATCCCGTGGCCCAGGTCGACCGGCTGAACGGCGTCATCCAGCTGGACATGTTCGAGCGCCGGGAGGTTTCGGCCTTTGTACGGGCCTTTGATTTCCTCTGGGCCATTCGCTGTCATTTGCACTTTGCCACAGGCCGACCCGAAGAGCGGCTGACCTTCGACATCCAGCCGGAAATCGCCCGGCGCATGGGCTATGGCGACCGCGGCGATGCGCCGGCGGTGGAACGCTGCATGCGCCGTTATTTCCTGATCGCCAAACAGGTCGGCGCCCTGACCCGAGTCTTTGCTGCCAAGCTGGAATCCGAGCGGGTCAAACAGGAACCCAAGGGCCTGTCCCGGTTACTGCCCGGACGGGGACGGGGGCGTCGCACGGCCTTAGATCCTGGCTTCCACGAGGATGGTGGGCGGTTAAACGTCGATGGGCCAGAGGTCTTTGAGTCCGATCCGGTCAATCTGCTCAGACTGTTCCGGCTGGCCGACCGGCGCGATCTGGACCTGCATCCCGATGCCTTTACCTATGCCTCGCGCCTGCATGAGCTGATCGGGCCAAAGGTCCGCCGGGACCCCGAAGCCGCCAAGGTCTTCTTGGACATACTGGCCCATGGCCGGGACCCCCAGCGCATACTGTCCATGATGAATGAGGCCGATGTCCTGGGTCGCTTCATTCCCGAATGGGGCCGCATCGTCGCCCAGATGCAGTTCAACATGTATCACTCCTACACGGTGGATGAGCATACCTTGCGGGCGGTGGGGGTCATTGCCCAGATCGCGGCAGGGCAGTTCGCCGAAGACCACCCCCTGTCCACCACCGTCATGCCCTTGATTGCCGATCGCGAGGCCCTGTTCCTGGCCATGCTGCTGCATGACACGGGCAAGGGCGGCGCCGGGGGCCAGGAAAAAGCCGGAGCCCGCGCAGCCCGGCAGGCCTGTGAGCGTCTTGGGCAAGACCGCCAGAGGATCGAGCTGGTAGCCTGGCTTGTGGAGCATCATCTGCTGATGAGCGACACGGCCCAGAAGCGCGACGTCTCTGATCCCCGAACAGTTGTGGACTTCGCACAGGTTGTGGAAACCCCTGAGCGCCTGCGCCTGCTGCTGGTTTTGACCGTGGCCGACATCCGCGCCGTGGGGCCTGGGGTCTGGAACGGTTGGAAGGGCCAACTGCTGCGAGAGCTCTATGCCGCCACTGAAGCCCTGTTCCGCGGGGGGCGTGGGTCTGATCAGGCCGCCGCCGTCAGGCGCTATCACGAGAACGCCGCCTATGACGCCCGTATGCGGCTGGTGTCTGTTGACCCCGCCTCCACAGAATGGGCCCAGTCCATGGAGGACGCCTACTTCACCTCATTTGGCGATCCAGAGGTTCAGGCCCATGCCCGGCTGGCCCGGGCGGCCGTGACCGCTGGGGCTGCGGCCGAGGCCCAGGTCCGCCCAGACCTTAATGCCGCTGAAGTGGTTGTGGCGGCAGCAGACAGGCCAAGGCTGTTTGTGGACCTCGCCCAGTCCCTGACAAACGCCGGGGCCAATGTTGTGGGCGCGCGGGTCTTTACCTCCCGACAGGGTCAAGCCCTGGACGTGTTCTTCGTGCAGGATGCGGCGGGTAAGCCCTTTGGCCATGACAATCCAAGGTCCCTGCAGAGATTGGCAGAAGTTCTGGTGCGCTCCGGCCGGGGCGAGCCGGTCAAGGCCGAGACCAAGAAGCTCGGCGATCTGGGCCGTACGGCCGCCTTCGCCATTACCCCCACCGTGATGCTCGATAATGAGGCTTCGGAGGTCTCTACCGTGATCGAGGCCTCGGGGCGCGATAGGCCAGGTCTTTTGGCGGCCTTGGCCAAGCCGATTTCAGATGCTGGTCTTTTGATCCTGTCAGCCCACATTGACGGCTATGGCGAGCGCGCTGTGGATGCCTTCTATGTGGTGGACGGTCTTGGCAAAAAAGTCGTTGAGCCCAAGGCTATGATGGCCCTGAAAGCTGACCTCATTGCCGCCCTCGAAGACGATCGGGACCAGTCCATCGTCAAACCTCGGGCGAATCTTCAGAAGGCCCGCGCCAGTGTCGCTCGCTAAAGCTTCGACCAAATCCAGCGGCCTGATCCGCTCGTCCATGGTCTATTCGGCCTTCACCCTGATCAGCAGGTTTTTCGGATTCTTCCGCGACCTTGCGATCACTTATTACCTGGGGGCCAGCACCTCTTTTGCGGCCGACGCCTATAATATGGGCTTCTCCTTCCCCAACCTGTTCCGCAGAATCTTCGGCGAGGGCGCTTTTGCTTCGGCCTTCGTGCCGGCCTATTCCAAGGCCCTGGCCACAGATGGCGAGGAGGTGGCCGATGTCCTAGCCGCTGACGCCATGGCGGTCCTGGCGGCGGGTGCTCTTGGGGTGACCCTTGTGGCCGAACTGACTATGCCCTGGTTGATGTACGCCATCGCCCCCGGCTTTCACGGGGAGAAGCATGATCTGGCGGTCCGTCTGACCCAGATCATGATGCCCTACCTGCCGTGCATGGCGATCTATGCCCACCTGTCAGGGGTGCTCAACGGCCGAAACCGCTTCATCCTGTCGGCGGCCGCCCCCATTCTTTTGAATCTTTGGACCCTGATCGCGGTCTGGCCGGCCAAGACCACGCTGGAAGCGGCCTATTATGCCTCCGTCGGGGTGGTGATTGCAGGGATTTCTCAGGCCGCCTTGCTGTGGTGGGGGGTTCGACGGTCCGGTGCCAACGTCAATTTCCGCTGGCCGCGCCTAACGCCGGAGATTCGCAAGCTGATCCTCTTGGCGGTGCCTGGCTCCATCGCTGCCAGCGCCACCCAGGTGAATATTTTCGTCTCCAGCATGATGGTCAGCCAGGTGAACGGCGCCCGGTCCTGGCTGGCGGTCTGCGATCGCCTCTACATGCTGCCCCAGGGCCTAGTGGGGGTTGCTGTCGGTGTTGCCCTGCTGCCCCAGTTGTCCCGGGCTGTCCACGCCCGCGACCGGGAGGCCAGCCAAGGTGCCATAGACGAGGCCATTGTCTTCAGCATGGCCCTGACCCTGCCTGCGGCAGCCGCCCTATTGGCCATGCCCTTCTTCCTGATCGACGCCCTCTACACCCGGGGCGCCTTTACTGCCTTCGACGCCCACGCCACAGCTGATGCCCTGCGCCAATACGCCTGGGGGGTTCCAGCCTTTGTTCTGGCGCAGCTGTTCTCCCGGGTCTTCTTCGCGAGCCAAGATACCAAGACCCCCATGCGTTACGCCCTGATCTCAGTGGCTGTGAATGTGGTCGCTGGGGTTTCCCTGTTCTACCTGATCGGTGTGCCCGGCATTGCGGCGGCCACCAGTTTGGCGGCCTGGGTCAATGTCCTGATGATGGTCACAACCCTAGGCAAACGCGGCCTTTACACGCCGGGCTCGGCTGCGGCGTCCCGCCTCCTGCGCATACTGGCGGCCTCAGTGGCCCTGGGTGTTATCGCCGGCGCGGCTTCGTTAAATCGCAGCGTTCTGCAAGGTCTGTTAGGCGGCGTCCATGTCGGGCCCCTTCACCAAAAGGAGATCGCTGTCCTGCTGGCCTGCCTGATCATCATGGCCCTCTATCCGGTCCTGCTGTTCGCCTCAGGCGGTCTGACCCTGGCCCAGGCCCGCGCCGCCCTGCGCCGCCGTCCAAAGGACCCCTCTGCCCCGGTCATAGACACGCCAGACTTGCCCTAATCCTGGCGAGGGACTATTGCCTCGCCCATGGCTCGCCCTGGACATTTCGCCCGTCGATGGCGCAGCGCTTAACCCAGCGCTCACGGCGCATGCGCCTTCCTGTCCCCTTCGTAAAGCCTGACCCATGACCACACCCAGACACCCCCGCGTTCTTTCGGGCGTCCAGCCCACGGGCGATCTGCATCTCGGTAACTATCTCGGTGCCCTGGTGAAGTTCACTCGACTGCAGCACGGGATGGAGACCTTCATCTTCGTGGCAGATCTCCATGCCATTACCCAATGGCAGGACCCCAAGAAGCTCAAGTCCCAGGTGCGAGAGATCGCCGCCGCCTATCTGGCCTCGGGTCTGGATCCCAAGGTCGCCACGATTTTCCCCCAGTCCGCCGTGCCAGAGCACGCTGAGTTGGCCTGGGTGTTTAACTGTGTCGCCCGCCTCGGCTGGCTCGACCGCATGACCCAGTTCAAGGACAAGGCCGGCAAGCACAAGGAGCGCGAGAGCGTTGGCCTCTACACCTACCCGGTGCTCCAGGCCGCCGACATTTTGATCTATAAGGCAACCCACGTGCCAGTGGGCGAAGACCAGAAGCAGCACCTGGAACTGACCCGCGACATTGCGCAAAAGTTCAATCACGACTTCGAGGTCCCTGACTTCTTTCCCTTGCCAGAAGCCGTTGTTGAGGGGCCAGGCGCGCGGATTATGAGCCTGCGGGATGGGTCATCGAAAATGTCTAAGTCCGATCCATCGGACTATTCGCGGATCAATCTAACCGATGACGCCGATACCATTCTACAAAAGGTGCGGAAGGCGCGGACCGATCCAGAACCGCTTCCCGAAACCCTGGAAGAGCTGAAGGCGCGACCCGAGGCTCAGAATCTGGTGGGGATTTACGCTGCCCTTGATGGCCGCACCTCAGCTGAGGTCCTGGCGGAATTTGCTGGGGTTGGCTTTGGAACCTTCAAGCCCCGTCTGGCCGATCTGGCCGTGGCCAAACTTAGCCCCATCGGTGAGGCCATGCGCCGTTACATGTCCGATCCGGCAGAGATTGACCGCATACTGGCGCTCGGTGCCGCCAGGGCTCGGGAGGTTGCAGCCCCAACCCTGGCCGAGGTGAAGTCCATTGTCGGTTACTGGGCCGGATGAGACCCCCTTGCCAGGACTCGGCTGGCAGGTCACCGTCCGCCCCATGAGCCAACGTAAGTTCCTGGTCATTGCCGACGAGAGCCCTGAGTTTCAGGCAGCCCTGCGTTTTGCCTGTCGCCGGGCGCACTCAACCGGCGGGCATGTGGCCCTGCTCAAGGTGATTGAGCCTGCTGTGTTCGAACATTGGAGCGGCGTGCGCGATGAGATCGAGCGCCAGGCTCGCGCGGAGGCGGAAGCGTCCCTCCAGGCCCTGGCAGAGTTCATCGTCATGGAAACGGGCTCAGCGCCGGAATTCATCATTGTGCGGGCCGACAATACCCGCGCGGCTCTGCGCGATGTGATCGGCAATGATCCAGACATCAAGATCTTGGTCTTGGCAGCCGCCGTTGGGGGGCGCGGCCCTGGCCCCTTGGTGACCTCCATCGCGAAAGAAGGGGTCAAGTGGGGTGCCCGTAAGGTGCCGGTGACCCTGGTGCCTGGTGACCTGACCGACGAAGACATCGCCGACCTCGCCTAATTGCCTTCAAATCCGGAGACGGCCCCATGGACCGCAAACTCGCCCTGGTGACCGGTGCCTCTGCTGGAATTGGTGCGGCCCTGGCTCGCACCTTTGCCAAGCACGGCTTTGATGTCGCCCTGACTGCACGGCGCGCCGATCGTCTTGAAGCCTTGGGCGCAGAGATTTCGCAGGGCTTCAGTGTTGAGGTCCTGACCGTTGCCGCTGACCTCGAAGACCCTAAGGCCCCCCAGGCTATCCTCGATCATCTGGCCTCCAAGGGCCGCCATGTGGACGCCCTGATCAATAATGCAGGCTATGGCTTGACAGGAACCTATGCGGAGACGCGCTGGGAGGATCAGGCCAAATTCATCCAGGTCATGCTGACCGCGCCGTCTGAACTGGCCCACAAGGTTTTGCCTGGCATGCTTGAACGCCGGTTTGGCAGGATCATCAATGTCGCCTCCCTGGCTGGTCTCGTCCCAGGGTCGGAGGGCCATACCCTTTATGGGGCGGTGAAGAGCTATCTGATCAAGTTTTCACAAAGCCTGCATCTGGAGACCCGGTCGACCGGCGTCCATGTCGGTGCCCTGTGCCCAGGATTTACCTATTCGGAATTTCACGACGTAACCGGAACCCGGGATCAAGTTCATCAGATCACGCCGGACTGGCTCTGGATGAGCGCCGAAGAGGTGGCTAGTGCGGGCTATGAGGCGGTGGAGGCCAATCGCCCGATCCGGGTGCCCGGCCTCCCGAACAAGGCGGTCGCCGCCCTTGCCAAGCTTGTGCCGGACGATCTGGCCATGGCCTTGATGGGCGGCCAGAGCCGCAAGTTTCGTAAAATTTAGAAAGCCTGAACCGGCACCCCCGCGTGGAGGTGCCGATTCAGTTTGTGATCAGCCTATTTCGCTGACGCAACCTTAGCAGCAGCGGCATCAGCCTGGGCGTTGTGGGCTTCCTTCAGGATATAGGCCCGAAGGTCTTCCGCATCTGCCGCGTTCAGGAACCGGGCAAAGCTTGCCATGCCATTGGCCTTGCGAGCGCCTTCCAACACCACGGATTTGAAGTTCTCCGCCGTGGTGATCATCTGCGACTTGCGCAGGTCAGGCAGGTAGGCACCCGAAGCGCTCGGTCCGTGACAGACCTGGCAGTTCTCGTGATAGAGGGCAAAGCCCTTTTCAGCATTGCCAGGGGCCGAGATCTTGGTGAGATCAAGGTCAGGAACCACGGGGATGTCATAGGCCTTGGCTTGGGCTGTTCCGCCCAGTTTGAAGACCATCAGACGACCCGGCAGCCGGGACTTATTGCCCAACAGGACCGATGCCGAGACTGGCCCGCCACCGCCATAGCCAACCATGACCGCGACGTATTGCTCACCGTCGATTTCATAGGTCGAGGGCGCTGCGATCACGCCATTGACGGTTTCGTAGTTCCACAGCTTCTTGCCGTTGGCCGCGTCGTAGGCGACGAACTGGCCTTCGCCAGCGCCCTGGAACACCAGACCGCCCGCCGTCGACATAATGCCGGCGTTCCAGAAGTAGGGATGCTCCACGGTCCAGCGGGCCTTTTGAGCCACAGGATCCCAGGCGATCAGCTCGCCCTTAAACATGGACTTCATGCCTGCCAGCACGGCCTTGTCGGTGGGCAGGGCGTTGGCCAGGAAGTCGGTGCCGACATTCCAGGTTCCGGGACGATATTTGAAGTCCTTGATGTTGGTATAGGCGAAGGGCGAGGCCTGGGCCGGGATATAGACGAGGCCTTCCTTCGGGTTGAACGCCATGGGGTGCCAGTTGTGTGCGCCCAAGGGGCCAGGCAACTGCATGGAGGGCTTGTCGGCATAGCGTGCGCCGGGGGTTTCGATGGGGCGGCCGGTCTTCATGTCGACGCCGGTGGCCCAGGTTTGGGGCACAAAGCCCTTGGCCGAGATCAGCTGACCCGTTGCCCGGTCCAGCACATAGAAGAAGCCGTTCTTGGGGGCCTGCATGGCCACCTTGCGGGGCTTACCATCGATGGTCAGGTCCGCCAGCATGATGTGCTGGGTTGCCGTATAGTCCCAGCTCTCGCCAGGCGTCGTCTGATAGTGCCAGACATACTCGCCAGTGTCGGGCTTCAGCGCCAGGATGGAGGAGACGAACAAGGTGTCGCCCTTACCCTGCGAGCGCTTCAGGTGGTTCCAGGGGGTGCCATTGCCAACGCCCAGATAAACAATATCGAGGTCCGGATCATAGGCCATGGAGTCCCAGATGGTCGCGCCGCCGCCGGTCTTCTTCCAGACATCGCCAAACCAGGTGCCATTGGCCTTTTCGGCCAGGATCTTGTCGGAGATTTCGCCGTCGGCCTTACCCTCGGGGTTCGGGGCTGTGTAGAAGCGCCAGACCTTCTTGCCGGTGGCCGCGTCATAGGCCGTGACATAGCCACGCACGCCGTATTCTGCGCCGCCATTGCCGATCAGCACCTTGTCCTTAATGATCCGAGGCGCACCTGTGATGGTGTAGGGCTTGGAGGTGTCGGTGGTCTGGACCGACCAGGCCTGCTTGCCGGTTGCCGCGTCCAGGGCGATCAGGCGACCGTCGAGGACGCCCACATAGACCTTGCCCTTCCAGACCGCGACTCCGCGATTGACCACGTCACAGCAAGCGTCAAAGGCTTTTGAGCCATCGATCTTGGGATCAAAGGACCACTTCAGAGCGCCGGTCTTGGCGTCGAAGGCATAGACTTTTGACCACGCCGTGGTGGTGTAGAGCACGCCATCAATCATCACCGGGGTCGCTTCCTGACCGCGGTCGGTGTCGAACTCGTGATACCACGCCAGGCCAAGCTTGCTGACATTGGTTGTGTCGATCTTGGTCAGCGGGCTGAAGCGCTGCTCATCATAGGTCCGACCAACCGACAGCCACTCGCCGTTCTTGTTGGCCGCGGCGATCCGTGCGCCGTCGACATTGCCGGCCGATTTGCCGCCGATTTGACCGCAAGCGGCCAAGACCAGCGTTAATGCCAGCGCGATTGATAACTTGCCAAATTTCATGGGGCCCTCCCTGGGCGACCGACGTCGCGATCTTGCAGCCAATATGCCCAGACTAAGCCCAAGGGCAAGGCGTGACCCTGCGTCACAGGTTCTCGGAACCCGAGGCTTTTAGCGATTTTGGAAAAATGACGGCGTTAAGATCCGACTCATGACTCTGAAACTCTGTCTTTACCCAACCCCTGTATCAAATTGCGACACAAAGAGCCTCATCCCAGGGTCAGACTTGGCAGATGAGGTCCAGTACAGGTGGGTGTTTTCATATGACCAAAACGGTCCTCGTCGTCGATGACGACCCGACACAACGTCGACTGCTGCAGGCAGTTCTAGAGCGCGATGGCTTTGCCGTCGTGCAGGCCGAAGGTGGCGATCAGGCTATTGCCCGCCTGACGTCTGGTGGCCCCTGCGATGTCATTCTGCTGGACTTGGTGATGCCAGGCCTGTCGGGTCAGGACACCTTGAAGGAAATCCGCGCCCGGGGCTTTTCCCAGCCGGTGATCGTGGTCACCGCCACCGGGGGTATCGACACGGTTGTTGCGGCCAT
>Ga0007795_10000537_pt1 | contig 12309 bp, 11 predicted proteins | sample CryBogmetaGMA1M_FD_60369 | JGI IMG/M metagenome (GOLD analysis project Ga0007795, IMG submission 60369) | Freshwater microbial communities from Crystal Bog, Wisconsin, USA - MA1M | ecosystem: Environmental > Aquatic > Freshwater > Lake | place: Crystal Bog, Wisconsin, USA | collected 2009-07-06
GCTACATTTTGTGTTGTTTTGGCAAATTCTACAATCATTGTCGAATGTGATGACATTAAAATATATTTATATTATATTTTTATTATTTTTTGTTATATTTTTATTATATTTTTGTTATATTTTTATTATTTTTTGTTGTATTTTATTATATTTTTGGGTTTCTTTTGTTTTTATTTTGGTTTTTTATATTTTATCCGATAATATAAATGGTCCAAACTCGTAAACATTCATCCAATCGAAAAAAAACAAGAAAACAGCGCGTATTCAAAAGTAAGGATTTTTATTCCGGCGATGGGTTTCTGACGACGATTTGGGGTCCACCTTTTTGGCATGTGTTACATACCATTAGTTTCAATTATCCGGTTAATCCAAGTTTAGAGCAAAAACATCACTATCGCAACTATTTTCTGTCTTTACAAAATGTGCTGCCATGCGGTGCGTGTCGTAAAAACTTGAAAACCAACTTTAAGCACTTGCCTCTAACGATGTCACATATGAAGAATCGCGATACATTTTCGCGTTATGTGTATAATTTGCACGAATTGGTAAACAAGATGCTTCATAAGAAATCGAATTTAACTTATTGTGATGTAAGAGAACGCTATGAGCATTTTAGGTCTAGGTGTACCGACGAAATGCCGAAAGTATACAAGTTTTCGGATATCAAAACGAAAAAGAATAAGAAGGAAAGGGGATGTACAGAGCCCCTTTATGGGAAGAAAGCGAGATGTATTCTAAATATTGTGCCACAAGACGATAAGGGACAGAGTATTCAAATTGATGACAAGTGCGTTAAAAGGAGAGATTAGAAATTTATCAAAAATATCTATTTTAATATTGTACCTTGTGTTGCGGCATATTTTTATCAATTTCCTCGATTTCGTTTTCTAAATAATAACCAATTGTTAGTTTGAGCAATGTTAGAACCACTACAATGACAAGTTGTTGGTATGTTTTAACATAGAATACCTTTAAAACTTCTATACATAAAATGAAAGTCAACGCTAGAGAAATGGATTGGCCCAACATAAAACGCACTTTGTTGTAGACTTGCTGCGATTCGTCTATTTCGGTCGCGTAAATGTAAACGGACATGAAAATGCTGCGAGTGATGATGATGATTGAAATCGTATATGTGATGATTTCAATGATTGAAACTGTGCTTTTTAAAAAGTTGTTGTATTTGTTATATATGTCGATAGCGGCCATTATATAATGAATAGATTATTTTTTTGTAATATTATGGGTAAATAGTTTAACGCATAATTATGTCCCGCTTTTGATTCACGCGTAACGAAATTGGTAACCACATTTGGTGGATTTATATACACCGCGACAGTTATTACTTACTATATCTCTAGTAATATTTAACTTTTTAGCACACTCTAGGATGGACTGGTACTCATTTATTTTATTCATATTATTGTCATATTGTATAACCTTCTTAGTAGAATTTGACAGACCACTGTTAATTTTATGAACATTATTTTCTAAGCAAGTAGCCCATTCAAGGTTCTCCAATGTATTGTTTAATTTATTACCATCTTTATGATTTACAAATTCCTTGTTTTTGGGATTTTCTAAAAAAGTGAAAGCGATTAATCTATGAAGTAAAAACACCGATTTACCAATACATATTCTTATATAACCACTTGATGGTATATGTTCTGTTTTTATTTCACCTTTATTATTTTTATATCTTCCTAAATTAGAAACAAAATAATTCTGTTTTTTAATAATATGATATGGTATTTCTTTCCACTCTTCGTCTGGTAAATGTTTATGTTTTTCAACATATTCCCATTTAAAAGTATACGCATGATTTCTTTTTTTATTAGCCACAGCACATAGTTTTGATGAAATAATGCTAAGGTTATTTTTGTTCATTTCAGTGATAGCAGTTAAATCATGATTTATAATCCATTTAGCAGCATCTGAAACAGAACTATATTCTTCTAAACATTCATTGTTGTTTATATCTAATCGACAAATAGCGCGGTAATTAATAGGTTTTAAGATTTTTTTGAATGAATGCGTATGAATATTTTGCTCTGTCATTGTAGCCCATTCTAAATTTGAAACGTGATTATTGCTTCTTATTCTATCAATATGATTAACAGTTAATTTATTTTCTGGATTTGGTATGAATTCTTTTGCTACCAATCGATGAACCTTACAACGCACCGATTTTTTATTGTTATTAAGTAATGTCAAATTTAAATATCCGGGAATGTCCTTTTGCGGCTTCATTAAATGTTCGGTTTTGATATTCTTAACGTTTCCAAATGTACTTACTTCATAACTTGGAAAATCATCTATAATTTGCCATATTTCTTTTTCCATTATTTAAAATATATTATTTATGTTTAAGTAGTTTATGTGTAAATAGTTTAACGCATAATTATTAAACTAAGCATCTTGTAGTTTTGCCTTTCTTTTTAGATATGCGGTTCTTCTGTATTCCTTTATTTTTTCTGGATTTTCTTCTGCTAATTTTTTCAAGTAATTCGCACCTTGCTCTTTTATTTTTTCTTTATTTTTTTCATAATATCGTTTATTATTGTCTCCGTTTGTATATTTTTTTAATCTTTCCTTTAATTCTGTGTTTTCCGTTTGTAATTCAAGTATTTTTTGTTTATAATCTTCTATACTATTCATAATATCAAGGGTTTCCATTTGCTTGATATTATTTATCGTATTGTTTCTAAATTGTTTTTACATTCCAAAACTGGAGAAATCGCTTAAGACTGGGACTGGCATTGTGTCTGGATTAAATGCGTTGTAGTTTGGTACCTTTTTACACTCGAAGTTTGGTTCCGTGCAGCGCGAACATGCCGGGCACGGGGGACATTTCGTCACATCATTATCGCCTTGGATTACAACTGGCTCCGGACAAACTGGGCAGACTGGGGGCACAATTTGGGACTTCAATATATACAAGTCCTCTTGGCCCGGTGGAATCAAATTTTTCGGTATACCTTGCGGTAACGAGTTGTAATATGCGGACGAATCATACGCAGCATATGTGTTTCCGGATGGACCCGTAAGCGTGTTCAATTGGCCACCATTGGGACCGTAATAAGATGAAGTCGAAAAAGCACTGTTGTAATCTGAACCCGTCGAAACAGTCTCCGGATTATATTGATTCATTGTAGCATCTTGGCTGGACTGCGCATATACATTGTCTGAATAATATAATACCTTTGTTCCGTCGGGCAACGTAACTTCTACCGCAGTTTTACCATTGCTGTCCATTACAATTTTAGCCGAGCCACCATTGGGACCATAATATGATTTTACATTGGGATCCGTACTAGTTGGACTAATGTAATAGACTTGAGTAGTACCATTGCTACTTGTCGTAACAAGAGTACCATTATTATCGGTTTGAATTACGCGAGCAGTTCCGCCATTGGGACCGTAAAACACGGTGGGATAAGCAGTCCCGTTATAATGGTCGTAATTGTCATAAGTTGTAGAGGGCATAGATGAAGAAGTTGGAGGCATAGTTGAAGAAGTTGTAGAAGTTGTAGAAGTTGAAGTATCAGTAGCCATTGTTTTATAAGTATGTATGGTGCCATTTGGCTGGGTAATCGTTAAAGTAGTGCTGCCATCCGAACCCATTTGGACTAGAGCTGTCCCGCCATTTGGACCGCTATATGTGGTAGCCGTTTCACTGGGCGATCCAGCAGCAGAATACGTAGACGTGGAACCATCACTGTTGGTAACGACCAAGCTATTTTTGCCATCCGCATCAGTTTGGATTTGCGCGGAATTACCATTAGGTCCGTAATATACTTGTCCAGAAGCCATATTGTCCATTCCTTCTCTACCATAATATGTGGTGCCTAAAAAACGACATAAAAAACAAGACAAAATGAATGCTAATAATATTATTACAAAAAGTATCAACAATCCGTCTTTCATTGTATAATCTATATAGTGAAAAAAATTGATATATTTTAATTATATTCATTTTAGTCAAACCTAGAAGATATGGCTAAAAAGAGCGATTTTGTTAGTGCTGTTATTGTGGAAGACGATGAACTGGAACCAGTCGTTCAAAAGAAGAAGCGAACAACTAAAGTAGCAGAACCTTTAAAAAAATGGTTTCATGAGGGTCCTAGTGTAGAAGTGGGCATCGATGAAGCTGGACGAGGTCCTATGTTTGGTCGCGTATATGCCGGAGCCGCAGTGTTGCCTAAAGACGACTCCTTTGACCATTCACTAATGAAAGACAGTAAAAAATTCCATTCTAAAAAGAAGATTGAACAAGTGGCTGAATATATCAAAGCCAATGCTTTGGCATGGGCAGTGGAATACGAAGACGAGCGCGTGATCGACGAGATAAATATTTTACAAGCGACTCAGTCGGCAATGCACAAAGCCATTAAAAACGTATTGAAACAACTGAATGATAAACAAGCCAATGAAAAGGACGAAATATTGTTGTTAGTAGATGGCAACTATTTCAAACCTTTAACAGTATTAAACAAAGCAAAGACAAAAATGGCGACAATTCACTACGAATTGGTAGAGGGTGGTGACAATAAGTTTACGCCCATTGCTGCGGCGTCCATTCTTGCTAAGGTGGAACGAGACAAATACATTGAAGAACTTTGCTCGGAGAATCCCGAATTATCGGAAAGATATGGTATTGATAGCAATAAAGGGTATGGATCGAAAAAACATATGGATGGTATCAAACAATACGGAATTACCAAGTGGCATCGACGCACATTTGGCATTTGTAAGGCGTATGAATGTTAAAATATATAAAATATTCAATCTTTTTTATGCTATTTATATATGGAACTAATAACAAGAATAAAACAATATTTAAAAACCGATACATTAGGGCTAATGATACTAACACATGGTAGTTTGAGTGTAGATGTTACTAAGGTGGAGACTAAAACATGTCCTCTAAATTTAAAACGGTCTATATTAACTCCTCCCGGACACACTACTACAACAAATATCGGTAGTTTACATGAAATGAAACGCAATATATTGAAATCAATGGATTTTTCGAAATTTAAAGAGATTACTGAAGCAGAGAGTCTAAAATATAGAAAAGAGGTCGAACAATATCATACAGTTTATGAAGAAGAAGATGATGAAGAACCAAGAACTTATTCCTATTCAGACATGAAAAAGGTGAATAAATCGATGCCTTATATGCCTTATACAGTCGGTCATTACACAGATGAAATTAACGAATTCACAGAAAATCCCAAATACATAAATAAGGTTTTTTCTACCAACGGTTGCGATACACGGCAAAATTATGGATTGGGTATTTATACATTGAATAATTATCGCAATTTTTTATATTCCATACCAGCAAATACAAACATAATCTCGGAGGCCTTTTTAGAACCCATTTTACAAAAATTAGGAATTGTAAAAACATATAAAGATTGTATTGATGAAAATGGAGAGCCCATACGATTAGTTGAATCAATAACATATGACGAATTATTTAGTATTTTAGAGTATCTTGGTATCAAAAATATATATGTTTTTGACATTTCATGTGAAGGGTTTTTTGTTAACGATGAAGAATGCGAAGATGCTAGAATGTGTCGCCTAATAAAATATAATATGAAGAGAGAAGGGATAAGAGGAGGGAAAAAAACAATAACAAAAATTAAGAGGAGAATAGATAAAAAATACAAAAAAAGTGTTAGTAAAAGAAATAACAAAAAGAAATAGAAACTATGTTTTATATCTTTATATAAAACATGAAGATAGTTGTATTTGATACAGAGACAACCGGATTGCCTCCAAGAATGCCCGGAGAAACATGGGCTCAACAAGAAGAATATGGAAAACGGTTGTTAAGCTTCTCGGATTTAAAAAAGAAAGAGTCCGCTTGGTCACAGCACATTGACAGTTGGCCGCATATAATTCAATTGAGTTATATTTTTTATGATAGCGATAAACCGTCGAGAGCTAAAATAGTAAATAAGTACATTGACATTCCAGAGCATGTAGAAATATCCGAGAGCAGTGCGAAAATCCATCATATTACGAAGGCATCCATTGCGGCAGCTGATGAAGTAAATCGTGCTGAAATATATGATGCTCTTAAAGAATTTATGAAATATATAAAAAAAGCAGATATAGTTGTAGCGCATAATGCGCAATTTGACCGAAAGATGGTAGTCGCTGAGCTATTACGGTTGTCTGAAGAATACGATGTACCGGAAATAGAAGCAATGATGACCGATGCGCATTTTGAATGCTCTATGGAAAAAACCAAACCCATTTGTCAATTGAAAACCAAATATGAATACATAGATAAGGTAACTGGTGAACCCAAGTTTTTCTATAAAATTAAATCGCCCAAATTAACAGAGGCTTATCAGTTTTATTTCGGTTACGAACCCAATCCAGAAATGTTACATGATGCGATTATCGATGTAATTATTTGCTTGCGCGTATATTGTATTAGTTTGAAACATAGTTTCGATGTATGTGGGACAAACAAGAAGATAACCGAATATATCATGAGCATTTCTCCAGTCGGATATACATGTAACCCAGTAGCTTCTTTGCCATTGTTAACTGGTACTAAAATTAGATCTAGGTCTAAAAGTAGCAAGAGTAGCAAGAGTAGCAGAAGTAGCAGAAGTAGCAAGAGTAGCAGAAGTAGTTCTAGAAGCAGTAGAAGCAGCAGATCGACAACGCAAAAACGCAGATCGACGAATTCATCTTCCAGCCAATCATCATCATCATTGGTAGAATTAGCTGCTGCTACAGAAACAAATAAATAAATAATTATATTTACATTAAATAAAATTATTTTTATTCTTTTATCTTTAAGCGCTACATGACTCACAAATTTCATCGTGTTCATTCATCTTTTCTGTTTTTTCTGTATTCTCGGGTTCAATTGTAAATTGTTGTGCTTGATGCTTTGCTTTTCTTCGTAAATAATAGATACCGGTTTTTAACCCTTTTTCCCAAGCATAGAAGTGCATGGATGTTAGTTTACTGTAAACGGGGTCTTCCATCCACAAATTCAAACTTTGGCTTTGGCAAATAAATGCGCCTCTGTCCGCCGACATATCAATTACATGTTTCATAGGAATTTCCCATACAATTTTATACTTATTACGTATGTGTTCTGACAAATTAGTCAATTGTTGAATAGAACCCTTATTTTGAATGATATTGTTCTTAATTTGTTCATTCCACAAACCCAATTGTAGTAATTCTTTCATTAAATATTTGTTTACTACTACGAACTCGCCGGCTAAGGTACGTCTACTATATATATTGCTTGTAAACGGTTCGAAACACTCATTGTATCCGAGAATTTGTGATGTGGACGCAGTGGGCATTGGCGCGACGAGCAAAGAATTTCTTAGTCCATTCTTAACAATAGAATCTTTTAACGAAGCCCAATCATAACGATTCGATGGCGTTACATTCCACATATCGAATTGTAAAATGCCTTTGGATGCGGGCGAATTAACAAAAGAGCTATAGGCGCCGATTACCTTTTCTGGTAAGAAAATTTCTCTACCAATTAACAAACGCATTTTTTGAAAATCTTTTAACTCCTTATATTCCAGCTTTCTTTCAATCGCCATTTCATTACTTTTCTCTAAAGCCGCATGATAAATCGTTTCAAAAATCTGTTTATTAATTTCTTTCGCTACTTCAGAATGAAACGCGATATCCATTAAAACAAATGTATCTGCTAGACCTTGAACACCTAGTCCAATAGGACGATGCCGTAAATTGCTGAGCTTTGTTTTTTCTGTTGGATAGAAATTGATATCAATGACCCGATTCAAATTATACGTTACGGTTTTGACTACCTTATGTAGCGCATCATAATCAAATTGTTTTGTTTCCGAATTTACAAACGCGGGCAAAGCGATCGATGCTAAATTACAAACCGCGGTTTCATTTTCATCCGAGTATTCAATTATTTCAGTACACTGACCCGTTAGAATACCATTAAATACTCCCATGTGGCGTTTCGGCTCCGTAAAACAATAGGTATCCGATTGACGTCCGAAATCGGATAAACTCACGACTTCCATGTATTCATAAGATTCATCTGAATTACTTGTCGGCATATTACATCCAATCAAACGCATTCCTAGCCTCAAATCTTGCGCATCAATTTGTTTTACATATGTCACTTCTTGTAAACAATCGTAGTCACCATATACCTTCTCTGTTACAGAAACATAAAACTTGTGATAAGGAGTACACTCAATTGATTTATAACTTTTGAGTGAAAAGGCAGAAGGTCTACAAACCACCTTGATAATCCTTTGGTCTGTTCCCGTTTTCTTTATCGTAACCTCTGAAAACTCGGACCCATTCCAAACGTTGACTAATTGATTCTCAAGACCACCAATGGGTAAGTGTCCATTATCGGTTAGTACAAGCGTTTCCGGTACCACACACAAATTCGAGCTTTTAATAGTGCCCAAGTTTTGCTGGTTTGACTTTTTATTCGCCGCATCCTTATACAGTAAATAAGGCGTACCAGTCTCCATTTGTGCGTCTAATATTTTTACCCACAAGTCGCGGGCTAATACTTTTGCTCTGGCTTTTCCAGCAGCCTCATACTTTGTATACAGTTTTACGAATTCTTCGCCGCAGCAGTCACTGAGTCCGGGACATTCATTTGGACAGAAGAGTGACCATGAACCATTCTTTTCTTTTACGCGCTCCATAAACAAATCTGGTATCCACAGAGCATAAAATAGGTCACGGGCTTTCAACTCTTCGTCACCGTGGTTTTTCTTGAGTTCCAAGAAGTCGTGAATATCCGCGTGCCATGGCTCGGCATAAATCGCAAAAGATCCATTACGTTTATTGCCTCCTTGGTCTACATAACGAGCTGTATTATTGAATACGCGCAACATCGGCACAATTCCATTAGATGAGCCATTTGTGCCTTGAATATGACTACCCTTTGCGCGAATATTGTGAATATGAAGACCAATTCCTCCAGCCCATTTGGAAATTTGCGCACAATCCTTAAGTGTATTAAAAATGCCCTCGATGCTGTCGTCTTCCATACCTATAAGATAGCACGAACTAAGCTGAGGTCTAGGTGTGCCAGCATTAAACAACGTAGGAGTCGCATGTGTGAAGTATTTTGAAGACATTAAATCATAAGTTTCCTTTATTAATGATAATGATTGATCGGTGTTGGCTGATTGGTGATGAATCGCAACGGCAACGCGCATCCACATATGCTGTGGGCGTTCTATAACCTTGTTATCATGTCTAAACAAATAGGCTCTTTCCAATGTTTTGAAACCGAAATAATCGATTAAATAGTCACGATTATAATCAATCATATTATCAAGAACATGTACGTTATTTATAACAAAATCATAAAACGAGTCATCTAAAAGCGGTTTTTCCTCACCCTTGGAATTTGTGAAATTATATAATTCTATTACAATGGCGGAAAAACTAGCATCCGTATTTTTCTGATGATTAGAGACTACTATTCTAGCAGCGAGTGTACCATAATCTGGATTCAATGTGGATAAAGCAGCACATTGTTCAGCAGCTAATTCATCGATTTTTGTTGTCGAGATGCCGTCATACAACTGTTCGATAACCTTCATTGTTAGTTGCGGGTAATTTATGCTAATATTCGCTTCTAGACCTAGTTTTCTGATTCTGCTTAATATTTTATCGAACGCAATATCCTCTAATTGGCCATTTCTTTTTGTAACGCGCATTCCGAGTGTTTCCATTTTATTATATTTGTTAGTTTAATTTTAAGTCCATTTTATAAAAAGATTAAAAGATTAAAATACTTTATTACTTTTTATAAAAGTATATTATATGAACAACACTTTTATTAAAAGTATTCTATTTTTATCCATATTGTTAGCGCTAAGTCTTTATTTAGGTCCCTTTTATAGAAAAGAAGGGTTTAAATCGGATTACTTTGCCAGTCTAAGACGAACCGAAGGCATTTATCCTATCTCTGTAAACGAGGCCATTTTGGACGATTATCCTAAAATTGGTAAAAATGAAGTGTCGGATGATTCTGCTACTGAAATATGGTGGCATTACCCAATATTCACTTTACCATCTTTTAAACAACAAACTAACAATTTACGATACCGATATAATCCGGATGAAGGTACATGTACGCGCTCCGAATTTTGCGGTGCTTTATATCACGATATTAAAAATAAATCCAATGAAGTATATCCTTTACCTCCGGCTCAAGAGGGTTCGGGAGCGCGCGTTGGCTATTTTAGAACCGAACCCAATTATTTGTATTACTCCATTCCTACAAATGAAAATATATTGTATTAGGACTCCAAAAACTGATTGTTGTCTATATCCTTTTTTATAATTGTTATTTTACCGGTTAGCTTATCTAACTGTAATAGACAATGATTGTTTGCTGACTTAGTCATAATTTCAAACGCATTTTCCTTTTTTATTCTGCGATTGGGTGCTCTATGTTCATATCCATCCTTTCGCTCTTTTTTTATGGTTGCCCATATATCCTCTATTTCCCAAACGTTATTTTTAAACCATTCTTTATTTCTCGGAACTAATACACAGCTCATTTGGTCTAGTTTCCAATAAATAAATTTCATATATATGTATCCATATTCTGCCGATTGATATAAATTCAACGTTTTCTCCTCCCATGCCAAAATATCTTGCGGATGTATATACTCCAATGGTTTGTAAACATAAAATGGTTTACCCTCTTTAGTATGAAAGTAAATCATTATCCCCTTCATTTTATCCTCTTTTGACAAACAAACATTTGTGAAATCATTTCCATCTTCGTCTTCGAATTCCATTTCATTCGCGTCACTTATAAATGATTGATGATCTGAATATTCAGTAAAACGTGTTTCCAAAAAGTCACATTCGTCTAATCCGCAAACCTCCATTTGTATTTGCATTTGTATCCAATATTCCTTTTTGGGTATACCATCAATTTCTCGATTCACAATGTTTTTGATTTCCAACATGCGACCGTAACGTTTGGATTTTACATCCACATTGATGCCATCCGGCGAAGCACCCAGAAATTTATAAACATCGTGTTGGATACAACCAAAATCATCGACCTTTGTCTCATAGATATGCTCATATATTTTTACGGATAGTGGCTCATATTTTTGCCCCCAGTGTAGTGTCGTATTCGTATTTACTAACACGATCTCTTTTGAACAATCATTATCATTATTAATCGGCTGACATTTTTCATAGATTAGCTGATTTTTCGTCGGTTGATTTTCGAATGCTTTATATGCGTTTGACGCGGTAATTAAATTATGACGGAATTCATACCATTCTTTTGTTCTTTGGTCGGGCTGCGGTTTTGCTTTTAAAATACGTAATGTTTGTTTTATTTCTTTATAGTTCGGTTCTTTTAAAATACAAGTATCTGGATAAGAACGCGGTTGAAAATGATGTGTAAAAAAGTCCGTTTTTGCGTGCTCTATCACTTCCTCCAATTCGTCTTCGGCTTCTTCATTATAAAATATGTTGGATTCGAAGTGTGCGTATAATAGTTCTTGTATATTTTCATCGAAAATATCATCAAATTCGGGTTCCGAAATGATTTTCGGATTATTGTTCATAAATTCTGCCATTAATTGCAAGCACGTTTCATATAGTTCTAGCCATTCTTTTTCATTTAAAAAGGTCGCATCTTTATCTGGAACTATTAGGTAAGTTATATCTATTAATTCTGTCGACATTTATAGTTAATTGTAGAGTTGTTTTTATATTTTAATAATTGATTGAATTATAAAATATAAAATATAGATTTGAAAATTTAGTTTAATTTGTTTCATTATCGTCATCACCATCACCATCACCATCAGAATCATCATTACATTTTACATTTTTTACGGTGCCTTGCTTGCGTTTTGGTGCTAATCCTTTTAAAGTTGACACCCTTTTATCTATATTTTTTAATGTAAAATGATGGCTTTGTTTATTATAAAAGAGTGCCGGAATATCCTTTATTTCACCCGTTTCCTTATTATACAATATGTCCTTTACACGTTGTAGCTTTTTCTTGTCTAAACAATCTTTGAAAAATGCGACCAGTTGACCATGTTCTTCTTCTGAAAGCTGATTCTCTGTTTGATAATTATTCGCAAATAATATCAATTTACGAATTTTTGCGGTTTTATCAAGTTTACTCCATGGCTCACTAGCATTACAAATCTTTTCATTCTCCAAAAATTTATCCAATTGTGTTAAGTCGCTTGTTGATTTAGATATTGGCCAAGAACTTCCATTGAGTATCATTGTTTTATATTTAAG
>Ga0007795_10000539_pt1 | contig 12284 bp, 11 predicted proteins | sample CryBogmetaGMA1M_FD_60369 | JGI IMG/M metagenome (GOLD analysis project Ga0007795, IMG submission 60369) | Freshwater microbial communities from Crystal Bog, Wisconsin, USA - MA1M | ecosystem: Environmental > Aquatic > Freshwater > Lake | place: Crystal Bog, Wisconsin, USA | collected 2009-07-06
TATCCGATAAAATCGTAACGCCCATTCCAGAAGCCACCATGCTGCGAACGGCTTCTAGCGATGAGGTGCGGAAAATCACGTTCGGACGGCTGGCGACCTGCGACCAATAGCGCCCCGCCGTTTGGTTAGCCTCATCAACCGTCAACATAATCATCGGCTCCTCGGCCACATCGGCCAGCGTGACCTTCTCCATTTTCAAGAGCCTATGGTCACTTGATACCCAAAGCCTGCGTCGCGAGCGGATGAGCTCAGATGTCTGCAAACGATCAGCGTTTTCAATATTGGAAATCAAAATCACGCCAATATCCAGCGCGCCATCCAGCAGTGCTTGTTCCACGACCGATCGCGAGGCTTCATAAAGATCAAGCGTGAGATTGGGATAGCTGCGCGAAAATCGGGCATAATGCTGCGGCAAAAAATAGCCCGACACCGTGTAGGTAACGCCAATCCGAACAACGCCGCTGATTGCAGCATTGGTGGAGGTGGTAACCGAGACAGCCTCGTTCACAGCACCTAGGATATTCCGCGCTCGCGGCAGGAACCGGTTGCCATCGGCCGTTAACGAGACGCCGGAAGGATTGCGATCCAACAGTTTCACACCCAGCAATTGCTCGAGTTGCTGAATGGCTGATGTCACTGCGGATTGCGAAACATTCAGCTCAACGGCGGCTTGTGAAATCTGCCTAAGTTCGGCGGCTGCGATAAAATAGCGGACCTGTTTGAGGGTTATCGTCATGCCACCAACCGTTCGTTCTGCTAGGCGGAATGCCTTTGTCTCCCATCTACGGGAATTTTTGTATTTATATTATCGATATTGAAAGATGTAAATTCCGAAAAATCGATTTCAAAGATGAGATCTATCGGAGCGATTTCCGTATGTTGAGCCTCTTAGAAGGACAGATTGAACGAAAATTGCCCGCGCATGCATCGGGTCGAAGGGATTGATTGTGAAATGCTAATCCATCTCGTTCTGCTCAATGGGTTACGTCAAAACATGTATTTGGTATCGAATTTAAGTGATTTAACCTAGTTTCAGTAAATATACAGACGATTTTCGGTGAATTCAGCGCGGTGGGAAGGGTAGGTCAGACTTGGCCCATCTGTCGCTGTTTCAGCGAACTGGGTGAATTCATGGCGTGATATAAATTTTTTAGATGATAATAATAAAAACGAAAACAACTTCGATTTCTTGCTTGACGGCGAAGGGAATACAACTTCAATCTGTCACATCAGGACACGGATGGGAGTCCCCCATCGTGATTGTCATCGGGTTGTAGATCTAAAGGCAAAGGCATCGGAAGGCATATGACCGACGTTTTGCGGATTGAGAATTTGGGTAAATCCTACGGCTCGAAAGCGGCACTGAGCGGTGTATCGCTCGCTGTCGCGGATAATGAGTATGTTTCGCTTCTGGGTCCAAGCGGCTCGGGCAAGACAGTTTTGCTTCGGTTGATTGCTGGTTTTGAGCTACCCGACGCCGGTCGCATTCTGTTCGACGGTAAAGACATCGCCTCTGTTCCAGCGCATGAGCGCGGCATCGGCTTCGTGTTTCAAAACTTCGCTTTATTCCCGCATCTGTCGGTTTATGACAATATCGGTTTCGGCTTGGTCAACCGCGTCAACGCGCCGATAACAGACCCAGCTGCGCTGCGCTCGCGGATCATGGAAATGGTCGAGCTCGTAGGCCTCGCTGGTCTTGAGGACCGCGGGGTACACCAGATTTCCGGCGGACAGCGCCAGCGGGTTGCTTTGGCGCGCACCCTAGTTAGCCAGCCACGGATTGTGTTGCTGGATGAGCCGCTGGGCGCACTGGATGCCAATCTCCGTACCCGTATGCGGGGCGAACTCCGCCGTATCCGCAGTCAACTCGGCGTGACTTTCTTGCATGTGACCGGCAGTGAGACAGAAGCCTTGGCGATGGGTGATCGGATCGTCGTCCTCGATAATGGCTCGGTCGGCCAGATCGATACACCCGACACGGTCTATAACAGCCCTATTTCGCCCAATGTTGCGCGGTACCTCAACTGCTACAATTTATTTTCCGGCACCATCGGCGATGGAGCTTTCTCGGACGGCGCGCATCGGTTCCCAGTGAGCGGTACGCCAAAACCAAATGCATCGCCCGCCTATGCAATCCGGCAGGATTTGATCACGGTACGCCCCGCCAATGGTGCTTTGTCATCAGGAGAGGCTGGATTCACCGCAACCTATCTGGCGAGCGAATATACCGGCGCCTCTTTCATGTATTTCTTCCGCGCTGCCGATGGACACATCGTCGAGGTGGAAAACCACCTCAGCCATCGCGCGCCACAAAACCTTGATGTGAATGCGACCTACCAGCTGGTCTGGAAGGCCGATGATGCCCTTGTTTACGGCTAACGGTGGTTGGCAATGAACCTTAAATCGGACGGATCACGAGCATGACCATCGCTACTCCCGCACCGGACTCATCAGATTCGACACCGGTCGGCCTCGTCGCGCGGCCGTCGAGAGCAGCCTATTGGTTGATTGCTCCCGGCGCGATCTGGATGACCCTGTTTCTTGTCGTGCCGCTTGGTATGATGGTTTACGTATCCTTCTGGTCCCAGACGACGTTTAAGATTGAGCCTATTTTAACGACCAAGAGCTGGGTCGCCTTTTTTTCGAGCGACACCTATCTGAGTGCGCTTTGGACCACGATCCGCATCTGGCTATTGGTTCTTTTATCCACTTTTGTGGTGGGGTATCCGACTGCACTTTTCGTAGGTCTGTTTGTCAAAAACAAAACGCTCGCGACGGCCTTGTTGGTCTTGTGCGTCATTCCGTTTTGGACCTCGTTTCTTATTCGCGTTTTGGCTTGGCGACCGATGCTTGGCAAAGAAGGCGCGATCAACATCATCTTGCAGGCTTTCCACATCACGCGCGAACCGATTGAAGCGCTGCTTTTCACCGAATTGTCGGTGATCATCGGCATGACGCAGATCTATTGCGTGTTCATGGTTGGTCCGATTGCCTTTATGCTCGGTCGGATTGATCCGAACGTGATCGAGGCAGCGCGCGATCTTGGTGCTTCGTTCTGGCGAATTTTCCGGACGATCATTCTGCCGCTCTCCATGCCGGGCGTGATCGTTGGCGGTATCTTTGTTTCCGTCATGGTGCTGGGTGAATTTGCGACCGCCGCCGCCTTATCGGGCCGCAAGGTCAATATGCTGGGCAATATCATTGTGACCCAGGTAGGCTCACTGAAATGGGCTTTTGCCGCGGTGGTCGGTGTTATCCTTACAATTCTCATGGGGCTGGTGGTGGCTGGCTTCCTGCGCATTGTCGATCTGAAGCGGGAGCTCTGAACCGATGCAAACCACCATCATCAAGCCGGTTCTAGGCGTTTATACCGCACTCTTCCTTTTGTTCTTGTACGGCCCCTTTGTTGTGCTCGGCATCTTGTCGTTCCAAATCGGCCCGAATGGCGGCCCGCAATTCCCGATCATTGAATGGTCGACCTATTGGTATCAGCACGTATTCGGGCTAACACCGCCTTCCCGCATTGCGCCGCTGCCGATCTATGAGGGGCTCGCCCGCTCATTGACCTTGGCTTTCATGACGATGATCGTGTCGACAGTGCTAGGCGTCATGTCCGCCCAAGCCTTTAGAACCAAATTCAAAGGTTCCGATGTCGTTTTCTATTTGATCGTGTTGGGCATGATGGTGCCGGGTGTTCTGGTTGGTCTCGGCCTTGCTTTGGTCGCCAATATTATCGGAATAGATCGCACCTGGTGGAGCACCGCCTTTGTGCTTCACGTGGTCTACACCTTCCCGTTCGCCTTTTTGGTGATGTTGGCGATTTTCAACCGCTTCGATCCCTCCGTTGAAGAAGCCGCATGGTCGCTTGGCGTGTCGCCGATCAAGACGTTTCGGAAAGTTACTTTCCCGCTGATTTTCCCGGGTGTGCTATCGGCGATGCTGTTCGCATTCACCCTGTCTTACGATGAATTCTCACGCACTTTGTTCGCTTCTGGCCGCGATTTGACTCTGCCATTGGCGATCTACGGTACGTTCTCGATCGAAATTCACCCCAATATCTTCGCCTTCGGCGTTCTAACAACGCTGTTTTCCTTCGCTCTTTTGGCAGTTTACGCGATTTTGATGACGGTCTCACTGCGCCGCGCCAAGCGTCTTGCCATTCAGGAGGATGCATAATGTCGGGGGGCGTTGCGATTGTCACAGGCGCGGGTTCGGGCATTGGCCGAGCCATCGCGCATCGTCTGGCCAAAGACGGGCTTTCGGTGATGGTCAATGATGTCCACGCCGAACGCGCCGCGGCGGTTGCAGACGAAATCAAGGCTGAAGGTGGTAAAGCCACTTCAATCGCAGGCGATGTCTCGGTTGAAAAGGATGTCGCGGCCATTGTTGCGGCCACTCAATCAGCGTTCGGCGATTGTACGGTGCTTGTTAACAATGCAGGCCACGTCCATCAGGCACGCTTTATTGATTTGGAGCCCGCCGACTTTGATCGGATGTTTGCGGTCCATGTGCGGGGAACCTTCCTTTGCACGAAAGCAGTCTTAGCCCCGATGCTGAAAGCCAAAAAGGGCGTCATCGTTAACGTGGCGTCGCAGCTTGGTCAGATTGGCGGTATCGAGCTTACCCATTACAGCGCAGCGAAGTCAGCGATCATCGGGCTGACAAAATCCTTGGCCCGCGAAGTGAGCGCCGATGGCGTACGGGTGAATGCGGTTGCACCGGGCCCGATCAATACGCCACTGGTGATGGCCTTGTCGGAAGATTGGCGCAAAGCCAAAACGGCCCAATTGCCATTGGGTCGCTTTGGCGAGCCGGATGAAGTAGCCGCGACCGTTTCCTTTCTGGCCTCCGATCAGGCCTCGCTATATGTCGGCCAGACGCTTGGCCCGAATTCTGGAGATGTGATGTTATGAGCGCTTCGACCAGCAAACCTGTCGTTTTGATCACTGGGGGCGGTATTGGAATTGGCCGTTCAACCGGCCATGCCTTTGGCAAAGCGGGCTATCATGTCGTTGTCACTGATGTGCTCGAGCGTGAAGGCCAAGCGGTGGTTGGCGAGATCGAAGCCGCTGGTGGCTCGGCCGAATTCCATCCGCTTAATGTCCGCTCGACGCCTGAGTCGGACGCGTTGGTGGCGTCTCTCACCGAGCGCTTTGGTGCGATCGATTGCATCGTCGCGAATGCGGGCATTGCGCACAAGGTCCCGTTGCGGGAGCTGACGGATGAGAAATGGGACGAGACCTTCGATATCGATCTGAAGGGCATGATCCGCGTAATCCGCCCGGCTCTCCCTGCCATGAAGGCACGCGGTACGGGCGCTATTGTCTGCATCTCGTCCATCATGGGTATTGCGTATGGTTGGGACGAGCATGTGCACTATTCTTCAGCGAAGGCTGGCGTTGTGGGCTTGATTCGCGGCTTGGCAGTTGAACTCGCCAAATCCGGGATTCGGGTGAATGGCATTGCGCCCGGCTATATCAGGACCGCGCAGCTTCTCTCCGAGAAGCATTCGCTTGGTCCGGCTGGCGCTGAAAAAGCGGGTGAATTTATTCCAATGGGACGGATCGGCGAGCCTGATGAAATCGCCGACGTCGTTCTGTTTCTGGCATCCTCGGCGGCTCGTTATATGACGGGCCAGACGGTGGTAGTCGATGGCGGGCTTCTGGTCGGGAGATACTAGGACCAGATTTTTCCATCGATCATTTTGGTAGTGTAGAAAACAACAACGGAGGTGACCACTCATGGTCGATAAACTCGAACTGTCTCGGCGCAGCCTGCTCAAATCAACCACGGGCGCCATTGCGCTCGCGATGGGTGCAGGAACGCCTTTCCTCTCGTCCCGCGCTGCTTACGCAGCCGCTGCCGATCTCGCAAAGCAGGAGCTGCGCACGATCGGTCTCTCCGTCACCGTCCAGGAACGTATCCTGGCCGATTACAAAAAGGCGTCGGGCGTCGGCTCCACGTCAGGCACCGCTGCGACCTTCCCAGACGCACAGACCAAGATCCTTTCCGGATCGAAGGACTATGATTGCTGGGAAACGATCGGCGAGCGTCTTCCTGCTGTCACGCAGACCAAGAATGTCGAGCCCATTCCAACCTCGGCTTTGAAGAACTGGGCTAACATCCGCGACACGTTCACGAAGCCAAATGCAAAGCTCGAGAAGCGTGCGCAGATCACCGGCCAGATCTGGGCTGATGACAAGCAGACCGGCCTCTGGATGGTTCCTGCCGTCTATAACTATGACTCGATCGGTTACAACCCATCGGTTCTGTCGGACGAAGAAGCCAATACCTGGACCGCCATTTTCGATAAGAAGTGGAAGGGCAAGTCTGGCCTCAACACCGATCCGTTGATTGCACTCGGTCAGGCTGTCATGGCCATGAACACGCTCGGTCTCTCGAAGGTTGCCAACCCAGGTAACCCGAACAAGAAAGAGATTGAGGAAGCCATGAAGTTCCTCATCTCGAAGAAGAAGGAAGGCCAGTTCCGCGCCCTTTGGGGCGATTTCGGCGAACTCGTCAACCTGATGGCTTCGGGCGAAATGGTGGTTTGCGATGCTTGGCAGCCTGCCGTTATGGCCGTTAAGGCACAGGGCAAGCCAGCGAAATACGCGATTCCAAAGGAAGGCTATCGCGCTTGGTCGATCGGACCATCGTTGATCACCGGTTCCAAGAACAAGGAAGCCGTGTACGCCTACGCCGATTACTGGCTGTCGGGACCTCCCGGCATCACGGTTTCGGAGCAGGGCTACTATTCGCCAACCACGAACATCAAGAACGTCATGCCTGCTGACAAGTATGCCTTCTGGTACGAAGGCAAGCCTTGGAAGGGTAAGGCTGAAGGCGGCATCAAGGAAGGCGATCTTCGTGATGGCGGCTCGCTTGAAACCCGTGCGGCAAGCGTCGCTTACTGGCACCAGTGGCCAGATGAGTACGACTTCCTCATGCAGAAGTGGGACGAATTCCTGAGCGCATAAGGCGTATCAGCATTTATCCATCGAGATGGCGGCGTTTGTCGCCATCTCGACCCTCGCTTATCCCATCCTTCCTGAAGACTTCGGAGCCGCTGACCGTGGACCACGACCTGCAATTGATCAATGTCGGCAAGGTCTATGACAATGGCACGCCTGCCGTCATCGACTTTAATCTCGATGTGAAGAAGGGCGAATTTATCGCATTTCTTGGACCATCCGGCTGTGGCAAAACCACCACGCTTCGGATGATTGCTGGGTTTGAGGACATTACCAGTGGTGATATTCTCGTTCGGGGCCGCCGCATTAATGACATGCCACCCGAGCAGCGCCCATCTTCTATGATTTTCCAGAATTATGCGCTCTTCCCGCACATGAGCGTGCGTCAGAATGTCGGCTACGGTCTTGATGTTAAAGGCATGGCGCGCGCCGAGCGCGACAATAAAGTCGACCGTATTCTCGACAAGCTCGGCCTATTGGATATCGCTGATTCCCTCACCCACAAGCTTTCTGGTGGTCAGAGGCAGCGCATCGCATTGGCCCGTGGGCTTGTGGTCGAGCCGGATATTCTGCTGCTGGATGAGCCACTCGGCGCGCTCGACGCCAATCTCCGCAAGGCCATCCAGGCCGAGTTGAAATTGCTACAGCGTAATCTCGGCATCACCTTCGTCTTTGTTACCCATGCGCAGTCTGAGGCGTTGACGCTTTCTGACCGTATTGTGGTGATGAATCAGGGTCGGATTGAGCAAATCTCTGCGCCAGCCGAACTCTACACGAGGCCGAATACGGCGTTTGTCGCGCAGTTTATTGGGCGTAACACGATTTTTGATGGCACCGTTTTGGATGAAACGGCTGATCGGGTTCATGTTGAAACGGCTTTCGGTCGGTTCACTGGCACACCGAACAAGAGCCCTGCGCCTGGGCGGTCCGCCAAGATCGTTATCCCGTCTGAGTCCCTCGAAATTCACCCTTCCAGCAGCGTGTCTCGCGATCAAGTTTCCAAAGACTATAGCGGCAATGTTCTATCCGGCGTGATGGAGCGGGCCGATGTCATAGGCCATCTCGTTCAGATGGCGATCACACTTGATGGTGGCTCGTCGGTTCTGCTCGAGGGGCATGTCGAAAAATATCGGCGTGATGATCTCAAGCCGCGTTCGGATGTCCTGATTTCATGGCAACCGGACAACGCGACCGTGATCGGCGCGTAACGCATAAAGCAATTGATAAGGTACCAGTAACCCATGTCTAACACGCCGCACATCGATGTCGGACATCGTTCGGCCGTTGAAATAGGCGCGCTGATCAATGCGGGCCTCGTTTCAGCAGAAGACGTCGCCGAACGCACGCTCGCGGCGATTGCGGCGTGTGACGATCAGGCCATTTTTACGAGGATCACAGCCGGTCGTGCTTTAACCGAAGCCCGTGCCTCCTCCCGTAGGTTGCGCGATGGTCGCCCCGCTGGCGTGCTCGAAGGCGTGCCGATTGCGTGGAAAGACCTCTTCGCGCTGAAAGGCCTTCCAACCACCGCGGGCTCGAAAGTGCTTGAGTCGGACGCGCCTGCGGAAGCGGATGCGACCGTTGTCACGCGCCTCAAAGCCGCCGGTATGATCTGCGTCGGTCGCACCAATATGACGGAATTTGCGTTTTCCGGCATCGGCATCAATCCGCATTATGGAACGCCGCGCAATGTTCACTCGCGGGATATTGCGCGAATTCCCGGTGGCTCGTCATCCGGTTCGGCTGTTGCTGTTGCCCATGGATTAGTGCCTGTCGCGATCGGGACCGACACAGGCGGATCGGTGCGCATTCCTGCCGCGTTGAACGGCATCATCGGTTACAAAGCCTCAACCGCCCGCTACCCGATGGATGGGGTTTACCCGCTCTCCCATACGCTCGATACGATTGGTATCTTTGCCCGTACGGTCGAGGATACGGTGCTGGTGGATGCGGTGATGTGCGGGTTGCTCTTGCCGGTTGTGAGACGTGCCACCTTAAAGGGCGTACGTATTCTGGTCCCGACCAACGTTGTGCTCGACGGTTGCGACGCTGCCGTGCTTGAGAATTTCGAGCGTTCACTCGCGCGTCTTGCTGCAGCGGGTGCCGTTATTCAACACGGCCCGTTACCTGCGTTTGATGAAATCTTGGAACTCTCTGCTCGGCGTGGCACGATTGTTAATGCTGAAGCCTATTCAATCCATAAAGAACGGGTCGAAGGCGAGCAGGCTAACCAAATCGATCACCGCGTTGTCCGTCGCATTCGTGCGGCATCCAGCATGGCTTTGGTCGATTACATCGCCGCTATGCTGGCGCGTCAGCGGATCTTGACCCAAATGACCGATGAAATGGCCGGACGCTGCCTCGTCGCAATGCCGACCGTTCCAAGCACCGCTCCTCCGATTGCCGATCTCGAGGCCGACGACGAGTTATTTGCGCGCACCAATCTGAAAATGCTGCGCAACACCATGATGGGCAATTATCTGGGATGGTGCGGCGTAACCTTCCCGAATGGGACGGACGCGTTAGGCCTTCCAACAGGGATTTTGTTGTCGGGCGCGCCAGGTACCGACGAACAACTGCTATCCCTTTCGATGACGGCTGAAAAAATCATTCGCGACGAAGACGATTGAAAAAACTGAACCTGAAGTGAGGACATGATGACCGAGGCTCTTCCGCATCTCTTTTCACCGCTTACCCTTGCGGGTCACGTGATCCCTAACCGGATCGCAATGGCACCCTTAACGCGTCAGGTAGCCGAAGCCGATGGCACGCCTACCGACGAAATGGCGGCCTACTACGCCCGTCGCGCCAAAGGTGGCATTGGTCTGATCATCACCGAGGGCACCTATGAGGTCGACGACCAGCATGGCTGCAAGGCCTATCTCTCGCAGCCCGGTATCGCCAATGCCAAACATGTCGCCGCCTCGAAAAAGATTGCTGATGCGATCCATGCTAATGGCGCAAAGGCCATCGTTCAGTTGATGCATGCGGGCCGCGTGGCCGATCCTCGCGTGTTGCCGAAGGGCGTTCAGCCGGGCAGTGCGAGCGCTGGCCAAAGCCAAGGCTGGGTGCTCTATACCGATAGCGATGACGAAAAAAATCTCCGTGGCATTACGGGCGCTTGGCCAAAGGTGACGTTCGGTCCATGCCGCGAGCTAACGGTGGCGGAGATACATGAAATCGCCGATGGCTTTGCAGCAGGCGCCAAGCGCGCGATTGAGGCGGGCTTTGACGGCGTCGAAATTCATGGTGCCAATGGATACCTGCTCTACCAGTTCATCCACACGTCAACCAATCACCGTACCGATGAGTTTGGTGGATCAGCAGCCAACCGCGTTCGCTTCGCACGCCTCGTGATCGACAAGGTCCGTGCCGCGATTGGTAAGGATAAGATCATCACGCTTCGCCTGTCGCAGAACGGCGTCGACGATTTCGGTGGCGCATGGGCTGGCGGGGTCGCTACCGCGCGTGAGATTGGCGCTGCATTGAAGGGCGCACCGGTTGACGCGTTGCATTGGGCCAGCTTCGGCTGGAAAGACAATGGCGACCCGACCTCCGATGTCCCAATGCCTGTTGCGCTCAAAGAAGCCAGTGGCCTGCCCATGATCGTCAATGGCGGCATTGATCAAGGCTTGGCTGCGGAAGAAGTCCTAACAAGCGGCGGATGCGACATGGTAGCGATTGGTCGGCCAAGCTTTGCCAATCCGGATTGGCCTCAAATGGTTCGTTCCGGCAAGCCCGTCGATCTCGTGCCGTTTAGCCGACACTATGTGATCAAGCCGCCGCTTGATTTATCGGTTGCCTATCCGGGCAATATTCCCGAACCCCATTGGCCGACCACTTGGTAACGTCCGAAAAGCGGCGCTCAACATTTGGCGTCGACTGTTAATCAAAAAAGGAGAAGCGCATGACCAAGAAAATCATATGTACCTTTGGTACGGATATCGACTCAGTTGCAGGCTGGATCGGTTCCTACGGCGGGGGTGACTCACCTTCCGATATTCAGCGCGGTATTTTTGCGACCGAAGTGGGCGTGCCACGTTTGCTCACTTTGTTTAAGCGTTACGGATTAAAGACCAGCTTCTTCATTCCGGGCCACTCGCTTGAGACATTTCCGAAAGAGATGGAAATGATCGTTAAGGATGGCCACGAAGTTGGAGCCCATGGGTATCTCCATGAAAATCCAATTGCGATGACACCGACGCAGGAAGAAGACGTTTTGGTGAAATCGATTGATCTCATCAAAAAACTAACCGGCCAATCGCCGCGCGGTTACGTGGCCCCTTGGTGGGAAATGTCGAATTCAACGGCGGCTTTGCTGTTGAAGCACGGCTTTAAATATGATCACAGCCAAGGCTATCGGGACTTCCAGCCTTTCTATGCGCGTGTTGGCGATAGCTGGAACACCATCGATTATTCCAAGTCCGCTAAGGATTGGATGCATCCGTTGAAGCATGGCAAGGAAATCGATCTCGTTGATATTGCCGCGAACTGGTATGTCGATGACCTTCCGCCAATGATGTTCATGAAGAAGGCCCCGAACAGCCATGGCTTCGTCAATCCTCGCGATATTGAGGAACTTTGGCGTGATCAGTTCGACTGGGTCTATCGTGAAATGGATTATGCCGTGTTCGCCTTTACGATCCATCCGGATGTCGCCGGTCGTCCGCAGGTTCTGCTCATGCTTGAGCGTCTGATCGAATATATCTCGAAGCATTCAGGTGTTGAATGGATGCCGTTCGAAGATATCGCCGAAGATTTCCGTAAGCGGTATCCGTTTGCTGGCGGCAATCGTCCGGCTGTCATCTGATCGGCATAGCGATTGTGGGCGGTAGTCAATTACCGCCCACATGAAACCTAAAAAGGGTTTGACCATGTGCTCTGCCTGCGGATTTCCTGCCGCGCCCGGCCATTGGACGGAAGCGGGCGCTGCCACTGCTCACGAACGGTTGCGTGGACGTTTCCGCCGTGCACAAGTGCTGCAAAGGGTCTTGCCCTCCTACCAGTTGAGCGTTCACGAAACCAACGATATCCCCGGCATTCAGCTGTCCACTTCGACGGGTAGTCAGTCCATTGTCAGTCATCTCGACGATGTTTGGGCGCTGGCCGAAAAGGTGAACGGAACACCCCTTGATCCCCTAGACAGGCGCTTCATTGGTGAAGAATGAGCGATACAGACGGGCGGATCCGATTAATAATTTTGGGTGGTTATCTCGGATCGGGGAAAACGACCTGGCTCCGTCATCAGCTGCATGATGGACATTTTCAGCGCGCCTTGGTGATCGTCAACGAAGCGGCTGAGACGCCGATTGATGA
>Ga0007795_10000541_pt1 | contig 12276 bp, 5 predicted proteins | sample CryBogmetaGMA1M_FD_60369 | JGI IMG/M metagenome (GOLD analysis project Ga0007795, IMG submission 60369) | Freshwater microbial communities from Crystal Bog, Wisconsin, USA - MA1M | ecosystem: Environmental > Aquatic > Freshwater > Lake | place: Crystal Bog, Wisconsin, USA | collected 2009-07-06
AGCGCGTTGGCCGCGGAGTAGTTGGCCTGGCCGGCGTGTCCGAACACGCTCGACAGCGACGAGAACAGCACGAAGTGGTCGAGCGTCAGGCCACGCGACTCGTGATGCAGGTTCCAGCCGCCGAGCACCTTGGGGCGGAGCACGCGATCGAGCGTGCCGCGGTCGAGGTCGACGAGCAGCCGATCCTCGAGAACCATCGCCGTGTGGAAGATGCCCTTCAGCGGCGGCAGGTCGGCCGCGATCCGCTCGAGCACGCGGCGGACCTCCGCGGGATCGGTGATGTCGGCGGGCATGACGTGCACCGCGGTGCCGCCGCGCTCGATCTCGGCGATCACCGCCGCGGCCGAGGCGGGCACGGTGCCGCTGCGTCCGCCCAGCACGAGCGTGCCGGCTCCCGCGGCGGCCATCCAGCGGGCGATCTCCAGGCCGAAGCCGCCGAGTCCGCCGGCGACCCAGTAGGTGGCGTCGGACCGGAAGGCGACGCCGCCGGCGGCGGCGGGGCGGACGTCCCGCGGCCTTTCGGCGTAGCCGATCACCACCTTGCCGATGTGCCGAGCCTGCTGCATCGAGCGGAAGGCGGCGGTGGTGTCGGCGGCGGGGTGCACCGTGACGGGCAGCGGCTCGAGCTCGCCGGACTCGAACCGGGGCACGAGCGCCCTGAGCGCCGCGCCCATCCGCTCGGGCTGCTGCTTGAAGAGCTGGTCGAGGTCGATGGCGAAGAAGGCGATGTTGTTGCGGAAGGCGTGGAGGCCGAGGGCCGCGTCGGCGTAGATGTCCCGCTTGCCGATCTCGAGGAACCGGCCGCCGGTGGCGAGCGCGGCGATGCCGCGCGGGATCGCCTCGCCGGGCAGGCTGTTGAGCACGAGGTCGACGCCGCCGGTCAACCGCAGCGTTTCGTCGGCGAAGGCGAGGCTCCGCGAGTCCATCACGTGCTCGGCCCCGCGCCGCCGCACGAACTCCCGCTTCTCGTCGCTGCCCGCCGTGGCGAGGATCCTCGCCCCGGCCAGCTTCGCCAGTTGCATCGCCGCCAGTCCGACGCCGCCGCTGGCCGCGTGGACGAGGATCGAGTCGCCGCGGCGGATCCGGCCGCAGTCCTCGAGGGCATGCACCGCCGTCAGGAAGGCGATCGGCACCGCGGCCGCCTGCTCGTGGGTGAGCGTGCGGGGCTTGCGCGCCACGAGGGCCTCGCGGACGACGACGTGCGTGGCGAACGCGCCCGGAGCGACGGCCATGACCTCGTCGCCGATCCGCCAGTCGTGCACGCCGGGGCCGACCCGGCTGATGACGCCCGAGCACTCGCTCCCCAGCGCGACGGGACCGGGCGGCAGGCCCGGGTAGAGATCGAGCGCTTTCATCACGTCGCTGAAGTTGAGGCCCGCGGCTCGGACCTCGATCTCCACCTCGCCGGCCTCGAGCGGCGCGGGATGAAACAGCCGGTAGCGCAGGTCCTCGATCCCGGCGGTGGCCGCCACCTCGAGCCGCGCGGGCAGCGCCGCGGCGGCGGCGGGACAGGCGGCGACGTCGCGATGCGGCTGGAACCGCCGCACCCAGCGGCCGCCGTCCCGGAGGAGCACCTCGTCCTCGGCGCTGCCGCCGTGGAGTTCGGCGGCGAGAGCGTCGAGCTCCGCGGCCGCGTCGGCCGGCAGGTCGACCAGCCGCGTCTTGAGGCGGCCGTATTCGCTCGCCATCACGCGGGCCATGCCGATGAGCGGCGCCTGCGCGACGGCCAGCGGCGTCGCGGACTCGGCCGCCGCCTGGGCGGCCGACGTGACGATGAAACAGGGCACGGCGCCCGCCGGGCCGGCCTGCTCCCATGCCTGCACCAGATGCAGCGGTGCCCGGCACGTGAGCAGCGTGCTCTCCTCGAGCGCGGCGGCCGTCAGCGCGTCGGTGCGCGGGGCGTCGAGTCCCCACAGGTAGGCGACGCCGGCGATCGGCCCGACCGCGGGGGCGGCCTGCAGCTCGCCGAGCAGCCGCGCGACGTCGTCCCGGTCGTCGGCGTTCACCGTGTATGAACCGTCGTCACGTTTCGCGAACCCGGTGCCGCGGCGCACGAGCGTGGCCGCGTCGCCGCCGGCCGCCATCCGCGCGGCGAGTCGGTCGCCGATCCCGGCGGCGTCGGCGAACAAAAGCCAGTGGCGGGCCGACGTGCCCGCGGCTGCCGCAGGTCCCGCCGCGTCCTGCCGCACCCAGTCGAGCCGGTAGATGAGATCCTCGGTCGTCTCCACCGCTCCGGACCCCGCCACGCGGTGGCTGACGAAGCCGCGAATCGCGAGGCACGGGCGGCCGTCGGCGTCGAAGATGTCGAGGTCGGCCTCCATGCGGTCGTCGGTCCGCGAGACGATCCGCGCGTGCACGGTCGCCCGGCCGCCGGGCCGCGCGTGGAAGCGGATGGCGCCGATCTCGTGCGGCAGGAAGAGCCCGGGAACGGTGTGGTCGAAGGAGCGATCGCCGGCGATCATCGCGTGGAAGCAGCCGTCGAGCAGCGCCGGATGGATGCAGTAGTCCCCCCCCTCGGCGACGAGTTCCTGGGGCAGCACGACCTCGCCGAGGCATTCGCCGGCGCGGCGCACGCCGGAGACGAGCCCCTGGAACTGGTCGCCGTACGAAAGGCCGAGCTGGGTGCAGTAGGCGTAGAGCCTGCGGCGGTCGAACGGCTCCGTGCACCGCCGCCGGACGGCGGCGAGCGACTCGGTCGGCCACGCGGCCGTCTCCGGGTCGGTCACCACGCCGACCGTCGCGAGTTCGTTCCAGTCGCCGTCGTCGACGCCGCGCTGGGAGAACGTCAGCGTGCGGCGGTCGGGGCGGAACTGGCACTCGATCCACTGCGGGGCGTCCTCGGAATGGATGCACGCCTTGTGCAGTTGCAGCCGCCGCAGGCGGAGCGTGGCCGGCTCCGGCCCGGAGAGCCTCCGGGCGGCGGCGAGCGCCGCCTCGACGAACGCCGCGGCCGGATGGAGGCACACGCCGCGGACGAGGTGGTCGCGGAGGTACGACTGGAGCCGCAGGTCGATGCGACACTGCCAGCGGGGCACCGGACCGTCGGCGGGAACCCCGAGCACGGGGTGCGGGTCGACGGCATGCCGCGACTCCCGCGCCTCCCGCGATTCGCTCCGCAGCCGCTGCTTCTGGAACGGCTGCGGCGGGACGGCGAGCCGGCGCCGGGGCCGCGGATGGAGCCGCGACCAGTCGATGTCGAGGCCCAGGGAATGGAGGCGGCCGAGCGATCCGAGCAGGCACTCGAGGTCGTCGCGATCGCGGTGCAGCGACGGCAGCGATTCGACCGATCGGCCCGCCGCCTGGAAACTCTCGTTGATGGCGTAGGCGAGCACCGGGTGCGGGCCGATCTCGATCGCGAGCCGCACGTCGCGGTCGGCGAGCCGGTGCATGGCATCGGCGAACAGGACCGTCTGGCGGACGTTCCGCCACCAGTAGTCACCGTCCAGCTCCCGGCCGTCGCAGCGCCGGCCCGTGACCGTCGAGACGAGGGGCATGGTGGCCGTCCGCGGCCGGATCGCCGCCAACGATGCGAGCAGTTCGTCACGGACCGGATCCATGAGCGGGCTGTGGAACGCATACTCCACCGCGAGCTGGCGGCAGAAGATGCCGGCCGCCTCGAACCCTTCCCTGAGCTCCCCGATCACCGTCGCGTTGCCCGACAGGGTGAGCGAGGTCGGACCGTTGACGGCCGCGATGGAGACATCGCGTTCCCGGCCGGCCAGCCACGGCGCGAGTTCCTGGCACGACAGTCCGACGGCGATCATCGCCCCGTGCGACGAGGCGAGGTCCATGGTCCGGCCGCGATGGAAGGCGACGAGGCAGGCGTCCTCGAAGGAGAGCGCGCCGGCGGCATGGGCGGCGGCGATCTCACCCACGCTGTGGCCCACGCAGGCGGCCGCCTTCACGCCCCACGCTTCCCACACCGCGGCCAGTCCGGCCTGCACGGCGAAGATCGCGGGCTGCGCGATCCTGGTCTGCTTCATCCGCGAGGTCGATTCGTCGCGGTCGAGTTCCGCGCTGAGCGACCAGTCGCCGTACCGCGCGAACTCCGCGTCGCACCGCTCGATGATCCGGCGGAAGACTTCGCTCTCGGCGCGCAGCCGACGGGCCATCCCCCACCACTGCGGCCCCTGGCCACTGAAGACGAACGCCATGCCGCCAGCCGCCAGCGGCACGTCCCTGGCGGCCGCCGACTCCTCGGCCAGCGTCGTCGACAACGCCCGCAGCTTCTCGACCATGTCGTCGCGGCCGCGGACCACCACCGCGGCCCGGGCCTCCTCGCCGCAGCGTCGATGGGCGAGAAAGGCCGCGATCTCCGCGGGCGTCGCGGTGGTGCCGTCGTCGGCCAGCCACTCCGCGAGCCGGCCGGCGAGGGCGGCGACCCCGCGGCGGTGCCGCGCCGCCAGGGGCACGAGCACCGGTGCGTCGGCCGCTGCGGCGCCGCTCGTGGCGGGCTGGGCGGGAGCCTCGGCGACGAGCACGTGCGCATTGGCGCCGCCATACCCGAAGCCGTTGATGCCGGCGATCCGCGGAGAGCCGCCCGGCCAATCCATCGCCACCGTCGGCACCCGCAGGTTCAGCGTCGCGAAGTCGATCGCCGGGTTCGCCTCGCGGAAATGGAGGTGGGGCGGGATGCGGCGGTGATGCAGCGACAGCGCCACCTTGATCAGGCTGGCGATCCCGGCGGCGGCTTCCAGGTGCCCGATGTTGGTCTTCACCGAGCCGATCCAGCAGGGGGCGTCGGGGGGACGATGCGCCCCGAGCGCCGCACCCAGTGCGTTGGCCTCGATCGGATCGCCCACGGGGGTGCCGGTGCCGTGGGCCTCGACGTACTGGACCTCCGCGGGAGCGATGCCCGCCCTGCGGCAGGCGTCGCGGACGAGGGCCTCCTGGGCCGCCTGACTGGGAACGGTCAGCCCCGGCGTCCTGCCGTCCTGGTTGATCGCGGTGGCGCGGATCACCGCGTACACGAGGTCGCCGTCGCGGACCGCGTCGGCGAGCGGCTTGATGAGCACCATGCCCGCCCCCTCGCTGCGGACATAGCCGTTGGCCCGGGCGTCGAACGTCTTGCACCGACCGTCCGGCGAGAGCACGCCGAGTTGGCTGAAGGCCACGGAAAAGTCGGGCAGCAACAGCGCGTTGACGCCCCCCGCCAGCGCCATGCGGCTCTCGCCGCGGCGAATCGACTCGCAGGCCAGATGCACGGCGACGAGCGAGGACGAGCAGGCGGTGTCGACGGCCACGCTCGGGCCGCGGAGATCGAAGCAGTAGGAGATCCGGTTCGCGGCGATGCTCGAGGATCCGCCGGTGTTGCTGTACGCGTCGATGACGCCCCGGTCCTGAAAACTCAGCGTGGCGACGGCGTGGTCGAAGCTCGAGATGCCGACGAACACGGCGACATCGGTCCCGGCGAGATTCCTGGCTCCGCAGCCGGAATCCTCGATGGCCCGCCAGGCCACCTCGAGCAGCATGCGCTGCTGCGGATCCATGACGGCCGCCTCGCGGGGCGATATCCCGAAGCACTGCGGATCGAACTCGTCGATGCCGGTGACGTGCCCACCCCAGCGGCTCTGGGTCTTGCCGGGACGGGCCCTGCCCTCCTGGTAGAAGAGATCCCGGCTCCAGCGGTCCTCCGGCGTTTCGACGACGGCGTCACGTCCCTCTTCGAGCAGCCTCCAAAACGTCTGCCAGTCGTCGGCACCGCCGGGGAAGCGGCAGCCGATGCCCACGATCGCCAGTGGCTCGGTGGCGCGATCCGCTCCGGCCGCCGCTGCGGCCTGACCGGTGTGCGGAACGGAGGTCCGCGCGGCGGCGCCGTGGGACGAGCCGTTGCCGTTGGAGGAGAAGGTGCCGGGGTCGACCATGGTGTTCCGTGGACTCACTGGTTCTCGCGAAATGCCTCGGTGGGCAGGAGTCGCGCGGCCCGCCACGCGGGCAGCAGCGCCCCCAGGAGTCCGATTCCCATGGCGATGAGGAAGCCCCGCATGAGGATCGGTGCGTCGATCGCCGGAGCGAGGATGCCGTTGGCCGCCGGGGCCTGGCTGAGGGCCCACGTCAGGCACACGGCCGCGACCGCTCCCAGGATCGCGGCGCAGGCGGCCAGCCCGCACGACTCCATCAGGATCATCCCCACCACGCGGCGCCGGGGCCAGCCTATCGCCCGCAGAATGCCGATTTCCTTCGTCCGCTCGTGCACGCTCGTCATCATCGTGTTGAGGGTGCCGATCGCGCCGATGACGACCGCCACGATGGAGGTCATCCAGGCCATCGCCGCCGCCAGCTTCATCCGCGTGTCGGTCTTCACGAAATCGCCCGTCGCCATGGCGAGCAGACGCGGATCGAGCGCCTGGATGCCATCGATCGTGGCGGGCAGCCCGCCGGGGCCGAGAGGCTTCCGCGCGACCACGTTGACGTAGGTGACCTGCCCCTTGCGATCGGCGATGCCCTGGAGCGTCTCGAGCGGCAGGATGAGGGAGCCGTTCTCCCAGACACTGGGACTGCGAAACACACCCGCCACCGTATACCGCTCATCGAAGAGCGTGAGCGAGTCGCCGGCGGCGATGGCGAGGCGGCTGGCGAGGTTCTGGCCCACGAGCAGCTCGCGCGGGCCGGTGAATGCGAGCGACCCCGCCTTCTCGCCAGCGCCCGTCGGCCCCACCGCCTGGTAGTCGTCGAGCAGCCAGGAGCCGGCCGCCAGGCCCATGGTGGGCACGCCGTACACCCCCTCCTTCTCGAGCGACAGCGTGTCGAGCAGCACGCCCGCCGCGCGATCGACGCCGGGAAGGGCCGCGATCCGCCCGACCACGGATGCGTCGAGCGAACTGCTCAGCCGGTCGGCCGATCCCTGCCGCGAAACGACGACGTCGACCGCGTGGGCGTCGTAGACGTCGGCGAACGACTTCCGGAAGCCGTTCGCGATGCCCAGGAGCGCCACGATGGCGGCCATCGCGGTGGCCAGCGCCAGCAGTGTCATCGCCGTGCGAAACCGCCTGCGGGCGATGTTCCTGTAGACGAGGGCCGGAAATCGCATGGCACGCGGAGGCGAATGGTGCGCGGGAGAGGGCTCGAGGTGGCCAAGACCCTCAATCAAACCTCGGCTTCGGGACCTTTGCAAACGGGCCGATCGGCCACGCCCGAAACGGCCGGCCGACCTGCCGCTCGCAGGGTGCCTGCCACCCGGGAAGCTCCACCCGATCCAGTCGCCCGCACTCGAGGGGCCAGTTCGAGGCTCTCCGTCTGCTACGCTCCTCCTCCTGGAAAGGCTCGAGCCGATCCCAAGGCGTCGAGCTTTTCCAGGCAATCGTGTCGCCCATCACCAGAGGGCTTCGCGCATGAAGATGCGCTCGACCGTTGCTTTCGCCTGGGCGGCCGAGTGCCTCAAGGCCGCCGTCTCGGCTCGATCGCGGTCGGACGGTGTCCGTATCACCACCCCGGAGGGCCTGCTGATGGAGGGCGGTCTTGAACGGCTGGGGATCCACGCGGCGGCGGTCCTGGCGCTCGGGATCATCGTCACCGGCCTGTGCCTCACGACGCATGCGCTGTTCATGTGTCTCGCGATCAGGTCGCAGGGGGTCTTCAGGCGGCTCGTCAGGATCGAAGGCCTGTGGCTGCTCGTGGCCTCGATCCTGCTGACGACGTCGATCCTCATCGTGTCGGCGGTGCTGCAGGTCGGGGTCTGGTCCGTCGTGCTGTGGACCTTCGGCAACTTTGGCAGCCTGGCCGATGCCCTTTACTTTTCCGCCACGACCTACACCACGCTCGGCACTGGCAAGCACGTGCTCGTGCCTCCGTTTCGCCTGCTCGAGCCGCTGGAGGCGGCGAACGGCATCCTGGCGGGAGGACTCAACACGGCGATCCTGTTCGCGATCCTCTCCAATCTGTTCAGGAATCACCGGGACTACGACCAGTTCTTCGGTCGGTGACACACCTCGCCGCGGCGTCTGGTGGTTCAGGCAGGCCGGCCTTCTCGACACCGATGCGGCCTGCGTCCCATCGACGGCGTCGTGGAGGGCTGGGAGATCTGGCGAGCCTCCCTGACTGCTTCAAGGGGGGGTGCATTGTGTGAGATCCTGCGCAGGCCGCAAAAACTCATCGATTCGAAAGGAAGAACTCTCCGATTTGTGGAACTGTGGCGGTTACGCAGGGTGTGCCGCCTTGGCCTCATTTCGCCGAGATCTGAAACGCATGGCGATCCATGTCCGTGGCGTGGTGCCGTTCACTCGGCGATGGCTCCCGTGCGTGGGGCGTGCCATCTGGCTGACGGCCGTCGTCATCGGTTCGACCGCGCCGGCCGTGGAGTTCGCGTCACTCGTCGATAAAGCCGCCGAGCAGGCGGGAGATCCGACGCCGCGGGGCCATTTCGATCCGACCATGGCCCTGGCCCAGATCGGCGACCCGGCCATCGAGACGGTCGACGAGATGACCGTTGGCGCGGCACGCGGCAGCGGCCGCACCCCGGGTCCGGGCGACGACTCCGTGGTCGGCGGGTTGGGCCGGCGGTTCGCCAACGCCCAGGATCCCGCCATCGAGACGGTCGACGAACAGACCGTCGGCGGCAACGACCACTCCGGCGAGAGGGAGTGGTACGAGAAGATCAACATCCGCGGCTACACACAGTTTCGCATCAACGACACGCTCTGGTACGACCACGACGGCGCGGAAGCCTATCATCCCGGCGACAAGTCGGTCGGCCCCAACAACAATTTCTACATCCGCCGCTGCCGTCTGATCTTCTCCGGCGACATCAGCGACCGCCTCTACATCTACATCCAGCCCGACTTCGCCTCCGGACTCAGTGGCGTGTCGGATCCGGGCGCCATCAACTACGCCCAGCTCCGCGACTGCTATGGCGACTGCTACGTCACCACCGACAAGGTGCACCGCATCCGCGTCGGCCAGTCGAAGGTTCCCTACGGTTGGGACAACCTCCAATCCAGCTCCAATCGTCTGCCGCTCGACCGTGCCGACTTCGTCAACGCCACCAAGAGCGAACGCGGCCTCGGCGTCTTCTACTACTGGACGCCGATCTATGCCCAGGAGCTCTACAAGTATGTGCTCGACGAGGGGCTCAAGGGCTCGGGCAACTACGGCGTCTTCGGCATCGGCTGCTACGACGGCCAAGGCAACTCGACGCTCGATCAGAACAGCAACATGCACTTCGTGATGCGGCTGAACGCACCCTATCAGTTCGACAACGAACAGGTGGTGGAAGCGGGCGTGCAGGCCTATTGCGGCAACTTCGTTCCGACGGTGACGCCGATCAAGATCGGCAGCAGCACCTACACCCCGGTTGTGGTCTCGCAGTCCAACGGCGTGCTCGACCAGCGGATCTGCGCCACGTTCGTCTACTATCCGCAACGCTTGGGCGTGACCGCCGAGTGGAACGTCGGACTCGGGCCGCAGCTCTCCAACCTCAACAACGTCTCGGCCACGAACCCGCCGACGATTTCCAGCCAGCCGGTCTCCGGCGGCTACGTGCTCGTCAACTACAAGAACGACACCGAGCGATTCGGCCGGCTGTTCCCCTACTTCCGCTACCAGACCGGCCGGGGCGGCTACATCTGGGAGCGAAACTCACCGTACACCTACCTCGGCGAGTTTGACCTGGGGCTCGAATGGCAGATCACGCCGCAGATGGAACTCACCTGCGAATACGACTGGGTGAACCGCACGAACACCTCGGGCAAGGCCCCGATCCTCGCGAACGGCCAGTACGCCCAGTTCCAGGGCGACCTCCTGCGGTTCCAGTTTCAGTTGAACTACTGATGGAGGCAGCCCGTGCGAGGGTGTCGGCCCCGGCATCGCTGGTGGATCCGCAGGCAATGCACCTCGGAAAGTGGCGTTCCGCCAATCTGGCGGAGCGGAGCGAAGCCGTCTGGGGCAGGCATGCTGGTGGTGGACACGCCGCCGGCGAACCCGTCGACCGCTCGGCACCGGTCAGACGCGTGCCGTGGTACCGTTGACCGTTCTATCCTTGACCCTCTTTCCCGGGACCACACCAGTGACTGACGTTCCAGCACCACGAAGCGGCAATGCTGACGCACACACCGCGTTTTCGAAGCTCATCGAACTGTACCCCAAACTCCACTGCTGGGCGGGGGAATGGTCGCATGGCGGTTTCGATCGGCACATGCTTGGGGAACTGTTCGCTTTTTTGGAGGGGGTTGGTCTGACCTCGCCCGGCAAACGTTTCCTCGAAACGGGGGCTGGGCTCTCGACCTTGTTGTTTCTCTGTACGCAGCCAGCGTCGGTGAACACAATTTGTGTGGAAGAGCCCGATTTTTTCAAACGCCTGCACGAATCCAGAAGTCGACTCTCCCTGCCGGCGGAGCCGCTGATCATCGACGTCGGCTCCTCTGAAACCATTCTTCCGCGAGTTGTGCTCGATCAAGAAGCCTTCTTGGACTTCTGTCTTATCGATGGCGGGCATGGCTGGCCTACGGTGTTCGTTGATTTCTGCTATGCGGCGTACGCCTTGAAGCAGCATGGCTACCTCGCAATCGACGACACCCAGCTGTACTCGGTGAAACAACTGGTTGACTTTCTGTCCGAGCAACCGGGATGGAAGAAAGTTCGGGACTGGGGGAAGCTCGTTATTTTTCAGAAGCAGTACGTCGATCGCTTGCTGCCCGACTTTGGAGGGCAGCCGTATGTCTTACGGCAATCGGGCCTGAGCGACGTAGCGTGACCTGCCTCCCCGTCGACCGCTCGGCACCGGTCAGACGCGTGCCGTGGTACCATTCGATGGTTCCTTCAGGACGAACGCAGATGGCTGCGACGACCACGACCGGAGAGATCGCCATGAAGACCACGACGATCATGAAGGCCTGCATGGGGACGCTGCTGATGGCCGTCGTCTCGGTGCCACCGGCGCGGGCGACCGAGACGCCGCCACCGTCCGAAGCGGAGAGCGGGCAGGCACGATCACAGGTTCAGGTTCATGTGCAGGCGGATGGCGTTCAGGTTCAGACCGACGGCGACGGAAACGTCGTCTCGAAAACCATCGTCGTGCGGGTTGGCCCCGATGGCACGGTCGAACTGAAGCACTCGCCGCCGCCCGGGGCGGAGGCGAAGGCCCGGACGGGTCAGATGCAAGGCATCCAGGCCAACGGCTTCGGCATGCAGGGCAGCATCGTGGTGATCGGTCCGGACGGCGTGAAGCACACCCAGACCTTCGGAAACGCCGGAGGGCAGGTGCCCGACCTTCAGCGGCTGGTCGAACAGTCGCTCCAGGCGGCCGGCAGCGACCTTCCCGACGAGGTCCGGCAGAAGCTGCAGCAGGCGTTTCAGGCGCAGGGCCAGGCGCAGGGCCAGGCGCAAGGCCAGGCGCAAGGCCAGGCGCAAGGCCAGGCGCAAGGCCAGGCGCAAGGCCAGGTGCAGGTCCAGCCTGACGACGAACTGCCGGCAGGCGTCGCCGCGGAAATCTCCCGCAAGCTCGACCTGATTCTCGAGCGACTGGAGAAACTCGAGCAGGACGTGAGAGATCTGAAGGCCGAGAAAACACCCGATGGGCGGTAGGCGACACGCCGTCCGTCCGCCGGGCGGACGCGTATGGCTGCCTCGGGAGCGCCCGGGCTATTGAAGGATCGGCCTGGGCCTCGCGGCGCAGGCGTCGTAGCCCGCCGCCGTTATGTGGATGGCGTCCGGGCTGAACAGGCTCTGGTTCAGCGTGCCGTCTGCGGCTTGGTGTGTGCCTGGAGGGCCGCGACGACCGCCTGCGAGATTTCCTGCGCCAGCCGCCTCTGCTGGGTGACATCGGCGATGCCGCTCTGCGTCGCCACCGCCCTGCCGACGACCACGGCCGGATTGAAGCCCGAGACGGCCCCGACCGCCAGCGTGCCCGGGATCATCCGCCCCTTGTCTGAACTGTCGAGAACGAAAAACGGATGCCCGCCCGCCGTCGCGGGGTCGGAGAGCATCACGTCGATTCCGACCGTCGTGTTGCCGACACCGAAGCCGACGAGGTTTTTCGCCACGACGCTGCCCTCGCTGAGGCTCACGATCTGGCCGTTGAGCAGCCAGCCATCGGCGGGTGGCATGTCGGGCCCCTCCCACGGAACCGCCGGCAATCCGGCCCGATCGAGTTCCTCGGTCAGCATTTTCGCCGCCGTGATCCCCATCGGTTGGCTGCGGTCGTACCCGGTGACCATGTCGATCACCCTCGGTCTCGAGGCGAGCATCTGCCGCACCGGGCCCGTGGGGATGATGCGGTTCTGGCCTTCTTGTTGGATGCGTTCCGCCAGGCCGGGCTCGATCGTGAACGGCATGACATAGATT
>Ga0007795_10000542_pt1 | contig 12261 bp, 16 predicted proteins | sample CryBogmetaGMA1M_FD_60369 | JGI IMG/M metagenome (GOLD analysis project Ga0007795, IMG submission 60369) | Freshwater microbial communities from Crystal Bog, Wisconsin, USA - MA1M | ecosystem: Environmental > Aquatic > Freshwater > Lake | place: Crystal Bog, Wisconsin, USA | collected 2009-07-06
GCCGCCCGGCTCCAGGACGGCGATAACCTCCGCAAGGCCTACATCAAAGTGGCGTCCGGCATCGGCCTCTATGCCCAGATCCTCCCGGACCAGGTGCAGCAAGAGCTGAAGCAGTCCTGAGCGGCAACCCCGGCTGATCCAGTCCCGCCCCTCCGACCGCAGCCCGCCCATGGCGGCATCCCGCTCGGTGATCGTGCTCGGCGCCGGGCTGGTCGGCCTGTCGGCGGCCTGGCTGCTGCAGCGCCGCGGCCACCGTGTGCTGCTGCTGGATCCCTGCCTGGGCAGTGCGGCGGCCAGTGAGGCCCCGGGCCAGGAGCAACCGCCGACGCTGGGCGGCAGCAGGGCCGCCCTTGGTGTGCTGATGGCCCAGGTGTTCCACCGCGCGAGTGGCCGCAGCTGGCGGCTGCGACAGCGCAGCCTGGAGCTCTGGAACGACTGGCGCCGGCAGCTGGAAGCCAGGGGGGGGCCGATCGCGGCGCGCCGGGGACTGCTGCTGCTGGCCACCACGGCGGAGGAGCGGCTACGCCAGGAACGGCTAGTCCTGGAGCGGCAGCGGCTGGGCCTGCCCCTGGAGCTCTGGCCGCCCGACCGCCTCGCCGCACTGAACCCGGTCCTGCCGGCCGGCCTCTGCGGCGCGCTCCACTCCCCGGCCGATGGCCAGCTGGATCCGCTGCAGCTCCTGGATGCTCTCCACAGCGACGCCGCGGCGGCGGGTCTGAGCAGCCTGCCGGCGGCGGTTGTGGCCATCGAACGCACAGGCCGGGAGAGCGGCTGGCGCGTGGTGCTGGCCGATCGCCAGCGACTGGAGGCGGAATGGCTGGTGCTGGCGGCCGGTGCCGCCAGCGGCACGCTGCTCGCCGGGCTGGATCCCCGGCTCGCCGCCGACTGGCCGATCGAACCGGTGCTCGGCCAGGCCCTGGAACTCGAACTGCCCGCCGCCAGCGCCCGTCGACTGGCGACCGATGGCGACGGCGGCTGGCCCGGGGTGGTGATCTGGCAGGGCATCAACCTCGTGCCAAGGCCCGATCTGCCGGGGGGCCGGCGCCTCTGGCTGGGCGCCACCCTCGAACCGGGACAGCGCGCGGATGCCGAGGCGCTCGCCACGATGGCCAACCTCGGCGGGGCCGCGCCGGAGTGGCTGCACCAGGCCACGGTCTGCCGCCAGTGGCAGGGGCTGCGCGCCAGACCGGTGGGTCGGCCGGCGCCCCTGCTCGAGACCCTGGCGCCCGGCCTGCTGCTGGCGGGCGGTCACTATCGCAACGGCGTGCTGCTCGCCGCGGCGACGGCGGAATGGGTGGTGCAGCAGGTGGAGCAGCAGCTGGCCGATTGCCCGAGCCCCCAGTCAGAGGAGACCCCGTGAGCAGAACGCAACGCAGCGGCTCGATCAGTCTGGTGCTGGGCTGTCTGCTGCTGGCCGTCGGGTCGGGCCGCGCCAACGCGGAGCCGGGCATCGGCCCCGCTCGATCCTGCTCGGCCAGTCGGCGGCGTTCAGCGGTCCGGCTGGCAACCTCGGCCGCGAATTCCGCCAGGGAGCCCACTTCTCCTTCGACCGCATCAATGCCAAAGGCGGCGTCCATGGACGCCAGATCGTGATGGTCTATCGCGATGATCGCTACAACCCCACGCTCACCAGAAAGCATACCCAGGAATTAATCGAGAAAGAAAAAGTATTCGCCCTGTTCGGCTATGTCGGCACGGCTACGACCTAGGCCGCACTGCCGCTGATCCAGGCCCATCGCATATCGCTGCTGGCACCGGTGAGCGGGGCCCGCCTGCTGCGGGAACCCACGCAGCCGATGGTGTTCAACATCCGCGCAAGCTACGAGCAGGAAATCGACCGCATCATTCGCTATCTGGTGCGCTACGGCCACAGCGATATCGCCGTGGTGGTGCAACAGGACAGCTTCGGGCGAGACGGCCAGCGCGCCAGCCTGCGGGCCCTGGCGCGGTACGGACTGAAGCCGACGCTGCTGGCGACGGTGCAGCGCAACTCCCGTCATACCGAAGCGGTGGCGCATCGCGTGGCCCTCGCCCAGCCCGATGCCGTGCTGATCATCTCGGCCTACACCACGGTGGCAAACTTCATCGAAAATCTGCGCCGCCAGGGCAGCGATGCCGGGGTGATGAGCGTGTCATTCGTGGGCAGTCGCTCCCTCAGCGATGCCCTGCCCGCCAGCCTCCGCAACGGGACAGGCATCAGCCAGGTGGTGCCGTTCCCCTGGAATGCCCGAGTGCCGGTGGTGAAGGAAAATCAGAACATCATTCGCAGCAGCACCGGTGGCAGCCGCTACGGCTTCTCGAGCCTGGAGGGTTTCTTGGCGGCCAAGATCCTGGTGCAGGCCCTGGAGAAGGCCGGTCCGCAGCCGATTCGGGCGGGATTGATCCGGGCACTGGAATCGATGGGCAACCACGATCTGGGCGGCTTCAGAATCCACTTCTCCCCCAACAACCATGCCGGCAGTGATTTCGTGCAGCTGGCCTTCCTGATGGGCTCCTCGGGGGCCTTCATTCACTGACATCAGCGCCAGCCCCAGACGCCCTCTCTTGCCTTTCCATCCGCGTTTCATTCCACCTTTCATTCCGCCATCTGCGCAAGTCCCATGTCGATGATCAGAACCGGGGGCGGACTCGCCATCATCGCCTGTTATGGAGTGTTCAGCTTCGTCACCTTTGTGGCCCTGCTGATCGCCCGCTTCAGCGGTCGCCATGGCTATCCACAGGTCGCCGGTCAGCTGCTCAGCCCCCTGGGTTCGCTGTACAGCCTCACCACGGCTTTTCTGCTGTCCAACGTGATCGTATTGGTGAGCACCCTGCGCACATCAATCACTCAGGAAGTGGTGACCCTGAACAAGCTCGGCGCCGTGGTTTCTGTACTACCCGATGAACAGCGCATCGAAGCCCGCCGCCTGATCTACGACTATGCGGAATCGATCGCCGTCGATGAGTCCGTCAGCATGGTGAACGGTCAGGGCAGTGAACGCACCCAGACCCGTCTGAACCAGCTGCGCGATTTCTTCGCCTCAACCAATGCCACAGCACCGAAAACCGATCGCGACACGCCGGAAAGCAGCGGTTACCCGCGAAAAGCGAGTGACTTCCTGTTCGACCTGATCGACTCCCGCGAGAAACGGCTGTCGCTGGCGGTGCTGAATCTGCCCACCAGTCTATGGGCCGCGATTCTGATCATGTTCTTTGCCCTGGCGCAATGGACTTTTCTGGTCCATCCCGACCGAAGGGGCCAGCGGTGGGCAGGCATGATCCTGATTCTCTCTGGTCCCATTCCCGCCATTCTTCTCTATGCCTACAGCCATCCATTCGCCGTCGGTCTGATTCAGATCCGGCCAACGCTGGACAACGTGCTTCAACGCAACCTCTGAGCGAGCTCGCCCATGTCAATGCACCGGATCAGCCTTCTGCCGGCCCTGCTCAGCCACACGGGCTTGTGCGGCCAGCTGGCCGGTTGTCGTCCGGTTCCTCCGGCCCAGCCGTCCGGTGAACTGGGACCCATGGCAGTTCTCACCGGCAGCATCACCACCATGAATGCGCCGGTGCTGCACCGCTGGCTGAATGATCTGGCGGTGCGGCACAACATCGACTACCGCTACGAGACCACCAACACGACCCAAGCCCAGAACCGCTTTCTCAGCAATCAGGTGGATTTCGCCACCACGGCCGTCCCCCTGACAGCGCAGCAACGCCACCAGGCCCAGCGGGGGGTTGCCGAGATCCCGATCACCACGGGGCCGATCGCCGTGGCCTACAACCTGCCCGGCTGCAGGCTGATCCTCACGGCGACGCAGCTGACCGCCCTGCTTGAGGGCCGGCTGCACAATTTCAGCCAGCTCGGTTGCCAGGAGCAACCGCTCGAGCTGGTGGTGCAGCGCAATCCTTCGGGCACCACCTGGAACCTCAGCCATGGCCTGGCGCAGCTGGTTCCAGGCTGGCGACAACGGCATGGGGTGGGCCAGAGCATCGCCTGGCCAGCGACAGCCCTGCAGGGAGCGGGCAACGAGGGCAGCGCCGGGTTGTTGCTGGCCAAGCGGGGACGAATCACCTATCTCGATGCCGCGCATCTTCGGCCCCCGCTGCAGGCCGCCGGACTGGTGTCAGCGGACGGACGCATCACCGGACCGGATTCGGACAGCGGGGATTATCCGCTGATGGCGATGGGCTGGATTCTGCTGCATGAGAACGGCAACGGCGAACGGTTGCCGGCTCTGCTGACGACGTTGACGAGCATGCTCTCCAGCCATGGCCAGCGACAGGCCGAACAGCTGGGCAATCGGCGGCTGCCGCCGGAGCTGCTGGATCGGGCCCGCAGCCAGCTGCAGGGCCTGCGGCCCTGAGGGAGTGTCGCACTCGCTTGACAGAATTCGCTCAAAATGTGCGCCTTCATGGAGCAATATTGTTGTGCGCTTATGTGCCTCAGCCGGGGTTTCCTGATGCACTGTGTCGCCATCTACCTCAACAACCATCAGCAACCCATTGTGAACAATAACGAAATCTGGCCCTATTCGACTATAGGTTCCCCCTCCACGAACGAATACAGGCAGTGGGGCAAATGACACGCCCAGAGATTTGAGTGCATGATAGAAATGAATTTCAGGCTGAGAGCAAAATAACAGCCCATCGCATGACAGGGGCGCTACGTTCTCAGATCTGACGCGTCCTTGATTTGAAACCTTACTTCCGCTAAGCCAAGCGGCTGCCTTCTCTCACCACCGTGGATCTTCGACTACAGCTGGAACAACTTTTATTTGAGTTAATTGATCATTCGCATATTGCTCCAGCAGGATCTGTGCTTTGTCTAAGATGGCTTGCTCGGTATCACCGAGACCCTCTTGAAGCTGAGGGTAAAGGTTGACTGGAACATGCAAAAATAAGGAGTGGTAAGTAGTTCCGCCATTCCAATTGTCGCATCCAGTTTCTACGACCTCAGGTGCTGCATAGGCTAGGATCGCCACTTCCGTTGCTGCAGCATCAGCCGCAAACAGTCTCGCGAGCGTTCCAAGGAACGGCTCGATATCGGCTGGGAAACGGGACTGAGAACCTCCTAGTAGAGCTAACGGTCAAGATCGGAAGCGGGGAGGGCCTTTGGGAGAGAAAAGCGCATCTGCTACCTTCATCTATATCTTGATGTTAGACGCCATCAGCTTTATGCAGGATGTCTTGCTCCTCAAGCTCTTCCTCGGCCGTGGGGGCGGACGCTGCCGGGTGATCAGCAATAAGGGTGGTTACATCACTCCACTCCTCCATACGAAATACATGGACTCTCCGCACGTAAGTACAGAAGGTCGGGGCTTGGGTTCGTAGCGCACCCTGCATCTTCAGAAGTGCGGCTATGGGATCGTGCTCAGACTCCGTGTGGTAAAGCGAGCCTTGCGGATGAGCCGTAAAGCCGCAGCTCGCCAAAGCATTAGGAATTTCGGCCTGATACACACGTGTAATATCAGCACTAGACAGCCCTGCAGTGCGCATGGCTGTTGTGTCTAGGTCAAAAGCAATTGCGTACTGAGCCATGACCTGTGCTTTGGTTGACGAGAGGTAAACTTTAGCAGCTAACGCTTGCCATCACCTGCGCGCGGAGAGCAGCGGGTTCCGAGACTCCTTGGGCTCACAGAATTGAAGGAGGCGGGTCAGGTGTATGGCATGACTGGAAAGTGCTCTTGGTCTTCAGCGGAAACCTTTCCGGATGGCGTATCGACTGAACAGACAAGTCCACATCTAGCTCAGGCCAATAAAGATGGTCCGAGGTCGGCCGCAGCACGTTAAGGATCTGCTGAATCGTTGCCGCCTTAAACCAGGGAAACTCTGAATAGGGAAGCGCCAGCTCTTCATCATCGATAAGCATCCAGACACAGTGTCCAGATACATTCGTGATCTCAGCAACCAAAGTAGTTGTTCCAGGCATGGATGATCTCCTGTTGGCGTGTCTCGACCAGGTGCTCTGCTTCTTTGATCCTTGGTGAGCTTAGCCCGATGTTGCGAGCGAGTTCAACGGTTGGGCTGATCCAGAACTTCGCCTCACCATCAGGATGACTGACATGGACGTGAGGACGAGTCTCCTCCCGTGAAAAGAAGAAGAAACGAAATTCGCCCTCCCGGAAGACGGTTGGTGACAAGTGAAGCATTGAACGCCTTTATCAGCATAGCCACGCCAGCTAAGGCTGTTCGCATCTTTCCAACGCCAAATGGGCGGACCCGCATAAGCGCCCGCAGAAGACTTTCCTGCCAGCATAAGAACTCTGGCGCTCCCGGTCAACGTGAGCAAGTCCCTCCTGACCAAGGCCTCACTGGCGGTGGGTCACGCAACAGCTGCCGTCTTCACCGGGTCCGCATAAGGCAGCTCCCAGTGTTGTGAGGCGCTGGCAGCTGGACCGGTTGCGTTGATGTTGCCTGCCTGTCGTGGCACCAGTCTTCTCTCCTTCTAGCAGCGCATTAGCATTTACTCAAGAAACCAATTGATCACTTTATAAGTGTCATCAAAAGTTACGATTGTAAGGGTTTTGCCTCGTGCATCTCTCCATTTGAAATCGCAGAACTTGTCGGGGAAGCAATTATCATGCTCTTCATATTTGAAGCAGGTTAATCTTGAGAAACTATTTCGGGGAGTGCCTTTTTCAGTCCAATCACAATCCTTTTTGATGACAATAACTTTTTGCCAACCAGCTTGCAAAAGCTGCAACCTTTGCTTAGCATACGGTTCCACTTTTTCAAGGCTCGGCAATTCTTGAGATTTTAAGGGGAATGGGAACATGCAAATCATTGAAAATGCAAAAACTTGATTGCATATTCGTGTGATCCACATGTGCAGACTTAATTCAGATCTTTAAGCCATTATCCTTTTCTCTTAGCAATGAATTGGCCACTATGCAGGCCACTTCCGGTTCTGTCCACATCTCCCGCTGTCTTTCATGGATCGCATTGCCATGCCGATCTATTCCAAGTTGATTAATTGCCAACAGGTAGATAATTGAGTCAAGCTGCGAAAAACAAGGGCGCTTGCTATCAGTTTCAAAGGACAATAAAAGATTGCTGCTTTGATTATATTTGCCCATCACGCAGGACGCTACTTGACTTGCCAGCCTAATACATCATAGTTATATCCATGGGTTATCACTTCCAACTGTTCTTGCTGTGCGTTGCTCCACTGAAAGGTACATAATCCAGACCCAGAGCAGTCATAGTGCTCTTGATATTTGTAACATGTCTCGAAAGAGAATCCGCTGGCTATTTGCTTGCAGTTTTTATTGGCATTAATTATCTTTTGCCAGCCACTTCTTAGTAATTTAATTCTTTCTTTTGCATAAGGCTCTCCTTGCTGGAGGCGCGGCAGCTCTTGAGAGAATGAAGGAACAGTAATAATGACTGCCAGAAGGCATATTAGAACATTTATGGGCATTTTATAGTAATCCAAGTGTTAATTATACTGCCTTTCGTCCTAATGTACGTTTACCAGGGCCATTTCCTGCTGCCATGCAGGCCACTCTTGCAGCTGTCTAAATCGAGCTTTTGGTGGCCTGGCGGTCACTGCTGATGGCAGCCGCAGCAACCGCCGGCCGGCCTATCTGCCGAGGGGTCTGGAGGAGCCTGAGCTCGCCTATCAACGCCGTTTGGAGGCAGCCCGGACCACGCGCTTCTTCCGGGATGCGCTGCGTACCGATGCTGGCATGCTCTCACCATTGCGCTGGCTGGTGCCGCTGCCTGATTCGCTCCGCCTGGTGCTCACCGATGTGGACGGCCATGGCACCGACCTGGGGATCTTCCTCTTCCTGGCCGATCGGATCGTGTGGCGTGAACCGCGCCGCAACCCCCAGCCGCCCCAGGGAATCAGCGGCAATCAGCCTGTGCCAGTGGTGGTGCTCGATGCCTGCAGTGCCGTCGGCCCTGCCCCCCAGGCCTGGCCCTACCGCAGCCTGGCCGTGTCCGACGACGGCCTGCTGCTGAGCAGTTGGCTGGCAGAGCATCTTCCGGATCGCGACGACCTGCCGGCCCTCTGGCATTCGGTGGAAGGGGGGCCTTCGGGGAGGGGTGATGCCGCACCTGGGCCTGGCGTACCCGTACCTCAACCACGACTGCGGCCGCAGCGACGACGAGCTCAAGCAGTAGCTGGGGCTTGCTGCAGTGCCGCCGACCAGGTGGAGGTGCTCAGCCACGACACCCTGCTGCTGGGGGGGGCCGACAAAAAAGCCCCCCTTTGGCAGGGGGGCGAAAGGGACCGGGACCGGAGAGAGCGCTCAGGCCTCCCCGGCTGACCTGGACCTCACTTGCTCTCGGTGAATTCGGCGTCGATCACGTCATCACTCCCGGCGGCACCGGCCCCGGCAGCGGCGCCGTTGCCACTGGGAGCGGCCTCGGCACCAGCGGCACCGGCCTGCTGATAGACAGCGGCACCAGCGGCATAGAGCGCCTGCTGGAGCTGCTCCAGCACGGTCTTGATGGTGGCCGTGTCGTCCTTTTCGACCGCCTGCTTGAGCTCCTGGGTGAAACCCTCCACCTTGGCCTTGTCCTCGGCACCCACCTTGTCGCCGAGATCGGAGATCTGCTTTTCGGCCTGATAGATCAGAGTTTCAGCCTGATTGCGCAGGTCGATCTTCTCGCGCTTCTCCTTGTCGGCGGCGGCATTGCTTTCGGCATCCTTGACCATCTTGTCCACCTCGCTGTCGCTGAGGGTGGAGGCCCCGGTGATCGAGATGCTCTGCTCCTTGCCGCTGCCCTTGTCCTTGGCAGTGACACTGAGAATGCCATTGGCATCGATGTCGAAGGTGACCTCGATCTGCGGCACACCGCGGGGGGCCGGGGGGATGCCATCGAGCCGGAAGGTGCCGAGCGACTTGTTGTCGCTGGCCATCTCACGCTCGCCCTGCAGCACGTGGATCTCCACGTTGGTCTGGCCGTCCACCGCCGTGGAGTAGGTCTCCGACTTCTTGGTGGGAATGGTGGTGTTGCGGGTGATCATCTTGGTCATCACGCCGCCGAGGGTCTCCACCCCGAGCGAGAGGGGGGTGACGTCCAGCAGCAGGATGTCCTTGACTTCGCCGGCGAGCACACCGCCCTGGATGGCGGCACCCACGGCCACCACCTCATCGGGGTTCACCGTCTGGTTGGGGTCCTTGCCGGTGATCCGCTTGACCAGCTCCAGCACGGCAGGGATCCGGGTGGAACCGCCCACCATCACGATCTCATCGAGCTCCCCGGAGGAAAGCTTGGCGTCGCGGAGGGCCTGCTCCACCGGCACCTTGCAGCGATCGATCAGGGAGGAGGCGAGCTCCTCGAAGCGGGCGCGGGTGAGGGTGAGGTCGAGGTGCTTGGGACCCTCGGGGGTGGCCGTGATGAACGGCAGGTTGATCTCGGACTGGGTGGCGCTCGAGAGCTCGATCTTGGCCTTCTCGGCGGCCTCAGTGAGGCGCTGCAGGGCCTGCTTGTCCTGGCGGAGGTCGATGCCCTCGTTGGCCTTGAAGGTGTCGGCCAGGTGGTCGACGATCACCTTGTCGAAGTCATCACCGCCCAGGTGAGTGTCGCCCGAGGTGGACAGCACCTCGAAGACGCCGTCGCCCACCTCCAGCACCGACACATCAAAGGTGCCGCCGCCGAGGTCGAACACCAGGATCCGCTCATTGCTCTTCTTATCCAGGCCGTAGGCCAGGGCGGCTGCGGTGGGCTCGTTGATGATCCGCAGCACCTCAAGACCGGCGATCTTGCCGGCGTCCTTGGTGGCCTGGCGCTGGGAATCGTTGAAGTAGGCAGGCACGGTGATCACCGCCTGGGTGACAGGCTCACCGAGATACTTGCCGGCATCCTCAGCCAGCTTGCGCAGCACCTGGGCGGAGATCTCCTCCGGGGCGAACTGCTTATTGAGAACCGGGCACTTGATCTTGACGTTGGAGCCGGCCTTCTCAACGCCGTAGCTGACTTCCTTGGATTCTTCGTTGACCTCATCGACCCGACGGCCGATGAAGCGCTTCACCGAATAAAAAGTGTTCTCCGGATTCATGACCGCCTGGCGCTTGGCGATCTGGCCCACCAGCTGGTCCTGGTTCTTGGTGTAGGCCACCACGGAGGGGGTGGTGCGGAACCCTTCGGCGTTGGCGATCACGCTGGGCTTGCCGCCCTCCATCACGGCGACGCAGCTGTTCGTGGTGCCGAGGTCAATACCGACGACCTTACCCATGGATTCCCACCTCCTGCAGTGGATGAATGCGGACTGAGGTCATCTTCCGCAGCGGCCCCCTTGTCAGGCGAGGTGTGGTTTCCGAACAGCCGCCGTACGGGCGGGGACGCGGACCCCGCCGACTCCGGCAGCACAGCGGCGTCTACGGTCAGAAATCCACCCTGCGCCGGCAACGAGCGTGAGCGTGTCCGACAGCAGTTCTGCCCTGCCCGGGCCAGCCATCGGTGGCAGCACCGCCCTGGTGGGGCTGCTGGGGGATCCGGTACGCCATTCGCTGTCACCGGCGATGCACAACGCCGCCCTGCAGGCCCTCGGTCTCGACTGGGCCTACCTGGCCCTGCCAACGCCGGCGGCGGAGCTTGCCGGCGTGCTGCGGGCCCTGGAGGCCGTCGGCTGCCGGGGGCTCAACGTGACCATCCCCCACAAGCAGGCGGTGGCGGCACTGGTGCCGGAACTGAGTTCCCTGGCGGAGCGGGTCGGTGCCGTCAACACCCTCGTGCGCCGGAGCGGGGGCGGCTGGCTGGGCACAAACACCGATGTGGAGGGTTTCATCACGCCGCTGCGCCAGGGGGCCGGCGATGGCGCCAACCCCTGGCGCAGCCGCCAGGCCGTGGTGCTGGGTTGTGGCGGCAGCGCCCGGGCCGTGGTGGCTGGTCTGGTGGACCTGGGATTCAGCCGGATCCGCCTGGTGGCCCGCCGGGCCGAGAGCCTGCGGGCGTTCATGGCCAGCTGCGGCCCCTGGGCGCCGGGGCTGGAGCCCCTCCCCTGGCCGGAGGGCGCCGACGGCCCTGCCGGCGACCCGCTGGCGTCCGCGCTGGCCAGCGCCGATCTGTTGGTGAACACCACCCCAGTGGGCATGGCCACCGCGGGCGATGCCGCCGCCGCCGCCCGCTCCCCCCTGCTCGCCCACCAGGCGGCAGCCCTGGCGGCCGGCTGCACGGTGTACGACCTCATCTACACCCCCCGGCCCACCGCCCTGCTGCGGAAGGCCGCGGCCCGGGGCTGCCCGACGATCGACGGGCTGGAGATGCTGGTGCAGCAGGGAGCCGCCGCCCTGCGGCTGTGGAGCGGCCTGGCCACGGTGCCGGTGGCGGCCATGCGCGCGGCGGCCCTGGCCCGGCTGCCCTCCTAGCTTGGAACGAACATGGCAGCACCGATGCAGGACCCTCCCATCTGGCAGCGATTGCTGGCGGCCCTCGCCTACCTGGTGCCGTGGAGCACGGCGCTGGAGTTCGGCGGCGCCCTGTTCCGCCTCTATCCGCCCCTGCAATGGCTGGCCCTGCCGGCCCTGCCCCTGGTGCTGCTGCAACAGGCCGTGCCGTTCGGGGGCCTGGTGCTGTTCCTGGTGCTGTTCCTGGCGGTGGTCCGCAACAGCCAGGTGCCCTACCTGATCCGCTTCAACGTGCTGCAGGCGATCCTGATCGACATCGTTCTGTTCGTGTTGTCGCTGGCCACCCAGACCCTGCTGGCGCCCCTGGGCAATGGCTTCGTGCTGCGGACCTTGTCCAACACCATCTTCCTGGGGGCGACGCTGCTGGTGGGCTTCGCCGTCGCCCAGAACCTGCGCGGCAAGCAGGCGGAGATTCCCACGGTGTCCGAGGCGGTGCGCATGCAGCTCTACTGAAGGGGCCACAAGCGGGCGCTGCGATAGGTTGGCTGATCCGTCGCTGATGGGTCCCAAGCCCGTCAGCCCCTGCCAACCGGCGACCATGACGCAGCCCTATTACGAAACGATGTACATCCTTCGTCCGGACATCCCGGAAGAGGAAGTCGAAAGCCATGTCACCAAATATCGGGACATCGTGCTCGAGGCCGGTGGCGAGGTGCTCGATAACCAGATGCGCGGCAAGCGACGCCTGGCTTACCCGATCGCCAAGCACCGCGAAGGCATCTACGTGCAGCTCAACCACAATGGCGACGGCCAGCAGGTGGCCCCGCTGGAGCGGGCGATGCGTCTCTCGGAAGATGTGATCCGTTATCTCACCGTCAAGCAGGACGGCCCGATGCCCGCTCCCCGTTCGATCCCCGGCAGCAGCGTCGAAGCCGCTCCCACCGAACCGGTCGCCGCCGGAAGCTGAAGCCAGTCGCCA
>Ga0007795_10000543_pt1 | contig 12251 bp, 9 predicted proteins | sample CryBogmetaGMA1M_FD_60369 | JGI IMG/M metagenome (GOLD analysis project Ga0007795, IMG submission 60369) | Freshwater microbial communities from Crystal Bog, Wisconsin, USA - MA1M | ecosystem: Environmental > Aquatic > Freshwater > Lake | place: Crystal Bog, Wisconsin, USA | collected 2009-07-06
TGGCCCTGCCGGTCGAATCCACCGAGCCGAAAGTCGGGTTAAAGGCGCTGGCTCCGGTCAGCGCCGTGCGCTTCATTTCCTCGGCATTGACCGAGCGCTTGGTCACGGCGAAATGGGCATTTTCAAGCAGGTTCGTGCCGCTGTGGGCGGTGATCAGGGTTTTCAGCGCAGCCGCCGCAGGCGCCGAATTGAAGAGCTTTGTGCCGGTCGAATTCGAGCGCGGAATTCCTGCGACCGCCACTGCACCATTGGTGCTGACCTGATACTGGGCGGTCGAGCCGCCGGCCAGAAACACCGAATTGCCGGTCGCACTCATGCAGCTGAACGTGGTGTTGGTGTTGCCAGACGTTCCGCTCGAGGTGAGCATTTCCATGATGCTGCCACCCCAGCCGATCGCGGTCGCCTCAGGCCGCGAGGACTGCCAGAAGGCGGTCTGGTCGTTGTGCGAGAAAAGCTTGGGCGGCAGCGCCACCGACTTCGCGGTGTACTGGGCCTTGGTGGTCGGTCGAATCAGGGTGCCGATGTTCAGCATCACACCGAGCTTGCCGTTGTTGAACAGATCGGCCAGCGACTTGAAGGCGAGCGCAGACGTCGAGGGCGAGGTGGTGAGCTGCGGCGCCAGCGCGTACTGACGCCCGCCAGCCGCGAAGGCATTCAGGCCGACCAGCGAGGACAGCGGCGTGGCAATCGTGGAACGGATCGCAGCGTATTCGGCATAGCCCGCGGTATCGAAGGGGATGACCGTGTTGGCAAAGTCGTTGCCACCGGCCAGAAAGACGCACACCAGCGCCTTGTAATCGGTCGCAGTCTGTGCAGCGGCTTCCGAGATCGCCGCCAGATTGAGCGCCCAGGGCGCCGCCGCGCCGGCCACCGACAGGCCGGCGGTGCGGCGCATGAACTCACGGCGAGTGGCAGAGGTTTTTGTCATGGGTGGTCTTCAGCGCAGGACGAGGTATTCGGGCGTGGCCATCGTGAGCAGGATGGCTGCCTTGACCCGGTCCAGCAGGTTGGCAGCCGTGGCGATCGGCATCGATGCCAGGGCATTGCGGATCAGCGTGCGGTTGGTCAGACCGAGACGGTTGGCGGCAAGGATCAGCTCGACCTCGGCTGCCAGGGCGTTGGCATCTGCCGCGATCGACTGCAGGGTGCTGTAGTCGACCGCCAGGTCGGTCGAACCGATGCTGGCGATGTTGTTGATCACGGTCTGCATGAAGTTGAGATAGCCGGCCACGCTCGATTCGCTGGTGATCTGCAGCTCGGGGGCCACCAGCCCCAGGGGCGCCAGAGCGGTGTTGGGCGGAATGAAGCCCGGCTGAAAGAAATTGAAGACCGTCGGGCTGTGAAGCGGACTCTGGCCAAGTCGGGTCGCCGGATCCGACAGATTGCCGAGTTTCCAGTCGCCCGATGGCGAATTCACGCCGAACGCCCGGGCGAATTGCGTAAAGCGCAGCACCGGCTCGACCAGCTTGCCGGCTTGCGGCTCGGTTTGAACCGTGCGTGCCTCGACATCGGTCAGCACCGCGCGGATCAGCGCCTTCATGTCGCCGCGTACCCCTGCGCCATTGTTGGCAAAGGCGGCGGCCACCCGGCCGACATACGCGGGCGACGGATTGCTGGTGACCAGTCGCTGGATCAGCTGGCGGCCGATGAAGGGTCCGACATTCGGATGCGCAAAGAGGCCGTCGAGCACCTGCTTCAGGGCGCCCGGTCCGTCATTGCCTGCCGGGACGTTCACCGTCAGAAAGGACGACGCGCCGGTCTCGTGGCGCGCCGGGTAGCAGAACATCGGAGCGATGTACTGTTCGGGGGCGCCGTCGTAGCCGACCGCATATTCCCAGCCTGTCAGCAAGCGTGCCAGGCCGGTGACATCGTCCAGGTCATAGGTGTCCTGCGGCTGACCACCCACCAGCCTTGGCGTGCCATCGGGGTTCAGCTCGGTCAGCCCGATGGTAAAGAGCTGCATCAGCTCGCGGGCATAGTTTTCGTCGGGCAAGCGACCGCTGCTGTCGGCCTTGCGGTTGCCGCGCATGTTCAGATAATCGCCCATCGCCGGGGTGAGCGTGATCTGCTCGAGCAGCGTGCGGAAATTGCCAAAGGCATTGGCGCCCATGACATCCAGATAATTGCCGACCGAAAACGGCGTCCAGGCCGAGTTCACGCCATTGATCGAGACCACCAGGATCTGCGACAGGGCATAGACCACGCGCTGTCGCAATTGATCGGGGCTCGACAAAAACGCTCGCCAGACGGTGTAGTCAAAGGCGGTCGAATTGAAGATCAGCGTGGCGTTGTCATGGCCCTTGGATTTCAGCCACTGCACATGGGTCGTGCCAAGCGGCATCGCGAACTGTTCGTCGAGCCAGGCATCGACGCCAATCTGCTGGGTGCGAGCGATTTCGGCCCGACTGGCACCGAAGGTGGTTTGAGCCAGGAGTCGCGCGGCCCCGGGCAGATCGATCGGCGCCGACACAGCGGTCGAGACCTTGACCGACACATTGGTGGATCCGTTGGTCAGTACGTTGGTGGATGCATTGGTCGGGGTGCTGGTCGGGGTGCTGGTCGAGGCATTCGCGGCATTCGTCACACCTGACGTGCTCTGCGCAGCGGTAGCCCCGCTGGTCGCCCCGGTAGTCGCCCCGGCGGTCGCCCCGCTGCCGGAAAGCCCGCTTGCGCTGGCGCTCGACGCCAGCGGCGAGCCCGAAGCAACATCGCTGCCGGCGCCGCCGCAGGCTGCCAGCGCGGCCGCAGCGGCGGCGATCAGCGCCGCCCCCGCCGCCCGGCGCTGCAACTCGGGCAGGTCCGTGCCCAGGTCTGCGCCATTCGGTTCAGACGCGATCAGATCCTGGGCGAGGCCCTGTTCAGCAATCAGCGAGGTGGTCATGGAATTCGGGGTTGAGGAGCCGGCGCACAAGCTTACCCGCCGCACGCTGCCTACCCAAGCGCGGCGCGTACCACCAGGGTCGACGAACGGTCGGGCGCAGGCGATCGGCGGCGGGTCGCCGCACAGGGATTTCGCGCACCGGGATTTCGATCAGGTTGCAAGCGCCGGGTTTCCACGGAATGCGCCGCGGAATCAACCTCAACTGACCGACGGTGTTATGGTTTCAGACTGCATCCGCCCGACACGAGATCTCCCGCCATGATTCCGGTTTCCATCCTCGACCTGGTACCCGTCCGACTCGGCGACACGCCCACCGATGCCCTGCGCAATGCGCTCGATCTGATCCGGCATGCCGAGGACTGGGGCTATCGCCGTTACTGGGTCGCCGAGCATCACAACATGACCGGCATTGCCAGCTCGGCCACCTCGGTGGTGATCGGCTATCTGGCGGGGGGCACAAAAACCATCCGTGTGGGCTCGGGCGGCATCATGCTGCCCAATCACTCACCCCTGGTCATCGCCGAGCAGTTCGGAACGCTCGAGTCGCTCTACCCCGGTCGCATCGACCTCGGTCTGGGTCGCGCGCCCGGCACCGACCAGGTCACGATGCGCGCACTGCGCGTCCATCCCCAGGCCGCCGAGCATTTCCCCGACGACATCCAGGCGCTGCGCATGCTCTTCGGGCCGGTGCAGGAAGGCCAGCAGATCCGGGCCGTGCCGGGCGCCGGCCTGAACGTGCCGCTGTGGATTCTCGGCTCGAGCACCTACGGCGCGCAGGTCGCCGCGCACTTCGGGCTGCCTTATGCCTTCGCCTCGCACTTCGCCCCGACCGACCTCGATGCCGCCATCCAGACCTACCGGCAGCTGTTCCGGCCGTCCGCGCAGCTCGCCGCCCCGTATGTCATGCCCTGCATCAATGTGATCTGCGCCGACACCGATGCGCAGGCCAAGCGGCTCTTCACCAGTCTGCAGATGCGCTTTGCCGACATGGCCCGCGGTCGCCGCGGCCTGCTGTCACCGGCGATCGACGACATCGAGACCTACTGGTCACCCGCCGAGAAGGCCCAGGCAATGCGCATGCTCGAATGCGCCTTCGTCGGTTCACCCGAAACGGTTCACCGCCTGCTCACCGGCTTCATCGAGCGCACCGGCGCCAGCGAGCTGATGGTGAGCGGCACGGTCTTCGAGCATTCGGCGCGGCTGCGTTCTTATGAGCTGCTGGCCGATATCAGTCGTGCCCTCGAACCGAAGCGCGACACCGTCGCCCAAGCCCAGCCGGCACTTGCCGTCTGACACTTGCCGCCTGAGTCAGGCGATCAGACGCCAGGCAAACATTCAGAAAGAGACCCCCGCATGGACACCCCCGCGCTCGCCGCCTTGCTCGAACGCATGACCCGCGCGGCCGAAGCCGGCGACGGCACGGCCTTCGCCGCCTGCTTCACGCCGGATGCGGTCTACTACGACTACATCTATGGCCCGCACACCGGCCGCGAATCGATCTCTCACATGCTCACCGAGCTCTTTTTGCGCGATGCAGGGCCCGACTACCGCTGGGAAATGTTCGATGCGATCTGCGAGGGCAACACCGGCTATGCCTGGTCGCTGTCGAGCTTTTCCTCGACCGTGCCGGAGTTTGCCGGCCGCCGCGTCACCATCGACGGCATGAGCCGCTTCACCTTGCGCGATGGCCTGATCGCCGAATACCGCGAGTCGGTCAATGGCTGCGTGGCCATGTCGCAGCTTGGCGTGGGCGCCGAGCGCATGGCCAAGGTGGCCCGCAAGTGGTCGGACCGGTTGCTCGCTACCCCCGAGTCAATCGCCTTCAATGCCCGCGCCAAAGGGACCCGCGTCGCCTGAAGGCCGCCTCATTTCCAGCGGCCCGTGGGTCGGCGATCAGCCAGCCTGCCTGATCCGCCCGACCCGACCGGCCACCGCCCGCACCTTGCCGGGCGCAGCCATCCAGATGCCGACGATGGTCATCAGACTCACCCCGATCGAGATCCACCAGGCGATTGCATAGCTGCCGGTGGCGTCATGGACCATGCCGGCCATCCAGGGTCCGATTGCCCCGCCGCTGATCGCCGCGAACATCAGCGTGCCGAAGATGCTGCCGTAATGCGGTCCTTCGAAGATCTCGGCCGCGACCGCCCCAAGCACCGAGGTCACGCCATAGCCGAGCGCCCCCTGGGCGATCACCATCACCCATAACAGCACCGGACTCGGGTTGGACTCGAGCGCGAGCAGGGCAAGATAGGTCAGCACGAATCCGATGCCGCCGATGCTCCAGACAATCTCGCGCCCAACCCGATCCGACAGCTGCCCGAGCGCGATCTGACCCGGCACGCCGGCCAGACTCACCGCGCCCAGCGCGAGTGCGGCATCGCGGGCGGTAAAGCCGGTCTCGATCAGGTATTTGGTCTGATGGACCTGTACCGCGTACCACATGAAAAGCGCACAAAAAAAGGCGAGCGCGAGCCACCAGAAGCGCGCGGTGCGCATCGCGCGGGCCAGCGTCCATTCGATCGCCGTCCAGGCCGGGTCGACGATGTTGCTCGGACGCGCAGCGCCTGCCGCCCCACCCATGGTGCGCTCGTCACCATCGGCGAGCAGACCGAGGTCCTCGGGCCGCCGGCGCAAGAGAAACACCAGGGGCGTGAGCAGCAGCGCCGCAAAGAGGCCAAGCGACAGGCAGGCTGAGCGCCAGCCCGACTGCTCGATCACGCGCTGCAGCAAGGGCAGCAGCACGATCGAGCCCACACCGACGCCGGCAAAGGCGATGCTCAGCGCCAGGCCGCGCCGGCGCACGAACCAGGCCGACAGAAACAGCGCCTGACACGAATAGCCCAGGCACACGCTGCCTGCCGCGACCAGCACGCCGAGCGTGCCGTAGAAATGCCAGGGCTGGCTCGCCAGCGTGGCGCCCAGCAATCCGGCGGTGGTGGCAATAACGCCGATCAGCGAGACGACCATCGGGCCGCGTGAATCCATCAGTCGGCCAAGCACCGGGCTCAGAAAGGCCGACACCATGAAGCCGAACGAGAAAGCACCGGCGGTGATTGCGCGATCCCAGCCGAACTCCTGAAGGATCGGCGGAAACAGCAGCGAAAAAGCGGTGCGGGCATTGACCCCCACGCCCATGGTCACGAACACCACCGCGACCACGACCCAGCCGTAAAAAAAAGGCAAACGCCGCGCGAATTGGGCAAGCAAAGGGGGTCTCCTGATAGCGGCTCGACACTTTCGGACGAGCACTTGAGCTTATCTGATTTGTGTTCGGGCCCGGGCTTGCCTAAGCTTGCCGCCTTTCGTAGGAGTCTTTGCTCATGTCGATTGAACGTCTCGATGTCCTGGTGGTGGGTGCCGGGATTTCCGGCATCAGCGCGGGATACCACCTTCAGGATCAGTGCCCCGGCAAGTCCTGGGCGATCCTCGAGGCTCGCGCCGACATCGGCGGCACCTGGGACCTGTTTCGCTATCCCGGCATCCGCTCCGACTCCGACATGTACACCTTCGGATTCGGCTTCAAGCCCTGGACCTCGGCCAAAGCGATCAGCGACGCCGACACCATCCGAACCTATCTGCACGAGACCGTGCGCGAGTTCGGCATCGATCGGCACATCCGCTTCGGCCACCGCATCCGCCGCGCGAGCTGGTCCTCCTACGACGGCACCTGGACGGTCGACATCGATCGGGAGGGCGGCGAGCCCCTGCAGCTGAAGTGCAATTTTCTCTTCATGTGCACCGGCTACTACAACTACGAACACGGCTACACGCCGCATTTCCCGGGCATCGAGAAATTCAAGGGCCGTGTCGTGCATCCCCAGCAATGGACCGACGACATCGAGTGGGCCGGCAAACGCGTGGTCGTGATCGGCAGCGGCGCAACCGCCGTGACCCTGGTGCCCTCGATGGCGAAGGACGCGGCACAGGTCACCATGCTGCAGCGATCACCGACCTATGTGGTGTCGCGACCGGCCGAAGATGCGCTCGCCAACCGGCTCGCGAGCTTTCTGCCGCGCAAGCTGGTCCATTCGCTGGTACGCCTGAAAAACGTCGCCTTCGGTGCCTGGTTCTACAACATCTGCCGCAGCCAGCCGGAAAAAGCGAAAGCCGGCCTGCTCTCGCTGGTGCGCAAGCAGCTGCCGCCTGATTTCGACGTGGCCAAGCACTTCACACCGAAATACAACCCGTGGGAGCAGCGCCTGTGCCTGGTGCCCAACGGCGACCTGTTCAAGGCGATCCGCTCGGGCAAGGCCTCGGTGGTCACCGATCATATCGATGCCTTCAATGAGACCGGTATCCGGCTCAAGTCGGGCGAGCAGCTTGATGCCGACCTGGTGGTCACCGCCACCGGCCTCGACCTGAAGTTCATTGCCGGGCTCGAGGTGATCGTCGACGACCGGCCGGTCGATGTGACCCGTTCGCTGCCCTACAAGGGCATCATGCTCAGCAACGTGCCCAATTTCGCGACGGTGTTCGGCTACACCAATGCCTCCTGGACGCTGCGTGCCGATCTGGTCTGCGAATACGTCTGCCGCCTGATCAATCACCTCGACGAGGTCAAGGCGAACTGGGTGACGCCGCGGGTTCGCGATACCGACATCACACCGACGCCCTGGGTTGATTTCTCATCCGGCTATTTCCAGCGCGGACTCAACAGGTTTCCCCATCAGGGCTCCAAGGCGCCCTGGAAGACCGTGCAGAACTATCCGCGCGAAATCATGACGCTGCGCTTTGGCGGCATGGCTGACACCAACCTCGAATTCGGTCGTGCGCAGACTTCGGCGCGAGGCAGCCAGGAAGCCCTCGCCCCGGTTGCATGAGGGTGATCGTCCGCGACTGAGGGACCTCTGAGGAGAGGCCCCTCACCAGGGGTCGCCGATCAGAGCCGAGGCCGACCGCCGAGCGTCAGGCGGTCGGCCTCGTCGTCGGCCTCGTTACCGGGCGCTCAGCCGCGCTGCGGCGCGAGCGTGGTGCTCCACAGCGATGCGCCATTGATCTCGCGCAAATGAACCGTCATTGCGGCGGTCTTGCCGTCGATCTCGACCTCACCGAAATACTGGCCGCCGGCCATTGGTGATTCATTGACGATGCCCGCCTTGGGCGCCTTGACGAATTTCACCTCGGGTCCGAAGGTCCGGTCGAGTTCATTCGGACCAAAACCGCCCGAGTGCAGCGGCCCGCCCACAAATTCCCAGAAGGGCTCGAAGTCCTGGAAGCTGGCGCGATTCGGATGGTAGTGATGCGCCGCGGTGTAGTGCACGTCTGCGGTCAGCCACACGGTGTTGCGGATATGCCGGCGCTTGATGAAAGACAGCAGCCCGGCAATTTCGAGCTCGCGACCACGGGGCGCGCCATCGTCGCCATTGGCCACGGCTTCCCAGCGGTTGCGGCCCTGCGCATCCTTGCCGTCACCCACCTGCAGGCCGATCGGCATGTCGCTCGCAATCACCTTCCAGACCGCGCGGCTCTTGCTCAGGCCATCGCGCAGCCAGGCGAGTTGCGCTTCGCCGAGATAGGTCGATTCGGCGTCGATGCCGGTCTGCATGTTGGCGGTGTTCGGGCCGCGATAGCTGCGCATATCGATCACGAAGACATCAAGCAGCGGACCGTACGAGAGCTTGCGATAGACGCGCGCCTCTTCGTCCTGGGCATGCCAGCGCATCGGTGCGTTCTCGAGGAAGGCGCGCGTCGCGCGCTCGGTCAGCAGCGGTACGCTCTTTTCGGTATAGCGCTTGTCGGCCGACAGGTCTCTCGAAGATGACCAGTTGTTGGTGACCTCATGGTCGTCCCACTGCCAGACCTGCATCACTTCGCTGTTGAAGCGGCGCACGTTGGCATCGAGCTGGTTGTAGCGATAGTTGCCGCGGAACTCCTTGAGGGTTTCGGCCACCTTGCTCTTTTCTTCGGTGAGCACATCGTTGCGCCACAGGCTGCCATCGGGCAGCTTCACCTCGGCCTGGATCGGGCCGTCGGCATAGATCGTGTCGCCGGAATGAATGAAGAAATCGGGATCACGCTTGCGCATGGCCTCATAGATGCGCATGCCACCAAAGGCGGTGTTGATGCCCCAGCCCTGACCGGCGGTGTCGCCCGACCACAGGAAGCGGATATCGCCGGCACGAATCGGTGCGGTGCGAAAGTGCCCGGACATCGGCTCGGAGAGCGTGCCTGCGACGATGTCTTCAAACTGCACACGATAGAAAATGTCCTGGCCTGCGGGCAGTCCGGCGAGATCGACCCGCGCGCTGAAATCGCTCAGCTCGGTGGCATAAGGGCCGCGCACGCGCTTCGCATCGGCCAACGACGAGGTGGTCGACCAATCGATCAGCATCCGCGCCGGTCGGTCGGTGCGCGCCCAGACGATGCCACGATCGCTTTGGACGTCGCCGCTTTGGACGCCCGACGGAAAGCCTGGCCTTGCCCGATCGAGGGTGACGACCGCAGGGGCCTGGGCATGGGCGAGGATCGATGACAGACCGCCGCCAAGCGCAGCAGAGGCGACAATCAGTTGGCGACGGGGACGGGCGATTCGGGTCATGGCAGCACTCCTTGGAGGAAGAAGCGCGCAGTGTTGCCGAGCCAGATTGCACCGTTGAGACGTGCGGCCATCGCAAGCCTGCATTTCGGACATCAGCGGTGTCGTTCGCCGCAGGCGGCTGCGACCGGTATGCTTGGCGACAGTCATTCCTATACCTATTCTGAGCCGAGACACCCCATGAAAATGCCCCTTGAAGACGTCGTCGTCCTTGACCTGTCGCATGCCCTCGCAGGTCCGCACTGCTCGACCATGCTGGCTGATTACGGCGCAACCGTCTTCAAGCTCGAGTCGCCCGACGGCGGCGACATCTCGCGCGCCTGGGGCGCGGCAGCGGGCGGTGGCGGTGCGGAGTCGGCCTATTTCGTTTCGCTTCATCGCAACAAGCGCGGACTGTCGATCAACCTCAAGAGCCCCGAAGGTAAGGAGCTCTTCCTGAAGGTGATTGAAAAAGCCGACGTCATGATCGAGAACTTCCGCCCGGGCGCACTCGAAAAACTCGGCCTGGGCTATGAGGCGGTCAGCGCCCGCAACCCCGGCATCATCTATGCCTCGATTTCGGGTTTCGGCCAGGATGGCCCCTATCGCGAGCGGGCCGCGATGGACCTGATCCTGCAGGCCGAAAGCGGCATGATCAGCATCACCGGTGAAGAAGGCGGCAGCGGCGTGCGCTGCGGCACCTCGATCGCCGACATGACCGCCGGCATGTATGCCGCCTTCGGGATCATGCTGGCGCTGCGGGTCAAGGACAAGACCGGCCAGGGCCAGCGCATCGACATGTCGATGATGGAAGGCCAGCTCGGGCTGCTCAACACCATGATCGCGTCCTATGGCGTCGAGCGCGAAATGCCGGCGCCGATGGGCACCGCTTACAAGGCGCTGCTGCCCTACCAGACCCTGCGCACAAAAACCGGCGATCTCGCGATCGCGGTCGGCAGCGAAAAGCTCTGGAAGGTCTTCTGCCCGGCAATCGGTCGCCCCGACCTGCTCACCGACGAGCGCTTTGTCGGCAACCGGCTGCGCGTGACCAACCGCACCGCCCTCATCGACATCGTCCAGACCGCCCTGCTTACCAAAACCTATGAGGAATGGGAGCAGATCTTCTTGAAGGCCGGTATCCCCGTGGGTGCGGTCAACAACATCGGCCAGGTGGTCGACCATCCGCAGGTGGCTGCGCGCGAGTCGCTGATCACCATGGACCATCCGCGCTCGGGCAAGGTCATGATGGCCAATGTGCCGGTGCGCCTGAGCAAGACCCCGGGCTCGGTTCGCACACCCGCGCCGGCGCTTGGCGAACACACCGGCGAAATTTTGCAGGCGCTGCTTGGACTGTCGGCAGCCGAAGTGGCCCGGCTGGCAGCGGCCGGCGTCGTCGTGACGGCTTAGGTTGACGGCCGCAAGACCAAGGTCTGCCTGGGGCACACGACTTTCAGAACGGCGTTATGATCCTCGGATCACCCCTCTTACTTAGTAAGAGGGTTTCTGAAGGGAGCAAACCATGACAGCCGTCACCGTCTCTGACAAAGGCCAGGTCGTCATCCCGGCCGGTATCCGCAAGCAGCTCGGCATTACGCCGGGCTCACGCCTTGACTTTCGGATCGAGGGGCAGAGCATCCGGGCCGAGATTGTCCGCACAGTGGTGCCGACAAAGCTTGAAGATGGCTATGGCATGCTCGTTAGCAGACACAAGGGTGTTCGCAAGCTTGCCGATTTCGACATCGCCAAGGCCATGCGAAAGGCGCGAGATGATCGCGGTTGATACCAACATCCTCGCGCGCTTTTACGTCGACGATCCAGATGATGCCGAGTCATCCAGACAGAGGCCACTGGCTCGGCAAGTGATGGCAGAACCCTCCGTCTTCGTGGCACTCACGGTGGTGCTTGAACTCGAATGGGTCCTCAGGGCCTTTTATGAATTCACCGCGCACGAGTTTGGCAGGGTGCTGACGCATCTTTTTGGCTTGCCCAACGTGAGCGTCGAAGACTGGCCAAGGGTGGCGCAGGCCCTGGATGCTCACTTGCAAGGGATCGATTTCGCGGATGCGCTGCACCTGGCCTCAGGCGCGCACTGCTCAGTGCTGATGAGCTTTGATCGGCGCAGATTTGCAGGAAAAGCACGACGGCTTGGTCTCAAGCCCGATGTGGTGGTTCCTGTCATCGCCCTGGCCTCAGCACGATCGCGGCCGCCGCAGTAATCAGCACCAGCCCGGCAATGTCGCTCGAACTTGGCCGTTCACCGAGCAGCAGCATCGCGCCGGTCACGCCCACCACCGGCACCAGCAGCGTCCCCAGTGCCGCGACCCCGCCCGGCAATCGGGCCACCACGTCAAACCACACCAGATAGCCAAGCGCCATCGCAAACAGCACATGAAAGCCGAGCGCGATCCAGAACCAGTGCTCGGGCCAGGCAGGGGTGGCGGTCGGGGATCCGCCACCCGAACCGGCTGACACTGCCCAGCCGGCCAGCGTGACCGCAGCCCCGATCGCAAGCTGCCACGCCGTCGCAGGCAAGGGTGCTACGGTCAGCGGAAAGCGCTTGAGAAAGACCGTGCCACCGGCCCAGCTCAGGCTCGCGCCCAGCGCAAAAAGAATGCCGCCAAGCGATGCCCCGGCTGCCTGCAGCGGCATCGCGAGCAATCCCAAACCGAGGACCGCGAGCGCCACCGACAACCAGCGACGCGCATCCGGCCGCTCGCCCGCGGCCGCCCAGGCCAGCAGCACCACCCAGACCGGCATCGAATAGGTCACGATGGTTGCGCGTGCAGTCGAGCCAGACAATTGCGCAAACGCGGTGCAGACATTGAAGCCGACGATCGACAGCAGGGCCGACAC